>Ga0302326_10004152_pt1 | contig 33729 bp, 27 predicted proteins | sample Palsa_T0_3_FD_202264 | JGI IMG/M metagenome (GOLD analysis project Ga0302326, IMG submission 202264) | Peat permafrost microbial communities from Stordalen Mire near Abisko, Sweden - Palsa_T0_3 | ecosystem: Environmental > Terrestrial > Soil > Palsa > Peat permafrost | place: Sweden: Abisko...
AAAACCAGACAGGGCGGCGGGAGGAAAGAGCGATTATGAACTTGAGATTTGGCCTGTGGATGGCAACGACTGCAATGGCGGTGGTGGGCGTAACTGGTTGCGCAACAAAGAACTGGGTACACACCCAGACGGCTCCGATCATCGATCACACCGGACAGCTGGAAGACAAGACGGCGGCGAACGGCCGCGCGATTCACGACACAGACGACCGGGCGCAGGCGGGCATCAAGCAGGCGCAGGGTGCGGCTGACAGTGCGACCCAGAACGCCCAGACTGCCACCAAGTCGGCCGGCGATGCGGAAACCGCAGCCAACGATGCAGTGCATCGTGCCGATTCGCTCGACAGCGTGGTGAAGGGCCTTGATAACTACAAGCCGTTGGCCAACGCGACTGTGAACTTCGGCTTCGACAAGGCAATGCTGACGAAGGACGACAAGGATCAGCTCGACAGCTTCGCCGGGCAACTGAGTTCCGCGAAGAGCTACATTCTTGAAGTGACCGGCGGAACCGACTCGACTGGGCCGGCACAGTACAACTACGACCTGAGCCAACGCCGCGCGGATGCGGTGGTGCAGTACCTGGCGGCGAAGTACAACATCCCCGCGCACCGCTTCTATTTGATCGGGATTGGCAAGGACAATGCAGTGGCCGACAACACGACGGCCGATGGCCGCAAGCAGAATCGCCGCGTGCAGATTCAGCTGCTGTCGAACATGAGCGGCGATCAGCAAACTGCGCCAGCAACGCCTGCGCCTTCGGGATCGGGCAACTAAGCCAACGCAAAAACGGAAGACAACGAGCAGGCCATCCGGAGCGATTCCGGATGGCCTTGCCTTTTTGGTGCGCGAAGACATGTTATGAGGTTGCGGTTTGAAGCTGTTTCACGTGCTCGGCGCGGACGTCGTTGGCACTAAACAATCGCAGGAACGGAGCGCCTTTTGCGGCTGATTCAACGGAGGGACGTCCGTTGGCTTCTTCGCGCTCCACGATGCAGACTACGGCGACCACCTGCATGCCAGCCTCCTGGGCCGCTTCGATGGCGTTGATAGTGGAAGCGCCGGTGGTGCAAACGTCGTCGACGATGACGACACGGGCTCCTTCGCGGCAGAAGCCTTCAATGCGGCGGCCTGTGCCATGCGCCTTTTCGGCCTTGCGAACCAAAAATCCATGTAACAGCGGAGCGTTAGGCTGCGATTGCACGGAACCGGACAAGGCGCGTTGGGCGCTGGCCGTGGCTACGTTGGAGACGATCGGATCGGCGCCCATGGTGAGGCCGCCGACGGCTTCTGCGTCGATGTGGTTGGCTTCCAGCAGCTCCAGGATCGCGTGGCCGGTGAGTCGGCCGCCTTCGGCATGCAGAGTCGTGGTGCGGCAGTCGATGTAGTAGTCGCTCGTGCCGCCGGAAGAGAGCTTGAACTGGCCCAGACGGAAGCTGGTGCGGGCTAGGAGCGCGAGAAGCTGTTGTGCGTGGGTGGGTTCGGTCATTAAAGGAAATTGTAGCGGTCAGCGCCATACGCGAGTTCGCCGCGATGCCGCGCGGCGAACTTTCTTACGGTGCGTGGCGTAATCTCCGAGCAGAACCAAACTGAACGATGGAAGAGAGGGAAGATGCGTTTGACTCGCAATCCAGGGAGAGTCGCCGGGCTTTGGTATCTGCTGCTTGTTCTGCTTGGGCCGCTGCGGCTGATCTATATTCCCAGCAAACTTTTTGTGGCGGGGAATGCGACTGCGACGGTGAGCAACATTGCGGCGCATGAGACGCTTTTTCGCCTGGGTATGGCGAGCGACCTTGCTGGCGCGGTGGTGTTGATTTTTCTCACGCTGGCTTTTTACCGGTTGTTTGCGGCAGTGGATCGGAACCTTGCAGTGCAGGTGGTGATTTTCGGGGGCGTAATGCCTTCGATTCTCTACTTTGTGGGCGTGGCGAGTGACCTGGGCGTACTGCTGGTGGCGCGTGGAGCCGATTTCCTCTCTGTCTTCGACAAGCCGCAACGGGACGCGCTCGCGATGCTGCTGCTCCAATTGCGCGGTTTTCAAATCACTGCTGCCGAGACGCTGTGGGGAGTTTGGCTGTTTCCGCTGGGAGCGCTGGTGTACCGGTCGCGGTTTCTGCCGAGGTTTTTGGGGGTGTGGCTGGTCTTCAATGGGATCGCTTATGTGGTGCTCAGCTTTACGGGCGTGCTTTGGCCGGAACGGCAGCACACGGTGTTTGTCTACTCGCAGCCTGCGATGTTTGGGGAGATGGCGTTGATGCTTTGGCTGGTGGTTCGGGGGACGAGGCCGCAGGAGCAGGCAATCTGACTGTTGGCCGGTGGTTCGGTGGGAAGGAAAATGATCGCTCTGTGCGTTTGTTGAGGTGGGAGGAACCATGGCCGAACTGAGTCCAACGGACGCGCAGGTCTTGCGCATTGTGCAGGCAGCGGCGCCGGTGACGATTGCGGATGTGATTGCGGTGATGGAGCAGATCGATCGGGTTTTACCGGGAACCGATGGGCTGAAGTGGTTCAACAAACTTTATCTGATGGTGACGCAGCAGATCGATGGGCAGCCTCCTGCGAGCGGATGGAAGGATGCGGCGTGGCTGACGCGCCTCGATGTTGTGTTCGCGGGATTTTACTTTGACGCGATCGCCAGTTGGCTCGAGCAGAGCCCGGACACGGCTAGTTCGTGGGATGCGCTATTTGAGGCCAGAAACAGAACCGATGTGGAGCGCATTCAGTTCGCGCTGGCGGGGATGAATGCGCATATCAACCATGACCTGGCTCTGGCGCTGCTGAAGACCGATGCCGCGATGAACCTGACACCCTCATTGCAGAGCGCGGAACACGATGACTTTGAGACGGTGAATGGCTTGCTGGCGCAAGTGCTGCCGGTTGCATTGAACTTTCTTGCGGTTGGGATTTTGGGCGAAGCGGCGCAGGATACGGGAAAGAGTGGGCAACTGCTTGCGATTTGGAATGTGGCGGCGGCGCGCGATCTGGCGTGGGATTTTGCCGATCATCTGCGTGGTTTGAACGGCGTGGCTCGGGATGTGGCGCTGAGGGCGCAGGATAAACTGACCGGGGTGACGGGTCGGCTGTTGCTGGCGGTGTGACGGCTGGACTCCGAAAACATTTCTGCCCTGCAAGAATCTCTGACCGCTCAACGAATTCGGTTATGGCAGAATGACTCGCTGATTTCCATCGCGATTGGACGATTGCCGGTAAGTGGGGCGGATCGGCACTCAACGGTGATCATCGTAGTACTTTGCCCGAGCTTTGAGGAAGAACTCCCGATCGTCTTGATAACTGGTTGCAAGCCATCGGGCATAAGACTCGCTGTACTGTGCAGAACCGAACCGGGACTTATAGTAATAATCGCGCTCACCTGCGATTTTGTGGGTATATTTGGCAGCCGTAAGGTCATAGGTCGTGATCTCGACCCTGCCCGCGAGGAGTTCATTTACACGATTCTTCAGTTCCATTTGCCGATACGGATGCGTTTCGTCGTAATTAATTGCCCTAACTGGGATTGCATTGGGATCAGTCACGACACGAACTGGCATTCCGTCGAGTTCAGCAGTCAAGACGGCGGCCCGGGCGATTGTCGTAGTTGGTGGCTTTATAAGAGCTACGGCACTGTTGATTCTGGCCATTTCCTGTGGATTGTTCGGGTCATACTTCACGAATTCCACAGCGAGATCCGCGCCAGCTTCGCGATTTGCGGGCTTCGGGAAAAGAAACACCTTGTAGCTGAACTGCATGTCTTGCAGTTGCTCAGTACTCAAGCTTGATCGGAAAGCGTTGATATAAGAAACAACATCCTTGGCAAGACTCTTGTGTAACTTTCTGATCGCGGCCCGCTGATTTTCGTTTCGGTGGCAAGAGAACTGCAAGGCTAGAGACAGGCATTCATTCAGCGCGTATCTCTCTCCGAACTCTCCTACTAGGAGATCTTCGAAGTTGAAGAGGAGAGCCTGGCATTCGCCGAAGATATCGATATCAAACCCCGGCATCGAACGATGCTCAACCTTGTTCCGCAATTTCACGAAAAACTCAAGGTTCGTTCGAACAGGCGGGTTTTGCGGACCCCAAAATGCAGCTAGGCATTGCGAGAGTTCCCATGCCTTCCTGTCGCCGTCCACAATCTCAAAATGCCGGCGATGGGTCTTCTTTCGGTAAAAAGGCTTCGCGCCACGCTTGAAGAAGATTGCATGGAACAGGGCCGTCCATGCGATGCACATCAAAACAATGTAGCCACCCGACCGAAACCTTGTGCTGGGGCGGTTATACGTCTCGACGGCGAGAAGCGCGCTATCGCGCGCCTTTTCGACGTGGATAGCCACTTCGCTTGCAAGCCGACGCACGTGAGTGTTCTCTTGACGAGAAAGGTAACACCAATTCTCTTGCGATCAAAGCCGTTGATTGCGCTGATTAATCACCTGGAGAATGCTTTGTCACGGACACCTTCTTGCTTTCCCACGTCTCAGAAGAGAGACATGGGGCACCCATGTTTGTGCGGGTTGATGCGCTGCATGAGGTTTCCTCCCGCCCCTACGGGGCGGGGATTCTGTGGGGGGCGATCCCAGGGTTTCACCCTGGGCTATTTTCATGTTCTCCTTACGGGAGAAACGGTTGCGCGGGGCCTTAGCGCACTTTGTTTCGAAGGACAATTTCTTCCCGGCCTAAAGGCCGCGATTGTGCCTGCTGTATTCAGGGGCCTGAAGGCCCCTGCTCCTTCCGGGGAACGGCGGCGGGTTGGGTTCGTGCTTTTCCCAGATCATCTTCGCCACAAGTACGTGGCCGTAGATATGGGGAACCCTTGTTCGTGCGGGGTGATGCGGTGCGAATTACAAAAGCAGATCCTTCGCCCCGCTTTCCCCATGAACGACTTGCGTCGTTCACGGGGCCCCAAACGCGCGGGCTCTCAGGATGACAGGGCTGTGCGTGGTTCGATCTTTGGGGGCGCAGGTGAAGTGCCGATTTGGGTTCGTGCTTTCCCACGTCTCAGAAGCGAGACATGGGGCACCCATGTTCGTGCGGATTAATGCAGTGTTTGAGGATTCCTCCCGGCCCCACGGGGCGGGGATTTTGTGGGGTTGTGCGATCCCAGGGTTTTACCCTGGGCTATTTTTCTATTCTCCCTACGGGAGAAACGGTTGCGCGGGGACTTAGCGCACTTTGTTTCGAAGGACGATTTCTTCCGGGCCTCAAGGCCGCGATTGTGCCTGCCGTATTCAGGGGCTTTCAGGCCCCTGCTCCCTCGGGGAATCGGCGGCGGGTTGGGTTCGTGCTTTCCCACATCTCCGGCCACAAAGTGCGTGGCCGTAGATATGGGGCACCCACGGTTTCGCAGATCGATGCAGTTCAAAAGACAAAAGCAGATCCTTCGCCCCGCTTACCCCGCTCTCACTGACGCGCGATCGGGGCCCCAAACGCGCGGGTTCTCAGGATGACAGGACTGTGGGTGAGTCGGTCTTTGGTGGCGCGCAATGAAGCGTCGATTTGGGTTCGTGCTTCCCACATCTCCAGCCACAAGGTACGTGGCCGTAGATATGGGGCACCCATGGTTTCGCAGATCGACGCAGTTCAAAAGACAAAGGCAAATCCTTCGCCCCCCCCGGGCTTCGCCACCCCATGAACGACTCGCGTTGTTCACGGGGCCCCAAACGCGCGGGTTCGATGACAGGGCTGTGCGTGAGTCGGCCTTTGGTGGCGCTCGATGAAGCGCCGATTTGGGTTCGTGCTTTCCCACCCTCGACCACCCCACGAACATGGACCCGTTCGCGGGGACCCCGTGAGCTTGGATGGGGCACCTGCTTTATCAGTCGATGATGCATCCCATGTGGCCGCGCGAAGCGATTGCCTGGACGGCCAGTCCCCTACATGTTTTCTAGGTGGCGGAAGCCGCTGGTTCCTATGAGCATGAAGGAGAAGAGTAGGAAGTTATACGTCGCGTGGACTAAGACGCTGGCGGCTAGGGAGCGCAGGGTGAGGCGGACGGCGCAGAGGACGAGGCTGACGAGGATGAGGAGGAGGAAGGGTCCGAGGGAGTAGCCGGTTTGGTCGGCGTGGAGGGCGGCGAAGAGGAGACTGGTGAGGATGGAGGCGGTGACCATGGCGGGGATGGACCACTGGGGATGTCTGTATTCGTTGAGTAAGTGGGGTGGTTCGCCGGTGACTTTTTCGGCGATCCAATCGAAGGCGGTGGAGAGGGCTGGGAGCAGGAATCCGCGGAAGGCGAGTTCCTCAAAAAATGGGGCGAGGGTGACGCCGAAGGCGAAGAGGATCCATGCGGCGCCGGGGGTGCGGAAGATGCGGTCGATGGGAGCGTCGGCGGGGCCGGGGAGCAAGATGCCATCGAACATGGCGAGGATGAAGCAGATTCCGGCTGCCGCGATGAGCCAGGCGAGGCGCTGGCGGGCGCGGCTGGCGTGCCATTGCAGGGCGGCGAAGAAGCCGCGATGCCAGATTGCGGGAAAGAGGAGCAGGCTGGCAAAGAGGGTGAGGGTGTAGAAGACGGCTTCGGTGCCGAGGGTGTAGTGGATTTCCGTGGCGGCCTGGGTGAGGTTGGTGACGCCGAAGAGGTGATGGGAGACCGCGATTTGGGCGGCGAAGGCGGCTACGGCGAGGCATCCGAGAGCGAGGAGGATGAGGATGCCTATGTGACCCATGTGCGGGATGCGTTCTTGGTGTGGGGCTGGGAGGCGGGTGAAGTTTAGGAACAGGAGCGGGTCGGTGTTTTCGTGATCTGAAGGTGCGGAGTAGACCGGAACGGGAACGATTTCAGGCGCGGCTTCAAGACGAGGGGGTGCTTCTTGTGGGTCGATTGGGGATTGCTCCGGCTCGTCGGTCATTGGGCCACCGGCTTCTTTTTGCGGGTGGTCTTTCTGGGGGATTTCCCGTTTGTCGGGACTGATGCGTTTGTGCTTTCCCAGGTCCCAACGGCGGGACCTGGGGCACCCATTTTCTTGCTGATTGAGACATCCTGAGAAGCAGATCCTTCGCTCCGCTTACCCCCGAAACGCTTTCGCGTTTGCGGGGCCCCAGGCGTGCTCCGCTCAGGATGACAATCGTCAGTGGGGTAGGATGCAGCGGCGGCGGGGCCATCTTTGATGGCGAGCATGGCGGCGGTGTCGTCCGTCGGCTCGAGGCGGCCGTTGTGGGAGGTGTAGTAACGGTTGAGGAACTGGCCCGTATATGACTCATCAATATGAGCAATGTGGGCGGGGCGGCCTTCTCCGACCAAGCGGCCTCCGTCCTCTCCGCCTTCGGGGCCTAGGTCGAGGATCCAGTCGGCGTTGCGGATTACGTCGAGGTTGTGCTCGATGATGATGACGGTGTTGCCGAGGTCGGTGAGGCGGTGGAGGACTTCGAGGAGCTTGCGCACGTCGTCGAAGTGGAGGCCGGTGGTGGGCTCGTCCAGTAAGTAGAGGGTACGACCGGTCTGGCGCTTGCTGAGTTCGCGGGCGAGTTTCATGCGCTGGGCTTCGCCCCCGCTGAGCGTGGTGGCGCTTTGGCCCAGGTGGACGTAGCCGAGGCCGACGTCGACAAGGGTCTGGAGTTTTTGGCGGACGAGGGGCACGTCGGTGAGGACGGTGAGCGCGTCTTCGATGGTGAGGTCGAGGATGTCGGCGATGGAGTGGCCCTTGAATTTGACGGCGAGGGTTTCCTGATTGTAGCGGCGTCCGTTGCAGACTTCGCACTGCACGTAGACATCGGGCATGAAGTTCATTTCGATGCGGCGCTGGCCGTCGCCCTGGCAGGTTTCGCAGCGGCCGCCGGCGACGTTGAAGCTGAAGCGGCCGGGTTTGTAGCCGCGCTCACGCGCTTCGGGGAGCATCGCAAAAAGGTCGCGGAGGGGTGAGAAGACCTGCGTGTAGGTGGCGGGGTTGGAGCGCGGGGTGCGGCCGATGGGGGATTGGTCGATGCGGATGACCTTGTCGATCTGGTCTTCGCCGGAGAGGGATTCGTGGGCGCCTGGTTCTTCGCGCGATCCATAAAGATTTTTTGCTAACGATCTGTAAAGAATGTCGTTAATGAGGGTGCTTTTGCCGCTGCCGCTGACGCCGGTGACGACGGTCATGACGCCGAGAGGGACGCGGATATTGAGGTCCTGGAGGTTGTGCTCGCGGGCTCCGGTGACGGTGATCCACTTGCCGGTGAGGTCGCGCGGCTCAGCGCGGTGGAGGATGCCTTCCGCTCCGGAGAGATAGCGGCCGGTGAGGGATTCGGGGCAGGCCATGATTTGCGCGGGCGTGCCTTCGGCTACGACAAAACCTCCCAAGCGCCCCGCCCCTGGTCCAAGATCGAGAACATAGTCGGCGTGGCGGATGGTGTCTTCGTCGTGCTCGACGACGAGGACTGTGTTGCCGAGGTCGCGGAGCTGCACGAGGGCCTGGATGAGGCGTTCGTTGTCGCGCTGATGGAGGCCGATGGAGGGCTCGTCCAAGACGTAGAGGACGCCGCGGAGTCGGGAGCCGATCTGGGTGGCGAGACGGATGCGCTGACCTTCGCCGCCGGAGAGGGTGGTGGCGTTGCGGTCGAGCGAGAGATAGCTGAGGCCGACGCGGCAGAGGAATTCGAGGCGCTCGGCGATTTCGCGGCGGATGCGTTCGGCGACCAGGGCTTCGCGCGCTGTGAAGCCGAGGTTGATCGCTGCGGAGAGGGCGCGGTTGAGCGGGAGGGCGGTGAAGTCGGCGATGGAGAGGCCGCCAATTTTGACGGCAAGGGATTCGGGGCGCAGGCGCTTGCCGCGGCAGACAGGGCAGGGGGTGGCGGACATGAAGTTCATCATGTACTCGCGGTAGCCTTCGCTCCGGGCTTCGGCGACGGAGTCGCGCAGGTAGGCGAGGATGCCGTGGAAGCCGGTGCGCGGGGCTTCACCTTTGGGCGGGCCGTAGACGAGGATGTGCTGCTGCTTGGGCGGCAGGTCCTCGAAGGGAGTTTTGAGGTTGATCTTGTAGCGGTCGGCGGCAAGGTTGATGAGTTTCAGCAGATATTGCGAGGCGGAGCCGGGGCCGAGTCCGCCATCGAGGATGGGTTTGGACCAGTCGTTGATGACCTTTGCGGGATCGAAGTCGTAGAGCGAGCCGAGTCCGTGGCACTCGGGGCAGGCGCCGAAGGTGGAGTTGAAGCTGAAGCTGCGGGGCTCAAGCTTAGGAACGTCGAGGCCGCAGTCGGGGCAGGCCATAGAGGAGGAGAAGAGCTGTTCGTCGAGTTTCTGGCCGCTGCTGCCGCCGGGTAGCGCGACGAGGACCAGGCCGTTGGCGAGCTGGAGGGCTTTGGTGACGGCTCCTTCTAGGCGTTTTTCGACGGAGGGCTTGTTGGAGACTGGCCTGTCATTGGCTACGGTGGACTTGTTGCTTTCCCAGGTCCCAAAAGCGGGACCTGGGGCACCCAGCTTTGTTGGCGACGAAGCCTCCGAACTTGATGCGCCAGTGTTCTCGGAGGGCTTGAGGAGGATGCGGTCGACGACGGCTTCAATGCTATGGTTCTTGCGTTTGTCGAGAGAAGGTGGCTCGGAGAGATCGATCATCTCGCCGTCGACGCGGGCGCGGAAGCCTTGCTGGTCAAGCTGATCGAGCAGATCTTTGAACTCACCTTTGCGGCCGCGCACGATGGGAGCCATGATGGTGACGCGTTCTCCGGTGCCCATCTGGAGGATGCGCTGAACGATTTGTTCCGAGGTTTGGCGGGCGATCGGCCGGCCGCAGTTGGGGCAGTGGGGCGTGCCGACGGAGGCGTAGAGCAAGCGCAGGTAGTCGTAGATCTCGGTGATGGTGCCGACGGTGGAGCGAGGGCTGCGGCTGGTGGTTTTTTGCTCGATAGAAATCGCCGGGCTGAGACCCTCGATGGAGTCGACGTCGGGGCGCTCGATCTGGTCGAGGAATTGGCGCGCGTAGGCCGAAAGGGTCTCGACGTAGCGGCGCTGGCCTTCGGCGTAGATGGTGTCGAATGCCAGCGAGCTTTTGCCCGAGCCGGAAAGGCCCGTGACCACAGTGAGCGTGTTGCGGGGGATGCGGACGTTAATGTCGCGCAGATTGTGCTGGCGCGCCCCACGCACCGAGATGTGAGTGATAGCCATGGTTGGGTAACTGGGGAACAGGCGATTGCTGAGTTAGACCGCAACAAGGCCCTAGAACAATTTTCACACATGCCTGCGTTTTGGGTGGTGGTTGGTCGGCGAAGTTGAATTGCCAATTTGGGACGGCGGAGGCGAGCGTCACATAAAAAACTTTGGTGTCGAACTGTCCGAAATCTGCTTAACCGGATTGCAACAGCCCAGAGGTATTCTAAGTAGCAACAGAAACAGGGGTCAACGCGGCAGTTTTTCTGAGAGAATCGCAAGATCGATGCCTGAAATCATCGCGCGCTGGTCCTTGCGTGACCGAAAAGTCGTCAGCGCATGTACGAATTTTGTGCAGTAGACTGAAAAGAGATTTATGTCGGATTTATTGAATTTATTCATGTTGATATGCGCAGCTCTGGGGTCGATGGCGTTTGGTGTGTTGGCGGCTTACGGGATTTTTCGCGTCGCATTTGGAATTATGAGGCCGCAAAGGCGCCCTGTTGCGGTGGAAGCAAGTCCGGAGAGTGCGGGAATTCTGTAGCGGTCTCCGACAAGCCTGCCGGAAGTCTGTTCCGATTCGATACCTGCGCTCTTGTCTCCGCGATTTTCCGGCCGGTTGGCATGATTCCGAACCTCCAGTCCTGTGGGGTGACAAGGCTCGTCCAGGGTCCTCACTTTCCTTCGCATATTGAACAATCCAGGACGATCAATGAAGCCCTCTACCCGGCTTTGCGGCCAACACTCGGAATGACAAAGAGTTGTCCGCACGAGGCGCATAAAGGTGACCCACTCACCTTTCAAGCTTCCGATTCTCCTTCTCGGAGGGTGGAATTCCCAAAAAATGCCTTCGAATTGGCAACTGTCACATCTGGTTGACCATTGTCAATGATCTGGGTCGTTCCAGTCGTCTTTCTTGGTTACTTTAAGATTAAATTTATGCCTCAAAAAAGGTATTGAAGTCACATAATGTCATGTTACTTCTTAGAGAATCCACGTATTTTTGTCCGCACGCCGAAGCGCGTGCGGGTGCTGTTGAGATAAGCGTCACCAGCTGTTGGAGGAACGAAATGAAGCTTTTGATCCGTGCGTTCGTGGCATGGTGCGGCGGTCAGCGATCAACTGGAAGGCGAAGACCCGGGGGGGAGACGAATGCACCGACTCAGATTGTTGCCATAAGCCGTCGAGGTGTGTGTGGGGAGGAAGGGGGCGCGCTTGTGGAGATGGCAGTCACGCTGCCGATCGTGATGGCTGTGATGACCGGCATCTTTTCGTTTTCGATTGCGCTCTATCAGAAGCTGCAGTTGGCTGAGGCGGTGAGCAACGCAGGGCACATGCTGGTAACGGACCGCGGCGACAACGATCCTTGCACTACGGCGACAAATGCAATCTACGCAGCGGCGCCGGGACTGACGCAATCGAACATCATCCTTACGTACACACTCAACGGCAACAATTATGGCACTGGGACTACAGCTTGCGCTGCGGGCGCAGGCGCCGCCAATGCAAACATGGTGGCGGGGAAGAATGCCGAGATCCAAGCCACGTATGGGTGCACGCTCGGGGTCTACGGGATGAGGTACACGAGTTGCAGCCTTGCTTCGCAAATCACGGAGGTTGTCCAATGAACAACTTTGGGAATTCTCTTGTGAAACGGGTGTTCAAGAATGAAAGTGGACAGGTCCTCCCGTGGATGGCGCTTCTAATGGTCCTTTTTCTTGGGATGGGGGGTTTGACAGTCGACCTTGGGCATGCCTATGTATGTTATCGCGAACTGCAGGCTTCAACCGATGCGGCGACGCTGGCGGGAGCTTATGCAATGACGCTTTCGGGCGCCACGTCAACGACCGTTGACAATGAAGTGAAGGCATTCAGCTCCCTAAGTTCGGGAGCCGGCACTACCCAAGGCTATGGGGCAAACTTCGATGCGGCTCTGGAGAATGTCAGCGTGCCCACAATAGCATTGAATTGCGTCAACCCCCTGAACAATGCTTATGTGACCGTGGCTTGCTCCGCGTCTTCGACGGGAGCCAACGTGATCCAGGTGACGCAGACGGCCCATGTAACGATGTGGTTCATCCAGGCGCTGAAGGCGTTTGGCGCTCATACTCCGGCTTATATTCCGCTGAACACAGTGTCGACTGCAGCGGTGCAGGGCGGAGGGAATTCGGCCATGAATATCGCCATTGTCATGGACACAACGGCGTCGATGAACAATCAGGACAACGATGCGAATTGCGGGAATACGGAGATCTACTGTGCACTCCAGGGCATGCAGATCATGCTGGGTTCTCTTTCTCCCTGCTCGCAGGGAAGCACGGCGTCCACATGCAAAGGGGAGTACGATCAGGTAAGCCTATTCACTTTCCCGAATATTCAAGCCAATCAGGCAAGCGATGACACCACTTGCACCAACAACAACCCGAACATCCCGTCGTATACAGTAACTCCGAAACCTTCGACAAGCAACACTACCTGGACCGCACCTACTGGCACTTCTGCTACCTATCAGGTAACGAGCTGGGAGGATGATTACAGCGCCAACAACCAGGCGGGAGGCGGAATAGCTACCTCTTCGCCCTTAGGCATCGCGTCCGGAGCCAATACATCAAGTAACTGCGGGGGTCTGCAAGCTCCCGGCGGAGACGGAACTTATATTGCAGGCGCAATGTACGCTGCGATTACCTCCCTCCAGGCCGCGGGGCACAGCAATCCGGCTGCTGCCAACGCGATTATTCTTCTTTCCGATGGCGGCGCGAACTCATCCAAATTCGGCTCGGGCTTCAGCTCTTCCAGCGGAACCTACCCCTCGACGATCGATCAATGCGCGCAGACTGTGGCCGCCGGTCAGTATGCGACCGGCTTGGGGATCACGGTCTACACAATTGCCTACGGGGCGTCGACGAACCAATCCGATTGCTCGAGCGATGCAACGACCATTACTCCCTGTCAGGAGATGCAGCAGACGGCGAGCAGCGCGGCGGATTTTTACTCCGACGCCACTGCGGCGGAAAACAAAGGGCAGTGCACTTCGTCCAGCAATCCCAATTTGAACCTGAATACTATCTTCGGTAGCATCAAATCTAAGTTCACGGCGGCGCGTCTGGTGCCTAATTCGGTTTGACGAAAGTGCCAAAGATGTATCAGTGCGGGACCAGCAGCCGGGGAGAATTTCTCCTCGGCCGCTTTTGCCAGGACCATACTCAACATGGCGGTCTTTAGCATTGCATTTGGCCGCGACTTTTGAACGAGGTCCCTGTTCAGATTCGAGACCGATGAACTGAGAGCGGGAAGCTAGTCCAGACTCGCGACCCATATCCGACTAATTTCGCTCACACGATTCCGCCTTCATGATCGCGCGATTATTGGTTAGGCGGATTAGTGGGCTGTTGAACCGGCTGGGTCTGCGGTTGTTGCGGCATCGGCTGAGGCGCGCGCATCGGACTAGAGCCGTCCGGCGGGAATCCGGGGCGCACGGGCACCGGAGGCTGAGGAGTCTGCGGCTGTGGATCGTATTGCGGGTAATCGGCGGAATCATCTTCGTTGTCATCGGCCGAGGGATGCGTCATCCCTTGAGGCGCTTTATTCGTGTTTCGAGCGCTGAGAATGAGCTCGCGCGGCACTCCCCAGCCTTGATCTCCAACCATCACGATGTTGTAACCGGAACCTTGCAGCAACTGGGCGAGCACGTCGCGCGCGGCTGCGGGGCCGAAGTTGCCGAAGATTCGCTCATCTTTGGTGAGGCCTTCCACGGTCGATCCAGTGGCTGTGGCAACATCGGTAAGAATCTGCTGAAGGCTTGAGTTGGCTGCGTCGATGCGCAGGTCCTCACGGTTCCAGGTAACGATGGCGGGGACAGGACGGTCGTTGATGGGCCATTCCGGGGCCGGTGGTGTGGCAGGCGTGACCTGTGCGGCAGACGGTTGGGTTGTTGCGGAATGAAGTCGCCGATGCGCGGGCGGCTGCACTGGGTCGGGTATTGTCTGGGCAGCGGGTGTCGGCTGGGCGGGTGGAGTTTGCGCGGTGAGCAGTGTTGCGCTGAGGAATCCGCATAAGCTGAGGAACCCACACGACAGGAGGGCGTTCACGATGGACGGACCATGCAGCAGGTGAGCCTGCGGAGTGAGTTCGCGATGCCGGACGGAATCGTGCATGGGAATCGACTCCCTGGGCCGATGGGTGGTTCGCTGACGTACCGCCCTACGTACTAGACTAACAGTGGCCCGGAGACGCTCGCAAAGGTTTCGTGGGCAGGGAGGAAATGGCAACCGATGCGCCTTTGCTGGACCGGTCTGATCGCGTCGCTGCTGTGCACGGCGCCTGTTGCGGGCTTCGCCGTGAGTTGCACGACGCAGGCGGAGTTGCAGCCGCAGGACAGAAACGCGTTGGCGGCGATTGGCCAGCGGATGGCATTTGCGATTCTGCAGCAGGATTATTCGACTCTGCAGGCGCAGCTTTTGCCGGCGATCTCTGGGCAATGGGATGGAATTCACGGCGAAGTGGAGCTGGGGGCGCCACTGGTGAAGGGCGGTCAGCCTCAGATTCAGGCTATCTATTTGCTGGATGCCTCTATGCAGACCGAGACCGCCGATGATCAGTTTTTCTGCTCGAATGGCAGCGGATCGCTGACGGTGACTGTGAGCATGCACGCGCTGCCTCCGGGGAAGTATGCGGTCGTATTGGCCGATGCGGCGGGAGCGCCGCTGGGCGGACAGATTGGCCTGATCGCGGTTTGGGATCCGACTGGGTCGATCCCAAGCTGGAAGCTGGGCGGGGTGTCGGTGAGGCAGGGAATTGTCGACGGACATGATGGGGTTTGGTATTGGACGCGGGCACGGACCCAGGCGACGACAGGGGCGCCGTGGAGTGCGTGGTACAGCTTCGATATGGCGCGGTACTTGCTGCTGCCGGTGGATTTTCTCTCTTCGCCCAACATGGAGAAGCTGAACCGCGAGCAATCGCAATTGAAAGACGTACCGGGGCCATTTCCGCTTTCGCTCGAGGATGGACCGCGCAATTGGAAGATTGATTCAGTTCGCATTGATACGACGCTGCGCCAGGCAGATCTGAGCCTGACTTATGAATCGTTAGGTATCGCCGATCCGGCCGCTTCGCGGACAGAGGCGATTGCAGTGCTGACGGCTTTTTTGAAAGCGCATCCTGAGCTGCGCGCGAATTTTCATGGGATGTGGGCGGTGGCTTCGAAGGATGGAAAGTTGACGCCGGTGATGGAACTGCCGATGGGGCAGATACCGTGAAGCAGGGACAGTGAAGCAGGGAACAGGGATCAGGGAATAGGGAACAGAGATGGAAGAGTTGATTGATTTGCGATCGGACACGGTGACGCGGCCTACGCCGGAGATGCGGGCGGCAATGGCTGCGGCGGAAGTGGGCGATGACGTGTATGGCGAGGATCCAACTGTAAATCTTTTGGAGAAACGCGCGGCGGAGACCTTTGGGCGCGAGGCTGCGCTCTTTGTGCCGACGGGAACTATGGGGAATCAGATTGGGATTCGCCTGCACACGGAGCCGGGGCAGGAAGTGATCTGCGAATCGCGGTCACACATTCTGGATTGGGAGATGGCGACGGTTGCCGTGTTTTCCGGATGCGTGATTCGCGCGGTTGCGACGGAGACCGGGACGCTGACCTGGAAAGATATTGAGCCGGTGATCTATGGGCGGAGTTCGTTTCGCGCGGCGACTGGGTTGATCGAAATTGAAAATACCGCGAATTTAGCTGGTGGACGCTGCACGCCGCTCAGGGCTCTGGAAGAAATTTGGGGCGAGGCAAAAGAGCGCAAGCTTCCGCTACATCTGGATGGGGCGCGGATTTTTAATGCGGCGACGGCGCTGGGCGTGGATGTGAAGGCGCTGACGCGTGGATTCGACACGACCATGTTTTGTTTGTCGAAGGGGCTGGGTGCGCCTGTGGGATCGATGTTGGTTGGTTCCCCAGAGTTGATGGAGCGGGCGCGCGTTTATCGGAAGGCATTGGGCGGGGGCATGCGGCAGGCCGGTGTGTTGGCGGCTGCTGGATTGATTGCGCTAGAGCAGATGCCGGCTCGTCTGCATGAAGATCACGCGAATGCGCGGCTACTTGCCGAGGCCCTGTCACATATGGAAGGCGTCGTCATCGATCCGGAGACGGTGGAGACGAACATCGTGATCTTCAGGCTCGCGGATGGGTTGAGCGCCGCGGATGTTGTTGCGCGGCTGAAGGCCCGAGGCATTCTTGCGGGCACAGTAGGCCGCGATGCGGTTCGGCTGGTGACCCATCACGACGTGAACCGGTCGGCTTGCGTGAAGGCGGCAGAAGTGCTCACGGAAGAGATCGAGTTAGTTACTCCTGTGAAAAATTAGTTGTTGCGTTACTAAGGTTCAGCGAGGCAGAATGAGCCGCGGGCGCAACTTTTGCGTTCGATTCAGGTTCGAACAAAACAAGAAGCCGGAGAGCTTCCCTGACTCCGGTACAAATTCAACGCTGAAGGAGTTTCAAGATTGTGAAGAAGATTGCACTCGCAGCATTGCTTGCTTTCACTCTGCTTCCTGCGGCTTCGTTCGCGCAGGTGTATGTGCGCATCGGTCCACCGGCACCGATTGTTGAGCATCCGGGTCCGCCTCCGGGCGCGGGCTTTGTATGGGTCGGCGGCTATCACCGGTGGGACGGCGGCCGTTATGTTTGGGTACCGGGTCATTATGACCACCCGCCGCGTCCTCATGCTGTATGGGTGCAGCATCACTGGGTGCATCGCCACGGCGGATGGGTGCTGGTGGAAGGGCACTGGCGGTAAGAACAAATCAACAAGAGAGAAAGCGGGGCGCGATGCTCCGCTTTCTTTTTGCTTGTTTGTGCAGGTTCAGGATCGGAGTTACAGGGTCTTGCGGTAGACGACGAAGCCGGACTTATCCGCGACCTTGTCGTATAACTTCATTGCAGTCGAGTTGGTTTCATGGGTTAGCCAATAGACGCGACCGCAGCCAGCATTTACTGCGCGTCGATAGACTTCGAGGATCAGTGCTCGGCCCACGCCTTTGCCTCTCGAAGCTTCGACCGTGAATAGGTCCTGCAGATAACAGGTCGGCTGGATTGAAATCGTGCTGCGATGAAAGAGGAAATGGACCAGGCCAAGTAAGTGGCCGGATTGCTCGGCGACCAGCGCATGAACGGGCTCATAACTATCAAAGAAGCGCGACCATGTCATGTTCGTGACTGCTTCCGGTAGTGCAGTCTCATCCTTGCGGCCGTAGAAGGCGTTGTAGTCGTCCCAGAGTGGCTTCCATTGATTGAAGTCGCCGCTTTGAACGGGCCGGATCAGGACTTTGTCGTCCAATTCTTACTCCTCACACTGGTCCGACTAACTAATCTCAAGTACATCGGTGCTGGCGGCGGCTGCGACTTCGGCGCGTTCCATCAGCTTTTGCGCGACAGCGAAGAATTCGGAGGCCTGCGGGCTTTTTGGACCGGCCAGCGTGACAGGCAGACCGCGATCGCCGCCTTCGCGAATTGCGGGGATCAACTCGATTGATCCGAGGAACGGAATATTGAATTGCTTCGCCGTGCGCTCGGCGCCTCCTTTGGAGAAGATGTCGATCTCATGATGGCAATGCGGGCAGGTGAAGTGACTCATGTTTTCGACGATTCCGAGCACTTCAACGTTGACCTGCGCAAACATCTCGAGCGCCTTGCGTGCGTCCTGAAGGCTGACGTCGCTGGGCGTGGAGACGACGACGGCGCCGGTAAGGGGAACGGTCTGGACAAGCGAGATAACGACGTCGCCGGTACCCGGCGGCAGATCGACGATGAGGTAGTCGAGCTCGCCCCAATCGACCTGTTGCAAAAACTGACGAATGATCTGGTGCAGCATGGGGCCGCGCATCACCATGGGCTTGTCGCCGGGCGAGATGTAGCCGATGGAGATGGTTTTGATACCGTGGGCTTCGTTGGGCTGAATCTGATTGTTCGTGCCGACGAGCGGCTGTTGCGTTGAACCCATCATCAACGGGACGTTGGGGCCGTAGATATCCGCGTCGATGAGGCCGACGCGCTGGCCGAGCCTGGAGAGCGCGATGGCGAGATTGACGGCGACTGTGGTCTTGCCGACGCCGCCTTTGCCCGAACCGACTGCGACGATTTTCGAGACGCCGGGCAAGGCCACCGGCGACGGCATGGCGTGCGAATGGGCCATTGATTACTCCTGAGGAAGCCAGTTTTCCGCTGGGGATTTTTTCGGCTTCGGGATGCTTCGACCCGATGCGGACATTGGGCTCCGGCGAAAGGGTCTACTTAAATCTTACAGGAGGCAGGGATCGGTGAATTCGGTTGGCTTGAGTTCGGGAGCGACATCGGCATCGACAACGCGGGCAAGGACTGCGTGCAGTTGTCGCACGCCTTCCGTGAGTGAGGCTGGCCCTGGCTGCAGGATGCACGTGGAAGGGATCTCGTAGATGTGGCCGTTGCGCACGGCGCTGGTGTTCTCCCAGGCGGGCCGCGCGCGGATGGCGTCGACGCTGACTTTCATACCGCACCATGAGGCGAGGATGACCTCGGGATCGCGCGCGACAACGGCGGATGGATCGACGACGCGGTCCTTTGCTTTGCCACATTCGAGTAGTTCGGGAAAAATCGGGTCACCTCCGGCGATGACGATGAGTTCTTCGACCCAGCGGATGCCGCTGATGAGTGGATCGTTCCATTCTTCGAAGAAGACGCGTGGGCGGCGAGGGAATTTTCGAGCTGAAGCTTCTATTTCGCGTAGGCCGTTTTGTAGTTTTTCAATGAGTGCGAGGCCTTCCTCTGGCTTGCCGACAAGACGCGCGAGCATGGCGATCATGTCGAAGATTTCGGCGATGCTGCGCTGGTTGAAGTTGAGGACCGTGGCGCCGCGGAGTACGAGGTTGCGCGTGATCTCGGCCTGCACGTCGGAGAAGGTGAGAACTAGGTCGGGTTTGAGGTCGAGGATGGCTTCGATGTTGGCATCGCGAAACGCGGAGACGCGCGGCTTGCTGCGGACTTCGGGAGGACGCTTGGCGTATCCGGAGACGCCAACGATGCGGTCCTGCTCGCCGAGGAGATAGAGGACTTCGACGGTCTCGTCGGTGAGACAGACGACGCGGCGGGGGAAATCGGAGGGGTTCGATGAGAATCGAAAAGAATCCGGCATGATGACGTTTGGGGGACCTCAGTTTGAATCGTCAAATAGTATTCGTGCTTTCCCAGGTCTGAAAATCCAGACCTGTGGCACCCAATGTCGTGCAGATCGAAAGCTCCCGAACCGCAGGTCCTTCGACTCCCCATCACTTCGTTCTGGGGCGCTCAGGATGACAGAATTTGTTAAAGGAGCGTTCCGAACAAGGAGCGCGCTCGAATGACTAGATTCGAAGAGGCTCGGGATTTTGTGCGGCAGTGGCGGCTTTTGCTTTCTTGCGGCGGACAGCCTCGGCTTCGCGATGCTCGCGGCGGCGCAATGCATCGCCGTAGCGGCGGATTTCGTTGGCTGTTTCCGGTTGCAGGCCGGGCACTTTCTGGCGATTGCCATCTTTGTCGATGGCTACGAATACTAAGTACGCGCTGGCGACATGAAGCATCGATCCGGTTTGCGGATGTTCGACCCAGACCTTGACGCCGACCTCGACGGATGTATTGAAGGCGCGATTGACGCTGGATTTGAGAATGAGCAGGTCGCCAACGTGCACCGGCTGGATGAAATCGATGTGGTCCATTGCTGCGGTGACGACGTGGGTGCGGGTGTGACGGTAGGCGGCCATGGCGCCGGTCAAATCAATAAAATGCATGAGGCGGCCGCCGAGAAGATTGCCAAGGGTGTTGGCGTCGTTGGGCAGAATGATTTCAGTCATTTCCGATTGCGTGCTGGCGACTGTCCGCGCAATCGGGCTGGTCTCAGTGGAACTCATTGCGTGCTTGCTCCATTCATTCACCGCCAGTTGACCTGTTCTTCGCTACAATGGTTCTGGCGAAGACGGGTCCATGGGGAGACAAGTCCAGTTTCGGCAATCCACGCCAATTACGCAAATCGGTTTGGGGAAAGTCTGCAACACATGAGCAGCACAGACAAGATCGCAGGACTACGGGAAATTCTCGCGCTTGACGCGAAGAGCAGCTTTGCGCGCTACGGCATTGCCATGGAGTTGGCTGGCCGCGGCGATGCGGAAGAGGCGCTGAAGGAATTCGACCTCTTGCTGGCCAACGATTCAGACTACACCGCGGCGTATTTTATGTCGGCGCAGACGCTGGCCAACGCGGGACGAAAGAGTGAAGCGATCGAGCGGCTGAAGGGCGGAATCAGCTGCGCAGCCCGTACAGGGAACCGTCATGCACTCAGTGAGATGCAGGCGATGCTTGATGAACTGGATCGCTAAACGCCGTTGGCTCGGAAATATCCGCGATTGAGTGATTGTTTCGTTGCCTCATTCGTTTCCGGCAAGCCTCAACTCGCATCCAATTCACAGAGAGAGCGTCTATACTACTAACATGCCGAAATTTTCCATCGTTGTTCCTTTTCACAATGAAGAGGAGAACGTGACCGTTTTGTACGCGCGCCTGAAGCAGGTGATGGAGCAGGTGGGCAACAGTTTTGAGCTTGTTCTGGTCGACGACGGGTCGAGCGATCGCACGTACAAACTGCTGGAAGAGATTGCCGCGGTGGACAGCCGCGTGCTGGTGGTGAAGCTGCGCCGTAACTTTGGGCAGACGTCTGCGCTGGCGGCCGGGTTCGACCACGCCTCGGGGGATTTCATTTTCGCGATGGACGGCGATCTGCAGCACGATCCAAACGAAATTCCCAGCTTTATTGAAAAGCTCGAAGAGGGCTACGACGTTGTGTCGGGATGGCGCAAAGAGCGCATCGACAATTTCGTCATGCGACGGATTCCGTCGCGCTGCGCGAACTGGCTGATGGCGAAGTTGTCGGGTGTTGATATTCACGACTTTGGGACGACGTTCAAGGCGTACCGCCGCGAGGTGATCACGAATATCCCGCTGTATGGAGAGATGCACAGGTTTATTCCAGCGCTGGCGAGCTGGTATGGCGCTTCGATCTGCGAGATTCCGATACGGAATGTGAATCGCGAGCGCGGCAAGAGCCACTATGGGATCAGCCGCACGTTCCGCGTGTTTTTCGATCTGCTGACGATTCGGTTTTTGCTGAAGTACATGAGCAGGCCGCTGCACTTTTTCGGCACGTTTGGTGCACTGGGCATTTTGGCGGGAAGCTTCATTTCCGCGGTTCTTCTGGGGATGAAGATTCTGAACCCGCACCAGAATGTGATGGACCTGCATGGACCGCTGTTCGTGATTGCCGGCATACTGATCCTGGCTGGGATTCAGATGCTGGCGATCGGACTGCTGGGCGAGTTGCAGGTGCGCCATTACTACACCACGCAGCAACGGGTTCCGTATGCGATCGATCGCATTGTGAGGCTGCGGACGCCGGAAGAGCCGAGCATGCTGTCGGGGGAGAAGGATAGTTTCTAGAAGCAGGGAATAGGGAACAGCAAAAACAAGCCCCGTCTGGACATTGTCCGGGCGGGGATTTTTATTGGAATTGCAAGACGAAAGCGCGGCTCTAAGGGTGCTTTGCCCTTGCAGTGCCGGTATCTCAAGGTGCATCCTTGCGTGTAATGAAAGCTATTCAGATTCACGCAACCGGCGGGCCTGAAGTTCTGCAACTGGTGGAGCTGCCTATTCCCGAGCCTGGACCTGGGCAAGTCCTGATGCGTGTCGAAGCGGTTGGCGTCAATTTCGTCGAGATCTATTTCCGTAAGGGCACCTACAAGACGACGCTGCCTCTTACGCCGGGGAGCGAAGCAGCGGGCACAGTGGAAAAACTTGGGCCCGGTGTGTCGGGTTTTGAAGAAGGCGACTTGGTCGCTTCGGTGAGCGTGCTGGGCAGCTACGCCGAATACGCGCTGGTGCCTGCTGTGCAGCTCATCAAAGTCCCTTCACGCCTGAGTCCGGAACAAGCCGCCGCGACTTTGTTGCAAGGAATGACGGCGCACTACCTTGCTTACTCCACCTTTGCGTTGAAGGCTGGCGATACGGCGCTGGTGCATGCGGGAGCCGGGGGCGTTGGACTTTTGCTGACGCAGATTGCAACGAGACTCGGCGCCAAAGTTATCACCACTGTGTCGACAAAAGAGAAGGCAGAGCTTTCGCGCGAGGCTGGCGCGATCGAGGTAATTCTCTACACGGAGAAGGATTTTGAAGCGGAGGTCAAGCGGATCACGGGGGGCAAGGGCGTGGATGTTGTCTACGATTCTGTAGGGAAGACGACCTTCGACAAGAGCCTGAATTGTCTGCGGCCGCGTGGGATGCTGGCGCTGTTTGGCGGTTCGAGTGGGCCGGTGCCGCCGTTCGACCTGATTCAGTTGAGCGGCAAGGGATCGCTGTTCCTGACGCGGCCATCGATGTGGCACTACGTGGCGACGCGGGCGGAACTGGAATGGCGCGCCGGCAAGATTCTGGATTGGGTGGCGACCGGCGAGTTGAAGCTGCGCATGGAGCACATGTATCCGCTGGCTGAGGCGGCGCAGGCGCAGACCGATCTTGAAGGCCGGATGACTACGGGGAAGATATTGCTGGAGCCGTGAAGGCAGGGAATAGGGAATAGGGAGGGACTCAAGGTAGAGAGTGGATCGGATTGCGATTGCGCCGAAAGACCGAGTGTTTGTGCTGACGGGCGCGGGTATTAGCGCGGAGAGCGGGTTGCCTACGTTTCGCGCGGAGGATGGGCTGTGGGCTGGGTACCGCGTTGAGGATGTTTGCACGCCGGATGCATGGAAGCGCGATCCGGCGGGTGTTTGGCTGTTTTATTCAGCGCGGCGCGCATCGGGACAGAAGGCGATGCCGAATTCTGCACACATTGCGCTGGCGGAGCTTGAAAGGCAGCTTGGCGACCGCTTCTTTCTCTGCACGCAAAATGTGGACGATCTGCATGAGCGCGCAGGATCGAAGCGGCTGCTGCACATGCACGGCGAGTTAGAGAAGGCTCGTTGCGAGCGTGAGTGCGGGCGCGCGCCTGTGGAAGATCACGCGATCTATCAAAATCTGGCCGAAGTGGGGCGCTGTGCGTGCGGCGGACGGCTGCGCCCGCATATTGTCTTCTTCGGCGAGATACCGCTGGAGATGGATCGGATTCAGGACGAGATTGCCAAGGCTACTTTGATGGTGGTTGTGGGCACGTCGGGATCGGTGTATCCCGCAGCGAACTTTGTGCATTGGGCACGGCAGGGCGGCGCGCGGACGGTTTACGTCGGGCCGGAGTCGCCGTTGAACGCGCATGCCTTCACGAATGTGGTGCTGGGTAAGGCTGGGGAAGTGCTGCCTGGACTATTTGTCTAACGAGGCAGCGAAATCCCCAGCCCCGGAAGACATATTTATTGGTTGTCGCTCACCGGAATTTCATCACAAATTTTGATTCGTGCATTCCCACCCAAGCAAAGCTTGGATGGGGCACCCATGACTGGGGTAATTGCAGCTAAAAGTGGAAGCGGTAGCGCAACTCGGCCTGGAACATGCGGGGATCGTTATAGTGGAAGCCGCCGATGGTGACAGAGTTATCCTGCAAAACGCGATGATTGGTGACGTTGATGACGTTGAGCGCGAACTTCCAACGCTCGCCGAGCGCGTGGCCAGCGGAAGCGTCGAAGGTAGTGTGCACGGGGAGGTAGGGTCCGTTATAGGGACCCTCGTTGGCGCCGGCAAGACCGTTTGAAAAACCTGTGCCGTAGTAAACGTTGGTGGAAAACCACGTGTGTAGCGGCAGGTTCGTGGTGAAGCCGGTATTGAGCGTGTCGCGCTGATCGTGATCGAGAGAGATGTAGCCAGGGCCGAGGTCGCACGCCGGGTCGGTAGGGATGGAGCAAGTGAAGCCGCCGATGATGTTGCCGCGCTGCTGTGCGATTTGGTTGGAGTAGGTCACGTGGAATTGGCCCAGGTGGGCCAGTTGTGGCGAGCGCAGCGTCATCTCCCAGGCGCGAACGAGTGCTCCATCGACGGCGATGGGAAAGTACATGTTCGACTCGCCGAGGTTGGAGTGATCGAGGAAGTTGTTGACGCGGTTCTTGACGGTATCGACGTCGAGGAACCAGCCCTTCCAGGGGATCTGAATGCCGAACTGGTGTTCCTCGTCGCGTTCGGAAGGAAGAGGGGTGAAGGCATTCTCGCCTGTATTTCCAAGATTGCTGGCGTAATTCAGAACCGAACTGGAGACGGTTTCGAGTGGAGCGGGCTGGAAGAAGTGGCCGTAGAATCCGCGCAGCACCCAGTGCAGGCGAGGGATTTCGACAGTGGCGCCGATGCGGGGATAGATTGCGGACTCGTCGAATCCGCCGTGATAGACGGAGAAGCGCTCCCCACCGAGCAGGGTGACGTACTGACCGAGGCGCAGGTGGTCGGTGAGATAGAGCTCGACCAGCGCGGCCCCGGCGTTGGCGGAGGTGTTGGGCTGGGAGGGAGCGCTGCCGTCGTTGATCTGCACGCCGAAGAGGTCGCTCTCGGCCTGGTAGAACGAGTAGAAACCGGCAGAGAAGCTATTCGGTCCCGCGTCCGCATGCACATCGGCCTGGCCGCCGACATAATTTGAACTCTGGTGCCATGTGGTGGCAACGGGATTGTCTGTTGGGGGCGAGTCATAGTTGGACTGGTTGAGGTGGTAGAAGGGCGCGAAGGAGAGCAACGCCTTGGGTGAGAGAGTGTGGACCCAATTGGCAATGACGAAGGAATCGCGCTCGGTTTGGACGTCTCGAAGGCCCGTGGAGCAGTAGTAGCCGGAGGCGCATTCGTAGTCGTCGGGGTTGGGGTCATAGGGAACCTGGAAGTGATCCTGGCGGTATTGGGCGTTGAGGCGGAGCTGGTCTTTGGGGGTCTGGTTGCGAATGAGCGATACGAAGGCGCTTTCGGAATTCGTGGCGTCGTGGTAGACAGAGGCTACCGGTGTCGCGAGCCCGTAATTCGAACGAGAGCCGGTGAGGCTGGTGTACCAGGCAGTGGTGTCGGAGTGATCGCCGAGGGAGACCTGCGTTTCGGCTGTGTAGAAGTTACCGGCGGAGATGAGAAGTTCGCCGTCGCGATTGCGTTCGAATCCATTGCGAGGAAGGACGTTGAAGACGCCGTAGGTGCGGTCGCCGACGCCCGAGTCGTAGCTGCCGCGCTGGGTCTCGAGTGAATCAATGTCCTTGGGGTCGATCTGCGGGCCGACGTTAGATGCGATCTTGGTGTTGGGGATGGCGATGCCATCGATGAGCCAGCTGGTTTGGTGGCCGCCGCGCATGTGAAGCATGTCGTGAGTCATGTAGGCCCCGGGTACATAGTCGGTGATCATCTCCATGCCGATGGTGCGGCTGGCGCCGGGGGTTTGGTCGATGTCTGCGCGGGTGATGAGGGTGGTGGGGGTAACCGTGTCGGCTGCGGATGGAGAGGCTTGAAAGCCGGAGACGACGACAGTTTGGGTTGTCGGCGCGACGGGGAGAGGAATATGCAGGACTGGGTTTGTGCCCGAAGCGACGATGAGCGGCTCATCGACAGTGGCGAAGCCGGGGGCTGAGACGCTGAGAGTGTAGACGCCAATCGGGGCTTGCGGCAGCTCGAACTCGCCTTCGTTGCTTGTTTTGGTGTGAAGGACGAAGGCGGAATCGCGGGCCTGCAGGTTGACTTCAGCGCCGGCAATGGGGCGGTGCTGTTGGTCGTGAATGACACCGTGGATGTTGGCGAAGACCGTGGCACGAGCTGGTATGAATGAAGCCAGCAAGAAAAGAATGAACGTCAGAAAAGAGCGGCGCATTGGGAAAGATCTCCGTTGCTGTGCGGCGGATAAGCCTGCCCGCATCGCAGTGCATGCTGCAGCGCGATGGAACTGGAACGTAGCTTGGAAAGGCTCATTGAGGCGCAACCGGATGGCTGCGGGATCGCCTGTTGCGCAAAATGGAGACGGAATCTTCAGTCAGGGAACGAACTGAAGGCGTCGCGCCTGCGTCAACGCAGGCCGGCTCTCAAGGAGTTTTCAGGCCAATAAGATTTTCAGGCGAGGATCGGAGACGGAGGGCCGCGGCCGGCGTGGGTGCGGAATTTGCCGACGCGACTGGAGGTTTGCGGAACCGCGAGGGAGTGCGGCGCTATCAGATAAAGAATCGAAGCCGCAAAGTGACCGGCTAGCGCGTGAATCGACGAGGTGGTGGCCGCGGGATTGTCGGGGTACAACGGGCACTGCGACGGAGCAGACAGAAGAGGTGTCGAGCCGGAAGAGGCGCGAACCATTTGTGCGACGGCTTCTTCGCTCATTGCGCAGTGATGTGCGCCGTGACGGCGGCAGCAAGCGGGCAAGCGCGCGTCATCGCTGGCTCCGAAGCTGGCCGGTAACGGGCCAATCCCGAAGAACAGGACGAGGAAGATGGAAAGCACGCGCCGCATCTGCACATGATGGTACATGAAGGTTGCGGCAAAGATCGACTCATAAGTCGGGACCGACCCGTCAGGTATCATCGAAGCATTGCAAATCCTGACTTGTTTTTAGAAGGGTTCGATGGGAAAAAGGGAGATCGCTCACGCAGTGCAGAAGGATGATTCTGCCCATACAACGCGCATCAGCAAACCATTGCGCGTAGCCTTGTTTGGCTTCGGAACGGTAGGCAGTTCTGTTGCGCGAATTCTGGTGGAATCGCGGCCTGAGGGGCTGGAGCTGACGCATGTCTTCAACCGGGGCGTGGCGCGGAAAAAAGTGGACTGGGCCTCGAAGAGCGTGGTGTGGAGCGAGGACGCGGATGCGGTATTGGCATCCGACTTCGATGTAGTGGTGGAGTTGGCTGGTGGGCTGGAACCGGCTGGAAGTTGGGTCCGCAAGGCGCTTGAAGGCGGCAAGAGCGTAGTCACCGCGAATAAGAAACTGATTGCGTTTCACGGGGTAGAGTTGGAGCGGCTTGCCGCTGCGAAGGGTGGGCACCTGAAGTATGGCGCGGCCGTGGCTGGGGGCATTCCAGTGATTCCGGGACTCGAACAGGGGCTCGCGGGTGATCGCATCGAGCGCATGCAAGGCATTCTCAATGGGACGTGTAATTTCATCCTGAGCAGGATGGAGGCGGGCGCGGAGTATGCAACGGTGCTGGCCGCGGCACAGGCCAAGGGGTATGCGGAGGCCGATCCCACGGAAGATGTGGGCGGGTTCGATGCGCGCGCGAAACTGGCCATTCTGATGCGGCTGGCGCTGCGGGTGGTGGTTGATCCTGAGGAGATTATTCCGCAGTCGATCACTTCTGTGACGGCAGTGGACTTCAGTTATGCGCGCGATCTGGGCTGCACGATTCGTCAGGTTGCGCGGGCCGAGGAGCGGGATGGCAATGTGGCCGCGACGGTGGGGCCGATGCTGGTGGATTTGCACTCTCCCCTGGCGTGGTCGCGCAATACAGAGAACATGGTGATTTTGACTGGCAAGTATGGCGGGGATGTTGTTTTCTCGGGCCATGGCGCGGGTGGGCACCCGACAGCGGTGGCAGTTGTCAGTGACCTGATTGCGCTGGCGCATGGTTCGCGACGCGTGGAAGTGCCTTCTGTTCCCGCGAAGATTGGGGCGGAATTTGAAGTCCCGCATTACATTCGCTTCCTTGTGGTGGATCGGCCCGGGATTGTGGCGGAGATTACCGGAACGCTAGCGCGCGAGCGGATCAACATTCGGGCGATCGTGCAAAAGGCTGGGTATCCGGCGCATGCGTTGCCGTTCGTGGTGACCGTGGAGCCGTGCAAATCCTCGGCGCTGAAGAGAGCCCTGACGAGCATCGGCAAGATGGATTGCCTGCTTGAAGAGCCGCTGAACTTGCAGATGCTTGAGTAACAAGGATCAGGGACTGAGGGACTAGGAATTAGGAAGTAGGGAATAGGGAATAGGGAATAGAACGATACTTTGGGGGGCGAAGGGTGATTGATAGCGTCTATCGATGTGAGATTTGCGGCTTGGAAAGCGAATATCCGAGAGGATGGATTGTGATCCATTGCAGCGACGCGCAGTTGACGGTTTTCAAATGGACGAAAGAGGCGGCGGAGGCTCCCCACGCGCGTCACTACTGTGGTGAAGGTCATGCCCAGGTCTACATCAGCAGATGGTTTGAATCTTACTGCGCATGAGGATGCGCATCAGGATCCACGTTTCGCGGAGGCAGGTCCAGTGGATTCGCGCACAACCAACTCCGGGGCTACGACGATTTCCGCGGGATACTCTTTATCCCGGTTGGCAATGCGATAGAGAAGCACTTCAGCTCCCCGCTTCCCCATTTCGAACAACGGTTGACGGACCGTCGTAAGAGAAGGCGTGGAATAGGCGGCGGAGAGAATGTCGTCGAATCCCACCACGGAAACATCATCCGGCACGGAGAGTCCCGCATCACGCAAGGCGCGGATGGCTCCGATGGCTGCGATGTCGTTAAAGCAGAAGATGGCGGTGAAGTCCCGGGATTTCTCGAGCAAAGCCTGCATTGGCTTGTAGCCGATCTCCGGGGCCATGGGGTGATAGCCGGTCTTCATGGACCAGCCCGCGGCATCGATGCGGATGACATGGGCGGGGTCGATGCGAAGGCCCATCTGGCGTGCGACGACCTGGATGCTTTCCCAACGGAATTCGGAATCCGGAATGGCGCGAGGGCCGCGCATGAAAGCAATGTCGCGATGTCCCAGTTCGTAAAGATGGACCAGAGCCTGCTCGACGGCCTTTTGATGATCGAGGACAATATTGGTTACGTTTTCAAGTGCTATGTGCGCTGAGATGGCTACGACGGGCACGGGCACGTCGATTTGGTCGGCTTGCGTATTCAGCAGGAGAAAGCCGTCCACTGCCCGTTCCACCAGCATGCGCGGATATTGTTCAATGAGTTCCGGCTTCCAGTCATGGCAGGCGGTGAAGAAGAAGTAGTGAGCGTGAGAAAGTTCCTCAACTACGCCGCTCATGACGCGGGTGAAGTAGCCCTCGCTCAGGTCGGGTGCGAGAACTCCGACACTCATGGAGCGGCTTTGCCGAAGCGAACGGGCGAAGTAATTCGGTCTGTAATTGAGGCGCTCGGCCGCTTCAACGACGCGGGTGCGGGTCTCCTGAGGGATGGACTTTGCCGATGGGGAATTGTTCAGGACCAGAGAGACAGTGGTCTGCGAGAGTTCGAGATGCTCGGCCAGCATTCTCAGATTGACGTGCCCTGGCGGCGTCGAAATCCTGCCCTTTGCCATGTTGGAGTTGTAACACGTTTTTAAGAAAGCTGGAACTGGGTTGGGGAGGCAAATAATTCGATTTGCCAAAGGGGGATCGGGTCAGGGGGGCCAGAGTGAGGATGGCTGGAAAACCGCTCCGGACTCCGGTCCAATTTATTGGGCGCGAATTTGATTCAGGCCAGGTGCGAGGGGCCACGCCCGCCCGTGATAAACAAAGCTTCCAGCAAGTTTGCCGGGCAGGGTTATGGTCGCGTCTAAAGTCGATCCATTGCGTTTGTATTCGATGTTGATCGGGCCTTCAGGATGAGGAAAGCTTGCCGTGATCGAATCCAGGTTGCCCAGATGCGGAGCAATGCGGATTGAGGCGAATCCGGGGCTCGCAGGCTCAACGCCTGCGACGAGCGTCAGCATGTCGTAGATGGGATGCGCCGACCAGGCGTGGGAGTCGGAGCGCGTGTCGCCGGGGACTTCAGGCCATGTGGAGAAATGCAGTGGCAGGAGCTTGCGCCAGGGATCGAGGGATTGCAGGTATTCGTCCGCCAGGTCCGCATGGTCAAGGGCGCGGGCGAGATAGAAGCGGAAGTAGTAGGAGGCGCTCATCTCGCCGTCTGGGGTGGTTCCCGGCTCGATGGCGAGAATCTTGCGCAGCAGCACTTCGTGCTGTTCTTGTTTTGGAATTACGTCGTACAGGATCGAAAGAATGTTGGCCTGCTGGCTGAAGATTCTGCGATCCGGATTATCGGCGAGGAGGCCGCGATCCGGACTCCAACACTTGTCATAGATGGCGGAACGGACATGCGCCGCGCGGGCGCGGTAGCGGTCTGCGAGGACGGGATCGCCGAGATTCTGCTCAAGGCCGCTGGCGTCGTCGAGTGCTCCCAAATATTCGAGCGTGGTCATGCAGGATTCGCCGCTCATGCTGTAGGTGGGGATCACCTCCTTGTCTTGGACCCAGTCAATGAAACTCCACCAGGGAACTGCGTTCAGCAGCCCCGTGGGGCTTTCGTAGCGAGCGAAGAAGCCTAAGACGGCGCGGGTACCGGGGAGCGCGGCACGGACTGGTTCGGGGTTGGGCCGGTACATCCACCAGTCGTGGAGCATGCCGATCCAGAGCAAGGAAAATGTGGGGATGGTCTGAGGCAGGGAACTGGGATAGCGGCTGCGCGTGAGGCCTTCCGGAATGCGTGAGTCATTGAAGGCATCGAGGGCTTGCTTGGCGAGGCGGTCGTCGCCCGCGACCGAATAGGAGATGAGCGCCTGAATGCGCGTGTCGCCGATGTATTGGAGCTGCTCGTAGTAGGGCGTGTCCATGTAGGTTTCATGGGCATCGAGGCGGGCGGTGCGCCAACTGATCTCCCAAATTTTGTCGAGGTCGGCGTCGCCGGATTTGAAGGTGGCGCGTTCTTCGAAAGGATATGCCGTGAAGTTGGCGGTTAGGGAGTCCAGTGTGAGCGGATCGGCGCCAGTGGTGATATCGACGCCGAGGTAGCGCCAGGTGCGCCACCAGAGCGGCTCGAAGGTGCGATGCGCGCCGCCGTCGAGAAGGAAGCTGTCGGTCAGGCCAAGAGCATCCCGGTCCGCGACTTCGTTGCGATCCCCTTTTTGCTTGTTCTTGTCGTAGAGAGCTTCAGAGTAAGTGAGGACGATGTGCGCGCCCTTGCCGCCCGAGACGGTGAGCTGCGGATAGGCGGTGGTGAGGGACTTGCGGTCGAGAAGGATGTGGACGTGGACACCGGGAGGAAGAGTCGCCGGTGCATTCGGAAATTTCGCAAGGCCCGGCTGCTCTGCGCCAATCGTGTCGAGCCTGACAATTTCACCGGCAAGCGTCGGCGCGTACTCCATGTGTGGAAGCGCGTCCGGGATAAGGCCCCATGGATTGTCGCCTGTGACTTCGGCGGAGTGGGCCTTGTTCACGCCGGGAAAGATGCTATCGCGCATGGGAGACGCGGCGAGTACCCAAGATGAGGTATTGGCGGTCGGAGAATTCCAGTTCCAGTCGTAGCGGGCGGCGTCGATTTCTTCGCCGGGGCCGGCGGCCATGTAGGTCTTGAACGTGACTGAGGTGCGGTCGAGCGGGCGTTGGCCGCGCTCCTCTTCGACGAGCCAGCCATCGGGAGTGCTAATCGAAGTTGCCCCACCTGGTTCGCTTTCGAGCAGAAATGCGGTGCGGTCGCTCATTTGAGCGATGGGCGCGAAGATGCCGAAGTTCCAGACGGTGGCGGTGATGAGGTTTTGGCCGCTCTGAAGGTAAGGCGCGAGGTCGAAGAGTTCATAGCGCCAGTGCGTCAGGTCGCCGCGCGCCGGGCCGTCGCCCACGCGATGGCCATTGACGAAAAGGATGAAGCGGTTGTCGGCACTGACCCGGACGCGATAGCTGGCGGGGACCGAGGGCAAAGTCAATGCACGGCGGAAGTGGAGAACGATGGGCTCACGCAGGGGCGCGGTGGGATGGGTGATCCAGGAGGCTGTCCAGTTCCGTTGGGGCGGGTCGGGCTGGATGGGGGATTGGGCGTGCAGGGCGAAGGCGTTGAGAACGAGGATGAAGAGGGCAAAAAAATGGCGCAAGGGATCGGGCCTTTCGTTGAACAGACCAGCTTAGAACAGTTATGCGAGGTCAGTGTCCTGGATTTGAGGGAGAGTTAGTTTCCGAATTGCGGACTACCGACCCGGAATCCAGGGACGAAGCCGGCAAGGCATCGCACAGAGACAGGGCGAGCAGCGGGTACGCCGTGCTGCTGTAGCTGATGAACTGCCAATTATCCCTATTCAACGAGCGCGTCCACCATCTGCCCGAAGAGCGCTGGTTGGTCAGCAGCCATGAGACGCCGCGCTGGATGCGAGGATCGCTGGAGGGAACGCCCGCCTTGCGCAGGGCAACAATGGCGAGGCCGGTCATGTGGCCGTCGCTGGGAGGATCGGGGAATTCGAGCTCGGCTCGTAGCTTCTCGGCGCGATTTCCCTTTCCCCATTCTTCGGGAACAGCAAAGTTGCGAATCGACCATCCTCCATCGGGCCTTTGATGGCTGAAGATCATCTTAACCAGTTGCTGCTGTTGCGCGGCATCGAGAAGGCCGGGCAGCTCTGTTGATGCCCAGAGCAAGTCGGTTCGATCGTAATCGCCCTGCAGCTTGCGCTCCGCCCGAAGTAAGTTCTCCAGACGATTGACCTGCGCTTCGGTCGGCGTGCCGCGCTGCTGTTCTAGCCAACCCGGCGCGTTGCCCACGGCTCTTGCAGCCACGGTCGCTAACTGGTAGGGGCTCGACTCGAGGGGCGGATTATTGTCGTCTTCGATGAACCAATCTCCCGTTTCCCGCTGCAGTTTGAACATCAGGCTGAGAGCCTGTTCTGTTTCCGGCGACAGGCGGTGCAGGACGTGCGCGTCCCAAATGGCCAGGCCCGCGGCGATGTAGACCACTTGTGTCGGCTCTACTTCGGATTCGAGCTTTGCGGGATCGAGAGCTAAGTACCCCTTCAGTTCGGAGACAAAGAAATCGCGCAGCTCCTTTTGTGGTTGCCCAAACTGCGGAGTGAGCAGCGGCCTCACGACCATGTAAGAGCCATTGGTGTGGCAGGCCACGCACTTCCACTCTCCAGTCCAGGCGACCGCACCTTGCTCCATGTAGTCGACGGCCAGTTTGGATGAGAACGGGATTTTGGCTTCGTCCGGCGATGGCCGAGGGATGGTTACAGTCTGGAAGTGGTATTGATACAGAAACGGTGTATGCCAAGCGGTTTCTTTGGTTGCGCGCCGCAGTTCAAGAGGCGCGGCGTGCCCATCGTAGGTCCAAATCCCTGCAATGGTGGCGTCATCAGCACTGATCTTTCCCTGATATGCGCCCTTCCCCGCGTTGATGGTGAATTTCAGACTTGAACCATGCTGGGCGAAAGAGTCGATGTGAGTGGGGTCGTGAAAGAACTCGAGATAATACGCGGTTGGCTCCCAGCCTCCGGTGTCCTTTTTGACCATTTGAAGGACAACGCGACGCTGCTCTGCGCCCGATGTGAAGGTTCCTTGCCAGCTGGAGGCAGTGTCTTGTGCATTCAGGATGCAAGGCAACAGCACGGCGAGCGTGCAAAACGGAACAAGGCCTCTTCTCATCAACTATTCTCCGTGCGACGGATACTTTGGGTGGCGCAGTTCGCCAAGACTTTCGGGGTGCGGAAATGATATCAGTTGGCGGATTGCGGACCGGACGACCGGAAAACGAAGATCTGGGCCCCGGGTCGTCTTACAATGATCTGCACCGAATTCATTCAATGGGCCACCTCGATGTCGGCTTTTTCCTTCGAGTCGAGCACAGATGGAATGGGGAGCCGGAGACGCGAAGATCGGAAAAAATGGAGGGAACGAATGAGACTGCGTGAAGGACGATCTCTATTCAGAAGTGTTGCGATGATGGCATTGGCAGGGGCGGCGCTGGGCGTACCGCCCGCGAGCGGGTCCCAGGCAGGTGGTGGAGGGGATAACAGTCCCGATGTGCTTG
>Ga0302326_10004154_pt1 | contig 33710 bp, 34 predicted proteins | sample Palsa_T0_3_FD_202264 | JGI IMG/M metagenome (GOLD analysis project Ga0302326, IMG submission 202264) | Peat permafrost microbial communities from Stordalen Mire near Abisko, Sweden - Palsa_T0_3 | ecosystem: Environmental > Terrestrial > Soil > Palsa > Peat permafrost | place: Sweden: Abisko...
CGGGCCCTGCCGTGTAGTAGTACGGCGTCTGCGCCGAGACGGCGAAGCAGTCGCCGGGCAGCAGCGTCTCGTTCCCCATGAAGCCGACCGCCGATCCCGAGACGACCACGTAGAGGCTGTTGACGTCATGCTTGTGCCGGAAGAGAGGGAAGTTGGGCTTGAAGAACAGGTAGACGACGGAGAGGCCGCCTTCGTCGCGCTCCTGGTGCACCAGGAGCCGTGATGAAGAGCACTCCGAACTGGCCAGGGTGCTCGCGGTGTCGCGGAGTTCCTCGTTTCCTTCGAAGTCGCTCGTCGCCGCACCGCTTTCGTGCAGCTCCGGCGCTTCGGCAGCCCGGTAGATCCGTACTCCGCGCTCGGTGTTGTCCGGCGTCGGCGTCATCGCGCACCCCTCCCCCGTCTTCCCGCTGCCCGGCAGACGCTGAGCACGGGCACGATACGTCGAGCGACCCGTGGCGTCAAAGGTTGGGGGCGAGAAATCAGGCGCCGAGGCGTTCCAGTACTTCGTCGAGGTAGTGGAGGCTGCGCTCGACCGCCGAACGGTAGCCCTCCTCCTCTATTGCTGCGCCGATGATCTCCAGATCGAACACACCCTCGTACCCGCTCTGGAGCAGCATGGCGAGCAGCTGCTCCAACGGGATGTCACCGTCGCCGACGACGGCTCGGCTACCCGCCACGGAGGTCCCCACCGTGAAATCACAGATCTGCACCAGCGAGAGCATGCCGAGGTCGGTCCGCACGGCCTGCTCGAGGCCCCGCTCATACCAGCAGCTGTACAGATCGAGCACGGTGGTCATCCCGGCGTCGCGGGCGACGTCGACGGCGTCGCGATAGGTGAAGAGGAAGCTGAGGTCCGATCGAAGCGGGTTGGTCGGCTCCACCGCCAGCGTGACCCCGGCCTCCCGGGCATGGGCCACGAAGGGCTCCATCTCGGTGACGAAGGCCGCCGCCGCCTGCTCCCACAGCCGAGCGCCGATGGTCCCGCTGCATATGTAGACGACGTCGGCGCCCACCGTGGCGGCCAGGTCGATCGACTCGTGCAGGACGTGAACCTCCGTGGCGATGTTCGACACCCGCAGTCCCTCGACGAGCGCCGGAGCGTTCTGCCAGCCGATGGCCTCCATCTTCGGCGAGATCAACCCGACGTGGTCGACGCCGAGCTCCTTCCACAGTCTCAGATCGTCGTCGAACGACTGGCGGAACGAGCTCAGGCTGTTGACAGAGATGCGGGGGTGGGCCATCGCCAGGAGGCTAACAGGGTGATTTTCGCCGTGGTCGACGACGGCGCGGCGGCGCTGTCGTAGCCGGCAACCCGTGCCGCACCTCCATTTATTGCTAAGTTGGGCCCGGTTGGGTCGGTACTCGCGGCGGAAGGGACGGACATGGCACGCCAGCCGTTGACGCTGCCGCAGGCCGCCGAGGCGCTCGGTGTGCACTACATGACGGTCTACCGGTACGTCCGCACGGGCCGGTTGCCGGCTACCCGGGTCGCAGGCACCTGGCAGATCGACCCCGCAGACCTGCGGCTCGTACGTCGCCCGGCGCCCGGCGCCCGGCGTCGTCGGCCCACCGGGCCCGAACCGTCCCGTGCCCGGCTGGAGGCCCGTCTCGTCGCCGGTGACGAAGCCGGTGCATGGACCCTGCTGGAGGCGGCCCTGGCCTCTGAGCTGACGCCTGAGGACCTGCTCCTCGAGCTGATCGCCCCGACGCTGGGCGCCGTGGGGAGTCGTTGGGAGCGAGGCGAACTCTCGGTCGCCGATGAACACAGAGCGAGTGTGGTCGCCACCCGCCTCGTCAGCCGGCTCGGCGCCCGTTTCGCCCGCAAAGGTGTGAAACGAGGCACCGTCGTCCTCGCTGCGGCGCCCGGTGAGCTCCACGCCTTGCCGATCGCCATTGCCGCCAATCTGCTGCGCTGGCGGGGCTTCGACGTCGTGGAGCTCGGCGCCGACACCCCTCCCGAGGCGCTCGCCGAAGCCGCGGCCCGTGAGGCGGACCTCGTGGCCGTGGGCCTGGCCTGCACATCCGGTGACGCCGGCCGCTCCGTCCGCCGGGCCATCACCCTGGCCCACCGAGCCGCCCCGGGAGTGCCGCTACTCCTGGGCGGGGCTGCGATCGCCGACGAGGACCACGCCCGCCGGCTGGGCGCAGACATCTTCACCGGGGACCGGGCCGACGCCGTCGTGCATGCCGTCGAGGCCATCGTCGCAGGGCCAGGCTGAGCGACGCGCCGCCGCCGGGCATGATGCGTTCGCCCCGATGCCCGCCGTCGAGGCGGGCGGCTCCCGGAGGTCGGATGCCAGCCCCAGCGCGGCCAGGGCCCGCACTCCCCACCATGTCGCGTCGAACTCCAGCGAGCCGAGCCCTTGCCGAGCGCTCCTGGGGAACCGGTGGTGGTTGTTGTGCCAGCCCTCCCCCAGCACCATGAGCGCGATGAGCCAGTTGTTCCGGCTGGCATCGGGTGTGTCGAACCGTCGTCGGCCGAAGCGGTGCGCGAGCGAGTTGACGGAGAACGTGGCGTGGTACAGCACCACGGTGGGGATCACGAAGCCCCACACGACGAGCTGCGGCCCCGAGGTGCCCAATGCCGGTTGGACGTGAGCCAGGACGGCACCAAGGGCGAGCATCGCCACGGCGACCGCTCCGGGTACCGCATGCTCGAAGCGGTCGAGGAGTCGAAGCTCGGGATAGCGAGCCAGATCCCCGACCCGGCTCGGGTCGGTGTCGTTGTTCTCCGGGTCGAAGATCCACAACACGTGGCTGTACCAGAATCCACTCACCACCGGCGAGTGCGGGTCGCCCCGTCGGTCCGTGCTGCGGTGGTGGGCCCGATGGTGCGCCACCCACCACAGCGGCCCGCGCTGCGCGGCGGCCGCACCGAGGGTCGCGCCGGCGAGCTGCACGGCTCGGGGCACCTGGAATGCCCGGTGCGAGAAACACCGGTGGTAGAAGGCGGTGATCCCGAAGGCACGCGTGGTGTAGGACACGACAGCCATACCCACGGCCACCGGACTCCACCCGACGACCGCGACGCCGAGCACCGCGACATGGACCAGGAGGAACGGGATCCCGAGCTGCCACGAACGGCCCCGGCGCGACCCCGCGAGGCGCCCTGTGGTCACCGCCAGGGTCATCAGAGGGCGCGGGCCCGGAGCTCACCGCGCCAGGCAGGCTTCGCCAACACGAGCTGCACGTCGCTCACATGGCGCTCCAAGAACGACGCCTCGCAGTAGGCGAGGTACAGGGCCCAGAGACGTCCGAACTCCGGTTCGACCCCCAGGCGCTCGACCGCGGACGCGTCCTTCGCGAGGTTCGCCGCCCAGCGACGCAGCGTTTCGGCGTAGTGCCGGCCGATGTCCTCCAGGTCGATGATCCGCAGATCCGTGGCGCGGGTGAGCGACGCGTTGATGGAGTTCACCGAAGGGATACAGCCCCCGGGGAACACCATGCGCCGGACGAAGTCCTGGTGTCGCTTCGCTCGCTCGAAACTGCGATCGTCGATGACGATGGCCTGCAGAACCGCCAGCCCGTGGTCGGCGAGCAAGTCGGCGCATGCCGCCAGGAATTCGTCGTGGTGACGCCAATCGACGGCCTCTATCATCTCGACGGAGATCAGCCTGTCGAACCGACCCCGCAGGTCGCGCCAGTCGTCGCCCAGTACCGTCACGCGATCGGCCAGTCCGGCTTCGGCTACCCGCTTGGCCACGAAGGTCCTTTGGGCCTCCGAGATGGTGGTGGTGGTCACCCGGCATCCGTAACGTTCTGCTGCGTGCAGGGCGAAACCACCCCAGCCCGACCCGATCTCGACCACACGGTCGCCGGGCCGCAGGTCGAGCTTGGCGCAGAGCCGCTCGATCTTCGCCTTTTGGGCTTCACCCAGAGTGGCACCGGGGTGCTCGAACACAGCGCAGGAGTAGGTCATGGTCTCATCGAGCATCAGTTCGAAGAAGTCGTTGGACAGGTCGTAGTGCGCCCGCACGTTGCGACGGTCGTCGGCTTTACCAGGTGCCCTCAGGCGCGCCGGCGCGTCGAGCACCATGCTGGCGGCGTGGCCCAGGCCATCTAACCGGGAGCGCAGAGAACGAGTCCGACGGAACAGGATCTGGACCAAGGCGGTCAGGTCGTCGCCATCCCACCACCCGGCGACGTACGACGACCCGAGGCCCACCGAGCCGGAGCGCAGCAACGCTCCGTAGGCCCGCTGGTCGTGAACCGTGACCCTGGCTCGGAGCTCCCCAGCACCCAGCAGGACTGTCCGCCCGGCCTCGGTGATCTCGATCGAGCCTCCTGGGTCGCGGGCCGCGGTCGCCAGCACCACGCGCCGGGCGACCGGCCCGAGCCTGGTCGAGGACCGGCGGGGCGCGCTGTGGCCCAACAGTCCGCTGGCGGAAACGGCGCGCCCCGCAGCGTTGTTCACCGGCGATGGCGGTGACTGTGACTGTGACTGTGACTGTGACATTCGATCACTCCTTTTCGTCCGGACGAGGACGCGCGTCGCGGTACGGGGCCGGACGCTCGACCCGCCGAACCGGGTGGCCGTGAAAGGGTGCCCCGCGGAGACGCAGGCGCGCCGCCTGGGCGTAGATGCCCGCCGAGACGCGGTGGGTGAGCGCCGGGTAGGTCCAGAGCAGCCGCTGGAGCGCTCGACGATCGAGCGTCCGGCGGCGCAGGGACAAGGTGACTCCCAGAAGGTGCTCGTCGCCACGCATCACGTCGAAACGGACAACGAGGTCTTCGCCGGGAGCGCTGTACCGGAGTACGTAGTCGACGTCCATCGGTAAGAAGGGCGACACGTGCATGGTCTTTGCGAATCGATGGCGCCCCGGTGCCCCCACCACGTAGGAGCACCGCTCGTGCCAGGGAGTGTTCTCGACCTCGGCGACGAGCGTCTCGATGGTGGTGCCGTCAGCACCGGTGCAGAAGTACAAGCTGATGGGGTTGAAGAGCCAGCCCCACGTGCGCAGGTTCGTCAACAGCCCCACCCGCCCTATCGGCCGGCGACCGGTGCGCTGCTCGACGAGGTCGCGCACTGCCTCGTCCAACGGCACCGTCGGGTCCCCCAGGAAGTCGGCACGCCGGAACGACACCGGCGCCAGCCGTCGGCCGGACCACGCCGGATGCAGCCCGGTCACGGCGTCGATCTCCGCCAGCTGCAGGAGGGGCATGGCGACGCGGTAGGAGAACTCGTGGCTGACCCCCGGCCCGAATCGACGGTGGTGCAGCGTCCCCTCGTAGAGGACACTCCGCAACTCTGGCCCACCTCCAACCGGTGTCTCCGGCAGGTCGGGCAGGAGCAACGTCACAGCGTGGCCCCCAGCGCACGGCAGGTCTCGACCGCCGCGCGCACCCCGTCCTCGTGGAACCCGTACCCCCAGTAGGCACCGCAGAACCAGGTGCGCCGAACGCCGTGTATCTCTCCCTGGCGCCGCTGGGCTCGGACCGCCAGCGAGTCGAGAATGGGATGGGCATAGTCCATGCGGGCGAGCACCTGCTCGGGGTCGATGGCCTCGTCCTGGTTGAGGGTTACGAGCACCGGCGTGGTCGACGGGAGGCCCTGCAGCTGGTTCAGGTAGTAGGTCAGCGTTGCCTGATCCGCGTCGGGCCGGAGCCGGTGGTAGTTCCAGCTGGCCCAGGCCCGCCGACGGCGCGGCAGCAGCCGGGTGTCGGTGTGAAGGGTGGCCCGGTTGGGTTGGTAGCGGATGGCACCGAGAACCGCTCGCTCCACCCGGTCGGGATCCGATAACAGGCGGAGCGCCTGGTCGCTGTGCGTGGCCACCACGGCGTGATCGAACAGCTCGACACCGCCCGCGCCCACCAGCTCGACGCCCCCCGGCAGCCTGCGGATCTTGTCGATGGGGTTCCCGAGTCGCACCCGGCCCTCCGCCTGCAAGGGGCGAAGGATGGCCTGGACGTAGGTCTGCGAACCGCCGGTGATGGTGCGCCAGGGCGGCTGGTCGCGTAGGCGCAAGAGACCGTGGCGCTCGAAGAAGCGGGCAAAGGTGGCCGCCGGGATCCCGGTGAACGTCGTCGGGGCCGCCGACCAGATCGATGATCCGAGGGGGATCAGGTACCAGTCGCGGAAGCCCCGGGACCAGCGGTACGGAGCCATGACCTCCTCGAGGGTCACGCTGTCGGGTGGCGGGTCCTCCAAGAGCCCACGGGCAAGCCGGTTGAACCGGCCGATGTCCACGAGCATCCTCCAGAACGCGAGTCGAGCCACGTTGCGCCGTTGGGCGAACACCGTCGTCGGCGAGGTCGCTCGCCATTCGAGTCCGGTGCGCGCATCGGCGACTCCGAAGCTCATGTCGCTTGGCTCGGTCGCGACACCGAGCTGGTCAAGGAGCCGGCAGAACAGCGGATAGGTGCGCTCGTTGTAGACGAGGAACCCGGTGTCGACGTCCACGGTGGCGTCGGCGAGCTCCACCCGGTGCGTGTGGGAGTGGCCCCCGGGGCGGATGTCGGCTTCATAGAGGAGCACGTCGTGGCGCTGGCGCAGCAGGTGGGCGCATACCAGCCCCGATACTCCGCTCCCGATGATGGCGATCCGCATGCTGCTCCCTTTTGTCGCGAGATGGCGGCCCCCGTCCGACGGGTGGTGAATTTAGCACTAAACTAACCATGGTGGCCATCTACCGCATGTCCGTCCCCTCCGCCCGACACCCCGCAGACGTCTTCGAGTACTTGGCGCGCTTCTCCAACGCCGCCTTCTGGGATCCGGGCGTCTCCTCGGCGGAGGAGATCACACCGGGGCCGCCCGCCTGCGGCAGCGCCTATCGAATGATGGTGGAATTCTTGGGGCTGTCGGTGCCTCTGGAGTACCGGATTGAGGAGATCGACATACCCAAGCGCGTGGCGCTGCGGGCGGAGAACGCATTTATCACCTCGACCGATGTGATCGAGGTGGCTCCCGCCGATGGTGGGGGCTCGATCGTCATCTATGAGGCCACGCTGGTGCCGAAGGGCGTGTCCACGCTGCTCGAGCCGCTGCTGGGAGCGGCATTCCGGCGCATCGGCGACCGGGCCTCCGCCGGGCTGCGTGCTGCCCTGGCGGCGTGAGGGCGTCCCCATCCGTCCTCCGCCGGTCCTTCGCACGGGCCGTCGATGCCGTGGCCGAGGCCACGGTCGTCCCCAGCTTCAGCCGGATCGGCATCGTGGTGAGGCGCCGCCTCGGGGCGTGGGACGAGCCGCCCCGCATGGACGGTCAGGACGTGGTGGTGACCGGGGCGACGTCGGGAATCGGGTTGGCGGCCGCCACGGCCCTGTGCGGCCTGGGTGCCACGGTGCACCTCGTCGGTCGCGACGCCGGTCGCGCCGAACGGGCGCGCGCCGCCGTCGAGTCGGCCGGGCCTGGCCCGGTGCACGTCCACCTGGTCGACATGGCGGACCCCGATGACGTGGCCGCGTTCGGGTTGCGGCTGTCCGGGAGCCTCGACCGCCTTGCTGCGCTCATCCACAACGCCGGAGCTCTCACCCCCTCCTACCGGGCGACGCCCGGCGGGGTGGAGCTGACCGTCGCGACCCAGGTGCTCGGCCCGTATGTGCTCACCGCGACGGTGGCGCCGCTGCTTCTGTGCGGGAGTCCGCCCGCCACCATCGTGACGGTCAGCTCGGGAGGTATGTACACGCAGCGCTTCGACCTCGACCGCCTCGAGATGCGCCAGAGCCACTACGACGGGGTGACGGCGTACGCCCGGGCCAAACGGGCCCAAGTGGTGCTGGCCCAGGCCTGGGCCGGTCGTTTCGCTCGCGCCGGTGTAGCCAGCTTCGCCATGCACCCCGGGTGGGTGGATACGCCGGGGCTCGAGGCCGGCCTCCCCGGGTTCAAGAGACTGTGGCGGCCTGTGTTGCGGACCCCCGCCGAGGGCGCCGACACCGCCGTGTGGTTAGCCTCCGGCGGTCCCGCCTCCGTCGCGCTCGCCCTCGGGGAACCGCCGCCGGTGTCCGGTTTCTTCCATGACCGGCGACGCCGAACCGACTGGCGGCCTCCACTCCTGCGGCCGACACACCACGGCGACGACGAAGCGTTGCTCGACTGGTGCGAGGCCCGTACCGGCATCCCGTCGGCGATCGTCTCGGAGGTGCCGTGAGGATCATTCCGCTCGGCACAAAGTCCTGCACCGTTGCCGGAGCTGGCCATTCCGTCGTCTCTCTCGCCCGCCTGCCCGCCGCCCCACCCTCGGGTGGCGAGGTGCCACCGCGGTTTGAGCAGGTGGCCGCACAACTCGCCGCACCCGGGCGCCGAGGTCACGAGGAGTGACACGGGCCATCCTGTGGTTCCGACGGGACCTGCGACCAGACGACCTGCCCGCCCTGCACGCCTGCGCCAGCGCCGATGCCGTCATCCCGTTGTTCGTCGTCGATCCGGCGGTGCTGCGCACTGCCGGGCCCAACCGCCGGCACTTTCTGGCCGGCGCGCTCCGTGCGCTCGACGGGGAGCTGGGGGGCTCACTGGTGCTGCGTCGTGGCGATCCGCGCCACGTGGTTCCACAGGTGGCTGGGGCTGCACACGCCCCGCTGGTGGTGGCTACTGCCGATTTCGCTCCCTACGGTCTTCGCCGTGACCGCGCCGTGGCTCGGGCCCTGAACGCCGCCGGCCGGAGCCTGCTCACCGTCGACTCGCCGTACGCCGTCGCACCGGGCAACCTGCGCGCCCGGTCCGGCGCCCCGTTCCAGGTGTTCAGCGCCTTCCGAAGGGCCTGGGCGGATCACGGATGGACCCGCTCGGCGCCCATGCCGTCGACACGGTTCACCGGGGCGCCCGGCGACGCCACCGCAGAGGACATCGAGATGGGAGTCGCGGAGGCGGGCCAATGGGGCCTGCCGTCGTGGTGGGGGGGACTCCCGCTCGGACGGGCCGCGCGGCTGCCGCAGGCCGGCCCGGCCGAGGCCCGGGTTCGGCTCGAACGGTTCGCGGCCGGCCCACTGGAGGCCTACGCCGAGGAGCGGGATCGCCCGGGAGTCGCCGGAACCTCGGGCCTGTCGCCCTACCTGCGTTTCGGGTGCATCCATCCCCGCACCGTGCTCGAGCGACTGGGGACGGGGAGCGGTGCCGACCAGATGCGCAGCGAGCTGGCATGGAGGGAGTTCTATGCCGACCTCCTCTGGCACCGGCCCGACTCGGCTCGCCGACCGTTGCGGGCCTTCGGCAACCATCTGCGCTGGGACACCGGGGAGCGGGCCCGGGACCGGTTCCGGGCCTGGGCCACCGGACGGACCGGCTATCCGCTCGTCGACGCGGGGATGCGCCAGTTGCTGGCAGAGGGGTGGATGCACAATCGCGTGCGCATGGTGACGGCGAGCTTCCTGGTGAAGGACCTGCACATCGACTGGCGCCTCGGGGCACGCTGGTTCATGTGGCACCTGGTCGACGGAGACCTGGCCTCAAACCAACAGAACTGGCAGTGGGTGGCCGGTGTCGGCACCGATGCCGCCCCGTTCCATCGGGTGTTCAACCCCCGAGTCCAGCAGGAGCGCTTCGATCCCGAAGGTGGCTACGTTCGCCGCTACCTGAGGGAGCACCCGGTGCCCCACGCCGATGGCCTCCCAGACCAGTTGTCATCGTCCGGAGACCTCGAGCCGGTCGTCGACCACGCACACGAGCGACGCGACGCGCTGGCGCGATTCGATGAAGCGCGCCGGCTGGCGGCGATGGAACAAGGCCGGAGCGGGCCATGACCAGACGCACCGTAGATATCACCGTCTCGACGGGAAGGGCCTGAGGGTCAGGCGGGCGCGGCGTCGTCCGATACCGGGTTCACGAGCCCGTCGAGGCGGCCGAGGGCGGTGTCGAGCTCGGCGGCTCGGGCCCGGTAGGCCGCATCGGCCTGTCCAAGCTGCTCCGGACTGGGAGCCTGCGCCCCGTCGCGCAGCAGCCGATCGGCCTCGAGGGCAAAGACCACCCCGCGCAGCGCCTCGGCGGTTGTCCTGGCAGCCGACGCGTCCTCGTTCGACGGCGCGGCGGCTCCGGCCCGGTCGAGGCCCTGGGCTGCCAGCTCGACCCGCTCGCGCACCGATCTCCAGTGTCCGGTGTCGACGATCGCACTTCCGGAAGCAGGCAGGAGGTCACGGGCCAGGCGAGCCCCGTCCAGGACGCCGATGGTGTCGCGCCGCCAGGCCAGCTCGGCCTCCTTCTGCCCATGCCGGCGCACGACCATCACGATCAGGGTGACCAGGATGGCCGCGAGCACCAGGGCGAGGGCCAGCCACCACCACGTCGACGAGGTTGTTGTCGAGTGGGTGACCGTGACGGTCGACGGTGTCGATGGATGCGTCGTGGTCGTCGCCGGTCCGGTGGTGGTGGTCACCGGTGCTGTGGTGGTCGTCGCCGGTGCCGTGGTGGTGGTCGCTGGTCCGGTAGTCGTGGTCGCCGGTGCTGTGGTGGTGGTCGCCGGTCCGGTCGTCGTGGTCGCCGGATCGGTGGTGGTGGTCGCCGGATCGGTGGTGGACGTCGTGGCCGGCGGCCGAACGGTGTTGCCGGTCGTCGGGGTGATGCTCGTCGTCGTGAGGGATCCGGCCCCTGCCGTCTGGGACGGCGAACGTGGTGCCGTCCCACAGGCGGCGAGGAGTAGACCGGCTGCCGCCACGATCGAACCGATGGCGGCCGCCGTCTGGCGGTGGCGACTGCGCCCGCTCACGCTCATACCGGCTCGATCCTCTTGAGGTCGTTGCTCATCGTGTGCGCTCCTTCACCCGCGTAGAAACGCCGTCCGGCCCGGGTGCATCAAGATGGCCTTCGTGCGAGTGAGTCGCTAGATTACTGCCACTTTCCGACGTCAGATTGGCTGGCCCGTGACCTTCGAACTCATCCTCATCGGGCTGGTCATCACGCTCGAGCCGATACCCCTGACGGCTTTCCTCTTGGTGCTCGGGTCGAAGGGCGGCGTGAGGAAGGGGGCCGGCTTCATCTTCGGGTGGCTCGTGTCACTGGCCATTGTCGTTTCCATCACCCTCTTGGTGACCGGGAACAAGCCGCCCGCGCCCAGCACCGCGCCGTCGCTCGGCGCCTTGGCCGTGAAGATCGCCATCGGTGTGGGGCTGCTGATCATCGCCGCTCGCCAGTGGCGCAAGATGGGCAAGCCGAAGAAGCCGAAGAAGACCCCTCGGTGGCAGACCAGCATCGACAACATGTCGCCGTGGTTCGCCATGGGCCTTGCTCCCCTCGTCCAGCCCTGGGGGCTCGTGGCCGCTGGGGTCGCCACGATCACCGAGGCCAAGCTCTCGTCATGGGAGAGCTATGTCGCGCTGTTCCTTTTCTGCGTGGTCTCGACTATCACCTATCTGGTATTGGAGATTTACGCCGGCTTCCGACCCGAGAAGGCCCAGGCCATCCTGGCCAGCACGAAAGCCTGGATCGACACCCATACCGACCAGGTGATCATCATCCTCTCGCTGGTGCTCGGACTCTGGCTCATCGGAAAGAGCATCTATCTGATCGTCACCTGACGTCGGCGGCCTGCCATGCGAAGGCGCTGCTCAGGGTGGAGGACATGGAAAAATCAACTTGAGGGTTCACCCCCCGTGTTCTAGTCTGCGCAGGCAAAGGGTTCTTCGGGCGGCGAGCACAGGCCCCCAGCTCCGCAGGACCACGATCTCGGAGGTGGCAGGGATGGCAGTCGGTCCTATCGAATACATCGTCGTCGGGTTCCCGGGCAACAAATTCAACGGGCAGATCGTCCCGGAGCTGGCCAAATTGATTGAGAGCCGGACGGTCCGGATCCTCGATCTCATCTTCGTCGGCAAGAACGATGGTGGCGACGTCGTGGCCTTCGAGTTCGACCAGCTCGACGAGCTCGAGGCGTTCGCCAGCCTCGACGGCGAGATCGGCGGCCTCCTGAGCGACGAGGATGTGGCCTACGTCGGCTCCATTCTCGAGCCGGGCAACTCGGCCGCACTCCTCGTCTGGGAGGACCTGTGGGCCGCCCCCTTTGCGGCCGCCGTACTCGACTCGGGTGGCGTACTCCTCGAAAGTGCGCGCATCCCTCATCAACTAGCCCAAGAGGCGTTGGCCGCCATTGAGGCGGCTGGCTGAGACTGAGGGCCCACGGCGGCGGACGCCGACGCACGACCAATACAAATCACGACCAGGAGGAACTCACCATGCTGCGACGTCGACCCATCGCCAGAATGGCCGTCCGCACCACTGCAGTGGTTGGCACTGCCGCAGTGGTCGGAGGCCACATGGCCAACAAGCAAGCTCAAGCAGCCCAGGCGGCCCAGGCTCCAGCGGCCGCCGCTCCGGCGCCCGTCGAGGAAGCGGCCGAGGACCCTTACGAGGCGCTTACCAAGCTGGGCCAGCTCCACGAGCAGGGCATCCTCACCGACGAGGAGTTCGCCGCGGAGAAGGCCAAGATTCTCGGCTGAGGAAAGGGTCTGTCGCGCCGGATCGGCTGGCGAGGTGTCGTCGGAACACGATCGGTCAGCGGACGACCATCAAAGGGGATATCGAGCAAAGGGGATATCGAGATGCTCTGGGGCATCGGTGGCGGAATCCTGTACTTCGTGTTGCTGGTGACTCTCGGCATCTGGTCGATTCGCAAGGGTCACTGGGTCATGTTCCTGGTGGGGATCTTCGTGCCCATCTTCTGGTTCATCGGCGCGTTGATGCCCCGACGGGTGCGTTGACCGTTCGAACGGACGCGATCTCCTACATCGGCCGGTCCGGGGCCGGGGGGAGGACGGGTGGATAGAGACGAAGCCGGGGGCGTCTTCACAGATCCGAGCGCCTACGCCCACGAGGAACGCTTCCACGCGGCGTGCGCGTTGTTGCGACGGGAGTCACCCGTGCATCGGGTCGAGACGGAGGGGTTCAACCCGTTTTGGGCCGTCACCAAGCACGATGACGTGATGGAGATTGAGCGTCAACCGGAGCGGTGGCTGAACGCGCCGCGGCCGGCGCTCGTGTCGAGGGACGTAGACAGCAACCGCTCGGGCCGTGGTCTGCCCATCCGGTCACTGGTGCAGATGGACGCACCCGATCATCCGGTGTACCGCCACATCAGCGCCGACTGGTTCAAGCCGAGGAGCATCGAACGTCTCAACGATCGTGTCGCCGAGCTCGCCAAGCGCTTTGTCGATCGGATGGCCGAGCTGGGTGGCAGGTGTGACTTCGTCACCGATGTCGCCGTCCACTACCCACTGTACGTGATCCTCTCCCTCCTCGGTCTGCCAGAAGAGCACTTCCCGAGGATGCTCAAGCTCACCCAGGAGCTGTTCGGTACGGCGGACCCCGAGCTCGGTCGAGGAAAGGACCATCAGGCACTCGTCGACACCCTGCGCGACTTCTTCACGTACTTCGAGGAGATCGTCGAGCAACGTAGAGGCAGACCGAGCGAGGACCTCGCCGGCGTCATCGCGAACGCCACGATTGAGGGCGAGCCCATCGGCACGATGGAGGCCATCGGCTACTACGTCCTGATTGCCACCGCCGGTCACGACACGACGAGCTCGGCGATCGCCGGCGGACTGCAGGCGCTTATCGAGCATCCCGATCAGCGGCAGCGGCTGGTGGATGATCCCCCTCTCGTCGCCACCGCCGTCGAAGAGATGATCCGATGGGTGTCCCCCGTCAAGCAGTTCATGCGCACGGCCGTCGAGGACTATGTCCTGCGCGGCGTCCCGATCGCGGCGGGAGAGACCGTCCTTCTGTCGTACCCGTCGGCCAATCGCGACGAGGACATCTTCGACCGACCCGACCTCTTCGACGTCGGCCGAAGCCCGAATCGCCACATCGCATTCGGGTTCGGGGCCCACTACTGCCTGGGAACCCACCTGGCGCGCATGGAGGCCCGCGTCTTCTACAACGAGTTGCTACCGCGGTTACGAACGATTGAGCTGGCGGGCGAACCTGCGTACATGAAGACGCTGTTCGTCGGCGGGCCGAAGCATCTGCCGATCAGCTACACGCTGGACTGAGTGCTTCGAAGGAGCCCGGTCGCCCGGGTCCGTCGTTCACAGGTACTCCCGCTTGCGCATTCCGACGAGGACGAACCATCCCCAGAGGGGCGGCAGGTAGGAGGTGAACATGCGCTGCACGAACGTGGCGGCGACGGCGTCGGTCTCGGGGATCCCGGCCGCCGTCAGGCCGAGGATCATCCCGGCCTCCACCACCCCCATGCCACCCGGCACCGGTGAGACACCCCCTACCATGGATGCGAGGGTGATGACGATGAAGATGGTGGCCAAGGAGAGGTGCTGTCCGAAGGCGTGCAGCGCCGCTCCGAGGGCCAGCGCCACCATGAGCTGACCCGACAACGCACCCCCGAACAGCTCCACCAGCTTGGCCGGCCGGGCGGCCAGGACCTTTAGGTCCGCCCAGATCTGGTGCAGCTTGGGCCGGGCCTTGTCCGCCGCGAGCCGTCGCAGCCGGGGGATGGCGAAGGCCACGCCGATCAGGACGATCACCAGGACGATGATGACCAGGAAGAGCCAGATGGCCTTGCCGTGGTTCCCCGAGACGTCCTGCCCGTCGTTGGAGAAGTCCATGTCGCCCCATGCCAGCGGGAGGGAGATGAGAAAGAGAGCGCCCTTCATGATCCAGCTGGTCGTGCTCACGAGGGCGCCGGAGGTCACCGCCTGGGTGGCATCGAAGCCCTGCTGCTGGAAGAACCGCACCCGGGTGGCGAACGTGGCCGGGGTGCCCCCGGCCAGGGAGGTGAAGGCGTTGGCGAACTCGAGAGCGACCACCCGACCGTAGGGGAGCACCGATTGCACGGTGCCGATCTCCGAGAGCGCCGTCGATGGGTAGGCCAGCTGGGCCAGTATGGCGGTCGCGGCCACCCAACCCCATGCCGCTCCTCTGATGGTGTCGAACGACTCGCCGACCTTGATCAGGACGAGGATGAGCGCCCACCCGCCGATGAGGGTGCCGATGGTCATCACGATGGTTCCCCAACTCACCCGCTTCGGTTCGGCCAGCTTGGGCAGGTCGATGTCAAATGCCTTCGCCGTCTCGGTGCGCACGTCCTCGAGCAGTTGTTTGCGACCCTTCAGCGCCGTCGACACGGCGCGGTCCAGGCTGGCCCGCCGCAGGTGGGGTAGCGCGGCTGCGACCGCCGCCTTGGGGAGGATGCGCTTGGCCGCGGCGGCGGTCCGTTCCGGTCCGACAATGAGCCCGACGGCGGCCAAGGCGCCGGCCAGGTCAGTGTCCAGGCGCTCGTCGGCCGGGCCGGTGGAGGCCGTTCGAAAGTCGACCAGCGAGACGGTGGTGCTGGCCGGATCCACCACGATCGTCTCCCCGCTGAGCGCGCCGTGGGCGATCCGGGCCTGGCGCAGGACGAGCACGGTGCGGAACAGGGTGTCCAGTAGTTGGTCGCTGAGGGCCGCATCGTTGAGCTCGGACAGCCGGACGCCCGGTGGTGGTCGGACGACGAGTGCGGCATCCCGGCTCGGCCCGCCGATCCCGGCGACCAGGACGCGCGTGGTGGACACGCCGGCCCGCTCGGCCAGCAGGGTCATGTAGGCCTCGTGCTCTACCTGCTGGATCCGGGAGAACGACAGAGCCGGGCCCGAGTCGCGGTAGAAGAGGAACCGGCCGGTCTTGGCGAGCAGCTGGGCGTCGGCGGCGTCGCGGCCGTAGAGGGACACCGCCACCGGTTCTCCGGTGATGTCGATGCCGGTGTAGCGGGCCACGCCCCAGACCTGCCGGTCCGCAGGCGACATGGTGCTGACCGGCACACCGAGGTCGTCCAGTACCACGGCCAGCTCCTCCCCCGAGGGAAGGCCGAGGGGCGATCCGAGGATGAGGTGGACGAGGGCGGCCGTCCCCCAGCCGAGGGCGACGCTGGCCGCCACGTTCACCGGAAGGCCGTCCCCGGCCACCACCGTGGCCACGGCGGCCAACCAGATGATCAACTCCACCAGCCGCTGCACAGTGCGCGACAGGTAGGGCAGGGCCATGATGCCGACCGCCACCGCCGCGGCGATGATGAACACCGGGTAGTCGAGGTTGTAGCCCGCCAGCGACGTGTCGTGCGGACGGCCACCGGTCCTGCCGAAGGCGAGCCACATGAGGACCGACAGTGCGCACGCTGCCCCTAGGGCGAGCGCCAGGTCGCGGACGATGGCCCAGCGGTGGGAGAGGAAGGCCACCGCCGCCAGGATCACGATGAGGCCGAACGATCCGAGGAGGTAGATGGTCGTCACCAACCAACGGACACCATCGGGCGGCGGGCTGACGAAGTGCAGGATCGTGTGCTCCTCGGGCGGATCGAGGTGAGTGATGGCCAACCCGATCAGAACGACGACCGTCGCGATTCCCAGACGGAACCCATCTGATCCCCGCCGGCGCCGGACCCCGTCTCCTTCGGGGGCAAAGACGATGGCGCGCCAAGGCCGGCGGGGGATGGGCTCTTGGAGTGGGGCTCCGCCCTCGAGGGTTCCGGGCTCGACGCTCATGCAGGTGAGAGGTTACGGCCCGGTGACTTCCGAGCAGTGGTTCGGGTCCAGCTGCGCACCGGGCGCTACGTCCCAGTGATCTGCAGCCCTTGTTCCCGGGACCGCTCCGCAGCCTGAGCAACTTGAAAATTCTGGGGTACCGCGAGCAAAAAGCGGTTCTGATTCACGACCGGTGGGGCTAGCAAGAATCGAACTTGCGACCTCAGCATTATCAGTGCTGCGCTCTAACCGACTGAGCTATAGCCCCAGAAGGATGAAGAGGCTACACCACCCCCATCGGCCTCACCCCTGACCGGCCCCATATTCGGGCCAGGGCCGGACGACGAAGGACTGGCTCGCCGTGGCCAGGAGCGCCCCGTCCTGCGACCACAGGTGGGCGACCCCTTGGGCGTATCCGCCAAAGACGGCGTGCATCCTGATGTCGCAGAGCACCCACTCGGTGGGCTTGAGCTGCATGACCCGAAGCGTGTTGTCGAGACTGCGGCTCATGACGGGCTGGCCGAGCGGGTCCGATGCGGCACCCGCGACGTAGTCCCCGAAGATCGCCAACGTGGCCGCGGACGTCGCCAGCAGGCCAGGGACTCGCGCCCAAAGGGCCGAGTTCGGAGACCCAGGTGTGCCGTCAAGCTCGTCGAGGGATCGCCCCATGGCGGTCCGACTGTCGATCGTGTCGATGATCGTGTTTCGCATCATCTCGGGCAGGTATCGGGGCGCGCAGTCCTCCGGTGGCGCCACGTGGGGCGGTTCGACCCAGGTGGCGCCGGGGGTGGACCGGTACTCGCCCAGCGCGGCATTTACGGTCAAGATCTCCCGCCCGTCGACTTCTCCGACGGCCCTCCCCTGGGTGACGTGACGGCCGGTCGCGGCCAAGGTCACCTCCCACTCCATCTCCGAGAGGGCCGGGGCGTACGAGAGGTACTGGGCGGTGGCCCAGATGGTCGCCCGACCCGAGGCCTTCTCGAGCGCCACCAGCGCGGCACCCAGCCCACAGCCGCCGAACAGGAAGTCGGGGGTGGCGAGGTGTGGTTCGACCCGCATCCGCCAGTGCAGGTCATCGTCGACCGGCTGCATCCCGAGGAAGGATTGGGCGTCCACTGGCCCGCACCCTAGCCGGGGGGTTCCGCCATCCGGCAAGGACGCTGTCGCCGTCGGTTACCAAGAAGTCGTGGCGCCTCCTAGTATCGCGACCGCCGCAAGGTGAGTTGGCCCGCCTGTTCGATGTCGGTGGGCCGCTCAACCGGCGGGGGTGTAGCTCAGCTGGAAGAGCGGCGGCTTTGCAAGCCGTAGGCCGAGGGTTCGAGTCCCTTCACCTCCACCGAGTTGTCGGAATCACAACGATTCCTTTTCAGAGGCAGTATTCATCGGCATTTGCCGGTCAAGCAAATGCCGACGTTCGAACCCGAGACCACTTTAAGGGTTGGCGTTCCGTAGCTTCGGGATCCGACGCTTGGCGTCACGATCCGACTCGAGCACTGACTTCATGCTCGACGCGGCGGCAGGATCGTCGACGGCCCGGTTGTGACGCTCCTCGGGATCCACTGTCAGATTGTGCAGCTCCCAGTCGGGCTCGGCGGCTGGTCCCAGGAACGGGTTCGGAGCAACACCCTGTGCGGCGTACCAGTCGTCGAGGCGCTCGTAGTAGTGGTTCAGCTTCCAGAGCTCGGGCGTGCCTCCGTCACCGGTTGGGAGCGTTTGCCAGCACCGACTCGATGTTGATCGGCGGTGCGACCGGGTCGAACGCAGCTCCGCTCAGAATGTTGACCTCGGTCAATCCCCGGGTGACGTCGTCTTCGGTCATGAAGTAGATCGGCGACACGAATGAAGTCTGGTCGACCTGTCCCCGGACCAGCGGGCTCAGATCCCGTCCGGGCATCGGTTGGACCTCATCGTGGTGGGCGGCGACACCGGCGGTCGCCTCATCACGGTCAATCCCTGCGAGTCCCAGCAGGGTCGGGATCACGTCGACGTGGCTGGTCGGCACGTCGATGCCGCCACGTCCGGGCTCGATACTCGGACCGGCGATGAGCAATGGCACCCGCGTAGCCTCGTCGAATGCATTGCACCATTTCTGGATCAATCCGCCGTGGGCGCCGAGCAGGTCACCGTGGTCGGAGGTGAACACGACAATGGTGTCATCGGCCATTCCCGACTGCTCGAGCGCCTCGAGGATCCGTCCGATGGCTTTGTCCACCAGCTTTAGGAGGTAGTAGTACAGCCTCCGGTAGCCGAGATCGGTGGCGGTCTCGAAGATCATCTGGGGCCAGACCGCCTTGAACGCCTCCTGACACGCAGGACGCCCGGTGAACGGGTCCGACTGAGAAGGCGCCTCGGGCACGTCGGGCACAGTGTCATCAGGGGGCCCGAACCTCAGCATCTGTTCCCACCCGAAGCCCGAGAAAGCGATGTCATGCGGGTTGACGAAGGAGGCCACCGTCAACCACGGGCCGTCTGCCCGGGATGCCACGAGCTCGCCGAACAGCTCGACTACCTGCTCGGCAAAGACGCCATCGCGCACGGTCCCGCAATCGGACTTGGCGGCGCCGTGGGGCTCGCGCCCGATCCACCCCGAGAACCCGAACGGGTCGAGCCGATCGGCCTTCCGGTAGGCCTCGATCGCCTCGGGCAACAGCCTGCCGTCATCGTCGGAGGCCTTCAGCCCCTCGTGCGATCCCGGAGTCGTGAGATCGGCGAACGAGACGTGCCACTTACCCCGGTAGTGGGTCTGGTACCCACCGGCACGGAACCAGTCCCCAAGGGTCGGCACTGTGTTCGGATCGAGCCACTGCATGCCCGGGTCTGTATTTTGCTTGGCCACGCCGTCCGTTGACGTCACCCCGTGCAGTGACGGGTACTGGCCGGTGAACAGTGTGGCCCGGCTGGGCACGCACGCCGTCGAACCGGCGTAGTGCCGGTGGAACTCGAGGCCTCGGGACCGGATCGACTCCCGGGCGGTTAACTGGGATGTCCGGAACGACCGGACCGAGTCGGGCTCGTAGGGCGGGGCATATCGCTCCTCGTCGGTCATGATCAGGAGAATGTTGGGACGATCCATGGTTTGACGCTACTGGGGATTCGCTTCGTCGTACGGGACAGATGTCGTCACGCCATCGGCGACATGTGTGGCACGCCACCCGAGACAGCGTCACTCGTAGGCGGTGATCTCGAGGTCCTGGGGGAAGTGGCGGAACGGTGAGCCCGGCCGGTAGTCCGCGGGGACGTCCTCGATGCTGTCGTAGGTGGCGACGTCGAAGATGTTGGACGAACGGATGTCCTCTTCGACGGCGACCCCGCACAGTCGCATCTCGGTGGCCGTGTCGAAGCAGTTGACCAACAGCACGACCTCGTCGCGCAGTTCCTCGTAGCGCTGGCGGGAGATGCGGCCGATCAGCGTGTACTCGCAGCCGTCGGGCGAGACGCCGACGCGCCGGCCGATCATGGCGTGGTGGCGACCGTCGTCGATGCAGTACAGGGTGTAGTCGTCGGCCTCCAGGCACTCGCGGATCCGTTCGTGCCGCTCGTGGGCCGGCAGGAGGTGCCACTGGGTGTGCCGGCGGTCCTTCATGGCCCACAGCGGGCCCGGCGGGATGGTGTGCTCGGGCTCGTCCTCTTCGAGCGGGGTCGACACGTCGTGGCCGACCAGGGGCTCCGGGGGGAAGGCCAGGTCGGGGTCGATGATGATGTCGCCCGGCTTGGGGTGGCCGGACGAGGCAGGTACGGCCTCTCCCCACTCGTGGCCCTCCTCACCCTGCTGCCCGTCACCCTGGCCCGTCATCGGTGTCCTCTCGTAGTCCGCCGTTCGGCGCTCGGCTCGGTCCTGGACCCTATCGGCCGGGGGCCGGCCCGGGTTGCGTCACCGCCTTTTCATTGCGCGCCACTCCTTAGTCGACTTCTTTTGCGGACTCCTGGACGGCCTTGTCCACATCCTTGGCCTTCACATCGAGTTCCTTGGCCACGCGCTTCTCCGCCTTCAGCTCGGCCTTTTCCAGGGCCTGCTCCAGCCTGCTCTCCCCGACAATGACGAGGGCCGCCTGCCCTTCGTCGATGACGTCGCCCAACTCCTTGACGTCCGCCCGGGACATGCCTCGCCACAGGTGCCCGCTCACCCCGCCCACCGCCGCTCCGACGATGGCTGTCCCGATGATGGAAGGGGGAAACAGGATGCCGATGACCGCTCCGGCGGCGGCGCCACCCCACGCCAGATGCCGGGTCGCCATCTCGTCCTTGTTCACGTGCACCTTGCCGGACTGATCCTTGGTCACCACCGCAGCGTCATAGGTGCCGATCGCGCCGGCAAGGTGGAGGTCCTTGACGAGGTCGTAGTCGTAGCGTGCGCTCTCCTCATCGGGGTAGGTGCCGATGAAGAGGAAGACGCTGTCGGGCTTCGCCATGTCGCTGCTCCTGTTCTCTCTTTTTCGTTCGTTTCAGGCGGCTAGATGGTAGACGAGTCGACTGGGGGACGCCCCCGGCGCACCCCGGCCGTCGACTCACTCCTCACGGCTGGCGGTTTGGCCGCCGGAGGAGCCTCAATCGGGGAGGCGGCCGCAGCAGGATCGTGCTAAGTAGAACTGGCATTGCGGTCGGTGGCGGGGATCGACCACGGGAGCAGTGACGGACAGGGCATTCCGAAGATGGTCGACAAAGTGAGGCGACGATGACTATGGGACAGCAGGTCCCCTCGACTGGCCCGCTCGGCCCGCTCGCTCGCTACGAGCAGGGCGTGATCGACCGCATCGCAGACTTCAACGATCCGAGCCAGGAGTGGCGGCGGTTGTTCTCCGAGCTTCTCGGCACGTTCTTCTTGGTCCTGGTCGCCGCCGGGGGAGGCATGATGGGACACGCCTTCCCGGGCACGATCAGTCGCACCGCAGCTGTCGTAGCCCCAGCTCTGATGGTCATGGCCATCATCTTGTTCATGGGCAAGGTGTCCGGTGCCCACCTCAATCCGGCGGTCAGCATCGCGTTCGCCCTCCGGCGCGACTTCCCCTGGTGGCGAGTACCTGGGTACGTCGTCACGCAACTGGTCGGGGCGACCCTGGCCGCCCTGTTCCTGCGCGGTGTGATCAAGGTCTCGGCCATGTACGGGTCCAACTATCCGGCCCACGGCTACTCCAACCTGGCGGCGTTCTGGATGGAGCTGATATTGACCATGGGGCTGGTCAGCGTCATCCTGGGCACTGCCTCGGGGGCACAGAACATCGGCATTTTCGGTGCGCTGGGGGTCGGTGGCTACATCGCCCTGGCCGGTCTTTGGGGGAGCCCGATCTCCGGTGCCTCCATGAACCCGGCTCGTACCTTCGGGCCGGATCTGGTATCGACCACCTTCACGGGCTACTGGGTCTACATCGCCGGTCCGATCGCCGGCGCCGTCCTTGCCGTCGGCATCGCCTTCGTGTTGCGGGGCAAGGGCGGTGGGAAGGCGGGCTCGGAGGCCGCGCAAGGAGACCTGTTCGTCCACGCGTACGAGGCGGGCAAGTCCTGATGGCGATGGCGTAAGGGCGGTAGGGTCCGGGTATGGCTCCTCCGGGGCGAGGTATCTCGGCCTGCACCACGATGGCTTGGGATTGGGATCTGCTCGGGTGCATCGAGGCCTGGACACGCGCCGGCGTGCGGGGCATCGGAGTGGGCCTTCCACAGTTCGAACACGCCGGCCGCGAGCGCGCCATGCGAGAACTGCGCGCCAGCGGGCTGACCGTCTCCGACTTCCAGGGGGTGTACCTCTACGACCTGACCGACCCGGCTCACTTCACTACGCGACAGGAGCAGGCACTCCACTACCTCGACATCGCCGCCGAGCTCGGAGTGGATTGCGTGACGGCCGAGGTCGCGCCACGGGGCGAGCTGTCCTGGGATGAGGCGGCGCGTCACGTCGTCGAGCAGACCGTTGCCGTGATACCAGAGATACGGGCCCGCAACCTGCGCTTGGCGATTGAGCCGGTCCACCCCATCCGCCAGGATGTCTCGTTCATCAACATGGCGGCCGACGCGGTCGAAATCGTGCGTCGAGTGGACGACCCCTCCTTCGGCTACCTGTTCGATACCTATCACCTGTGGTGGCAGCGCGGTATAGAAGAGCTCGCTCGCGAGAGTGCCGATCACGTGTTCTGCGTGCAGGTGAGCGACCACAAGGCGGTGACCCTCCGTACCCAGGATCGTGCGATGCCGGGTCAAGGGATCATCCCGCTCCATCGCCTGCTGCAGGCTCTGGTCGACGGGGGGTACGCCGGTTGGTGGGAGCTCGAGGTGATCTCTGATCAAAACGCCGCCATGGGCATAGACGTCGCGCTGCAGACGGCTGTCCAGGGGCTCAATGAGGCGTGGGCTTCCGATCAGGGGTCAGCATCAGTTCCCGACTAATGGGGTCTTTGGGGGGCCGCCCACCGATGGCTCGCTCAGGCCGGCCAGCCGGCCAACAGATGCAGCTCCCGGCAGACGTCCTGGGCCTCGATGTTGCGGCCATTGGGCTCCGCCGCGGCGGGGTCGGTCACCAGCCAGGCGACGACCGCTCCGACCACGTCGGGCGGAGCGCCGGTGGTCGCGTCGAACGAGAAGTTGCCCATGTCCTGGAACATGCGCTCCGTGGCGATGAATCCGGGCTGGACGTTGTAGGCGCGGATGCCCTTTCCACCCAGCTCGAGGGCGAGGATGCCGGCGATGCGCTGTAGCGCTCCCTTGCTGATGGCGTAGCCGAGGCCCCAGCCGCCCTCGCCGGCCGGGGCGGGCGGATCGTTATACGCGGCACCCGAAGAGATGTTGACGACGGTGCCCGCACCCCGATCGAGCATTCCCGGCAGGAGGCGCTTGGTGAGGGCGAGAGGTGACATCACGTTGGCCTCCAGGTGAAGGTCGAGGAGCTCGAGTGGGGTGTCCTCGAAGCGGTCCATGTGGCCCGGCCCGATGTAGCGGCCGTTGTTCACCAACAGGTCGACCGCACCCCATTCTGTCAGGACGGTGTCGGCGGCGGCGATCACAGATGCCCGGTCGGTGAGGTCGGCCGGGATACTGAGCGCGCGCACACCGGCCTCCTCCACGAGCTCGGCCGTCGCGGAGAGCGACCCCGGCAAGGCGGTCGTGTCCGAGCGGCTCAATGTGGAGGAGTGTTCCCGCTCCTCGCCCTCGTTGACGGTGCGGGCGGTGAGCGCAACGTCGAACCCCGCTCGAGCGAGGTGCACGGCGATCGCCTTGCCGATGCCTCGGCTTGATCCAGTGACGAACGCGGTGGGCATGTGACCGACTCCTTTGACGAGTGGTGGAGACGTTATGCCCTGAATGGGTCCGAGGCGACTGCTCGGGCAACGAGCCCACCGAGTGGCTATGGTCACTGCACGCATCGGGGCCACAGCTGGAAGGGACCTGCAACGTGCAACACCTAGAAGTTGGCTTGGTCGGCGCGGACGATGCCCTGGTCGACTTCTACGCCGCGGTCTTCGAGATGGAGAAGCTCCCGGCGATGCAGGCGGGCCCCGGGGTCGTGCATCGCCTGCAGGGGCCGGGCGTGGTGATCAAGGTGATGGTGCCGTCAGAAGCACCCACTCCGGCGCAGCCGGTCGAACCCTTCTTCGCGATGACCGGCCTGCGCTACGTGACGATCTACGACGCCGATCTCGATGCGGTGGTCGAACGAGCCGTCGCTCGTGGAGGGAGCGTGCGGCACGGCCCCACGGAGCTAGGTCCCGGCGTGCGCATCGTCGTTCTCTCCGATCCCGACCGCAACGTTATTGAGGTGGTCGAGGTGAACCGGCCTCCGAGCTAGAGACCGCCACCCGTCGACGGTACGAGGACGGCGTCTCGCCGGTGTAGCGGCCGAAGGCGCGGGCGAAGGCGCTGACGCTTTCGAAGCCCACGTTCGTGGACACCTCGAGCACGCTCGGTCGCGGTTCGGCCAGCAGTGCCATGGCCCGCAGGAGCCGGCTGGTGAGAAGGTACTGACGCCACGACATGCCGACGGAGCTCGAGAAGGCCCGGCGCAGCGACCGCTCCGAGACCCCCACGGCGCGGCACACGTCCCCCAGCACGACGGAGTCGAGGTGAGCGTTGGTGTAGGCCATCACCGCGATGAGCAGAGGATCGGAGCTGGTCGGCAGGGAGAGCGGGGTCTCCCGGTCGAGCCATTCGAGGACGAGGTTGGCCAGGGTCTCGAAGAATGCGTCCGCCACCGGGTCGTTGGCGGGTCGACTGATCGGCCAGCGGCCGCCGTAAATGAGCATCTCCCTGATCACCGGTGCGGCCGCCAGAATGCGGGCCCGCCCGCCCGGGGCGGCGATCATCGAGGGGTCGAAGAAGACCGATATCGTCCGCACGCGACGAAGGGTGGTGCAGTGCGACAGCCCGGCGGGGATCCACACCGCCTGCTGGGGCGGCAGGAGGTAGTGGGCAGTTTCGGTCTCCACCTCCACCACCCCGGCGAGGGCGTACTCCACCTGATGGAGTTGGTGGGAGTGCCAACCGGTGATCACGTCGTCGCCCGCGCTGAAGGGGTAGGTCCCGGCACGTACCGGGGACCCCTCACGCAGATCAATCGGGCTGATCGTGGCCGCCGAGGGCAGAAAGTTGGCCGGACGCGCAGAGACGGGCACGCGCAGAACCTTAATCATGCTCTGATGAACAAGTCCCACCTTGAGTTCCTGGCCAGTCCGGAATGGGCCGCCATGCTGCAGGCCGATCTGCTGCCCTGGCTCAGCACGGCGGCGGATCTGGGCGACGACGTGCTCGAGGTGGGCCCCGGCCCGGGGCTGACGACCGACCTGCTGCGCTCTCGGACGGCCCGGGTCACCTGCGTGGAGATCGACGAACCCCTGGCCAACGCCCTGACGGACCGGTTGGCTGGCACCAACGTGGAGGTCATCCACGGTGACGCCACCGCGACCGGGCTCGACGACGATCGCTTCTCGGCAGCCACCTGCTTCGCCATGCTGCATCATGTGCCGTCGACGGAGCTTCAGGATCAGGTGTTCGCCGAGGTGCACCGCGTACTCCGTCCCGGAGGGGTCTTCCTGGGCACCGACAGCCTCGACGTCGAACCGATCCGGATCGGTCACCTCGACGACACCTTCGTGCCCATCGACCCGGCGACCTTCCCCGCCCGGTTGGAGGCGGCCGGATTCGTCGACGTGTCGACCATTGAGCACGGTGAGTACGGCTTTCGCTTCCTGGCCCGAAAACCGGGATCCCGGAGCCCGTGAGCACGAGCTCGTGGGCGGTGGTGGCACCCCCGTGGCGAACCATGCTCGAATCGCTCGGTGACCCGGATCTCTCGAGCCGACATGGCGGAGGCGGTAGATCGTCTCACCGCGGCGGGCTGCGTGGCCCCCGGCGAAGAGGCCCAGGAGCTCGCGGCCGCTGCCCGCGGTGATGCCGCGCGACTGGCGGCCCTCCTGCAGCGTCGATCGGCGGGCGAGCCGCTCGCGTGGGTCACCGGAACCTCGGTCTTCTGCGGGTGCGCCATCGCCGTCTCCCCCGGTGTCTACGTGCCGCGCTGGCAGAGCGAGCCGCTGGCCGAACGGGCCGCGGCGCTTCTCCCGGCTACCGGTCGGGCCATCGACCTGGGCACCGGAAGCGGCGCAGTGGCGTGCGTGCTCCTCGCCCGTCGCCCGGGCGCCTCGGTCCTGGGCACCGAGTGCGACCCGGTGGCGGCCCGCTGCGCGCGGGGCAACGGCGTCACGGTAGCGGAGGGGGACCTCTTCGACAGCGTGCCGACGGTGTGGCGGGGAACGGTCGACGTGGTGGTCGCCGTCCTCCCCTACGTCCCGACGGGTGAGCTCGTCTACCTTCCACGTGACGTGCGGGCCTTTGAACCGGCGGCGGCGCTCGACGGAGGCAACGGTGGCCTCGCGGTGATCCGTCGGGCGGTGCGCCAGGCTCCGGGATGGCTGCGCCACGGGGGCCATGTGCTCGTGGAGATCGGTGGGGATCAGTCCGACGTCCTGGCCGCCATCCTCGAAGCCGAACGGTTCGTGGACGTCGGTGTCATGACCGACGAGGACGGAGACCCGAGGGGCGTCGTGGCCCGGTACACCGGCGGCCTGGTCGACGACCCCCTGGTGTTATGAGCGCGTCAGGCGCCAGATCACCGATGGTCCAGCGAGGGGGTGCGACGCCCGGAGCACCACGCCGACATCCCGGCCACCCAGATCGACCTCGAGCACGCCGATGCGGGAGCCCCGGGCGATGACCGGCGGCAACGTACCGACGACCACGTGCGCCGGCACGCGCAGGCCGGGCCAGGCGAGGATGGTCGGTGGCTGCGCGGCGCTCACGTCGACGGATGCGCCCCACGGAACCACGATCCGCCCGACGAGGAGCCCGGCAGGGACGACGGGGTCTCGTGTCACGGCGGCGAACGCCGCCTGGGCCAGGTTCTCGGCAGCGTCGAGGGCGGCGGTGATCGGGCTGGAGGTCCCCTGCCCCAGTACCGCCCCCACGATGGACACCATCGTGCCGTCGACGCTGCGCCGGGCTTCGAAGAGAAAGCATCCACCGGCTGCGGCGTCCGAGCCGGTCTTGATACCGACGATCCCGTCGTGGCCCAGCGCGTAGTCGAAGTTGATGACGCGTCCCGCCACCGGGAGGGTCGCCTCCCCCATGGACGCCACACCTGCGAAGGCCGGTATCGCCATGGCCGCCTCTCCGAGCCGGATTAGGTCGGCCGGCGTGCTGACCGATCCGGGGTCCAGTCCGCTGACGTCGTCGAAGTGGGTGGTGTCGAGACCGAGGCTCTGCGCTGCCGCGTTCATCTTGGCGACAAATGCAGTCGTGCTTCCGGCGTCCCAGTCGGCGAGCATGACGGCGATGTCGTTGCCCGAAGGGATGAGCAGGCCCTCGAGAGCCTCAACCTCTGTGAGGGTCTCCCCGCTCGTCACCTGGACCACCGACTGTTGGGTCAGCAGTCCGGCCCGATAGGCGGCGACGGTCGCCGCGTCCACCGGAATGTCCGGCCCCGTGGCGCCGGTCACGAGCGGGTGGTCTTTGAGGACGACGTAGGCCGTCATCACCTTGGTGATGCTGGCGATGGGAGCCGGACGGTTGCTGCCGGAGTGACCGAGACTTCCCACGCCCTCCATCGCCAGCGCTGCGGAGCCCGCCGTCGGCCACGGCAGTGAGGGAGGGGATCCGGCCAGGCGCACCACATCGGGCATGGTCGTCCGGAAGCTCGCCGCGGGGGCTGGGCGGGACAACTGCAGTCCGACGCCGACCCCGATCGCCACGACCAGCAGGGCAATCGCCGATCCGAACAGGTAGCGCCGCCGGCGTCCGGTGGGTGGGCGAGCGGCGTGCTCCGGACCAGTCCTCGACGAGCGGCTGCTGGTCATCCGGCCTCACAGTAGCGACTGCGTCCCCCCGGGACGGGGCGCGGGCCGCCGGTTGACCGCCCCCCGGTTTGATGTCAACCTACCTGGCACGAATAGTGTGGCAGGGAACGGGGCGTGAGCGTGGGTAGTTCGAGCGAGGTCTACTACGACCCCTACGACGTGACGATCCACGACGACCCCTACCCGACGTTCCGGCGGCTGCGGGAGGAGGCGCCGCTGTACTACAACGAGCGCTACGACTTCTATGCGTTGACCCGATTTCACGATGTCGAGCGGGGCTTCGTCGACTATGAGACGTACAGCTCGGCCCGCGGCGGGGTCCTCGAGGCGATAAAGGCGGACTTCCATGCGCCGAGGGGCGTGTTCATCATGGAGGATCCCCCCATGCACACCGCCCACCGCGGCGTGCTCTCACGTGTCTTTACGCCGCGGAAGATGAACGCCCTCGAGCCGCAGATCCGGCAGTACTGCGCCGAGGTCCTCGACCCGCTCGTGGGTGGCGACCGCTTCGACTTCGTCGCCGACCTCGGCGCCAAGATGCCCATGCGGGTGATCGGCATGCTGCTCGGGATCCCCGAGGAGGATCAGGAGGCGATCCGTCTTCGCGCCGATACGAGGCTGCGCCGGGAGCCGGGCAAGCCCATCCGCTACGCCCAACGACAGTTCACCGATGACGAATTCTTCGGAGAGTACATCGACTGGCGGTCTGAACACCCCTCGGACGACCTGATGACCGAGCTCATTGAAGCGGAGTTCGAAGACGAGACCGCCACGGTTCGTCGCCTCACGCGAGAGGAGATCCTCACCTTCGTGAACGTCTTGGCCTCAGCGGGCAACGAGACCACGAACCGATTGATCGGCTGGACGGGCAAGGTCCTCGGTGACCACCCGGACCAGCGCCGGGAGCTGGTGGAGAAACGGGCCCTGATCCCAAATGCCATTGAGGAGATCCTGCGCTTCGAGCCGCCCTCCATCAACGGGTGCCGATCGGTCACCCGGGACATCGAGCTCTACGGCCAGACGGTGCCGGCCGGCAGCGCCGTCATGCTCATCCGGGGAGCGGCGAACCGCGACCACCGCGCCTTCCCGCCCGACGGCGACGTGTTCGACATCCACCGGGCGGTGGGCCACCACCTCACGTTCGGCTACGGCATCCATTTCTGCCTGGGCGCCGCCTTGGCCCGGCTGGAGGGACGGGTCGCCCTCGATGAGGTCCTGAACCGGTTCCCGGACTGGGATGTCGACGTGGCGGGAGCGGAGCTCGATTCCTCCGTGGTCCGGGGCTGGAAGGCGCTCCCGGTGTGCACGCCTTGAACCAGAGAGGCTCGTGCCACCGGGCGACCGCTGACGCCGTCGAACTGACGCCGTCGAACGTGGCCGGGTCGACCCCGGCCGGCACGCCTTCTTCGTGGTCGGGCTGCCCGGATTTGAACCGGGGACCTCTGCGTCCCGAACGCAGCGCGCTAACCAAGCTGCGCCACAGCCCGTCCGCCCCCGGAGGGAGCAGGCCTGCAACCTTACCCTTCCTCTTCGGGGGACCCTTCGGCGGGGGGGCCGCTCGCGGGGGTGGGGCTGAGCGACGTGGCCACGACCTGGGCCACCCGGCGCTTGTCCATCTCCACGACGCGCAGTTCCCAGTCGCCCACCTGGACCCGCTCGCCCTCCGTGGGGATGTGCCCGAAGCGCTCGAACAGCAGGCCGCCGAGCGTCACGTACTCGCCGTCGGGGAGGTCCATGCCCAGTCGTTCGCGCACCTCGTCGACGTTGGTCTGCCCGTCGATGAGCCAGCGGGTGCCATCCACGCGGACGATCATCGGCTCCTCCACCTCGTCGAACTCATCGTGGAGATCCCCCACCAACGGTTCGAGGAGATCCTTGACGGTGAGGATCCCGGCCACCCCGCCGTACTCGTCGACCACCACGGCGACGGCACGGCGGTGCTTGCGCATGTCGGCCAGGGCCTCGAGCACGCCGAGGGACTCGGGCACGAGATGCGGCTGGCGCACCTTGCGCGAGATCTCGAGCGGGCTGGGATCGGTGGCGTCACGGGCCAGGGGTCCCTCCTTGCCGGTTCGGAAGATGTCGTTGACGAAGAGGATGCCGATCAGGTCGTCGAGATCGTTGTGGACGACCGGGAAACAGCTGTGCCCCGAGATCCGCACCGCCCGGGCGATGTCGTCCGCGTTGACCGGGATGGTGAGGAAGGTGACGTCGACCCGGGGGGTCATGACCTCGCGCACGTCCATATCCCTCAGGTCCCCCAGTGCGTCGATGATGATGCGCTCCTGCTCGGAGGCCTCGCCGTCCAGGGTCGAACGTGCGGCGTCCTCCCGCCGTTCGTCCTGAACCCCGCGCTGCCAGGGGAGCCGGCGGCGGCGGGGCAGTTGGGGTGGAGGTTGCGTCTCGCGACGGGTCGACACGGGCGCCGGATCAGCTCTCCGGTTCGCTACCCGCCTGGAGCTGGGGTCCGGCGCCCACCAGCACGGGCACGGGGATGTACGAGTCGTCGAAGTAGGTCCCGTCGTCGAGGATGACCTTGACGGCTCTTCGCAGGCGAAGGGGATCGAGCGGCTTGACCAGCCAGCCCTCTGCGCCCGAGCGCCGGGCCAGGAAGATGTCGGGCCGGCGGTCGAGCAACATCAGGACCGCCACGTGGTCCAGCGCGTCGTAGGACTCCTGCAGGCGGAGCTCGAGGCATACGGCCATCCCGCCCATGTTGCCCATCTGCATGTCGACGATCACCAGATCGGGGGCTTCCTGCGCCACGAAGGACAACACCTCGGGGCCCGAGGTCACGGCGTGGACGGCCACCTCGGGGCCACTGATGACCGCCTCCACCTCGCGGCGCAGGGTCGGCGCGTCACTCGCGACCAGAATGGTCTGCACGGCGGCGAGACTATCGGACGGCGGCCGGGATGCGGTAGCCCGACCGGGTGGACGGGCGATCCCCTCAGGAGAACAGGAAGTCGGCGGCGCGGCGGAGGCCACCGAGGTCGTGCACGTCCTGGCCGAAGAGCGGGACCCGTCCCAGCGCGGCGGGCGCCACCTGTGCCATCAGTGCCGCGTAGGAGCCCTCCTCCCGCTCGGCCGCCTCGTTCAGCGCCGCCAGATTGGCTTCGAGATCGGCCAACTGAGCGGCGGCGGACGATGGGTCGGCGTGGGTCCCGCCGAATCGGGGGTTGATGCGGTTGACCACCAGCGCCGCGGGTGCCAGGCCGCGCTCGGCCAGCCGCTCGGCGAAGTAGCCGGCCTCGGTCACGGCGTCCGGTCGGGGCGAGGTCACCAGCACATAGGCGGTGGAGGGATCGGCCAGGAGCTGGCGTACCGCGGCGGCCCGCACCCGGAAGCCCTCCTCCATGCCTTCGAAGTCCTGGAAGAATGTGACGGCATCTTGGACGATCTCGGCGCCGGCCACCTTGGACACGGTGCGCAGCACCGCCTGGGTGGCCATGCCGACGGCGCGTAGCGACACCCGGGTGGGCATGAGAAGGGCCCGGAAGATCCGGTTCTCGAGAAACCGGGTGAGCCGGCGGGGGGCGTCGAGCAGGTCGAGGGCGTTGCGGGTCGGCGGCGTGTCGACGACCACGACGTCGAAGGCTTCCGACTCGACTAACTCGTGGAGCTTCTCCATGGCCATGTACTCCTGGGTGCCCGAGAGGGCACCGGCCAGATTCTGGTAGAGCCGGTTGGTCAGGATCCCCTCGGCCTGCTCGGTCGAGTGGGCGTACGTGTGGATCAAGTCGTCGAACGTCCCCTTGGTGTCCAACATGAGCGCGTGCAGGTGGCCGGGCCAGTCGCCGTCGATCTCGACCGGGGTGTTGGGCAGCGACTGCACCCCGAGCGAGTCAGCCAGGCGGCGGGCCGGATCGACCGTGACGACGCAGGCCCGCCGGCCGGCCAACGCCGCCGCCAGCGCGAAGGTGGCGGACACCGTGGTCTTGCCCACGCCTCCGGCCCCGCAACAGACGATCACGGAGCGCTCGGCCACCAGCGCCGCCAGGGGGTTCACGAGGCCGGGACCTCGGGCACGAGCGCGTCGATGGCCCGGGCCAGGGCTGTCGCCAGCGCGTCGGTCTCGGGCGGGCCGATGGTCTCGGCATCCAGCATCGGGATGTGGAGCTGGGGTAGGGGCAGGTCCCGTTCCAGGCGGTCGATCTGGGCGGCCGAGACGGCGTGCCGTTCCAGGCGGAAGAGACGGGCCTGCTCGAGCGCGGCGAGGTGCTCCGGATCGACGTCCAGGCCCGCGGCGGCCTCCTGGGCCGAGCGCTCGAGACCTACCGGTTCGGGGTCGGTGGCGTTGACGATCACCGGGCCCAACTGCACGCCGGCCTTGTCCTCCAAGGTGAAGGCGGACTCTATGGTCTCGCTCACCGGCATCTCCTCGGGGACGGTGACGAGGATCACCCGGCAGCGGGAGGAGTCGCCTAGGAGCTCGACCACCTCGTTGGCCTGGGTGCGCAGCGGGCCCCCGCGGGCCGCACTCACCAGCCCGCTGGCCGAGGTGAGGAAGGTGATGGCGTGACCGGTAGCCGGCGCATCGACCACGATCAGGTCGGCCACGCCGTCGCGTTCGAGCTGCTTGACCTTGCCCAGCACGAGCACGTCGCGGATGCCGGGTATGGCGGTGGCCACTACGTCGACGACGCCCGAGGAGACCAACCGTTTGGAAAGGCGGCGCAGGCCGTGGTCCTCGAGGTACTCCACCAGAGCGTCGTCGGGCGTGATCCGCCGGGCTCGGACGCTGCCCTGGTCGGGCCCCGGTGCCTGCAGCTCCACCTCGTCGTAGCCCAGGTCCTGGCCCATGCCGAACGCACCGGTGATACCGGACTTGCCCTCCAGTTCGACGATGAGGACGGAACGTCCGCCCCGGGAGGCCATGCGGGCCAGGGCCGAGGCCATCGTTGTCTTGCCGACCCCTCCCTTGCCGGCCACGATCAGAACGCGGCTTTGCGCGCAGAAAGTTCCCACGTCCATGTGGCGCCGAGCGTAGCGGGGGTGTGGAACACGGGGGCGAGCAGCTGAAAAACCTGCTCAGAGGCCTTGATGCCCGTAGCAACGGGGCGATAAGTTGACCTGCGTTGGGTACGGAGTGCCCACGTTTGGGGGTTACATGCGACAAGCACTTGATGCATGGCAGGTAAAAGCAGCCTGTCGGGGGCCGCAGGCGACGGCGTTCTTTCCGCCGTCCCATGCCGAGCGGAAGGAAGAGAAAGCCGCTCGTGAGCTCAGGGCCAAAGAGATCTGTCGGCAGTGTCACGTGCAGGGCGAATGCCTCGAATACGCCATCCGGATCCGCGAGCCGCATGGCATATGGGGTGGTCTGAACGAGGTCGAGCGCAAGATGGTCCTCGACCGCCGGGCCAGCTGACGGCGCCGGCCGCGGCCCCGCACGACCCGAACCGGTCGGGGATGGCCGGCTAGCCGGGGGTCAGCCGGCCCGAGGGATCTGCATCTTGGCGTCGGCGGCCAGGACGCCACGGGCGTGGCAGACGGCGCCGGGGCGCTGGCCCGTCGTGGTGCAGATGGCCGCGGTGATCTCGTTGGCCGACGCCAGAACCGCTTGCGCCACCGGGCTGGTGGGGAAGGCCAGGTCCGCGGCGACCTGGGACTGGGTCAGCCCGTCGAGCACCGAGGGGGAGAAGCTCGACCCGACCAGCACGTAGCGGTTGGCGATGTCGAGCATGGGGAACGTCTTTGCCGAAGGGTCGTAGGCGGCGACAGCCTCCGCCTGCTGTGAGGTGAGCGTCTGCAGCGCCGTGTAGCTGTTCCCCGAGGGGTTCAGCGCGCTGTAGCGCTCGACGGCCTCCAGGTCCAGCCAGTCGCTCTTGTAGGCGGCATGCCAGAAGGTGAAGGTGGCGGTGTCGGAGAACGCCACGCTCGGGCTGGACTGCATCAGCCCGAGCTGCCCGAACGAGCCGAAGCGAGAGAGGGCGACCACGAGCGGCCACCGCTCCGCCGCCGCATAGGGCGCGAACTCGGCACCGTAGAAGAAGACGACCGGGCGCGCGTCCCCGT
>Ga0302326_10004155_pt1 | contig 33706 bp, 35 predicted proteins | sample Palsa_T0_3_FD_202264 | JGI IMG/M metagenome (GOLD analysis project Ga0302326, IMG submission 202264) | Peat permafrost microbial communities from Stordalen Mire near Abisko, Sweden - Palsa_T0_3 | ecosystem: Environmental > Terrestrial > Soil > Palsa > Peat permafrost | place: Sweden: Abisko...
CGGCAGGTCTCGACGCGCGACGATCCGGTGGCCGAAGCGGAGTGGAATGCGCGCTGGGAGCTGCCGCGGTTCCGCAGGATCATGCGCCTGATCACGGCGGTGTGGGGCATCGGTTACATGCTCGAGGTCGTCGCTCGCGTCATCACGGCGTACACCCTGCCGCCGCTCACCGTCATCGGGATCGCTCCGATCATTACCTACGGCATGCTCGCGGCGTTGATGACGTGGACGATCGCGTACAGCAGCGCGATGCGGCGCAAATACGCCGCCTACGATTCCGTTCCCCAGACGACAGCCGAGGCATCCGCGTAGCGGCTATTTCGGGCGCGGGTACTGACTTGCCATCATGCCGTCCCACATCGCGTCGGGGAGGGCGCGGCGCAGCCCGATCAGGAGATCGGCCGACAAGGTGACGGTGTAGCGGGCACGCGGATGACCCGAGCCGATCGCGCGAGCGATCGTGCGCGCCACCGTTTCGGGACCGCCGCCGAGGTGCGCGAGCGGCCCGTTTTCGTAGACTTCCTTTGTTGCCTTAGCTGTCGCCGCATTGAATCGCGCATACGGACCGTCACTCGGCGCGCCATCGGCCGCTGCACCGTCGATCGAGCCGGCGGCCGTTTCGCCGAACTGCGTGCGAATCAATCCCGGCTCGATCAGGATCGCGTCGATGCCGAAGCCTTTGACCTCGAAGCGCAGCGCGTCCGTGATCGCTTCGATCGCGTACTTCGTCGCGTGATAAAATCCGCCACCGGGAAAGGTCAGCTTGCCGCCCATCGATCCGATGTTGACGATCTTGCCCCAGCGTTGCCGCCGCATGCCGGGCAGCACGAGTTGGCACATCCGCACCGTCCCGAAAACGTTGGTCGCGAATTGCCGTTCGACGCGTTCCATCGGGACCGACTCGATCGCACCGCTCTGACTGTAGCCGGCGTTGTTGACGAGCACGCCGACGGCGCCCTCGTTCCGCTCGACTTCGCTCACCGCGCCCGCCATCGACGTCTCGTTCGTAACGTCGAGCTCGAGTAGCGAGCACCCCGCCTTCGAGAGCTCGTCCAAGCCGGCGAGACGCCGCGCCGTCGCGTACACGCGCCAACCGCACCCGGCAAGATGCAGCGCCGTCGCCCTTCCAATTCCCGACGAGCATCCGGTGATGAGGACGGTCTTGGAAACACGCTCATTGGGCATGGATGCGCGGATTCGCAGAGAACGCTCGGGTTCCATCGTCGTTGGATCACCGATTTCGGGCCGCTGCCGTCTTTGACCACGACGCTTTAGGAGCTGCGGGCCAGAATCCAATCCGCCATCCCGTCGACGAGTTTGTCGCCACCCGGATCGTTGAAGAGCTCGTGATAACCGCCGGGGATGACGCTGTACGTAAGGTCCTCGCTCTTCGCTGCTTCGGCGAAACGTCGCGCGCCGATCGGGAAGACGATTGTGTCGGCATCGCCTTGCAAGAGCAACGTCGGCAGCTCGTAATTGGGCGCTTCGGCAACCGCTGCTTCTCCGGCCGCGACGATTTCGATACCCGTGCACAACGGGACGCCGCCGTGGTAGGTCAGCGGATCGACCCGGTACGCCTCGCCGACGGCCGGATCGCGCGAGAGCCGGCTGAACGTTAGGCGCGACAGCGGCAGCGCGGGCGCAACCTTCCGAACACCGCGAAGCACGCGTTGCACCGGGTGCGGGATGTTCTCCGCTGCCGCGAACGCGGGTGAGAGCAGCACGACGCCGCGCAAACCGTCGGGACGACGCTGCGCGCTGCGCGTGGCCACGACGCCGCCCATGGAGGCGCCGAAAAGAATGACCGCCAGCCCCGGATGCTCGGCTGCGGCCCGCTCGCGGATCGCAATCGCGTCGTCGACGAGATCGTCGAAGCGTTCCACGATCGCGCGTTTCCCCGGCGATTGACCGTGACCGCGATGGTCGTAGGCGTAGCTCGCGATGCGGCGCTCCGCAAGCCGCTCCATCGTTTTGAAGTGCCGCCCGGCGTACTCTCCGAAGCCGTGGACGACCACGACCACGGCGACCGGATCGTCTGGGACCAAGCGATACCCGCGCAGATCGCTGCCCGTCGTCCAATCGACGACGCCGGAACGTGTTTCAATTGCCATGCGCGCTCGGTTCCGCGCCGGCGCCGCCGCGTCCCCCGGGAGGTATCTTTCGGTCCACCGTATAGCGCTTCATGTTGAAGTGGGCCGCGTGAACCGGCTGCTGGTGGCCAATCGCGGCGAGATCGCGATCCGCATCGCGCGCGCCGCCGCCGAAGAGCGCGTCACGAGCGTTGCGATCTTCTCGGAAGACGACGCAGCCTCACTGCACGTCCGGCGCTGCGATGAATCCCGCCCGCTCGCCGGAACCGGCGCCGCCGCCTATCTCGACGGCGCGCAGATCTTGCACATCGCGCGCGACACCGAGTGCGACGCGATCCACCCGGGCTACGGTTTCCTGAGCGAAAACGCGGATTTCGCGCGTGCGTGCAAGGCGGCCGGCATCACCTTTGTCGGACCGCCGGCCGACACGCTCAAACTCTTCGGCGACAAAGGCCGTGCCCGGGAACTCGCGATGCAGCACGACGTCCCCATACCGGACGGAACATTCGGCCCGACGAGCCTCGACGAGGTGCGCGACTTCGTTCAAGCCCTCGGCGACGATGCGGCCGTGATGCTCAAAGCCATTGCCGGCGGCGGCGGCCGCGGGATGCGCATCGTGCGCCGGGTCGAGGACCTCGAAGAAGCGTACGCGCGGGCGAGTTCCGAGGCGTCGGCGGCTTTCGGCAACCCAGACCTCTACGTCGAATTGTTGATTCCGAATCCGCGCCACATTGAAGTGCAAATCGTCGGTGACGGTTCGGGTAACATCGCGCACCTCTTCGAACGCGAGTGCTCGCTCCAACGCCGCAATCAAAAACTGATCGAGATTGCGCCGGCTCCGCGTCTCTCCGACGCGCTCCGCCAGCACATGTACGCTGCCGCTACGCGCCTGGCTCACGCAGCCGGATTTCGAAGCCTCGGGACGTTTGAATTTCTTCTGCACGCAAGCGCCAGCGGCGAGCGCACGTTCGTCTTCATCGAAGCGAACCCGCGCCTGCAAGTCGAGCACACGGTAACGGAAGAGGTGACGGGCGTCGATCTCGTGCGCGCGCAACTGCGCATCGCAGGAGGTGCTTCGCTCGGCCAACTAGGCCTCGCCGGCGCGCACGCCAAGAAACCGCGCGGCTTCGCCTTGCAGGCGCGTGTCAACACCGAGACGATGCAACCGGGCGGCGAAGCGTACCCCGCTTCGGGAACGCTGACGGCGTTCGACATTCCGTCGGGGCCGGGCGTGCGCATCGATACCGCTGCGTACACCGGCTGCGCGACCAATCCAAATTTCGATTCGCTACTGGCAAAAGTCGTCGTCACGAGCGACTCGCCGCGATTCGAAGACGTCGTCGCCAAAGCGCGACGGACGCTCGGAGAGTTTCGCATCGAAGGGGTCGCGACCAACCGCGATTTTCTTCTCGCCCTGTTGGCGCATCCCGACGTCGAGGCCGGCCGCTTCACGACACGCTTCGTGGAGGATCACATGTCGGCGTTTACCGCGGAGCCGGAAGAAGCCGCGGCGCCTGCCGCGGCCGAAGTTCCGCCCGACGCGGAAGGGACGCTGACCGTGCGCGCACCGCTCGGCGGGCGCGTGGTCAGCGTCGACGTGTCCGAAGGCGACGCGATCGGTAGCGGCGCGCAAATCGCGGTGATCGATGCGATGAAGATGGAACACGTCGTCGTCGCTGCGGCCGCAGGAATCGTACAAGAAGTTTGCGTCGCGCGCGACGAGATCGTCGCCGCGAATCGTCCGCTCGCCGTCGTCGCGCTCGGCGCAGGCAACGGCGCGGTAAGCGGCGGCGTGCTTGCCGTCGACCCCACGGCCGTGCGTCCCGATCTTGCCGAGGTGATCGAGCGTCACGCGGTCACGCTCGACGAGGCGCGTCCGGCCGCCGTCGCCCGGCGCCGCAAGAAAAGCCAACGGACCGCCCGCGAGAACGTCGCGGCGCTTTGCGATCCCGGCACGTTCGTCGAATACGGCGCGCTCGCGCTCCCCGCGCAGCGCCGGCGCCGCAAGATGCAGGATCTCATCGAAAGCGGCGCCGCCGACGGACTCGTCGCCGGAACAGGCGACGTCAACGGCGCATCGTTTAGCACGGCGCGTTCGCGTTGCTTGGTCATGGCATACGACTACACCGTACTCGCCGGCACCCAGGGCGCCGCCAACCATCGCAAGATGGACCGGCTCCTCGGCCTCGCCGAGCGGCACGGCCTGCCGATCGTGCTGTTCGCCGAAGGCGGCGGCGGGCGCCCGGGCGATGTCGACGTGCTCGGTGTCGCGCATCTCGACGTGATGACGTTCTCCTCGTGGGCGCGACTCAGTGGCCTCGTGCCCCGAATCGGCATCGTCTCCGGGCGATGCTTTGCGGGCAACGCCGCGCTGCTCGGAGCGTCGGATGTCATCATCGCGACGGCGGACGCGTCGATCGGCATGGGCGGTCCGGCGATGATCGAGGGCGGCGGCCTCGGCGTGTTCGCACCCGATGAGGTCGGACCGCTTTCGATTCAAGTACCCAACGGCGTCGTCGACATCGCGGTCGACGACGAACCGCAAGCCGTCGTGGCCGCAAAGAAATACCTCTCGTACTTTCAAGGACCGCTCGCAGACTGGTCGTGCTCCGACCAGGAGCGCTTGCGCGGCGCGATCCCGGAGAATCGGTTGCGCGTCTACGACGTGCGCGACGTTCTGCACACGCTTGCGGACACGGAGTCGGTACTCGAGCTGCGTCCCGAGTTCGGCCGCGGCATGGTGACGGCGCTCGCGCGCGTCGAAGGAGTCCCGCTTGGCGTGATCGCGAGCAACCCGCTGCACCTCGGCGGCGCGATCGATTCCGACGGCGCCGACAAAGCGGCCCGCTTCATGCAGCTGTGCGACGCGTTTTCGCTGCCGCTCCTGTTCCTGTGCGATACGCCGGGGATCATGGTCGGCCCCGACGCGGAGAAGACCGGGCTCGTGCGCCACGCGGCGCGTTTGTTTGTCAACGCCGCGAGCCTCAGCGTTCCATTTTTCACGATCGTCCTGCGCAAGGGCTACGGGCTTGGCGCGCAGACGATGGCGGGCGGAAGTTTTCACGCCGGCTTCTTTACGATCTCGTGGCCGACCGGCGAGTTCGGCGCGATGGGGTTCGAAGGCGCAATTCGTCTGGGCTATCGCAAGGAGTTAGAAGCCGCGCAAGATCCTGCCGAACGGCAAGCGCTCTACGAGCGTATGGTCGCCGCCGCCTACGAGGACGGTAAAGCGCTCAATACCGCGTCGTATCTCGAACTCGACGACGTCATCGATCCGGCCGACTCGCGCCGCTGGATTCGCAACGGACTGCAGATGACCGATCTGAAGTTCGGCGCCGGCCGCCCGAAGCGGCGAAGCGTCGTCGACACGTGGTAAGAGGGGACGAAATAGCTCTCGCTCGCTAAGGTGCACGCCCAAGCTCGGTATGTTTCGCCGGCGCGCGACTGCGGAATTAGGGTGGGCGTACGTGGTAATGCCGGTCCTGTGGGGCCGCGGCCGCGAGAAAGGGATCAGCAGTGATACGACAATTGGAGGGTGCGGCGCTCGCGCTCGGCCTAGCTGCCATCGCGCTGCCGGGTTCGGCGCAGCCGCTCCCCGTTCAGCAATTTCCGTATAAGTCGGGTCCCGTCACGATCACGTCGTGTACGGTAAACGAGAACAAAAGCGACAGTACCGTCAGCCCAAATAGCCTGCGCATCAATTACTACGATAACGAGGACAACTCGACGCTCACGTCGATCACGTTTCGCGTCCGCTACGCGCAAACGTCGGTCACCGTGACCGACACCGGCAACTACGCTTACAAAGCCCCGATCACGCATCAATTCAACCTGCTCGGCGGCGTTGCGTGGGCCGGCCCGAGCCCGGAAGTCTGCCGCGTCGTCACCGCGACGTTTGCCGACGGCCACACCGTCAATCCGGTCTACGACGGTCCCGACGGCTCGAACATGACGCCCGCGAACCCTCTGCCCGCGAACCCTCCACCCGCGAACCCTCCCGCGCCCTCAAGCACCTAGCGGCTAACCTCGGCATTCGCGACCACGCGGCCGTCGCGCACGGCAGCGACAAGCTCCGCGTGGTCGCGTTCGTTTTGGTCGGCATACGCGTTGGCGAACTCCGCGAGCGCTGCGTCGAAAGCGGCGGTCTTGCCGAGATAACCCGCGATCTTGGCCGGCGCTTCGCAAGCCTTCGCGTGCGCGCGGGCCAGAGCCCAGCCGCAGATGACGGCGTAGCGTTCGAGGTCTTGGTCGGTCATGTGGGCGACGTCGGCGCCCGTTTTGAGGTCGCGCAGCTGGCGGAAGTAATAATCGCGACCGTCCTCCGCCCGTGCCCAACCCAAGAAAAGATCGGTTGCCGCTTGCATCAACCGCTGCCCCACAACCACGCGTTCGCCGTGATCCTCGAATCCGCACTTGCCGACGTACCGCTCGTACACGGACGCGCGGGCTTCTTTGCCTTGTAAGAACAAGACGTCGCCGGGCGCCGCCAGCACCAGCACGATCGAGCAGCGCGTCCCGACGCTTCCGACCCCGACGACCTTGTAGGCCGCATCGACGAAGTGGTACCGGCTGACAAGTTGACGGCGATCGAGCGTCAGCGAGCGGCGATAGAGCCCGAAAGTGGATTCGACGCGGGCGACAAAGCCCGGATCGTCTGCCGGATGGAAGACAAGCGGCGGCTTCTCGACGATATGCGGCGCGCCCCCGCTCTCATCGACGAGCTTGGGATAGAGGTGCTCGCAGGTGTGCGACGGTTCGGCGAGTGCAGCAGCCGCTTCCCGCGCCTGCGCCATGCGCACGGCCTCTGCGAGAGCGTTTTCGTCAATGCGCGAGTACCAAATATCGAGTACGTGCATACCCGCATAATCGTTCATGTGCTCGCGATAGCTTCGCACGCAGGCGCGCACGGCGTTCGCGTTCGCGCGCGGCCGCATCTCGAGCGAGCGGCCGGCAACCGCGACGCTGGCCGCCAAGCGCTTCACATCCCACTCCCAGGCTCCGCCTTGCGTCGTCTCGTCGAAATCGTTGACGTCGAACACGAAGCGCCGCTCGGGCGACGCGTAGGCGCCGAAGTTCAGGAGATGCGCGTCACCGCATATCTGCGTTTTTATGCCGGAGTGCGGGGTCGACTGCAAATCGCTTGCCATGATCGAAGCCGCGCCGCGGTAGAACGTAAACGGCGAGCGCAGCATCCGCGCGTAGCGAATCGGCAAGAGTTCGGGCAGCCGGCCCTCGTCGTCGCGCCGCAAGAGATCGATCGGATCGGGACGGTCGGCCGGGGGCGCCCAGACGGCATGCGAGGAACGCGGCGCATGCTCGCGCGCGGCCTTCCCTTCGGCGCGCTGCTCGAGACTCACATCACTCCTTGTCGTGAAACGTGCCGCGCAGCGCGGCGGCGTCGAGCTCGAGGTCGTCCAGGAGATAATAGACGATTTTCCGATCGTCGAAGCCGACCTTCGCGAGCTGCTTCCCGCCGATCGTCACGACCTCGTGAATGTGCCCGACGACGCCCGAGTATCGATAATTAATCTCGGAATAGTCGCCGCGCCCGGCCGGTGGCCGCGGGGTCGCTTTGGTTCCCCGCAAAGGGGTCTGGTGCCGGTGCTCGCTCACGAGGGTCCTTTGAGGGTGCTGCGAAGTGCCAAGGTCCACACCCTTCGACCGGGGGCCCGCATGTTCATCGAATACAACGGTAAGACACCAAAGGTTCATCCGACCGCTTTCGTGGCCCCCACTGCCGTGCTCATCGGCGACGTCGAGGTCGGCGCCGAAGCGAGCATTTGGTTCGGCACCGTCATTCGCGGCGATAACGGCCCGATTCGGATCGGGGCGCGCGCGAACGTTCAGGACAACGCCGTGATCCACGTCAGCGAGAACAACCGCACGATCATCGGTGAGGACGTGACGATCGGGCACTGCGCGACGATGGAGGATTGCGTGATCGAAGACGGCGCGCTAATCGGAACCAACTCCGTCGTGCTCAACGGCGCGACGGTCGGGCGCCGGTCGCTGATCGCGGCCGGCGCCGTGGTCCCGACCGGTGCGAAGATCCCGCCCGAGTCGGTGGCCGCGGGCCAGCCGGCCGTCGTTAAAAAGAAGCTCGAAGGGGCCGCGATCGGTTGGGTCGAGCACGCCGGCCCCGAATACGTGCATCTGTCGCGGCGCTACCTGCAGCACGGGATCGGCGACCCGGACATCCACGAGGTCGCCGCCACCGCCACGAACGTTAGCTAGCCGACCGGCTCCGCGACCCCGTCGTAGGCGCGCCGCAAGCCCTCGATATCGAGCTTGACCATGTCGAACATCGCTCGCATGACGCGTTGGGTTTTCTCTTCGTCACCGTCGCTGAGCAGCTCGCCCATGATCGACGGAACGATCTGCCACGACATGCCGAATTTGTCTTTTAGCCAGCCGCATTGTACTTCTTCTCCACCATCGGTGAGCTTGGCCCACAATTCGTCAACTTCGGCTTGCGTTTCGCAGCTCACCGAGAACGAGATCGCCTCGGTAAACGTGTATTCCGGACCGCCGTTGAGGGCGATGAACTCCATCCCGTCGAGCGAGAACGACACCGTCATCGCGGTCCCCGGCGCTCCCGGGCCGGCGTCGCCGTAGCGAGTGACGTTTTCGATCTTCGAGTTCTTGAAAATGCTGGTGTAGAACTTCGCCGCTTCCTCGGCTTGCCCGTCGTACCACAAGAACGGCGTGATCTTCTGGGTCTGGATCGTCTGCATCGGTTACTCTCCTAGCGCGTAGTTGACCATCCATTTGATTCCGAACTTGTCGCTGCACATTCCGAACTTCTTGGCCCAGAACGTCCGCTCGAGCGGCATCGTTACCTCGCCGCCGGCGGAAAGCTTCGCGAAGATCTCCTCCGCTTGGGCTTCATTTTGGGTCTCAAGGCTGAGCCCAAAACTCCCACCGGGTTCGCCTGCGCGTTGCGGCGGCGCATCCATGGCGGCCAAGTTGCCGAGCGGGGACCGCAGCAACCCATAGATGAGTTTGTTCGTCCACTCGGGCGGGACCGATTCCGCCGCGGGCGTGTCGCCAAATCGCCGGATCTCGAGCTCACCGCCCAGAGCGCTACGATAGTACTCGAGCACTTCTTCGGCGTTACCGTTGAAAAACAAACTTGTCGTAAGCTGCGCTCCAGCCTTGCTTTCGGCGCTTTGCGATAGCACGTTGGTTTCCATTAGCTGCCTCCATCGAGCGTGCGTACCCAAATCGGGGCTGCACTAACGGCAGATTATCAGATTCAGTGGCTAAAAGCAAGTATTGTTCATAAAAACAAGTTAAATCCGCCTAGCTCCGCAGTGGATCGTACGGCGGTGAGCCCGGGCCTACGATGTCCCGATGTCCGCCGATTGGAGCGCGCGTCGCCCACCGCCAGAAGCCGGCGAGGTTCGCCAGCGTCACCAGCGGCCGAAATCCAAGAACTACGAAAAACGTGCAGAGCAGCAAGCGCAGCGCGTCCGGCAGCCGGTAGGTATCGAAAGTCAGCTCGTCGAGCAGCAAAGCGCAACACGACGTAAGGACGCCGAGCGCCAGCACGAGCGCGAACAGCACCACTTGCGAAAAATACCCCAGAAACCCAAAATAAGCGGCTACGAGACCGAAGAGCAAACCGAAAAGCACGACCAACGGCGAGAGCCACTCGGCAAGCATAAGATAGGGGAGCATGACCCAGCCGACAACGCCCGCATAGCGAGAGAAAAGCAGCCGCCGATGCAACGACATGCATTCGGACACGTGTCTGTGCCATCCGACTCGCTGGTTCCACAGGCTCGTGACGCGGTCCGGGACATCCGTCCAGCAAATGCTAAAGGGCGTGTATCGGATGCGGTAAGCGCGTCTTTTTTTTCGCAGCATGTGGTGGACGCGTATCGTCATCTCAAGATCTTCCCATTTGGTGTCGGTTCGAAAGCCGCCGGCTTCGATCAGCACGTCCTTGCGCCAAAGACCGGACGCGCCTGAAACGATGGTCAGCGCGTTGCAGCGAGCCCAGCCGACGCGGGAAGAAAGAAACGCATTGAGGTAGTCGAGCACCTGAAAGCGCACGAGCCAGTTCTTGCTCAGCCGCTTTCGAACGATGGGGTCGTAATCGAGAAGGCAGTCGTTCGAGACGCCGATCGAACTTCCGACACCTACGGTCTTCGAATCGTCGACAAAGGGCTCGACCATTTTTTTCAACGCGTCTTTGGTGTAGACCGAGTCGCCGTCGCACGCGAAGATGAGCCGATTGCCGGCGACGTTGATGCCGGCATTTAGCGCGTCGCCCTTGCCACCGTTGTCCTTCACGAGAATGCGAAAGCGGCGTTCGGACGAGGAACGATACGTCGCTCGCACGGGCACGGCTGGAATCGCGATCGGATGAATCTCCGAGCTCAAAGCGAGTCCATAGCGTTCGATGAGGACGTCCACCGTCGCATCGGTCGAACCATCGTCGACGACGATCACTTCAAAGTTGGGGTAATCCTGATTCAGCAAGGATTCGACCGTCCGCAGGATGTGCCGCTCCTCGTTGTAGGCCGGTACGAGCACGCTGACTCCCGGTAGAGAGGCGGGGGTCAGGTCGCGAAGCGGGTCGGCCCGCAGGAGTCGGACCAGTCGCGGCAGCCGGACGAACGCGACGAGCGCGGTGCCCAGATAGACCGCATTTACCACGAGGAAATAGCTGAAGAGGAGAACTTCAACGATCAGCACGATCAGCGCGGCCGTTGGGTTGTCGATTCGGTGAACGGCGAAGGGCGTCACGCTTTGGTGCTCTGGGGCAGGCAGAACCGGAGAAAGGGACGGAGCCGCTCGAGTTGGGCGCCCGATGCGTTCGTCACAACGTGGTTCAGCGCGCGACTGAGCTTTCGTGCGCCGAGCTCGACGCACACGAACTCGACCTTAGCGACGTTCCATTCGTCATTTTCTGCGATTTTTTGTACGAAGGGAAGGACCATACCCTCGTCGACCAAAGCCAAGGCCCGGTAGGCCACGAGTTCGAGCAGCGCCGGCCCGCCGGCGGCAAGCTTGATGGCAACGGGAACGACTGCCGGTGAGCGCATCGTTCCAAGCGCAAAAAGTCCGATCAACCGTTCGTCTTCGCGGCGCCGGCGCACGAGGTCAAGTGCCAAGGCTTCGAAATTTACGGCTCGGGCAGCTCGCACGAGCTGCGGCCGCGCGCCGGCGACGTAGCAGTCGTTCCAAACGTGAAGGACGGTGGCAACCTGCGACCTGCGGATTAAGGGCACGCTGTCAGGGAGCGACTCGCCCTCGAAGATCGAGCGCCAGCGCTGCGTTACGACAAAAGCAGAGCGTTTGCGAGCTAAATTCAAGACGCTGGTCGCGATGATGCCGATTGCAAGGACGAAGGCCGCCAAGGCAACGGCGATGGTCGTCCAGACCATCGCTGTCACGAAAACGTTAAAATCTAAAGCGTAGACCAAGCGAAGCCCCGCTTCGTGAATAGAGGCGGTTTAAACTCTGCGTCTCGAGATTCCAGTCCAGGGCCCAGCTCCGCTCGAACCAGTGCACGCCCGATATCGATGCGCCGCGCACCGGCGAAACCAAGACGCTCGTGCCGATGTTCTCCACATCCCGTCCCGCCGTTAGGTCCAAGCCGACCGAGCTGTCGCCGCGGGCGCCGTAATAGCGGGTGGCGCGCAGGTCGTGGGTCAAGGCGAGCCCCGCGACGTTCGAGAGGCCGGCGGCGGACGCGCGGTACGCAAACCGGTAATTGCCGACGTACCGGTCGAGCATAAGCGAATAGATCGTCGCCCCTACGTCCGTATAGAAGCGGCGCTCGTAGCCACCCGCGTACCCCCAACCGCCGCCAAGACGATCCTCGACCGAACCCAAAAGGTCGGTTTGCGGCAGGACGAGGTGCGTGGGGCTGAATGAACCCTCGAGATTGAGAAACGCTCGCGTCCCAAGGGGTGCGTAGCCGCCAACGGTATAGTGCGGATCCGTCTCATTGAACCGGCTCGAAGTCCCGCCCAAAGCATAGAGCGACTCGCGCGGCGCGATGCTTTGAATGATCTCGCCGGAAATGTCCGACCAGCTGCCCCGATTATCCGTAACCGCTTCGTCGGTCCCGGTCATAAGGATCTGCGTGTTCGGTAACGGGACTGAATCCGGCGAATCGCTCCCGCTTGCAGGCGACCAAGACAAGAGGGGCAGTGCGAGCGCGATAAGCGCGCTCCATTTCATCGCGGCGCGCTGGTCCCTTGCGCGGACATTTCGCTCTGCTCGGCGATGATCTCGCGCAGGATCGCATCGAGGTCGTAATGCGGCGAAAAGCCGATCAACTCGCGTGCCCTACCGATGTCGGGCACGCGGCGCATGATTTCCTCAAAGTTTGCTTCATAGGCTTCGTCAAAGGACACGAACCTAACGGTCGACTGCGAATTCGTGGCGGCGATGACTCGATGCGCAAGATCGATGATGCGAACTTCTTCCGGGTTCCCGATATTGACGACCTTGCCGACGGCGCCCGGATGCTCGACGAGCTTCGTCAACGCCGCGACGACCTCGCCGACAGAACAAAAGCAACGCGTCTGCGTGCCGTCGCCGTAAACGGTGAGCGGCTCACCCCGCAAGGCTTGACTCACGAAGCGCGGAATGACCATGCCGTAGCGAGCCGATTGGCGCGGCCCGACCGTATTGAACAGGCGCACGGCGACTGCCGGCAAGCCCTCCTCGCGATGATAGGCGAGGGCGGTAAATTCATCGACCGCCTTCGAGCAGGCATAGCTCCAGCGGTTCTTCTCGGGACTACCGATGACGATAGCGCCGTCCTCGCGAGATGGGAACTCCTTCGAGAGACCGTAGACCTCCGAGGTTGAGGCGACTAGCGTTTTGCGCTGGTATTTTGCCGCTTGACGTAAGACGACGTTCGTCCCCTCGACATTTGTCGCCAGGGTTCGTAGGGCGCTCTGCACGACGAGCATGAGACCGATTCGGCCGGCCAGGTGAAACACGAGATCGCAGCGCTCGACCAAGCTTTGCACCAAGACCTCATCGCGAACGTCGCCGACGACCAGTTCGCAGCGCGCCGTTTGGAGGGCAGCCGCAAGGTTGCGTTCGTTGCCCGATGAGAGATCGTCGAGAACGACAACGTCGTTGCCGCGCGCTAGATAAGCGTCGCAAAGATGCGAGCCGATGAAACCAGCGCCGCCGGTGACGAGGACGCGACTCAAAGACGAACGATTCGCGCGTGCGTGGGACCCCGAAAGACGTTCCGCATATCGACGATGGTCGATGCCAAGAAGCCCATGCGTTCGTAGTCAAAGCAGGTGTGGGCGGTGAGGAGCACGACACAATCCGCTTCTGTTAACGCGGCGTCGGTCAGCTCGACGGATTCGAGCACGTCGGGTTGCGACTGCTCGGGCTTTCCCCTCTGGACTCCGTCGTGACGAAGGATCCTAGCAGAGGGCCCATTCGCCCGCAGCGTTTTGGGGTCGCGACTTTCCAGCCGCAGCCGCGGAACGTGCGGGTCGTGATAGTACACGGTTGCATGTTTGTTGCGTAGAATCTTGATGACCTCGAGGGCCGGACTTTCGCGGACGTCGTCTACGTCGCTCTTGTAGCTCACCCCCAGAACGAGAACGCGGGCATCGCGAAGCGGTTTCCCCTGTTCGTTCAAGGTCGTGCCGATGAGCTCGACCACGTGGCCCGGCATCGAGCTGTTGATCTCATCCGCCACATGGATGAAGCGGGGGTGAAAGCCGTGCTCTTTCGCCTTCGAAGAAAGAAAATGGGGATCGAGAGGAATGCAGTGTCCGCCGATGCCGGGCCCGGGGTAAAACGGGGTAAAGCCAAACGGCTTCGTCTTTGCCGCATCGATGACTTCGTTTGAATCGATTCCTAATTTGTGACAAAGGAGCGACATTTCGTTCGCCATACCGATATTCACCGCGCGGAACGTGTTTTCCCAAAGCTTCGTAGCCTCTGCCACGCGCGCCGAGGACACCGGATAGACCTCGCGCACGATCGTGGCATAAAGCGCAGTGGCCGCTTTCGTCGAGGCCAAAGAGCATCCGCCAACGATTTTCGGAATGTCCGGAATACGGTAATCTTTGTTACCCGGATCGACGCGTTCGGGGGAGAACGCAAGCAAGAAGTCCTCGTCGAGCTTAAGTCCCATTGCCTCAAACGACGGCAACAGAACCTCGTCGGTCGTACCCGGGTATGTCGTCGATTCCAAGACGACGAGCTGGCCGCGATGTAACTGCGCGCAGATCTGCCGGGTTGCGGCCAGAATGTATGAGAGATCGGGTCTGCGCGACTGTCCAAGCGGCGTGGGGACGCAGATAACGACACAATCGCAGTCCGCGAGTTGCGTCATGTCGTCGCTCGCTCGAAACCTGCCGGACCTTACGAGCTGCGCGAGTAAGGACGAATCAACGTCTCCAATGTAGGAGCGCCCGGCCGATATGGCATCGACCCTCTTGACGTCGATCTCGAATCCGAGCGTTTCGAACTTTCCGGCAAACTCCGAAGCGAGCGCGAGCCCGACGTACCCGAGGCCGATGACTCCAATGCGAGCGCTCCCGTCGCCGAGGCGTTCTAACACTTGGATTGCGGGGTCGGGCGGACTTCGCGTTGCCGACATCTGGGTTTCCCCTACCGCATCGACCACGCGGGGTGCCCCTTCGACGACGCGGTTCGATGACAAAAAGGCGGCCACAGCGACGCATACGCCGGGAGCCGGTTGTCATCGCCAGTAAGAGCATTCGCTAGGGACAGGGGGATAGTACCTTGATCCTTACTTCAAGTTGGAACCCTACCCGTTCCTGTGTTAATGCGAACGCTCTATACTAAAGTACTGAATAATAGTATGAATGCTCTACCTCAGCGGCGCCACACGAACCGCTACGCCGTCGGTTCCTTGACCATTCGCACGACGGGAACGGTGCAATCCCCGGGAAGCGGTGTCTCGAGTCGATCGACGGCAGTATATCCGCGCCGCTCGTAGAGCCGGACTCCCGTGAGCGTTGCACCCATCTCGAAGCGGCGAAAACCCGCGGCGCGCGCGGCGTTCTCGCATGCGTCGAGCAGCAGCGAGCCCAGGCCGCGCCGGACCCACGCGGGGTCCACGAAGAAGGCGCGAATCTTCGCCGCGTCGACTGCCGGATCCAACAGGTCGTCATCGCGGCCCGTCCACACGTCCCCGCCGAAGAGCGTCTTGTGCTTACTCCATCCGCCGCAGGCGACGATCGCGCCGTCAACCTCGACGACGAAGTAGGTCCCGTCATCGATGAGCGTCCTGTCGACGCCATACACGCTTGCGAGCGCAGCCTCGATTTGTTCCGGCGTGTAGTCGTCGCGCTGCAGCTCGCGCACCGAACGCTCGATCAAAGACGACAACGGCGGAATGTCCTCTTTGACTGCTCGTCTAATCGATGTCGTCATCGCGATTCGCGCATGCGTCGCTAGATCGCCGTCAATCCGCCGTCCACGGCGAGCGCGTGGCCGGTAACGAAGGACGCCGCATCCGACGCGAGCCAGACGGCGGCGGCCGCGACCTCCGCAGCCTCGCCGGCACGGCCGATCGGGTGCAAGCGGGGAATCAACTGTTCGATTTCGGGCCTGCGCGCGATGCCGCGGTCCATCATCGGCGTGCGGATCACGCCGGGACAAACCGCGTTCACGCGTATACCGTCGCGACCGTACTCGAGCGCCGCGGTTTTCGTGAGCCCAACGACCCCGTGCTTGCTCGCCGCATAGGCAGATTGGTTCGGTGCGCCGATCAGTGCGGCGACCGAGGCCGTGTTGACGATCGCGCCGCCTCCCTTGGGGAGCATGTGCGCGATCTCGTGCTTCATGCACAGCCATACGCCTTTGAGGTTGACGCCGAGGACTCGATCGAACGTCGCCTCGCTGCAGTCTGCCAGCCGCTGACCTTCTTCTTCGATCCCGGCGTTATTGAAGGCGCAGTCGATCCGGCCGTACCGTTCGGCACCCGCAGCAATCAGCGCCGCGACGTCCGCGTCGCGCGACACGTCCACACGCACGAAGAGCGCCTCGCCCGCGCCGCGTCTCACGATCCGCGCCGTCTCCTCGCCCCCGGCCTCATCGAGATCGCCTAAGACAACCCGCGCGCCGCGCGCAGCGAACTCAATCGCCGCGGCCCGCCCGATCCCGCTCGCAGCCCCCGTAACGAGCACGCACTTTCCCGCAAAATCCACATCCGGCATAGCCCACAGATTGCGACTTCGCCCTGCGCGTCCTCCGCGCGGATGCCCGGGCACCCCTCCGGAGTGGACGGATTGTGGACGGTGGCCGGATAGTCTACGTTGGTGAAGACGTCATCGACATCGCAACACGTAAGGAGATCGCTTCGATGCTTGCTTCGGCTGGTCGCTTGCGCGCGGCCGCACCCGTTCTTTTTGCCGGTGCCGTCCTCGCCGGCCTCATTGCGAGCGCGAGCGCGCAGACGAGCACGCCGCCGCATGTCGGCTGGGCGGAGCGGCTCGTGGCCGAGGTCGCGCCCGCGGATAACTTCTACGGCTCGCATCCGACGATCGTGCATTGGGCGGAAGGCGGACTGCGCGCGCGTAACCGAAGCGTCTGCAGTTCGTTCGTCACCCACGTCTTCGAACGCGCCTATGGGCTGCGCGACCCCGACATCCGGCGTTGGTTCGGGCACGGCAATCCCCAAGCGATCGACTACGAGCAGGCGATCGCGGCACAGCGGGGCTTCGCGCGGGTCGCTCGGGTCGCCGATCTGCGCGCCGGCGATCTCATCGCGTTTTCCGAAGGACCCGGTCACCATCCGACGGGCCACGTGATGATCGCGGACGGCCAAGCGCGACCCCATTCCGCTACGCAGCCGGACGAGCCGGGCATGGTCCAGTATGAGATCGCGGTGATCGACTCGTCGCACTCGGGCCACGGATCTTTGGATACGCGCTTTGCGGATGGCGGTCACGTCACCGGCGTCGGCCGCGGGACGCTGCGTCTCTACGCGAACGCCGACGGAAGCGTCGCCGGATATACGTGGAGCACGAAACGCATCTCGCAGTTCTATCCCGCAAGCGCGCGGCCGCTCGTGTTCGGGCGTTACACCGGTGTTCCGGCAAACGCAGCACCCGCTACGAGCGATCTTGGCTCCGACGACGCGAGCACGGGGGAGCAATAAGAGCCCCGTTAAAAATCAGAGAGCGGGAGCGTCAGTGAGCGGTTCCATCATAAATTAGGTAGTCGCTGCGGTCGACGCTTTGCCGCCCACAATCACTATCGGCAGAAGCGTTCGATCCCCATAACCGTCTGGGCCGTGTGACGTTCATCACACGAGCTCCGCCGGCACAACGTCCGGCGGCGTCTTCGAACCGCTTCTACGATTCGACGTTCGTCACTCGTCGCGTCTCTTACTACGGTCCAGCGAAGTGCGCGCTGTCGCCGTAAGGAACGAACAGCGTGTGCTCCTTGAGGAAGCGCAGCTTCACGGTTCCGGTTGGACCGTTGCGACTTTTCGCGATAATGAATTCCGTGAGATCCGGTTCCGGAGCGCTCTCGGGATTGTAGTACGAGTCGCGATAGAGAAACGACACGAGATCGGCTTCTTGTTCGATTGCGCCGGAATCACGCAAGTCTGCGAGCATTGGGCGTTTGTCGTTGCGGGATTCGACGCCGCGGTTGAGTTGGGCGAGAGCGATGATGGGGATTTGCAGATCTTTGGCCGTCGCTTTGAGCATTCGGCAGATCTCGGAAAGTTCGTCGTTGCGGTTTTGGGAGCGCGTGGTTCCGGAGGGGCGCACGAGTTGGAGGTAGTCGATGAAAACGGCGGCGAGCCCTTCGGCTGATTGCAGGCGGCGGCAGCGGCTGCGAATTTCGGTGACCGAAACCGTTCCCGAATCGTCGATGAAGAGCTGAAGCTGCGAAAGCGCACTCATGCCGGCGGATATCTTCTCCCACTCGGCATCCTTGACGTTGCCGCGGCGCAGATTCTGCGAATTGATCCGCGCTTCGGCGCAGAGCAGGCGCGTGACGAGTTCCTCGTTCGTCATCTCGAGCGAGAAGATCGCGATCGGCTTCTGCTCCTCTTTTGCGGCCGCGGCCGCCATCGTCAGCGCCATCGACGTCTTGCCCATCCCGGGGCGCGCCGCGACGATGACGAAATTTCCGGGCTGGAAACCGGCGGTGTACTCGTCGATGTCGCGGAAGCCCGAGGTAAGGCCGGTACGATCGCCGCGGCTGTGATAGAGCCGGTCGATTTGCTCGAACGTCCCTTTGAGCAGCTTGTAGATCGGTGAGAACTCGCCCCGCTTCTGACGCCGGCCGACTTCATAGACGATCTGCTCGCTCTGGTCGAGCGCGGCCTCGACGTCTTCTTCGTTTTCGAACCCGATGCGCGTGATCTGCGTGCCGGCGTGGATGAGGCCGCGCAGAGCGGACTTTTCGCGCACGATCTGGGCGTAGTACTCGGCCGATGCTGCGGTCGGCACCGTGTCCATCAGCGACGTCAGATAGGGCAACCCGCCGATCTTATCGAGCAACCCGCGCGAGCGCAACTCTTCCGCCACGGTGATCTTGTCGAGGGGTTCGCCGCGCCCGTAGAGCTGCAGAAGCGCCATGAAGATCGTCTCGTGAACGTGCGCGTAAAAATCCGGCGGCGTAAGAATCTCGCCGACGGCCGACATCATCTCGCGATCGACCAGGAGCGAACCGAGCACCGCCATCTCGGCTTCGAGGTTGCTCGGCGGGATGCGCTCGGTTCCGCCGACGCCCGGTGGAGCGATCGCCACTAGCGCGCGGCCTTTTGCGCTCGCCGTCCGGGCGCCGAGCGACGCAGCGGGGCGGGCCCGCGCGTGAGGCCGAGCGCTTCGAGCGCGTCGTCGACTTTTGAAACCAGGACCACTTCGATGTCGCCGATCGAACGATCGACGTCGCGGGAGTTCTCGCGCGGCACGAGTACCAGCCGCATTCCGGCTTGGCGGGCGGCGTAGAGCTTCTCGACGATGCCGCCGACGCCGCGGATATGACCGCCGATCGACAGCTCACCCGTCATCGCGACGTCCTGCGGCAGCCCAATCCGCAGAATTGCCGAGTAGAGCGCGAGGAAGATCGCTAGCCCGGCCGAGGGACCGTCGATGTTGCCGCCGCCGACCACGTTGACGTGCAAATCGAAATCGAGCGGGTCGACGCCCGCGATGCTGCGGATGACCGAGCTTGCGTTAAAGACGCTGTCCTTGGCCATCGAACCCGCGGTGTCATTGAAGCGGGCGGTCCCGCGGCGCGGCTCGGGCGCCGCAAACGCGAGCGCTTCGATCTCGATCAGACTTCCGACGTGGTGCGAGACCCCGAGCCCAAGCGCCTTACCGATCGCGCGCGTGCGCTTCGCGCGTACCGGCGTGTGCGGAACGAGCCGGCCGGTCTGCACCACGGTCGTCACGTCGCTCTCGACAATCGTCACCGCCGAAGCTTTGCGCGCGCCCGGAGCGTGCTGCCGGAAGAGCGCGTGGCCGTGCGCGTCTGCCAAGATCTGCACGGCCTTGCGGCCCTCGATCGTATACGAAGCGATCGTATCCGGGACGCGGCGCGCGAGCTTCACGCCCAGGCGCTTGGCAGCGCCGGCGACGATCTGCTTGATCTGCGACTCGGTCAGCGGCTCGAAGAACACTTCGGCGCAGCGCGAACGGATCGCCGGATCGATCTCGCTCGGATCCCGCGTCGTCGCGCCGATCATAACGAAATCGGCCGGAGCACCGTCTTCGAAGAGCTTCTTCACGTAGGCGGGGACGCCGGGATCCGCCGGATCGAAGTACGAGGATTCGAACGTGAAGCGTTTGTCTTCGAGGACCTTGAGCAGCTTGGTTTGCAGCATCGGATCCATCTCGCCGAGTTCGTCGATGAACAGCACGCCGCCGTGCGCCTTCGTTACGAGGCCAAGCTTCGGTTCGGGGATGCCGCCCTCGGCGAACTCACGCCGGCTCCCCTGATAGATCGGATCGTGCACGCTGCCGAGCAAGGGATTTGTCGTCTCGCGCGGATCCCAGCGCAGCGTCGCACCGCTGGCCTCGACGAACGGCGCCTGCGCCGAAAACGGCGTGTACCCGCGCGTTTTCGCGACCTCGAGCGCGAGCCGGGCGACGGTCGTCTTGCCCACGCCCGGCGGCCCGTACAGGATCACGTGCTGTGGAAACGGCGATGAGATTTTCGCGAGCAGCGAATCGATCGCCGATTGCTGGCCGACGACTTCGGCCAGACTTCGCGGACGCAACAACTGCAGCGCCGATGCCGACAAACGCCGTGAATCGAGCGCGACGAGTTCCTCGAGTTTCTTCCGCGTCGCCGGCGTCTCGGGACCGCCGTCTTCGCGGATCGCTTCGAGCTTGAGATCCTTGAGGTACTCTTGGTGACGCTCCGCCATCTTGAGGTTGACCTTCGAATCGATCTTGTCCTCGACGGTGCGCTGCGCGACGAGATCGGCCAGACCGTCCTCGATCTCCGCGATCACCTCCCGATACTTGCCGGGTTGCGGCATCCGATCGAGCGTCGGATCTTCAAAGACGAGGCGCTGCAAGGCGAGGATGCGCTCGGGCAGCAGCGCGGAACGCATCAACTTCAGTGCGTTGAGTTTTCCGGCACGCAACACCATCTTGTCGGGCCCGAGCGCCGTGGCAAGTATGTCGTAGAGGGCGCCGACATAGCGGCGCACGCCGTCGTCGCCGCCGTACTTGCGACGAAAGCGAGCTACGTAGGCCGGATCTCCGCCTTGCGCCATCGGGGACTAGTTCGACGCGGCGACGACTTTGACCGTGGTCTTCGCGACGATGTTCTTACCGAGGCGGATCTCGATCGGATAACTGCCGAGCGACTTGATGTTATCGGGAAGTTCGATCTTGTGCCGATCGATGTCGATTCCAAGCGTCGCGTGGATCGCTTCGGCGACGTTCGCGTTCGTCAAGGCTCCGAAGAGCTTGCCGTTGCCCCCGGCCTTGGCGGAGACGGTCAACTGCACGTCCTCGAGCTGTTTGCCCAGGGCTTCTGCGTTGGCGACCGCTTCGGCGTCGCGCCGGGCCTTTGCCCTGCGCTGCTGCTCGAGGAGCGCAAGCGATCCCTTCGAAGCCTCCGCGGCTAGCCCGCGGGGAAGCAGGTAGTTGCGCGCATAACCGTCCGCGACTTCGACGACGGCGCCGATCGTACCGAGCGGCTTGACGTCGCTCAACAAAATAACTTTCATAGCTTACTCGGCGACGAAGGGGAGAAAGGCGATGACGCGCGCGCGTTTCACGGCGACCGTCAGCAGGCGCTGATGCTTCGCGCAGCTCCCGCTGATGCGCCGCGGCAGAATCTTGCCGCGCTCGGAGATGTACTTGCGCAGGCGCGCGACGTCCTTATAGTTTATGTCCGCAAGCTTATCCGCGCAGAAATTGCAGATCTTGCGCTTTGGGCGCCGCTCTTTTTTGGCGGCGTTGCGCTTTTTTGATGTACCGGTGGCCACGGGGTTACCCTTCTTTCAATGGGGGCCATCGGGGGGCTCGCCGCCCCGATGTCGTGTAGGTGGAAACGGCTGCGCGGCGTCGAGACGCCGGCAACCCTACACACGTGGCGCGCGATGCGGCGTCACGGGGTCACGAATGGGGAGTTTACCGCATCGAGCCTCGTTCGTCCAGCAAATCCCCTGCAGGAACCGCCGCCGCAGCGCCGCGCTTCGCCTTCTCGACCTCGAGCGCGCTCTGTACCCAGCCCGCTTCCGGGACGCGCTCGTTTGCGCGGGCAGAGATGCGATCGTAGGCCGCGGCGACGCCTTCGGGCGTCCGCTCCGCCTCCGCAAGCCAAACGCCCTCGGTCAAAGTCACGTAGGCGCGCTCGAAACTCCCACCGCCGGCGCAGAGCACCGCGTGCGTCGGCGCTTCCTCGGAGGCGAGGAACAGCATGCCCGCGGCGATCGTCTCGGGTTTGAGAATCTCGGCTGCAGCGGGCGGCAACAGGCCGTCGGTCATGCGCGTCTGAGCGGTTGGCGCGAGCGCGTTCACGCGTACGTCGTACTTCGCGCCTTCGAGCGCGAGCGTGTTCGCCAAGCCGACGAGTGCCATCTTCGCCGCGCTGTAGTTGGACTGCCCGAAATTTCCGTAGAGTCCGGAGGACGACGTCGTCATCACGATGCGGCCGTAGTTCTGCCCGCGCATGATGTCCCACACGGCCTTCGTGCAAACAAAAGCCCCGGTGACGTGCACGTCCATCACCGCGACGAAATCCTCATACTCCAGCTTCGCGAAGGTTTTATCGCGAATGATGCCGGCGTTGTTGATGAGGATGTCGATGCGGCCGTAGGTGGCCATCGCGCGTTCGACGAGCACGCCGATCGCGTCGCGGTCCGATACCGAAGCGGTTCCTGCAAGTGCCTCGCCCCCGGCGGCCCGTATCTCGCCGGCCACGGCTTCGGCACCGGCGACGTCGATCGCGACGACGCGAGCACCGCGCGTGCCCAAAGCAAGCGCGTGAGCCCGGCCGAGGCCTCCGCCGGCGCCCGTCACGATCGCCACGCGTTGTTCGAAGCGCATCGCGGCGCCCTAGGCGCGGGCTTCGGCCGCGAAAACCCCAAGCGGCGGTTCGATCCCCATGCGGCACAACATCGCTTGCGTCGAGTGGTTCATCAGCGTTTCCGCTTCGGCGAAATGGAATGCGGGCATCGTCAAGCGCAAGGTGGCCACGCCGTGAATCGTGCACCAGCACAGCTGCGCGATTTCTTCCGGATCGACCGAGGTGATGTTGCGCGATTCGAGCATCTCGCGGACGGCGCTGACGAGAAATTCGTAGATGCGCTTGCCGTGACGCTCGAGGGCTTCGTGCATGAGTTCGTCGCTCAGCTTCGCTTGGTTCATGAAGATCAGGCGAAACGAGGCGGGCTCTTGTTCGGCAAACGTCAGGTACGCTTGGCCGATCGCGTGCAAGCGCTCGACCGGATCGACGACGTGTTGCGCGCGGGCCATGAACTCGCCCATCCGTTCGAAGCCTTCGTGAACGAGTTCCATTGCGATCGCTTCGCGCGAATCGAAATACGAGTAGATGCTGCCGCCGCAGTAACCGATCGCCTTGGCGACGCGGCGGATCGTCAACGCGTCGATCCCTTCGGCGAGCACGATCTCACGCGATGCGGCGAGCATTAGCGCCCGCACCTCTTCGCGGTGCCGCGCTTTCATGCGCTCCTTGGCCATCTCGCGGAAGGCTTTGCCGGGAATCTCCAGCGCTCGCTCGGACCTACTCATGAAGGAACTCTTCGCGAGCAGGTCCGGCGATTACCGCAAACCGGCGCCCTGCCGCCCAGTTTATTAAACGCCGTGCAGGTGGAGGGCTTGCAGGAGCGGGAGCACGTTGGTCGTGCTGACGGCCCGGAACGCCACCGCTACCCCGGCGTACGCGCCCATCGTCAGCGCGACGTTTGCGATGCGCTGGGTCAGGGACTCCCGCGAAGGGCTAAAGCGCGACCGGAAAGCCTTCAGGCGCTCGCTCGAAAAGCCGCGGCGGACGAACGAAGCGGCTCCAACCGGGGCGACATTCGCCCACTGGCTGATCAGCCGGTCGGTTACCGGGCTTAAGCGAAGTGCGTTGTTCATATTGACCTCCAAAGGTTCATGTGACTGAACACTGTTCATTATACTGCTCAGCTGCAATCTGTCAAGGGGCGGCGCCACTCGCTTGCTCGGTAAGCTCTACAAGCGTCCTCAGGTCGTCCGCTCGCGGACCGAAACCTTGATTGATGCTCCTGGCCGTCGTCACGCTCGCCCAACTGCTGCGCGACTGCGCACCAAACGTCAGCCCTTCGACGATGACGGCGATCGTGCGCGTCGAGAGCGGCGGCAACACGCTCGCTCTTCGCGACAATACACTTGGCCAAGCCTACGCTCCGCGCAACGGCGCCGAAGCCATTTCGTGGGCGTCGCAACTGATCGCGCTCGGCCATTCACTCGACCTCGGCCTCAGTCAGGTTAACAGCGCGAACTTGCCCAAGCTCGGCATCTCCGTGCGCGACGCCTTCAATCCGTGCACGAACCTGCGCGCCGGCTCGGCGATTCTCGGCGCCGACTACAGCGCGGCTGCGAGCCGTTTCGGCGCAGGGCAGTATGCGCTGCGCCGCGCGCTCGGCGCGTATAACACCGGCAGCCTGTACGCCGGGCAAGATTACGTTAACGAAATTCTCGCGGCCGCCGGCCTAAGCCCTGAAAACGACGGCGTCGTCGCGACGAAAGCACCCGCCGCGAAAGCGCCGGCCGCGCGCGCGAAGCATCGCAGCGCGCCGAGCGGCCCTTCGCCGGGATACACCGTGCAACGCACTGCCGGTTCGCCCGTTACCGTTTTCGTCGGCTCGCCCTAAGGCGGATAAAAGACTGAGGCGTGTTATCTTTCGCGAGCCCCCCGGCAGCGCGCACCGGGTCGCCGAACCGGCACGTTTCGGGTCGGCGACGATCGATTGCTCGTCGGTCTGGACGGGCAGAGTTGGCCGAAGATTTTGCGATCGCGATCGTCGACGAAGCGGAACGCGGCAAGCACATCAACGAGCGTTTCACCGTCGGCTACTAGGCCGCGCGCGCGGCAGCGCGTTAAATACGGAAGATCGCGACGAACCGATCGAGCAATGCGCGCTTTCCGCGCACGCGTACGGTGCCGTTCGCAAGCGCTTCCTTCGGTGTGATTTCCCACGCCATGAGTGCGCGTATCTCCGGACCCGACTCGACGACGAGATCGGGCGCCGGCAACGTTCCGCGTCCGACGACGACCGTGCCGTCGTGTACCTGCGCGTTGACGACGATCTCGCCCACGTGCAGTTCAAAGCCGATGTCGTCGTGCCCGGCGGCTTCGGGGCGAAAGATCGTTCGCAACGCCATCGCCAGCGAGTCGTCCGTGACGATTTCGTCGGCTCGCGGTGCGCCGAGGTGCTTTGCACCCCAGCGCCCGAGTGCGATTGCCGTCTCTTCGAGTTCGCGCCCGTCCTCGGTGAGTTCGTAGACGACGCCGCCGGCCGGAAGGGCCTGGGCGCGCCGGCGCACGATGCCCGCCTCTTCGAGTTCCTTGAGGCGCGCCGTAAGCACGTTGCTCGGAATCTTCGGCAGGCCGCGCTGGAGATCGCTAAAGCGTTTCGGCCCGACCAAAAGGTCGCGGATGACGAGTAAGGCCCAGCGCTCTCCGATCAGTTCGAGGGCGCGGGCGAAGCCGCAATATTGGCCGTAGACCCGGGTGGGCACGGCTCGATTCTAACACGGACTTGCTGTTTCGTATAGTACTTGCTTTCAGCAAGTACCGTCAATTATCCGGCGGCACGCTCGACGTCGAGGAGATCGAGCGAGCGCGCGCTCGTGAATTCGCCGATGTACGGGGCGACGAAGCGGCCCGACGTCGGCGTGACGTCGGCGAAATCGCGGCCCGAGGCGACAAAAACGTAATCCATGGTGGTGCGACGGCCGTGCGTGGGATCGAAAGCCCACACGACGGCCCGGCTTCGGTCCACGGCCGGCCCGAGTACCTCCACCCAGGCGTGCGTCCCGCCCTCGCCGATCAGATGTCCGGACACGTAGCGCGCCGCCAGACCGCTCGCCCGGGCGATCGCGATCATGACGTGCGCGTAATCTTGACAGACCCCGGTCCCCAGTGCGTAGGCTTCAGCGGCCGCCGTCTCGACCGAGGTCGTGCCGGCGACGTAACGCATGTGGCTCGCGACGAAGTGGTTGATCCGCTCGGCGAGCGCGTACGGACCGCCGCCTCGGGCGCGAAGCCGCTTCGCCACCAGACGCATCTCCTCGCTTGGGGCCGTCAGTAGCGAGGGGCCGCGGTAGCGCGGGTCGGTGATGGCGCTCGCCGCTATCGTCGGCGGGAGGCTCATGCTGCGCTCGATCGTCGCTTCGTAGACGAATTCGACTGCCTCGAAGATCCGCTCGGCGCCGACCGTCGCCGTGCTGTTGCCGAACTCGTCCTCATCCCAAACGACGTTCAACGGCGGCGCGACGATCAAAGAATGGTCGATGCGGCGCTGATCCCCGTACACGAGCGGCGGCGCAACGACGAGCCGATGGCGTAAGTGCCGGATCGGCCCGGGATAGGCGTAGCGAAAGCGCTGCCGGATCAGATACGATGCGCGCACCGCGCGCGCGTCAATCGACACGATCGGCCCAGACCGTCATCGCTGTGAACTGGGCCGCCCCGTACGTCGTGATCATCGCGACGTCGAGAGCGTCGCGTCCGCGCCCGATGACGATGTTGCCCTTGCGGCGCTGATTGTTGCGCGGATCGAACGTCCACCATTGGCCGCCGAGATAGGCCTCGAACCAGGCGCAAAAGTCCATCGGCGTCAGCGGCGGAGGGACGTCAATGTCCGGCAAATAGCCGAACGCGTATCGCGCCGGTATGCTGAGCGCGCGGCAGAACGTGACCGCGAGGTGGGCGAAATCGCGGCAGACCCCGGTCCGGGTCGCCAGAACGTCGACGGCCGTTTTCCGCGGGCTGGTTTCGCTGTACTCGAATCGGACGTTCTCGTGCACCCAATCACAGATAGCCTGAACGCACGACCAGCCCGGCGGGGTCGAGCCGAACAGGTCCCACGCCTCATTCGCGAGCTCGTCGGAAAGACAGTAGCGGCTCGGGACCGTGTAGAGCAGCGTCTCGTCGGGAAGTTCGTCGACGGGGTGCTGCCGTGCCGTAAGATCTTCCGGTGCGGGCTCCGCCGAGACCGAGACTTCGGCGTCGTAGCGCACACCGAAATGCCCGGCCGGAATCGTCAGGCGCCGGCAGTGGTTCCCGTAGAGATCGAGATAGTCGTGAAAGGCAAGCGCCGGGACGCTGTCCCAGCTCTCTTTGAGGAGAGCGACCCCGGCCGCTGTTTGTTCGGGCCGAATCTGAAACACGGCCGGGCACGGTTCCGACGCCTCGTATTCGAACGTGCAGCCAACGCGCACGATCATGAACTGCGAGGTTAACATTAGTGGTGTATTTTGTCGTCGTTTGGGGCAGTGCCTTTGGCCCGTTGTCGAACACGGCGTTAAATCATTGTGAACGCAGTCACCGTATCGGCCCGGGATCCATACGACCGCCGGGAGGTGCTCGACCGGCTAGGAAAGTCATGCGTTGTGAAATCCACAATCGACGAGCTCGTCGGCAATGCCGTGGCTCACGCGGTCGACTTCGCGGGACCACGCGCCCTCATCCCGGCAAAGCACGTCGCGATCGTCACCTGCATGGACTCGCGCATCGATATGTTCCGGATTTTCGGCCTCGATTCGGGCCAGGCCCATATCCTGCGGAATGCGGGTGGCCTCGTTACCGAGGACGTGCTTCGCTCGCTCGTCCTCTCGCAGCGGCGCCTTCGGACGCGCGAGATCATCCTCATGCACCACACCGATTGCGGCCTGCATGGGGCGGACGAGCCGGCCTTGCGCGCCGAGATCGTCGCCGACACCGGCCGGGAACCGCCCTACGCCTTCGGCGCTTTCAGCGACCTCGACGAGGCGATGCGCAGCGCGATCGCGCGCGTCCGCGGCCACCCCTTCCTGCCCCACCGAGACCGGGTGCGCGGTTTCATCTACGACGTCGAGACCGGCCACCTGCGAGAAGTCATCGCCTAAGGCGCCGCTACCAATATTTCGAGCAGCTCCCGCCCGAGGAATTGCAGACCACGACGTAGCCGACGTGTGACCAAGAGCTGTCGGTGTCGTCCTCGGTCCAATCGACTCCTTGGCTGCTGGAACTGTCGTAATAGTAGCGCCCCTGGACGTAGACATAATCGTTGACGGCGACCCACGGCCAGGTCGAGGGTGGATCGTCGGTCGGCGCCTCGGCCATCGCGTTGAGATTCGAAACGACCTCGATCTGATATCCCGACGGCATTTCGACGTAGAAATAGCCGTGCTCGCCGCTACTGGTCTTCTTCTCCGCTAGGACCTGGGTGACGCTGCCGCAGATGTCGACGAGCTGGTCCGCCGTGATCGTGCCGTTCTCGAACTCGCTCTGATCGGTTAGGAATTGCGCGTTGTTGCACGTATAGGGAGCACTCGTCGGCGTCGCTGTCGGCGCAGGAGTCGGTGTTGAGGTCGGCTTCGCACTCGGAGACGCCGTCGGGGAAGACGTCGGCCGCACACTTGGAGACGCGGTCGGCGTTGCACTCGGGCTCGGCGACGGCGACGCACTCGAGCCGGTCAACGATACGTCGTCGAGATACTCATACACGTAGTCTTTGGAGTAGCCGTTGCCTTTAACACCGAAGTAGAGCTGCACGGTCTGGCCGGCATACGAGCTCAGGCTAAACGTTTTTTCCACCCAGCCGCCGGTTGAGTCGGCCTCGGCGTAGAGCTGCGCGAGTTGCGTTCCGCTGGTGCTCAAAATGTCGGCCTCTTGGTCGGCGTATTCGAGCGTGTCGGTCGTCCCTTCGTACACCCAGAAGGTCAAGGTGGCTGCGGCCGGCACCGCTACCGTCTGACAAAGCCCGGCGGTGCCGTTGACCTCCGGCTTCGCCGTCGTGCCGATGAGCGCGCTGTAACTGCCGCTATGGGCCTGCGCCGACGAAATGGCTGCGTGGCTCGTCGTCCCGCACGACGTCCACGGCGAGAGGGAGCCCGTCTCGAAGCCCGGATTCACGACGACGTTGCCACCCGTGGCGGCCGCCGCTTCGAGCGGTGACCTGAGCTTCGCGCTTTGCGCTAACGGTCCAGAACCGGAGCTAATGCCGGAGCATCCCGATACCATGGCGAGCATCAGGCCCGCCGCAACAAGCCGATCGCGCAAATCCGACCTCCGCAAAGAACGGTGGATAAGATAGACGAGGGGAGCAGAGGGCCCTTCGCCGGTATTGCCCGGTCGCCTGCGCCTGTCAATACGATGCGGAAGCGCTGTAAGAAAAACCGCTCGACGCGCAGGCCACGACCTACAGACGCTGCTGCGTGCTACGCTCGATCCAGTCGTCGACGACCGTCGCGAGGACGTCGAGCGGCAGCGTGCCGTTCTTGAGGACGGCCTCATGGAAGGCAGCGAGCGAGAAGCGCTTGCCGAGAGCGGCGCGTGCGCGTTCGCGCATTTCGAGGATGCGCAGTTGTCCGAGCATATACGCGCACGCCTGACCGGGCCACACGACGTAGCGCTCGACCTCGGGGACGGAAAGCCCATAGTCGATCGCTTGTCGGCGCGTCCACCCGAACGCGTGCAGCCCGGTATCGACGACCAGGCGCCGCGCACGAAAGAGCTGCATCTCGAGATACCCGAGGCGTCCGACGAGATCGTCGCCGTACCAATCAAACTCGGCGGCGAGATGTTCGGCGTAGAGCGCCCACCCTTCGCCGAACGAGGCGTCGTAGCCGAACGCCATGCGCTTGCGAAAATGGGGCAACGCCGGCGATTCTTGCTCGATCGCGAGTTGAAAGTGATGGCCCGGCACCGCCTCGTGATAGGCCGTCGATTTCATTCCGATCCCAAGCCAAGGTACGCTCGGTCCGAGGTCCGCCAGCGGTACCCAATAGATGCCCGGTTTGGATCCGTCGGCGGCGGGCACGGTGTAGTGCGCAGCCGCCGTCGCTTCGGAGTGCGCCGGTTCCCGCTCGACGGTTACCCTCGCAACCGGACGCAGCGCGAAGACGCTGCTCGAACGCCGCACCGCGTCGGCGACGATCGCGCGCAGCTCGGACACGATTGCGGGCCGCACGTCGCCCACACGGCGCTCCGCGAGCCCTCCGTTTAGGCGTGCCACCCGTTCTTTGATCGAGCCCTCAGCGTGACCGAGACGGCGCAAGACGGCGTCCATCTCCGCCTCGATACGTGCGACTTCGCGCAACCCGATCTCGTGAACGTCCTGCGGCGTTTTCAACGAGCCGGTGAAATAGGCTAGCTGCTGCGCGTAGAACGCGGCACCATCGGGAAGCCGCGAGACCCCGGCCTCATCCGTCGCGCGCGCGACCTGCCCTTCAAGCAGGACCCGAATGCGAGCGAGCGCCGGAACGACCTCGCTCGCCACAAGATCGGCCGCGCGCGCCACGAGCGCTTCACGTTCGCCGGGTGGCACGCCGGCCGAAGGCAATGCCCGCTCGATCGTCGTTACGAACGCATGCTCGCGAGGAGCGCCCGCCGCCATCTTCTCGACCTGCGCGATCGTTCGTTCGAGGATGAAGCGCGGAGCGATCGGCGCGGTCTCGGCTTCGGCGATGCCGCGCCCCAGACATTCGGCGACCTGTGCCAACCGCTCGAGATAATTCTCGACGTCGCGGCGATTGCGCAGCGGCTGCAGCGTGGTGAGAAACGTGGCGAGCGTGACGTGCAGCCCGTTGAACTGGTTGAAGATCGGCCGGTTCGCCGCGTACGCGGCGTTCGCGATCACGTCGCGCAAGCGTCGCTCGATCACCGCCGCCGAAACGCGCCGGCCCGCATCCAGGTCGTCGCGCCGGAAGCTTGCGAGTTCCTCGAGCCCCCGCCGCGCCAGCGTGGCCTTCGCACGGGCGGCTTCGCGGCCGATCGCGTCGCCGTATGGGCCGGCAAGTGCGAGCCTGCGATCGATCGCGTCTTGTTCGGTGCCTTCGAAGTATTGCATCATGGTCGCCGCAAGCGGATTGGCCCGAACCCAATCGGCGGAAAAGCCTTCCGCCCAACGATCGAACGTTAGCGGCGCGCCTAAGATAGGGCCTCGCGTAAGACCGCGGTGTCACGGCTTGGCGGGGCGCCGAATAACCGCGCATATTCGCGACTGAATTGGGATGGGCTGTCGTAACCCACACTGAAACCGATGCGCGCGACGTCGTCGGTTCTCGCCATAAGGCGCGAGCGCGCTTCCTGCAGCCGGATCTGTTTCTGATACTGCAGGGGACTCATGGCCGTGGCGGCGCGGAAATGGCGGTGAAACGACGTCGGACTCATTGCCACCCGTTCTGCCAGCTCCTCGATGCGGACGGCCTCCGCGTAGTGTTCCCGGATCCAGCGGGTGGCGTAGCTGATCTTGGACAACCGGCTATCGGCCAAACCGATTTGCCGCACCAAGCCGCCCTGATCGCCGGACAGTAACCGCCATACGATCTCGCGCTCGATCATCGGCTGTAGGATCGCAACGTCCGAAGGTCGATCGATCAGACGCAGCAGCCGGACTACCGCGTCCAAGAGTTCCGCCGGCGCTCGAGTAACCCCGATGAGCGACGTTTCATCGGAGCTGCGATCGCCTGAGGTGCTCTCGAGCAAGAGAGAGGCCACGAGTTCAGGTTTGAGCCTCAGGGCCGCGGCAAGATATGGTGCGCCTTCACGCGCCTCAGTCACGCGACTCGTGACCGGGAGGTCGAGGGGGATCACAAGATACTGGCCCGCGCCACTCTCGAATACGCGGTCACCCAACACGATCCGTTTGGCACCCTGAGCGACGATGACGAGCAGGGGTTCGTACACGCGGTGGATCGGCACGCTCGGGGCGGGCTCTACGGCGAGAACGAGCCCGGGGAGCGCTTCGCCTCGGCCGCGCGCGGCGTGGCGCGCGATGAGGCTCTGCAATTCCGTCATGGTCTCCATGCCGTCATCTCACACCATCGCCCTCGGCTTTGCAAGCGTGCCTGTCTAAAACCGGCACAATTTGGCAGAATTGTGCAAAACCTCGGCGGCTTCGATCTACCGCCCGGTGCATTGGACGGGCTCTAATAGTGAGAGCCAACGCTTAAGCTCAATGAGAAAGATTTAACGAGAAAGATTCAATGAAGACGACTACGCCGTTCACGACGACCGGCCTCACGATGGCCGGACATTTCGACCTCAAGGGGGCGCGTTAACATGCGCGTTTTCATCACCGGCGCCACCGGGTTCGTCGGTTCCGCAATCGTCCGCGAGCTGATCGACGCGGGGCATCAGGCGATCGGCCTCGCGCGTTCGGATACAGCTGCCGCTTCTCTTGCGGCCGCCGGTGCTCAGGTACATCGCGGTGATCTTGAGGATCTGGACAGCCTGCGGAGCGGAGCCGCGGCCGCCGATGGCGTGATTCACGCCGGCTTCAACCACGACTTCTCGAACTTCAAGGCCAACTGCGAGATCGATCGACGCGCCGTTGAGGCGCTCGGCTCCGCGCTCGCCGGCTCGAACCGCCCGCTGATCGTGACCTCCGGGAACGCCCTCGTCGCCCCAGGGCGCATCGTCACCGAAGAAGATGCGAGCACGTTGACCGCGGACGAATTTCCGCGCGTCGCGACAGAGGAAGCCGTTCGCTCGGTTGCCGAGCGGGGAGTGCACGTCGCGGTGGTGCGTCTTTCGCCCTCCGTTCACGGCGACGGCGATCACGGCTTCGTTCCTACGCTCATCGGTATTGCACGTGAAAAGGGTGTTTCGGCATACGTGGGCGACGGGCGCAACCGCTGGACCGCCGTACACCGGCTCGACGCGGCCCATCTTTTTCGGCTCGTGCTCGAAAAGGGTCTTGCAGGCGCTCGGTATCACGGTGTTGCCGAGGAGGAAATTGCGTTCCGAGAAATTGCGGGCGTCATCGGAAAGCGCTTGAACGTTCCGGTCGTGGCCAAATCGTCCGAGGAGGCAGCCGGCCATTTTGGCTGGATAGCACACTTTGCCGGACTCGATTGCCCAGCCTCAAGTAAGCGGACTCGAGAGCTGCTCGGATGGCAACCAAAGCAGCCAGGGTTAATTCTCGATCTCGATCGATCGGCGCGCTATTTCGGAACGTTAGCGACCGCGTAGCCGCCGTCGCTCACGCACCGATCCAACGTTCGAGCGGCGTGATGCGGCGATCGAACTCACTGCGAAACGAACGCAGACCGGTCTCGACTTCCTCGACACGCGTCTCCAAATGGCCGAGCCGCCGTTCGACCCGCTCGAACCCCGAGCTTACCTTTGCATCAAGGTTGCTTAGCCTCGCATCAAGGCTGCTCACCTTTGCATCGACGTTGCTCACCTTTGCATTTAGGCCGCCGATATCGCCGCGCGCGGCTGCCACCTCGATGGAGATCACGTCGAGGAGCGTGAGAATCTTCGCCTCCGTTTCGTCGTTCATCAGAACGTCAGAACGGGATCTCGTCTTCCATTGCGCCTTCGTCGAGCGAACCGGCTGAAGATGGTTCGCCGCTTGCGGACGAGCGCGAGCCGCCGCCGATCGAGCTGCCCGACTCGCCGTTGCCCCGGCCCTTCGAATCGAGCATCTGCATGTCGCTTGCGACGACCTCGACGGCGGTGCGTTTGTTGCCGTCCTTGTCGTCGTACTTGCGAATCACGAGACGCCCCTCGACGAGCGTGGACATCCCCTTCTTCAGATACTGATTGCAGATCTCGCCGAGCCGATCCCACGCGACGATGTCGATGAACATCGTTTCGTCGCCGGCTTTCGATTTGCGGTTGACTGCGAGCGCGAACTTCGTTACGGCCTTGCCGCCGCCGTCGACGTAGCGGATTTCCGGGTCGCGGGTGAGATTGCCGACTAGGGTGATGCGATTGTAGCTACCGGCCATGCCGTGCCTCCCGACTTAGTCTTCGTTGAGATTAATCAAAAGCTCGCGCATTACATCCTCGTTCAACCCGAGCTGACGCTTGAGCTCCTTGGCTTGGGCGGCGTCGCTCTTGAACTTCATGACGGCATAGTAGCCTTCGCGCACGTCGTCGATCTCGTAGGCCAAGCGGCGCTTGCCCATTTTCTCGATCTCGCCGACTTCCGCGCCGCTCTGTCGCAGCGCCTCGGCGATCGC
>Ga0302326_10004157_pt1 | contig 33697 bp, 34 predicted proteins | sample Palsa_T0_3_FD_202264 | JGI IMG/M metagenome (GOLD analysis project Ga0302326, IMG submission 202264) | Peat permafrost microbial communities from Stordalen Mire near Abisko, Sweden - Palsa_T0_3 | ecosystem: Environmental > Terrestrial > Soil > Palsa > Peat permafrost | place: Sweden: Abisko...
GCAATTCCTGAGGCAGGCGCCCCTGCCAAGTTCGAAAGCTCCGCTCCGACCGTCCCCGCGCTTGCGGAGAGTAGGCCGGAATCATCCGAATCCCCAGATCCTGCAAGGCTCGTCCCACTTGCGTCGGCCGCTGTGGATCCACCTTCCCACCCCCGGGAGGCGTCCAAAAGAAGTGCCCAGCGCGGTCGCTGTACAGTGCGCAGAAAACTCCTTCCTGCTCGACCACCTCGCGCAATGCCCGCAGTACCGTCATCGTCGACTCTTGTTCCACCAGCTGCGCGTAGTAAATCCGGCTGGTCGCGTCGTCCAGAATCACCAGCAAGTCGTACCACCGATCATCCTGAAACCAGCGATGTCGACTCCCATCAATATGCAGCAGCATCCCCGGTAATGGTCGGCGCTCCCGCCGCCGTCGATGCACCCCACGCTTCCGGTCCCAGCTCACCAGCCCTGCTCCTTGCAACGCCTTCTTCACCCAGGTGTAGCTCAGGCGAATCGGATGCTCGGTTACCAACTTCTCGTGGAAATGACGCACGTTCAGATCGAAATACTTCTCCCGATACAGGGCGAACACCTGCTCGACCACCGCCAGCGGCACCTTCCGCGGACTCGGCTTGCCCAGTCGCCGATCCAGCAACCCGTCGTAACCGTACTCCCGATAGCGCCAGTGCCACCGCCGCATCTGCCGGTCGGTGACCCCAATGATTTCCGCTGCTTGCCACCAACTAATCCTCTTCGCCATAGCGCGCAAGATCACTTCTTGGATCTTCATCGTCCGCTCCACGGCGGCCTGCGGGTAGCAATTCATGCCTGTCTCCAGGCACGTATCTTGTTCCCTGGCCGCTGCTATAAAGCGGACATATCACGTGCTAATTAGACCGGACATATCGTGTGCTAACGACATCCACGCAACGCCGCGTTGCCCAGAACATCTGTCTCTGTTAACATTCTAACCATGCCGTCGATCGTTCGCGAAATCGGGGAGACATTCACCACGCTCGTAAAGGGTTTTAGCGTGACCTTCCGCGCTATGCTGCGAAAGCCCGTGACCGAAAAATATCCTCACGGCCCGGTCCAGTTCCAATCGAGATACCGTGGAATTCATGTCCTGCATCGCGACGAAAACGGCCTGGAAAAGTGCGTCGGCTGCTTCTTGTGCGCCGCGGCCTGTCCCGCCAACTGCATTTACATCGAAGCCGCCGAAAATACCGACGCCAAACGAATCTCCGCCGGTGAGCGTTACGCGTCCGCTTACAACATCGATTATTCAAGATGCATTTTCTGCGGATACTGCGTGGAAGCCTGCCCCACCGACGCCATCACCCACGGCCACAACTTTGAACTAGCTCCGTACGACATCAACGCGCTGATCTACAGAAAAGAACAACTCCTAGAATCCTGGCCCCCGCTAAATCCCCAGCCACCGCAGTAGCCGCCAGCGCAGTGCCGCCACCGCGCAGCACCCACCCTTCGACTGGCACCTCCGTCTCCCACGCCGTGCCCAAGGCCCAAGGACGTTAAACACAAATACCGCAGCCGCGCCCGAAAACGCAGGATGCAAGACGCAAGATGCCACCGCAAGCTCCACCGCGCATCCTGCACGGCGCAATCGGAAACCCGAGAATTGAACCCAATAGCCCACCGACCACCAGTAGCCCCAGACAAAAACGCGGCACAAAACAAATTCTCCAATCGCAAGACCCTGCGATCACCACCATCACACCGCGGCACGGACCCAACCAAAAAAACGCACCACGACGACCATCCACCTCCGTCAACCACCAGCCCCACCCACGACACAGACCCGAAATATAATGGATAGTGCAAAAGAAGGAGGTGCTTGATGCGATGTTTGTTATCGTTTCATTTGGTTTAGATTTTGTGGGTGAAATGTGGGCATTGTTTTGTGCGGTGGGCGGGTGGGTGGAATTTGGGCGGCGGTTGGTGATTTTACGCGACGCACGGAGCGCCCGGTGGAGTGGATCGAAACTATGCTCATGACGTGGACGGCGTTTCTTGTTTTGGTGAATCGGCGGAGGCCGATTGTTTCGTGGTGTGACCATACTTGAAATAGGGGCCGTACATGGCGATCGCTGATTCGATTCGGTTGCCAAGCCGATGGAACAGGCTTGCGCGGGTGGCGATGTGATTGTCATGGAAGGTCAGGGGCCAGAACACTTGGCAAAGTGCAGGTGTGGGTGATATGCGGGCATGCTTTGCAATTCGGAGACACTGGCCCGGATGTCACGGTTGGGGTCGTCCAGTGGTGCGACGCCGAGTACGACGCTCTAATTAACTCAACGAATAAATGAATTCACGTCATATCCAACCGGGAGTATATACGCGTGCCGCGCGAATCCGCGGCACTTTTTCCAGGAGCGGCTCCAGCGGAATCGATGGGATGGCGGTCGCAAGTAGCGAAATGCTGTTCAGGCGATGAAGCCCTTCAACTCTTGGGAATTCGCATGCTTAAAACCAATGCCAGTTCGCGGCGCCGGCCCTTCCATTCTGGTCCATCATGCAGAAAGGCGCAAGAACGAGATTGTTCAACTCGGGCCGGCCGCTTCATAACAGCGAACAATTGGCGCGGGTAGGCTGAATGGTCGCGACACTCGAGGAACTCATCGGCAGATCGATGCGAATGAGAGCGGATGGAAATGTTCGACACCAGCCCGACGAATGGAAGTTCCTCGTTGTCGACACACGATAGGGGTTAGCTAGCTGATTGTTGAGGGGCTCCCAGACGGCGCCCGTTCATCGGACGGGGCGCGATCGGCGCGGGCCGGAAGGAATTTTGCTAAATGACAATTGAGACAGTTCGGACGGTAGCAGGCGCGCGAGCACAAGCGTCACGCATGCCAGCATCGGCGTTAGGTCGTTTGGGCGTCACGCCGCGCAGCCAGGGGCCCGCCGGAACACGGAAGCGGGTTCGCGTGTTGATTGCAGACGACCACGCGGTGGTATTGCGCGGATTGCGGTCACTGCTGGAGACGCAGCCGGACATTGAAATCTGTGGCGAGGCGATGAACGGGTTGGACGTTGTGGAAAAGGCTCAGGCCCTGGCACCCGAGATGGTGATCCTGGATATTGGGATGCCCGAGTTGAACGGACTGGAAGCGACCCGGGCGATTCCTCTGAAGCACCCCAACATTGAGATCCTGGTGCTGACCATGCATTTTCCCGAGCAGGTGGCGCGACAGATTCTGAAGGCTGGCGCGCGGATACCTTCTGAAAACAGACTCGCACGCGCAACTCCTTGCTGCCATCTCGAGCCTACGGCAGCACAAGCCATTTTTAACGTCTCGGGTAGCGGACGTGGTACTGACCGGGTACGTGGAAGGGGACGTAGCGGAGACGATCAAGCGGGCGGCGGCGGATTTTCCGTATGGTCCGCTGAGCCGGCGCGAGCGGCAGGTGATGCAACTGCTGGCCGAGGGGTACAGCAATAAAGAAGTCGCTGCACGGCTGGGAGTTAGCCCCCGGACCGTGGAGACGCATCGCAATCATGTGATGCATAAGCTGCGGCTGAATTCATTCAGTGACCTTGTTCGCTACGCGGTTCGCAATAACATCGTTAAGGCCTGAGAGAGAAGGTAACCGAAGGGAAGTGCAACCTGAAGGTAAGTGACAGGTTGAGAGATGAACACCACTCCAACAACCTGTCACGCGTTTGTGGCTATGCCTTTGCGGCTTTTGCAACCGCCTTCTTGCGACGGCCTCCCCGGCGCGGCTTAACGGGATGTTCCGGGGCCTCACCGATCAGTTCTGCCACCCAAATGCTGGTGACGAATTTCTTGGAGCCATAGTCTTCGAAGTCGATGGTGGTGCGTTCGGAATTCGACTCCATGACGACACCCATTCCGTACAATTCGTGCTTGATGGCTTGGCCTTCGATTAGGACCTGCACAATGTCCTCCTTGGGAATCTATGAGTTCGCCCGGCGAAAACTGTGCGCTTATCGAGACGGATAAGCATTCGCGAGGATATTCGGGAGCTACAACCACCACTACCCGGCCGGGCGAATGAAAAAAGGGGCGGAAACTCTGTGCGGAACACACAAAATTCCCGCCCGGACGACGTTAGAGGCTAACCACGTTCTCGGCCTGCAAGCCTTTTGGGCCCTTCTTGACTTCGAACTCCACCGCTTGGCCTTCATTCAGAGTTTTGTATCCGTCGGACTGGATAGCAGAAAAGTGAACGAAGACATCTTCACCGCTTTGGCGTTGGATGAACCCATAACCCTTGCTGGCGTTGAACCACTTCACTGTGCCTTGTTCTTTCACTTCCGGTTACCTCGTAGATTGAAGCTATTTGTGTCTCGAGTCGGCCTCTGATCGTCCGAGAACTAATAAATCCCACCGCGCTGAAGGCGCGCCGGGGTTACACAAAAAAAGGCCACAGGGCGTTGCCCTGCAGCCTCTGGACCGTGTCAAAAGGGATCACAAGAGCAACAAACGCAGATAGATAGTAGCATAAGGCGGGAAGGTTTCCAACCCCTAGGTTTGAAAACCGCGGGAGCGCAAAGCATGGTTAGGGGCTTCGGAGGCGAACCGCGGGCTTACGACCGCCGCCGATTAAGCAACAGCAGGATTCCCAACAAGATGCAGGCAAGGCTGGCGGTTTGAGCGTTGGTAAGGCCGAGGAAGACCTTTGGATTGATGCGGATAAACTCGACCAGGAATCTCGAAACACCACTTAGGATCAGGAATAACGCAAAAAGCGAGCCGGATTTGGGGGCTGCGCCCAGGGTAGGCCGACCATCAGTGGCTCCAGCCTGGTGATTGGCACGCCCGGAAAACCATTTCACACCTAAGTGCCGTAATATCAGAAACATAATTACGCCGACGGCAAATTCGTACAGAGGCGTCGGGTGAACCCGCTGCGTCGTTGGGACTAGGCCGTGGGGGAAGCTCATTCCCCAGGGCAGGGACGTCGGCGTACCGTAATCCCCGTCGCCTGATAGGAAGCATCCAATCCGGCCAATTCCGTACCCCAGAGCGGCGGCGGGGGAAGCCACGTCGCACAGCGTCAGGAACGGGATTCCGTACCGGCGGGCGAGAAAGGCAAAAGTGGCGATGCCGGCGATTAAGCCGCCGAACCAGGCGAACCCAAACTGGCTGAAGAGTTCGCTCGGGTGCGCCATGAGGTCGCGCGGGCTTTCGAGCACGTGATAGACCTTGGCGCCGACGATGCCGAGCGTTGCGGGCAGGCCAACCAAGGTCTCGGGCTCAATCGCGAGGCCCCACCTGCGCAGGTCCACACGCAGAACGGCAAAGGCGATCAGCATCGCAGCTGCGACCATCAACCCGAAGGTGGGAACGGTGAGCGGGCCTAAATGGAGAAAGGGAATCACGATCGGTTCGTCCTGCTGACAGATGGCAATCGGTTGAAACGAGCCGTGGAAGCGCTAATCGCTGTACCGATGGCGGAGGGAAGCAGTTGCAGCCGGGCCGGCTACGGGTGGTAGCCCGTAATACGACTGCCGGCGAAGCAGGTGCTGGTCGCGAAAATGCTTTTTTGCCCGGCGTCCCCATTCGCGGATGAAAAGGTAATTGAGCCCGCCGCCAATCGCGCCGCTAGCCAAGGGAATGGCGCGCGCGGCCCATTTTTCGGTGGTCTCGGCGCCGACCCGAACGGCGATGCGCTCCATCACACGAGGAACAAAGCGCTCGACAACCTCTTTCTGGACGAAATCCCTGCCCAAGTCCACGCCTGCGGCGGAAGCAGCGGCGATCCACAGTTCCGCGGATTCGGAGGGCGTGGCGTATTCGAAGCCGTAGATTAAGCTGAGTTTTTGCAGCATGCGCATGGCGATCGCGGCGAGCAGGCTTACGTCGGGCACCAGAGTCATGAAGCCACCCAGACCGACGCCGGCCCCTTCGAGAAGCGCCAATTTTTTCGAGCTGGCGATGGTTCTATCGGCGATCGAGTCGACGATGTCCATGCGCTGCAGAAACATCTCATCGAATGACTGAATCGGCAAACGGTGCGCGGTTTGGAGGTACAACAGAAATTTATCGGGCTTTACGCCGAATCCAGAATAGGTGCGGCCCAGCCCGGCCATGACGGCGCGGCGGACCAGACTCAAGCGTTTTGTGCGCTTTCCTTTTCCAAGCATGTTTATATTGTATGCGAACTGAAGTGGATTTGGTTGCTCGAAAAGGGCACCGCGCCGTGGAGAAATTGCGACCGCCATTTGTCCTGCGGAAAAGCGTATACTAAGCCCATCACGTTAGCTTGGGCAGCCGCTCTGACTTGGAGGCCCCTATGATGACCGCCTACCGCATTTGTTCTCGATTCGCTGCTTCCGCATTGCTCGTATCTTGGCTTGCGATTCCCGCGCTCGCGCAGCACGGTGGGCACGCTGGTGGAGGCGCAGGCGGTGGCGGAGCTATGGCGGGCCATTCTGGTGGCATGGCAGGTCCGTCCGCGGCAAGTCGTCCCGCCGGTCACGGTGCGGCAACTCCCAGCAATCGGCCAGCGCCGCGAGCGACGTCGTCACCCAAGGTTGCCGCGCCCGCAAGCACGAGTTCCACTAGCTACACGCCCGCGTCCGGGATGCATCTTGTTCCTGGCGTGCCGAGCAACGGACCCATGCAAGCGGCTCCGGCGCGTGGTGCGGTGTCGCCGGCGACGAACCGTCAGTATTTCTCCGCAGCGACTGGGACTAGCGTCGGGACGGTGCATTCGTTTGCGGTTCCGGGGCGCTACCCGATCTACGGTGGTGGTGGGTACTTTCCGTATGGCTACGGCGGATATGGCTTCGGGGGATTTGGCTACGGAGGATATGGTTTCGGGTACGGATTTTATCCCTACTCGCTCTGGAATCTTGGATGGGGTTCCGGCTTCGGCTTTGGATATGGAATGGGATACGGATTCGGGTATGGATATGGCTCCGGATTTGGATACGGCCCTGGATTTGGTTTGGGCTACTACGACAACGGGTTAGGGTATGGGAGCTCCTCTGCGAATACGCAGTCGTCAGGTGACTACGGTCCGTTCGCAACGCTGGATGCGAAGACCAACCAACCGGGCGCTCTTCCCGATCCGGCACAAGAATCCACGCTGGTGCTGAAAGATGGGACCAGCTACACGGTGACCGACTACTGGATGGCGGACGGGAAGCTGCATTTCGTCACCGCGGAGAACGGCGAGAGCATCGTGGATATCGAACAAGTGGATTTGCAAGGGACCGTGGAGCAAAATTCGAAGCGCGGGGTGACCTTCACGCTGCGCAACCAGGACGCGGCGCAGCCGGCCCAGGCGCCCGCGGGCGCACCACCGTCCGCGCCCGCACAGGCACCTGCGAGCGCGCCGCAGCCGTAATTCGGCGGCCACAAGGGCTTGTTGTAATTTTTTTTGGGTGTCCTCCGGGTATGATGGTGAACGGAGAGACTGAAAATGCAGCGTTTGGCGGCTGGGCACCTTGGACGATTTTTATTTACACAAATAATGACTTTTATTACTCTGTAAGTTCCTGTAGAACTTTTTATTGTAACCTCGATTTGTGTAACGCACTGACGCACTCTTCGGAATAAATCCAAACCGAGCATCGCAGCCGGCTAATCGCCGGCTTTTTTATTTTCCGGGAGAATTCCGGGCGAGGGCGACGCTATGTCCGATGGGCCGATTAGCGAAAAAGCAGAAACGAAGGAACCAAAAAAGAAGAAACGCCAGCGTTGGAAGGGCTCCCGCAAACAGATGACCATGCCGGAGGCGATGCGCCTGGTCGGATTAAATGAGCAAGAGGTGGCCTTCCAGATGGATCGACTGGTTACTGAGACTGTGGCCAGCTCAAACGACAAAGTGAGATTCGAAATTCTCTGAGAGTGCGGAAAGTTGCTGGATGCCCATCCGCCGAACCAGGACGTGGCCGCCGAAGGGGGGCCACAGATTGTCTTCGACGTCCCGCGACCGTCGCGGGAAAGCATTTACCCTTTAAACCCTGACGAGGCCGAACCTCCAAAACGAACCGTTAGTATTTCTTCCGGTCGTAAGACCCACTAATAATTTGAAAGACATTCGATCGGCATCTTTGCTGCCGAATCTCAGGAGCTGCCATGACTCTGAGCAAAAAAACGGTCGGGTATCTGGTGCAGTTGGGAGGTATCGCAGGAACCAAAACGTCGACGCGGCCCTCGGGTTAGGAGAAAGTCATGCCGAACTATAATTCGCAGGTTCCGCCGTTTACGCTTTACCCTGGCGACACCGGCCTCGCCTTCAACAGTGAAAATCCAAGCGCTCCGCAAGCCAGCCAACAGTTTGCGATGGGCGTTCCCTACGGCACCGTGCCAGCGTCCATCAGCTTGGAGCTTTCTTCCCGGGAGGAGCGCCGAGCAGCTTTCAATTCAACATCGAGGAAGCGACCACCGACGCCGACCCCAACTACATTCAAATCGCGGGGCCGGCACAACTGACCCAGGCCAAACCTAAACAGCAATGGCGCGGCGCGGCTCGACGTGGTGAACGTGAAAGGCCCTGTTCGTGCGGGTGAAGAAAATCAGCCAGACCGGCGGCGGCACGAGTACGGCGCTGCTGTCGAGGTAAGCAGACCCAGACCCAATCGCGATCGATTGAAGCCGATTCCAAGAACATCCACGAGGAAAATCATGACACAAGATGATTCGGCCACAGTTGCTTCGGTCTCCGATCAGGACTGGTATGCGTCACGCACGTACGGCGTGTTCCACATCCCGGCATGCGAAAAAGGGAAAGCGCACTCGCTGTTGCTGGTTATGCCGCGCGGAGATGCGCTGGACCTGGGCGACAACCGGCGCTTTCCGTTCACTATCACCGCGCGTGAAATTGCGGCCGATCTGGTGCAGGACCTGGCCCCGCACGGCGTTTTCGTCTGCGAAGGCCAGCGGCCGTCGGAGGAGGAAATCGGAGCGGCGCTGAACCGGCGTGACGCGTGGTATCAGCAGCTGGTCTTCGATGGCGACAGATGTGGGCGCGTTCCCACAACTATCAGGAGATTTCCGATCAGCACCGGCGCGCCGCTTTGGCGCTGGGGCTGGAACGCGAGTGGGCCTACGGCCCGAGGAAAATGATCGACTGTCCAGTTTGCGGCGAACGGATTCGCCCGGGCGTGGCCATCCGCAAACACTGCGGCGCGGTTTTGGATGCCGAGAAGGCAGCGCTTCACGGGATGCAAGGCAGCGAGAACGGCCGCAAGGCCGCTACCAGAAACGTTTCCGACCTCAATTGAACAAGGCTAGGTTTCACATCCGAAAGCTTCGGCTTACACTGTAGGCGCCGCGGTTGCGAACCGCGGCGCGCACCACGGAACTGGAGGAGTGTGGGATGAGAAGAATCGGCACAGTAATCGCGCTACTGCTCCCGCTTTGCGGGATGCCGGCGTGGGCGCAAGGCTCCCGGCATGACGATATTGTCGTCGGAGCGGCCGGGCACGCGCTCGCCGCCGCGACGGTGACGGTGTGCGTTGCCACGGCCACGGGCATTCCCTGTTCGCCGTTGGCGCAGCTCTACATGGACGACACTCTGAGCGTGGCCGCGCCCAATCCGCTGCAAACCGACGGCCTGGGCAATTACCATTTCTATGCGGCGCCCGGGCGTTACCAGATTCAGTTTTCGGGCACCGGGGTCCAGGGTAGCGTCACTATGCCTGACGTTATTTTGCCGAACGATCCGTCGTCTCCGACGTTCAGTTCGGTAAGCACTTCGGGCGCGATCAGCGCCCGCGCTCTGTCGCTCGGCGGCAACCTCAGCGTGAGCGGGAACGCCGCGGTCAGCGGTGCGCTGACGGTTGACGGCGGGCCGGTTCCTTCGACGGCGGTGGCTGATACCTGGACGGCTCCGCAATCGTTTGCGAATGGTCCGTACTTTACCAGCGGGTCACCGTGGTTCGATGTGAAGGGCTTTTGCGCCAGCGGATCGCAGCAGCAAACCACGGGAACCATCACCGGCGGGTCGTCGGCGTTGACGCTCGCCAGCGCCATCGATTTCACGGCGTGTCCCTCCGGTTCGGGGCAGCCCGGAGAAGGGATCACGATCTACCATGCCGGCGGCGCGCCAACCATTGCCGCACCCATCGGCGTGACCGTTACACCGGTTGGCGGCAGCGCGACCACGGCCTACGGATACGAGCTGGTGGCCAACGATTATGCCGGAGGCGTGACGGCGCCCACCGCGGCGGCGACGATTTCCAACGGCGAGCCAGTGGGGTCGCTCTCGGCCTCGATCTATAACAACGTGTGCTTCACCACATCGACGGGAGCGGAGAGCTACACGCTATACCGTTCGGTGAGCAGCGGAGCTTACGCGTACGTGGCTACGTTTTGGGACTCGACGCCGCCGAGCCCTTCATTTTGCTACCACGACACCAACTACAACGCGAACGGGCAGGCCTGGGGAACCGGAACAACCGCGATTCCCGACTGGGGGGCCAGTACACCGCCAGCGAGCGCGCTGAACGATTGGTGCCAGACCACGATAGCGAGCGGCGCCGGAACAGCGTCGCTGACACTTGCAGCGTCCTGCCCACGTAAGGCCACCGGCGCGATCGTGAAGCACGACGACACTCCCGCGGTGCAGGCCGCGGTGAGTGCGTGCAACACCGCGGCGGGAGGTAAAGTGGTCTTTCCAATCAGCGGAAATTTCACTTTTGGAAATATTGTCTGGCCGGATACGCGCACGGTGGCGCGCGGCTGGATCATTCTGGACATCGAAGGGCAGATCACCATCACCTATCCGCTGACGTTCGGTTCACCCGGCGGGACTGGCTACGGCCAAAGCAAAATTCGAATCACCGGCGGCACCGGCGGGAGCGCGAACAGCTCGCAATTTCCCTACAGCAACACGGCTCGGATCAATTCCGGATTCGTCAGCCCGGTGATTCACACCGTCTACCAGAACGCGACATCGCTCTATCCGTTCGTCTTCGATCACATCGGAATTTATAACCGCGGTATGGGCGGCGGCGACGGGATCGTGAACGATGGAGGGAACTCCGGCGGGCTGTACATCAGTAACGTGGACGTGGCCACTACGGGGACGTCGCTGAAGATCGGGTTTGGAGGAATTGGCGGAGTAGGGAGCGGTCCATGCACTAGCGGGGGCGGATTCGGGGCGTACGTCGATCACAGCACCTTCACGGCGTATTTCAACGGCGATCCGCTGACCGATTGCGACGGCTGGACGATTGATCTGAATTTCGGACTTTCTTACCTCGACCACATCTCGTTGATCGGCCAGGGCCTGCACACCATGGGCATGGGCACGACGGACTGGAGCTACATTTACGAAGAGTCCGGGTCAACCACGGGATTTCTGACCTGGGATACCAGCAATGGGGCTTGCACCCCGCAGTGCGGATCGAATTCTTTCCGGCACGTCGAACTATCCGATCCGTTGGGCAGCGCCGATCAGTATTTCGTGCAAACAGTAAACGGCGGGTCGTCCCCACCGATCGGGACCTTATACATCGACAGCGTGGAGCAGGTGAGTGGAACGGGACCGCTGATCTCTGGTACCACGCCGTTCAGCGCGTGCGAGATCCATCAGAACGGCCCGATACCGGCGAATCTCATTCCGGGGAACTGTGTGTATGCGGCCGGCATCATTAACGGGAATTGGGCCGCTTGGGGTGGCGGGAGCGGCGCGAACATGACGGCGAACATGACCAGCGGGAGCGGGCTGAATCCCTTCTATTCGCTGAATCTGGGCATACCCACCGGCGGCGGCGGTGCTCTGGCATTTGAGGGACTTCCTGGAAATACCGCGGATTACGTGGACTGGTTCGATCCGTCGAGCTCGATCAGCAGCCACACGATACAGGCGTCGATTGACGCGAATTGGGTAGCGCATTTTTACGGCTTCCAGCAGAACAGCAGCAGCACCAAGCCAAACAGCCTGGTCACCCAACTCACCTCGACGGGGCTGATCGGGACAACCGCCATCTCGAATTATTTCGGTCCCAGCAGCGCATTTGTCGGAGGAACGACTGTAGATATCAGCGCGAGCGGACGCAATTCCAGTCTGGGGTTAGAAGTGAGCGGAAGCGGCGATCCACTGTTTGTTTACGACACCAGCGGAGCGCTGCAGACTTACATCGATGCTAGCGGCGCCTTCCATACGGCGAAGGCCATTACCTCGACCCTGGCGACGGGAACCGCGCCGATCACGGTTACGAGCACTACGCCGGTCGCGAACCTGACGGCGCAGTATGCGCAGAGCACACAGCTTACCGGCACTACGACGGGAGTCGGCGGGTCGTCGTTGAGCGCGGGCCAATGCACCAGCGGAACCGTGACGGTCACCGGTGCTACCCCATCGATGTCTAGTGCGGTGTCACCGGCGACCGACCCAGGCACGGGATTCGTCTGGGAAGGGTTCGTATCCGCGGCGAACACGGTCACCGTCCGAGTGTGCAACGTGAGCGGGAGTACCGCCACGCCGACCGCGTCCGCCTACAACGTTCGCGTCATTCAGTAGTCCGTCCCGCTTTGTGAAATGCGCGTTATCCAATAGTTTTAGAGCGGCCCGCCGCCGCGGCAGAGGCGGCCGCTATGGCGGGAGGCCAAACGATTGATGAGACGCGTCAACATCTGGCTAAAGGGAATTGTTGCAGCTGGAATTTCGAGCGCAGCGAACGGCGTCGTAACCGGTTTCGCGGCGATTGGGATTGACCCGAACCATTTTAATCTTGCGGCCGGCCTCGGCAATACCATCGAGATCGGCGGATTGAGCGCGGCCATCAGCGCGGTCCTTGGGGTAGCGTAGCGCTGTACCTTCGGCAGTCACCGCTGCCGCCTGGGCGCTAGAGCAATCCAGAGTGGCCGCGCCAAGTGCAGCCGCAGTGGACGTCGAGTTCCTCGTACGTGACGATCGCAGAACAAGGCTTCTATTTCGAGGTGTGATCCGATGCCTGTAATTTCGACTACCGCGTATAGCCCGGCCGAAGACGCTTTGAGTCTGGCGCGATCGATCGTCAACGATGCGTCCGGACAAGTGTTCACCGACGCGGTGCTCATGCCGTTTCTGAACGCCGCGTATCGAACGCTGCAGCGGGAGCTCGCTGAGAATGGAGTGACCGTTCTGGTTGCCCAGTTGGACTTGGATCTGCCGCTCACCGACGGCCTGACGCCGACCGAAATCTGCGACACATCCTCGCCGCAATTGCCGTCCGATTGCCTTGCGCGCACACTCTGGCGGAAATGGCCACCGGCACGACCGATCTATTTGTTGGCATGGAGAAGATCACCGCGGGAATGCCGAATTTTCAGCCGGGAAGTTACTTGAGGATGTGGGAGTGGCGTGAGGACAAGGTCAATTTGATCGGGGCCATCCAGCCCATCACGGTGCGCTTGCGGTATGAAAAAGTGCTGCCGGCTTTGTGCGCCGGAACAGACCCGTTACGGATTCGATCGTCGACCGATCCACTCGGCTATGGCACCGCGGCGATGGCGGCGCGCTCACGCGGACAGCGCGCGCTGGCGACCGATTTGATGTCCGTTGTGGCGGATGCAACCACGAAATTGATTGAACGCTACGTCCGGCCCGAACAATACAAATCGCGGCGGCGCAGGCCCTACGGTCTGAAAAGAGGAATTGCGTATCTGTGAGCGGAGGACCTATTCGGCTGCTGCTACGACGACCAATGTGACCGTAACGCCGCGGCTGGCATTTTGCGCTTCGCCGAAAACGGTCATGGGATAGGTTCCGAGGGGCGTTGGATCCGGGGCGGTGGAAATCGTAGTGCTACTGCCGCAACCGGCCATGAGCAATGCGACGGCTCCCAGTGCGACGCCGAGGGGACGCATCCTGCTGCGGCCTAAATTCCCGCCCAACGGGCGCTGCTTTTCGGCGATCCGTCCGGCAACCCAAATCAGCGCGAGCAGACCGAGTGCCAGTAGTCCGATGGGCCGGGAAGGGAATCGCGGCGGACGCGAGACGATGGAAGTGGTCTTCTGCGTAGTGGTGAAGGCTGCCGTGAAATTTTGAGACGCGCCGGGAGCACTCGGCCAAGTCACGGATGTGGGGTTCACCGTGCAGGTGGTGCTGGTGGGCAGATTGGCGGGACAATTCAGAGTGACGGTGCCGGTGAAAGTCTGATCGGGCGCTGCCGCAAGCTTGAATGTGGCGGTGGTGCCTTGCCGGATGTTGAGCGTGGTCAAGGCTCCGGTTTGCGCGGAGACTTCAAAATCGTCGCCGAAGCCGGTGAGGGCGGCGGTCTGCGGACTGGATGGATCGGAATCGGTTACCTGAAGGGTCGCCGCGCGGGCTCCCGCGATCGTCGGGTTGAATTTTACGTTGATGTTGCAAGTCGCGCCCGTCGCCAGTGACGACCCGCAGGTATTGTTCTGCGAGAAATCGAGGGGATCGGAGCCGGCTATCGTAACCACCTCGCTGGTGAGCGACACTCCGGAATTGTTGGTGAGCGTGAAGACCTGAGCCGAACTCGATCCGCCGGTTACCACATTGCCGAACTGTCCGGATGCGGGCCCCAGAATTACAGTGGTCGACTGGTCGGGTCGGCCGATCTCGATGACTTCACGTATCGCATGATTGCCTGCGTCGGAGACAAACAGATCGCCTGCGCGATCGAACGCGAGATCCGCCGGGGAGTGGAAGGCAGCGCGAACGGCGGGTCCGCCGTCGCCCGAATAACCGGCGACGCCGGTTCCGGCCACCACCGTTAGGGCGCCCGACTGGGCGTCAAACTTCCGGATAGTGTTTGCAGACGAGTCCGCGACGAAGATATTTCCGCCGGCATCTACCGCGAGGCCGGAAGGGGCGGCAGTGGCGAGCAGCGCACGAATGGAGCTTCCGTTGGCTATCCCATTCGGCGACAGATCGACCTCCAATATTTTCCCTGCGGCGGGCGATGCCACATAGAGCTTCGTGCCGGCCGCGTTCACGGCGATCGCTCCCGGAGTGATCACGTGAGCGAGGATCGATAAGGCGTTATCGCGATAGGCGAGAATCGAATTCGACCTGACGTCCGAAATATACAAAGTCCCGGAGGCGTCTATCGCCAAGGCGGCTGGCGCAATCAGTTCGATGTTCGACGCGCCTGCCCACTTGCCCACCAGACTGCGCGTGATCATGGGCTCGCTGCTCTGGGCGCCAGCGATCGTGCGAATCGTGGAATTCTGGGTGTCGGCGACGAATAGGGTACCGTCAGCGCCTACCGCAATGCCGCTGTGGAGCGGCGCCAGCGCGGGCGGTGCTCCTTGGCTCGCGTCCGCATTTGCGAAGGCGATGCTGGAGAGCTCGAACTCGGCATCCGCCGCCAGGCCGCCGTCGCCCAGGAAGCCGAACGAGCCGGTGCCGGCGAAATGGACCGCTTTTTGGCCGGGTACCACGGAAAAGATCCGGTTCGAAATGTCGCCGGCAACAGCCGCTGCGGCGGCTTCGGATGTCGCCCGGCTAACGGCGAAATAGATTCGACCGTCGGGTCCGCCGATGGCTAGGCTGAATGGCGAGGCACTTGCCGCGGCGATTTGGGACTGGATGGTCCGAACGATCCCACGCGCGCTGGCAGCAGCATCAGAGACCTGCTTGGAATTGGTTTGGGCGACGCCTGACAACGTGGCCAGCACTACCACTACGCTGCCCAGCAAGGCAGCGGCAAGCTTGCGGTGCAAGAGGGTCTCCTAATACGCCCGGCGGCTACATTTTACCTATCGCTATGATTCGATAGGCGCGATCAAGGTTGTGTAACGAAAACGCATCATGATATCAGGTTTCGCGGCTGGGCCGAAACCACCGCGGACCCGCACCAACAGCACGGATCACCCGGCTCCTTCTGTCCGAGAAAAAACATGTCAATCCAGAGCTTTTCCCCCATTCCGCTGGAGATCTTCGGATCGTGGCTCACACTGCTCGATAAAAGCGCCTTGACTTCTGCTAATAAATATTATGTTGCTTTTAGTTAGGGTGGAGGAGTTCGAATCTTATGTATTGGTCTATGGCGGTGGGGTCGCCGCCTATTGATTCTCGGCCATTTATGTAGACTGTGGGGGTGCTTTGGATCTTTAGGGATTGGGCTTCTTCGATTTGCGATTGGACTGCTGACCTTGAGTCTGGGCTGGTCATGCAGGTGCGGAAGGTGTCAGGGGGGATTCCGGCTTTGGTGGCGAAGGAGATTAGTTTGTCCCAGATGTTTTCGGCGGATAGGACGTCTTGGTTGTCGAATAGGGCGTCGTGGACTTGCCAGTAGGCTTGTTGGGATTGGTTTAGGGCGCACTGGGCACCTATTGCGGCGTTTAAGGCCCAGGGGTGGATTTGTTCCAGGGGGAAGCTTTTGGAGACGAATTTTACTTGGGGGTATTTTTTCTCTAGTTCCTTTAGGTTGCGGTATAGCTGCTGGCAGTGGGGGCACTCGAAGTCGCTGTAGTCGACTACCGTGACTTTGGCGGAGGCTGGGCCGCGGAACGGGGCGCCTGGCAGGTGGATTTTTTCGCGGCTTTCGGCGAAGGGGTCGGAGTGGATGGGCCTGATTTCGCCGCGAATTATGAACTGGGCGTCCTTGGTCACGTAGACGGAGCCGCTGTCGGTTTGGCCGTTTGTGGTGACTTCCAGCGGGACTTCGTAAATGTCCGGCGACGGAGAGGGGACTATCGTGCCTAATTTTAGCTGGAATTCTGGGCCCCAGGCGAAAAGATTCCGCAGGTACTTCTCGATGCCTTTGATCGCTTCGGGCGTCAGGAGTGAGGACTGAGGGGTTGCGGACGCTGGTGGCGGCGAGGCGGGTGGTGGCGGGGTTTGCGCAGCGACGATACCTGATGGGATTAATACGATCAGTAACACTAAGGATGCAAGCATCAGTCGTGTGCGTGGCATTCTGCGGTCACCTTTTTTTGGTTTTTCTTGGCCTTGGTAATTGGCAGGTCCTTATCAGTCTATCGATTTATACGCTAACGGAAAGCGGCGGCCAACGCTGAAAGCTTTGGATGAAATCTTTAGGCCGGGTGCGGCCTGCTTGCGCTTGTATTCATTTTGGTCGACGCGCCTGGCGATCGCACGGACGGTTTCTACGGGGATCTTGTACTGGGCGGCGATCTGGGTTGGCGAACGCAGTTCCTCTACGTAGGCCTTGAGTATGCGATCCAGCAAGTCGTAGGGTGGGAGGGAATCCTGATCGGTTTGGTTGGGGCGCAACTCCGCGGACGGCGGCTTGGTTAAGGTCGCGATGGGGATGACTTCCCTGCTCCGATTTACGAATTTCGATAGTTCGTAGACCATGGTTTTGGGGACGTCGGAAATTACGGCCAGGCCGCCGGCCATGTCGCCATAGAGGGTGCAGTAGCCGACGGCTAGTTCGGATTTGTTTCCGGTGCTGAGGACTAGCGAGCCAAACTTATTGGAGAGCGCCATCAGCAAATTGCCGCGAATGCGTGCTTGCAGGTTTTCCTCGGCGACGTCTTCCGGAAGGCCCTTGAATTCGTGGGATAAGACTTCCCGATAATTATTCCAAACAGCGGAAATTGGAAGGATATCGAACTGGATCTCGAGATTTTGCGCTAATGCGCGCGCATCGCGGAGACTTCCTTCCGACGAATACGGGCCCGGCATGGCGACTCCCAGGACGTTTGCCGAGCCTACCGCGGCTACGGCAATGACCGCGACCAGTGCGGAATCGACGCCGCCACTTAGTCCGACTACTACCTTGCTGAAGCCGCATTTGCGAACGTAGTCGCGGGTGCCCAGAACCAAAGCCTGAAAAGCGGCGTCGAGTTCGTCGTCGGGTTGCGGGCGCAGATCGCCCTCTCCCGTGACGGTATCAAAGTAGACCATGTCTTCGGCGAAGGAGTGGGCTTGAGCGGCGATGCGGCCATCGGGGGTGATGGCGACGCTGGCGCCGTCGAAGATCAAGCTGTCATTGCCGCCGACCTGGTTGACGTAGACGACAGGAACATTGTGTTCCTTGGCCAGAGCGCGAAGCATGTCGATGCGAAGATATCGTTTGTCGATGGTGTAGGGGGAAGCCGAGACATTTAAAAGGATGGTACTTCCCTGCCCTACCAGTTCAGCGATCGGGTCGCGATCGTAGAGGCGCTGCGGCCAAAAATGTTTGTCGTTCCAGCAATCTTCGCAGATGGTGACGCCGAGCTGCTGGCCGGAAAACGGAAATACGAATTGGGAGTGGGCGGGCTGGAAATAGCGCGATTCGTCGAACACGTCGTAAGTGGGCAGAAGCATCTTGCGCTGTTCGAAAAGGAGTTTGCCGTTGGCGATCAGTGCAGCGGAGTTTGCGCCGGGCTTTCCGGTGTCGTCCTGGGCCTTGCCGACGTAGCCGACCACCGACGGCAGGCTTATTTTCTTGGCTAGCTTCAGTATTTCTTTGCGGTTGCGTTGCAGGAATGCGGGCCGCTCGACCAAGTCCTGCGGAGGATAGCCGCACAGGCATAGTTCGGTGAAGATGGCGAGGTCGGCACCGCGAGATTTGGCTTCGCTCGCCATTTCGAGAATGCGGGCAGAGTTGCCGTCGAAATCGCCTACGGTGGGATTGAACTGGGCCAGGGCCAGTTTCATCGCGGCACAGCCGAAAATTGCACGAGAAAAGGGATTTGCGTCATGTGGTGCAAAACTTGAAATCTCGAGGGACGCCGTTCAGCGGGCGTCCCGGAAACGGAACAGACAAAAGAAAAGCTCCCGGAGGGATGTTACTCCGGGAGCGCACGAAGAGCCAATCGCCCACGATTTGGGCGAGCAAAACTTAGGCGCTGAAAGAACTGCCGCAGCCGCAGGTGCTCTTGACGTTCGGGTTATTGAACTTAAAGCCCGAACCGTCAATCGATTCGATGTAATCGACCTGAACGCCATCGAGGTACATCTCGCTCATCTGATCGACCAGCACTTTCAAGCCCTCGAATTCATAGACGTTGTCGCTATTTTCGTTCACCTGATTTTCAAAGGCCATGTGGTAGCTAAAACCGGAGCAGCCGCCGCCAACCACGGCGATGCGCAAGCCGGTGGGCAGAGGGGTCTGCTGGGACAAAATTTCCTTCACTTTGGTAATCGCACCTGGCGTCAATCCAACCATCGGGAACCCTCCATAAACTTCTTACGAGCCGACTGATTACATCTAATGAGATCTAATTATATCAGATTCGATGCGATATAGCGTCGGGTGTGTTGCGCACAGCGAACGAGGAGTGGAAAGGCCCCATGCGCGGCGGATGTACAAGGGTCGGCATCCAGCTTAGAATCATTGGCCTATGAAACATACGGTCACGTTAATACCGGGCGATGGGATTGGCCCTGAAGTCTCCGCGGCGGTGAAGAAGATTGTGGCGGCGGCACGGGCTGAAATCAACTGGGAAGAGGTGCCGGCGCTAGCGGAATCCGAGCGAAAGTCGCTGAATCTGTCGAAATCGGGGGTGCTTGACTCGATTCGGCGCAACCAAGTAGCGCTCAAGGGTCCGCTGGAGACGGCGATCGCCGGAGGAGCGCCGAGCATCAACGTGGGTCTACGTAAGGCCCTGGAGCTGTATGCCAACCTACGTCCGGTGAAGAACCTAGAAGGGGTGAAATCGGTGCACCAGAATGTGGATCTGGTACTGGTGCGGGAGAATACCGAGGATCTATACGCCGGGCTGGAGCATACGGTGGTGCCGGGGGTGGTGGAGAGCCTGAAGATTATCACGGAGAAAGCGTCGACGCGGGTGGCCCAGTATGCGTTCGAGTATGCGCGAAAGTTCAAGCGCAAGAAGATCCACGCGGTCCATAAAGCCAATATCATGAAATTGTCGGACGGCCTGTTCCTGAGGTCGGTGCGGAAAGTGGCGGAGAGCTTTCCGGAGATCGAATACAAGGAAATCATCGTCGACAACGCATGCATGCAGATGGTGTTGAACCCACGGCAATTCGACATGCTGCTGCTCACCAACCTTTACGGCGACATTATGAGCGACCTGGCGGCGGGATTGGTTGGGGGGTTGGGGGTGGTGCCGAGCGGCAACATCGGCGATGGGGTGGCGCTGTTCGAAGCGGTGCACGGGACGGCTCCGGACATCGCGGGCAAAGGGATTGCGAATCCGACTGCCCTGCTGATGAGCGCGATCATGATGCTTGATTATTTGGAGGAGCATGAAATCGCGCGGCGGACGGAGAACGCGCTGCACCAGGTTTACCGCGAAGGGCGTTGGCTGACTGGGGACGTGGGCGGAAAGGCGACGACCGCGGAGTTCACGGATGCAGTGATCGGGGCTTTGACGTAGGTATTAGTGATCGTTGCGTTTTTCGCGTTGCGCGTCCGGTTGAAACCAGATACTTCCGCTGAACCGGGTAGTGGCCAGTTTCCGGTTAATTCGTGATCCGGGAAGAAATGCTCGGGCCTTGAGCCTCTCACTGCGCACCTTGGTCCGCAGAACAAAGTGATATTTTTTGTCCCGCTGGCCGCATCCGTGTATGAGATGCACTGCTTCGCAGGCCCATTGCCCCTGCTTCCTCGCTGTAGAAGAAGGGATTTATGGGGGGCGCTCCCGACACAAGCGCCAACTTAAGCTGTTTGGGCTTGAAGCGGCATGGCAAAGTCTGGGAACCCCGTTCCAGCCGACCTCCGGTTGGCCGACCATCCAGGCGTGAAGCCGCACCAATTTCTGACGCGAGGCTCGAAAGGGCGTGCCTTAGATGCGACGGGTGGAACTTTCACGTCCGAAAGTTCGTAGAGTCTTCCTGGGACAACAAATAATTGCCGTGGCCCAGTCGCACTCTCCGACCCCGTCGTTATTGGCCGGTAATTCCTGGGGGCAGTCGTGGACAATGGACCGTTGGTGCGGGCGCTGATCGTGCTTGTAATTCTGTATGTTGGGCCTGCGACGCACGCGCAGCGCGTTGTTGATGAGGGCACGGTAATCGAAAATGTCACTCTGATCTCGCCGGAACGCGGCGCTCCGCTGCTTGGTGCTGATGTTGTTCTCCGCGATGGCAGGATCGCTGAAATCGACAGGAACCTGGTCCCCGGTCCACATGCCCGGCGGATAAACGGCAGCGGGCGATTTCTCATCCCTGGACTGATTGATGCACACGTGCATGCGGGTCACTCCGCAGCGCTGGATGACAACGCAATCGACGCCCACCCGGAACTTTGGGCTGCTTATCGTGCGCAGGTTGCTCGCGCCTATCTCGCCTTCGGCTTTACCTCCATCGTCGATCTCGACCTCACGCCAAGCGACAAGGCATGGTTTGAAGGCACGCCATTGCATCCCCGCTTCTACTCGTGTGGCAGAGGAATAAAGGTCGCTGGCGGATACATGGCATTCAATGTTCTCCCGCTCTCATCGCCAAACTTTCCCAACTTGGTCTATGAACTGAAAGAAGCGGAGCATTGGCCAAAATCATTGGACCCTGCCGACTACACGGGGGAACGGGCGGTGTCTCGCGCAGCGGACGCCGGAGCCATTTGCGTGAAGGCCTTCGTGGAATCCGGATTCGGCACGTTCAACTGGCCCTATATGCACACCGAGACGCTGCAGAAGATCCAGGCCGCCGCTAGAGCACGCAAGTTGGTGCTGATGGTTCATGCCAACAGCGTTGACAGTTGGCAGTCAGCGCTCGACGCTCATGCTGACATCATCGCCCACGGTCTCTGGGTTTGGCCAGGCGACTTCGGCAATTCCGTGCCGCCGCCAGCCGCGAGTAATGTGATTGCTGAGGCGGCGCGCTCGGGCACACATGTGCAGCCGACGATGCAAACAGTTGCCGGTGAGCGCGCGATGATCGATCCAAGCCTGCTCGACGACCCTAGACTCACGATGGCTCTGCCGCCGGCGGTCGTAGGTTATTTGCGGTCGGCTGAAGGCGTGAAGGCCCGCATTGCCCTGCTGCAAGAATATCGCAAAGCCTCACCACCACCCGGCTTCGAGCCATTGCTCTGGGCTGCTATTGAAAGAACGCGAGCGACGTTCAAAGTCATGTTGCACGACCATATCCCCCTCCTTTTCGGGAGCGACACACCGGGAGTGGATGGCTTCGGCAATCCACCGGGGCTGAACGGGCGGCTCGAATTGCAGAATTGGGCAGACGCCGGCGCCGCACTATCCCTGATCCTACGCGCCGCGACACTCGACAACGCAACGGCCTTGGGACTGTCGCAGGACCTAGGTTCCATCGAGGTTGGAAAGAGAGCTGATTTGCTCCTGCTCAAGGAAAATCCACTCGCGAATGTTTCGGCTTATGACTCGATAGAAACAATCTTTCTCAATGGCGAGCCGATCGCGCGAGAAGCGCTGCGCGCACATGATTAGCGAAGAGCAGCCCACAATCCATGTCAGTGGGAACCCAGCGATCGCACCCGAATTACGAGCAAATCGGCAGTTATCGGCGGATGTGGTTCGCCGTCTCGGTGCTCCTCCGGGAGGCATTCCTTTCGGCTTACCCGTCATTTAGGCGCGATTCCGCGGTAGTCGCGGGTCGACTTCGAACGACACAAAACGAAGACTTCTGGCCGGTGGTAATTGCGCAAGTACAGCGTCATCTGCGGCGTTTCCGTCGAACAAAATGCGTTTGCCGCCGTATTCCACAAAAGGGGCATAGGCCCAGTCTTTCTGCATCGCGGAATCCTGGCTAAACGCATCGTATAGCGCAGTAATTCGGGCCTTTGCCGGGTCGGCGGAACTGCTGGGGGAATCGGTGCGCGCGCCGTTTCCGACCAAAGCTAAGAGTGCGGCAGAAATCGAAAGAACACACGGCTTCATCTTTGGTCCCCGTGAACTTGCGCTGCGATCAATCTTGTTAGAGCCCCACAAGGCTTTATGGTCAGTGATCATCTTAGGAGAAATGCGATGGCGAAGAGTAAAGATGTCGTGGTCACCGGGGTCTCCAGCGGAATTGGTTGGGGAACCACAAAGACGCTTGTTTCAAAGGGATTTCGCGTGTTCGGTTCTGTACGCAAGCAGGCTGATGCCGATCGTTTGCAAAGAGAGTTCGGTAACGGCTTCGTGCCTCTGATGATGGACGTTACGGACGCCGACGCTGTACATCAAGCTGCCCAGAAGGTCGGCTCCACGATAGGCGACAGGAATCTGGTTGGCCTGGTCAACAATGCAGGAATTGTGGTGAGTGGACCACTGCTTTATCTGAGGCCCAGCGAGTACAGGCGGCAGTTGGACGTCAACATGATCGCCCCGCTTGTCGTAATTCAAGCCTTCGCTCCTCTTTTGGGAACGGATAAGAAGAGGCAGGGCGCCATCGGCCGCGTCGTGAACATCAGCTCTACCACCGCAAAAGTTGCTATTCCGCTTCTCGGTGCTTATAGCTCCTCCAAATCTGGTCTGGAAGCAATGTCGGACGCGCTGCGGCGAGAACTGATGTTATTTGGCATCGACCTCGTGATCATTGAACCGGGCACGGTGAACACGGCGATGTACGACAAGGGCGAAAAAGAAGATCTGAGTGAGTTCAAGCAGACCGAGTATTGGGAGGCGGTGCAGAAGTTCCAGAAGTTCATCGTCGCCGAAGCACGTAATAACGGCTTATCCCCTGAGCGTCTGGGCGAAGCCGTCCATGTGGCGCTCACCACGGCGAAACCGAAGGCGCGCTACGCGGTCGTTCCGCAACGTTTCAAGAACTGGACTCTGCCCAGACTTCTTCCTGCGAGGATGCTCGACGCCCAGCTCGCAAAGCTGCTCGGACTCACAAAGCCGTAGCCAGCCTCGAACGGCGGGTTCTCACCGCTCATGACAAGGGGGACCGATGGCAAAAACAGTGTCTCGTGAGCAACGGATCGCTACCGAGAAGCCGACTTGAACGAAGCCGCCCGGCGGCGGACGCTTCGCGTGTGTGTAGGTGAACGATGTCGATGTGATTGGGGTATTGTCGGGTCACAAGGAGGTCCTCATGACCCGACTTCGCAAAATGATGCTCGAAGAACTCGAGCGTCGTAATTATTCTGAGGCTACCACACGCTGTTACATCCGCACCGTCGAAGATTTCTCAAGACGATTCAAGCGTTCTCCGGATTGTTTGGGTCCGGAACACATTCGTGAATATCAGGGCGAGCTGTTCAAGAAGCGCAAGTTGTCGCCGGGCACAGTTACGCAACGATTGGCAGCTCTGCGATTCTTCTACATCAAAACTCTCAGGAAAACCTGGAGCATCGCCGAGACGCCCTATCCGAAAAGAGTATTTCACCTTCCTGCGATTCTCAGCCGGGAAGAAGTCGAGCGACTCATCGACGCAGCTCTGGCTCCTTATCATCGCACTCTGTTGATGACGCTCTACGCCACCGGAGTACGACGCGCTGAATTGACACACCTGAAAGTCAGCAAGGAAGCCGCCCGGCGAGCGGGGCTCCAGAAAGACGTGCACCCACATACGCTGAGGCATTGCTTCGCCACACATCTACTGGAAGCGGGCGCGGATCTGCGAACCATCCAGATGTTGCTAGGGCATCGCGATCTGGAGGAAACCACTATCTACCTCCATCTCTCTGAACGTCACCTCAGTGCGACCGCGAGTCCTCTGGACTCGCTGGAGCTAAAAGACCGGCCGCCACGGGACGAGTAGATGGACCGGCCACCCCTCGAGGTGGCCGATCTCGTCCGCGCTGCGGGAGACGCATTCATCGAACGAAGCCGTAAGTGGATCACCTGGAAGCATGTCAAAGTGCTGCTGGCCATTGCGCGGTGTCGCACTGCCATGCGCGGCGGACATCTCGATGAGTGCACTCGCTGCGGACATCGCGCCATCTCCTACAACTCGTGTAGAAATCGGCACTGCCCAAAGTGTCAGACGGGCGCTCGCGAACGTTGGCTCGAGAAGCGTCGCAGGGAACTTCTTCCGAGGCAGTACGTGCATATGGTCTTCACCCTACCTCGCCAGCTAGCCCCACTGACTCTTCAGAATAAGAAGGTTGTCTACGATCTCTTGTTCCGAACCAGCGCGGAAACACTGCTCGAAGTTGCCCGCGATCCCAAACATCTTGGCGCAGAAATTGGCTTCTTCAGCGTGCTGCACTCCTGGAGTCAGAAACTCAAACTTCACCCACATGTGCATTCCGTGGTGCCGGCCGGTGGACTTTCTGCCGATCGCTCGCGTTGGATCAAGCCACGCTATGCTTTCTTTCTTCCTGTCAAGGTGCTCAGTCGCGTCTTTCGCGGCAAGTTCGTCGCGGCCCTCCAGCGCGCCTTTCATGACGGCAAGCTCAACTTTCATGGAGGCCTGAAGCTTCTCGTTCAGCCGAAAACCTTTGCTGCGTGGCTAAGACCACTATTTCGAAAGGATTGGGTGATTTACGCGAAACCACCGTCCGGAGGCCCGGAGCATGTGCTCCGTTATCTGGGCCGTTACACCCATCGTGTAGCCATCTCCAATCACCGACTGATCTCCTTCGCCGACCAGAAAGTCACCTTTCGTTGGCGTGACTCCGCTCACAAAAATGAACAGCGACGAATGACTCTCTCACTCGATGAATTCCTCCGTCGCTTCCTGTTGCACTTGCTTCCGGATGGCTTCGTGCGCATCCGCCACTTCGGCTTCTTGGCCAACCGGCGACGTGCCACTTTCTTGCCTCTTTGCTTTCAGTCGCTCGGCTCGGCGCCCCCCACAGAGCGAGACACGCCACGCACCAAGGACTCCAGTGATCTTTGGCCATGCCCCAAGTGTGCTGGACCGATGGTGGTCGTCGAGAGGTTCACCGCTGCCGAGATGCAACTTCGTTCTCCACCGGAGAGCAGCGCTGCCGCATGAAACAACTCTCCGTAGCAACAAAACCCTGCGTGCTTCGCCACGATCCGTCGCTCTTCGCCTTATCGCCGAACAAATCTCTTCTTCCGGCTTCCCCACGCACGATCTTCGCAACATTTTCCCGCAATAGCCCGCTTCCGAGCGCGTCGAGTCATCTGCTGTGCTCCGCCACACAGTCTCGAGGCACCTCGACGCCGGCCCTTCGCTCCATTCAATTTCCATAAGGCCCGCATCCGCCGCAAAACCGGGCGGCTTCCTTCAAGTCGTTGAATCGAAAGCGCGCAAACACGCCACGATCCGTGCACGCCTTGCCTCTCGCGCTTCCGATTCAACACTAAGACTTCACAGGACTAATCCCGCCGTGGAAGCCGGATAGCTTCCGGTTAGCCGACAAATCCTCCGGATTCGCTACCTATCTTTGTCTTGAAAGGCCTTTTATTCTTGCGGATAATCATAGGCACTTCGGCTGGAACTTATCAGCGGCATCGAGCCATGCAAGAACAGTGAGTGCCGCGGAGTCGCGTTGGCGAATGCCCAAAAGCAAGATCGATTTCGACACTGTGCGGAGTATCGGACTAGCGCTGCCTGGCGTGGAGGAGAGCACAGCGTACGGGAACCCTGCTCTCAAGGCCAACGGGCAGCTCCTGGCATGTGTACCCGCTCATCGCTCGGCCGAGGCCGGCTCACTTGTCGTTCGAGTAGACTTTGAGGAGCGCGCCGAGCTGATGTTTACTACGTGACAGATCATTATGTCGGCTACACCGCCGTTTTGGTCCGCCTGTCACGGGTCAATCCCGGTATGCTACGGGACTTATTCGGCATGGCTCACACGTTTCTGATAGCCAGCAAGGCACCCGGCTCGTTGTCGCGGAACCGACGTAAACCCAGATCACGAGAATAAATTAATCTGATTTTCCCCTGGTTCACGGGGGTTCGAAAGCATCGGCGTTACTTTCCTGTTTGCCGACAACTCAGCAGTCAATTATTCGGTCCGGAGTCCCCACGCGTTTCTGAATCTGATCGATGGCGACCTTCATTTGGATAGCCTTACCCTCGAAGCCCTGATGGACTTAATGTGTAGATCAATCTGTCCGAGGTGATGTGACTCGTGCTCGCAGATATGGGACCATTTGCAAAGGTTATTGGTTGGCCCCCAAAACCAATTCTCATCGACAGGCATAATCCAGTGATCATCTCGTTTTCTTAGTTCGGTTAAGGTGCGTTCACGCACCTCTCTCAGCGCATCGAGGTAGGACGGGAGATCGTGTCCCTTCACGCGCTTTCGTTAGCCGGTCGTTTTTTTTGCGTGGTTGCATTTTTGTTATTAGAGATTTTGGGGATGGGAGTTTTGGCCGACACGAGTGTCGGGGCCAATTCCGCCGCGGAAGCCGAATGGCCCCGGGTTTGCCGACCAACCAGAGACAAACTAATTGAACTGGTAGGATCGCCACCAAAACACAATGGTTGCTGGCTGTTCAAGAGCTGCCATCATTTCAACTTCGCATACTCTGCTTTGGCTTGTCTGAGGACGGGAATATCGGGGTCGGCATCTTCCCAGAGTTGAAAAAAGTCCTGGAACGCTTTTTTCGCTCTCGCTGTGTCGCCAGCAAGCGCGTAACCGCGCGCCATTCCCAGATAGGAGAGCGAGTAGCGCTGTCCCCAATTCGGGTGGACCCACGTCGCTCCCCAATTGGCGCCCTTGTGGTCCACGATTTTCTGAAACTCAGCCGCTGCTTCCGCGCCCCTATGCATTCTCAGGTAAGCCAGGCCACGCACATAAATCGCATCGGGGTAAGCGCGTTCGTATGGCGAGGCGGATGCCAGCAGTTCAACGCTCTTTGCGGGTTCATCGCGGTGGAGCGCGATCGTGGCTTGAATCTCGGGTAACTGCACGGCATTCCAGATGGTTCCGTTTGGAAGAGCTTTCGAAGCCTTCGCGGCGAGCTTCTCCGCTGCGGCCGCTTCGCCACACATCGCCATTGCCAACGCAGGACGCCCAAGCCGACGCACCGTCTGACAATTGCCCGACAACGCGTCAGCACGTGCATCGGCTTCCTCGTACTCGTCGGCGACGTACCGGAACCCTAGATGCTGGGCGATGCCGGCGGCACGCTGATACAACTTATGCGACTCACGGCGCTGCCCGTGCACATTCAAGTTGGCCGCTTGCAACCCGGTGCTGAGGTACTCCTCCGGTTTACCTGCGAACCATTGAATCTCCTTGGCGATGGCTGCTTTATCGTCCTCGACATAGGCCAATTCGAGGAAGCGCTGGTGGATTCTCGAACCGTCAATTCCAAGCGCCCGCACTTTCGCCGCTACCTGGTCGGCCTCCGGAAGGCGATCCAGGCAGATGTAGGCGTCCAACACCCGGCGATAGGGAGGTTCGACATCGGGCTGCAGCCGAGCTGCCTCAAGACCTTCCTTCAGCCCCTCTTCAAATTGCCCCATGTCGATGTAGGTGAGGCTTATTTGGATATGGAAACCCCACCTTCCTGGATAGTCGTTCCGGACAGCCAATTGATATGCATCAATCTCTTTGTCCAACTCGCCAGTAGCCCTGTAGAAGTAGGCGGTGATCTCGGTTCGCTCGGTCTCGGATACGCGATCGACCATACTGTGGGCCCGTTTCGCATATTCCGCGCTCCGTTCCATATCCCCGGTCTGTTCATACGCGATGCCCAGAAGGTAGTAAGCCATCGTAAAATTCGGATCGATTGCGATAGCGCGCTCAAACAGCGGAACAGCGGCCAGAAAATGGCCTTGACCCATTACGGCACGGCCCACGGTGTAATTCTGAAGAGCGTCTAGCGAAGGCGTAGTCGCCTGCTCCAGCGGCCGATTCAGCTGCTGGATGGAATGGAGCGACTCTCCCAGCTTGCTGCGCATGGCGGTCGCCGCGCTTCCCAACGCGTTCAACACGTGCTCTTTATCTTCGGCCTGGATCTGCTCCCGGGCGAGCGTTGCCCCGTCCTGACACGTAATTGTCTGCAGGGTGATGACGTAGCTTTTTCCCAGGCTGGCGATGGCGCCGTCGATTGTGGCGGCGGCTCCTTCGCGGACACAGACGTCGTGAGCAATCTGATTGGTGATGCGCGTTCCGGGCTGAACATTCATCAGGCGCAGATCACGCTGTAGCTGCGCATCATCCGTGATTCTCAGGAAAGGCGACTGCTCCAGTTCCACCGCCAGGCCTTGGCGCAAAGTGCCATCAAATACCGGGTCGCCGGTGGAATTCGCGAAGTCGGCGAGCACGACGCTGTCTTTTTCGGTGAGAGCAGGGGAGCGGGGGACGAAGAACTTAAACGTGCCAACGGCCACCGCGACCAGCAGGACGGCTGCAACGATGCTCCATCCCCAAGGCCCGGTTTCTTTCACCTGTACGTGCACCTTGGAGTGGCTCACGGCAACAATATTCAGCTTCTCTTCCGGCACGAACTGAACTTCTTCCGCAAACCGGTAACCACGCCCGGGTACGGTGACGATGTACTGGTGGTCCTGCGGACTCTCGCCCAGTGCCTTACGCAGGAGGAAAATATTCCGGCTAAGGTTGGTCTCTTCGACGAAGGTATCCGGCCAAGCGGCTTTCAGCAGTTCATTTTTTGTGACGAGTTCCTTCTTGCGGCGCAGCAGCACGAGCAGGACCTGAAAGGCCTTTGGAGCAAGCGGGATGGCTTGGTTGTCGCGGAGCAGCAGTTCCTTTTCTGGGTCTAGGCGAAAAGGGCCAAACTCGTAGAGTTGCCTGGTCTTCTGATCTGCGTTCGAGGCCATCGGGATACTCTGCTCCACGATTGGGCCGAGGAACTGCAGCAAAACCAGAGCGTGTGTGACCTGCTCAGTCCCTAGGCGAGGGTGACCTAATGAGTCGTCCCTGCCGGATGGTCACGTCGCAGAACCAGCCGTTGAAAAACCAGCCTGGTTTTGCATTAGGAATCGGATTCTAGCACGGTTTCACTCGGACTCAGACGGCAGGGCCCGTCAATCGCTTCCGCAGGAAATCGCTTTGTTTTCTGCTGTTTGGGCAAACGCGAAAAGTCATCAGAAATAATCACGACCTTTGAAAGGACTTCTGGCCCGCCGTTCGGGCAAGCTTCCACCCTGTTCGACCACGAAAGAGGTGTCAACAAGCGGTCTCACCGGCCAAGTAAGAATGAGGGTTATTACGCGACACCAAAAGGAGGGAAATATGAAGTCAGGATTCTTGTGGTGGTTCAACGGCGAATCTCGAATGATCTCTCGGTCCCGGTGGAGTGATCGGTTGGCACCGGCCGGCATCGCCTGCCTTGGTTTAGCGCTCGCCGGCTTCGTCGGGCCCACACCTGCACAGCCGCGGGAGCGGGACCAAAATGGTGCCCAGAAGGTGGGTTACACAATCCAGGATCTCGGTGCTGTTGGAACCAATCCCAACCAGCCTGGCCAGCCGTTCGTGATCTCAAGCAGCGGTTGGGTGAGCGGGGGCGCCGGCGTAGGAGCGGCCGAGCATGCCGTTCTATGGCGTGGCGGGGACATGATCGACATCGGAAACCCCGGCCTTGGCGGCAACAGCATCGCGTTCGGCGTGAATGAATGGGGCCTGGCGGTTGGAGAAGCAGAAAATACCTCAGCAGATCTTTCGACGACGGAAGACTTCTGCGGGTTTCAAGCGATGGGCTATTCTTCCTCGCCGACGCCATGCGTCCCGTTCATCTCGAACCAAGGCAAGATGGTTCCGCTTAAAACGCTGGGAGGCGCGAACGGGGTCGCCAACCAGATCAACAGCTGGGGCGCGATCGCCGGCTACGCTGAAAATACAACCAAGGATTCGGGTTGCACTTCGCCACAGATCTATCAGTTCAAGCCTGCCGTCTGGTTCGGAAACTGGATTCAGCCGCTTCCTACTGGGAGCGACGCGGAAGGCGTGGCGTTTTCGATCAACGACCTGGGCCAGGTGGCCGGCACGTCGGGAAGCTGCGGCCCGTTCAATCCGATCTGGCTTTTCAATCTATCACCTGTTCATGCTTTGCTTTGGCAAAACGGAGTGGCCATCGACCTCGGCAGTCTGGGAGGGGTGACCAACAACATGGCTCACGACATCAACAATCTGGGTCAAGTCGTCGGTGGCTCGGATGTGTCCGGCGACGCGACGACTCACGCATTCTTGTGGACCCCGCAAACCAGGAAAATGAAAGATCTGGGTGTGGTCGGCGACGACTTCTGGAGTTTCGCGCTGGGCATTAACAATGAAGGTCAGATCGTCGGCGCTTCGGCAAACGCTGACTTCAGTGTCCTTCGCGCGTTCGTGCGCCAGAACGGAGCGCTCGTCGATCTCAACGGTCTGGTAGCCGGAACCACCACTCTGTTTTTGGAGACCGCCTGCTCGATCAATTCCAAGGGCGAAATCATCGGGCTCGCATTCGACCCGAGCACTGGTTACATACACGCTTATCTGGCAATTCCAACAACGGGGACCTAAGCCGGTAACTCGAAGTGCCCGCAAGCCTGTGGTGCTCCCAGATTGGGTGAGGGCAACGCTCAGGTTTGCGACTCCCACTTAAGCCCGCTTGATACGGCCGGATCGCGGAGATCCGGCCGTCGCTTTCGCGATTGTGGGCGTGCGACGAGCTAACCGGATGCGGGAAGTCGATAAATTTGCTTGATATCCAAGAGAGAATCTACAAACCGATTTTGATTGCCGGTGGCGGTTGCATTTTTGTTTCTAGACATTTTGGGGATGGGAGTTTTGGCCGACACGAGTCGGGCAAGACGAGGCCAAGTCAAAAACGTAGAGAACCCAGGTGTGAAATCGACCCCTGGGGCACCCACTTCGCTAAGCGACCCCATCGTCGACAAATTTGCTTGATATCCAAGAGAGAACCTACGATATGCAGGTGAAACCGAGTTCTGGCCACGGCTGTGACTAGCTGTTGGCTGGTCTCAAGGACTTCTTTATTGCTTATACGCAATGAATTGGTGTATACAAGCATTATGTCGCTTCATAATCGCATCGCAGTGCTTCGGGCGGAAAAAAAGTTATCTCGGGCGATGCTGGCATCGTCCGTGGGTGTGAATCCACAGACGATCGGGTTTCTGGAGCGCGGGGACTACGCGCCGTCGCTGGAATTGGCCTTCAAGATCGCCGAACACTTTGGATTGCCGGTGGAGGCTGTCTTCTCGCCTCGGCCGTTCCGAACATTGAGCGAGCAGGTGTATGAGCTGCACAAGAGGGAGGCCTGAGATGGCAGCAAAGGAAGAGCGGAGTTGGCTCTGGCGGAAGGTCGGGTTCTGGTTTGTGCCGGTGAGGGCGGGGACGTTGGGACCGGAGGAGTGGGCGAAGGTGCGCAAGATGTCGCGGACCGGAAAGAACCGGCGGACGCGCCGGCTGTTTGCTTTGTTGTGGGTGCCAGCGTTGGCGTTTGAGATTGCGGTGAGCCTGCGGATGGTGCGTCTCGATCCTTGGGCGGGACTGATAAGCGCCGCCTGGCTGACGGTGTTGATGGGGCTGGCGGTTCGGGCGTGCCGGATCGGGTTCGCACAAGTGTCGCTGGAGGACCGGGCGGTGATTGAGTATGGCGTGGAGTTCGACGCGCTAAAGGAAAGGCAGCGCGGGGAGGTCTTTCAGCGGGCGGTGCGGGATGGACTCTTCGGCCGGGTGAAGGTAGATGAGCACGAGGCCGAGCAGCGGCTGCGGGCACAGGGAGCCGCGTACCGGTTGCTAGGACCCGGGCTGGTAGTGTTTGTCGCGGGGTATTGGGGGGTGTGCCTGTTCGGGCCGTTTGAGTCGACGCGGAGTGCATTGGCGGTGACCGCGGTGGTGGTGACTTGGCTGTCGGCGCTGGTGCTGGCGGCGCCAACCATGATCCGTATGTGGACACAGCCTGACGAGCCCGGGGAGACCGCAGGGGTTGCGGAGTGAACGCTCGTCAGATGCGTAGGAAGACAGACACACCTCCGATACAGCGGATGCACCGCGAAGACTTTCCTGCACGGAATTGGACAACGCGCGCGCACTCACGTCAACACTGGAGGTCGAGGGTAGGACGTATATGCCCAGGCGCCATGAAAGTCGCACTCATGATCCTCGGAATGGGTACCGCGAAGTCGGCGGAGCAGAAGCTGTTAAAGTGCTCGCTCCATCCGCTTGAATACTTAGGTCACTTCGCAACCGGCACGCGCAGCGTATCGGTCGCGAACGCAACCGGCCCTGTGTAGGACGCACGAATCGATTTGCGTACCGCAGGCTCCTGCCCTTCCACGTCGGGTGCAAGATGACTCAGCAACAAACGCTTTGCGCCGCTGTCTTGCGCGGCTTGGCCAATTTTCTTTGGCGGGGTATGCAGATCGTACAACTGCGGTGGGGAACCGGGAGGATCAAGTACAGCGCAATTAAAAATCAGCAAGTCCGCATTCTTCGCCAATTGCACCAGATTCGGCAACGCGGACGCGTCCATGTCTCCCGAGAAAACCAGGACTTCGCCGTGATACGAAACGCGGTAAGCCACCGACGGACAGTCGCCGTGATGGGTGGCAATTTCTTCCACTACCAAACCATCCTCATCCACAATCGTGGTGCGCGGTGAATCCAGGCGGATGGACAGATCGCGAACCGCGAACGATTCGTCCGCGCCAAACGTCTTCTGATACGCAAACGCTCCGTGTTGCCCCACCAGCAAATCTACGAAGTGCGAGGTCTTGGGGAAGAGTCCAGCGCCGTCCGGGCCAAAAATCCGGTACGCGATTGGACCGTCACTGCTGAGCGCTCGGGCGTTGAAGAAAGCCGCGAGGTCTCCGCTGTGATCGATGTGCAAGTGGGTTAACAAGACGGTGTCGACTTTTTCTAAATCCAGATTCAATTCTCCAATCCGCAGGAAGGCTCCGGGCCCGGCGTCCACCAAAATCCGGGCTGTCCCTTCGACAAGCACGATGAAACTTGAGCCGGCCCTGCCGAAAGGCCGTGGGCCGCCGGAACCGAGGACAACAACTTCCAACCCTGACTTCGCGGGAGTAGCCGGGAGACTAGCGGGGAACAAAACAGCAACCGTTACGACGAGTGCCATTAGCGTCTTCA
>Ga0302326_10004160_pt1 | contig 33680 bp, 27 predicted proteins | sample Palsa_T0_3_FD_202264 | JGI IMG/M metagenome (GOLD analysis project Ga0302326, IMG submission 202264) | Peat permafrost microbial communities from Stordalen Mire near Abisko, Sweden - Palsa_T0_3 | ecosystem: Environmental > Terrestrial > Soil > Palsa > Peat permafrost | place: Sweden: Abisko...
AGAGGAGCACGCGCGCATCTCCGGCCTGGCCGCCGGGCTGGCGCCGCTGCGCGCCTTCCTCGGGCCGAGGAGCACCGCCGTCGCCCCCGGCCAGGAGGCGGGGGAGGCGGCACGCTTCGTGGAAGTGGACGCGCTGTGGGCGTGGCTTAAGCCTCGCCTCTTGCCGGGAGACGTGGTGCTGGTGAAGGGCAGCCGGGGAATGCGGATGGAGCGGCTGGTGGAGCGACTCACCGGGGTGGCCTCGGAAGGACACTGACGACAACGCCATGCTCTTTCTCCTCTACGAGGCCTTCAAGGACACCCACGCCGGGCGCTTCCTCAACTTCCTGCGCTACCCCACCTTCCGACTGGTGGCCGCGGGCGTGGCGGCCCTCCTCATCGGCCTGCTCTTCGGACAGCGTTTCATCGCCGAGCTCCGCGCCACCCAAGGGGAGGCCAACAACGTCCGCGAGGACACGCCGGACCGCCACCAGACGAAGAAGGGCACCCCCACCATGGGCGGCGCCCTCATCCTCTTCTGCGTCGCCCTCTCCACGCTTCTCTTCGCCGACTTGCGCGAGCGCGTCATCTGGGTGGCCCTCTTGTGGACGCTGGGCTTCGGCTTCATCGGCTTCCTCGACGACTGGCTGAAGCTTTCCAAGCGAAACTCGAAGGGCCTGGCCGGCAGGAAGAAGCTGCTTCTGCAGACCCTGTTTTTCGTGGTGGGGATTTTCGGCATCCTCTGCACCTGGCAGGGAGGCGTCCCGCACCTCCTGGTGGACACGCGGCTCACGCTGCCCTTCGTCCCCACCCGGCACTTCAACGTGGAGCTGGGCTGGGGCTACCTCCTCCTGGCCTGGGTGGTGGTGGTGGGTGCCTCCAACGCCGTCAACCTCACCGACGGCCTGGACGGCCTGGCCATCGTCCCCACCATCGTCGCTGCCCTCACCTTCGCCGTCTTCTGCTACGTGGCCGGCAGCGGGCTGTACCTGGCGGACTTGGTGACGGCGGCCGGCGGCGGGCAGAAGCTGGCCAGCGTCCCCCTGTGGCGCTACCTGGGCGTCCCGCAAGTCGTCGGCGGCGCGGAGCTGGCCGTCTTCTGCGCCTCCATCGTCGGGGCGGGCATCGCCTTCCTCTGGTTCAACGCCTACCCGGCCTCCGTCTTCATGGGGGACGTCGGTGCGCTGGCCCTGGGGGGCGCGCTCGGCGGGCTGGCCGTCCTCAGCAAGCAAGAGGTGACGTCGGCCTTCATCCTCGGCGTCTTCCTGGCGGAGCTGCTCTCGGTCATCGTCCAGGTGGCCAGCTTCCGACTCACCGGGCGGCGCGTCTTCCGCATGGCCCCGGTGCACCACCACTTCGAGCTCAAGGGCCTGAGCGAGCCGAAAATCATCGTCCGCTTCTGGATTGTCTCCATCCTCTGCTGCGGCGTGGCGCTTTTGACGCTGAAGCTGCGCTAGGGGGCACACGCCGGTGAGCGCCGCCTCGTCCTTGCCCGTGCTGGTTGGCCGCGAAGTGGTGGTGCTGGGCGCGGGAAAGAGTGGCCTGTCCGCCGCGCGGCTGCTCCGCCGTCTCGGCGCCGCCGTCACCGTCTTCGACGCGCAGGAGGAGGCGCGTCTCTCGCTGGCCAGGGCGGCGCTCGACGCCGTGGGGGCAAGGCTTCAGGCGGGGACACCGCTCGACACGCTGGACGTGGGGACGCCAGCGCTGGTGGTGGTGAGCCCTGGCGTACCGCTCTCGTTGCCGTCCTTGCAACGGGTGGAAGCCAAGGGCGTGGAGGTGTGGGGCGAGGTGGAGCTGGCCGGACGTTTCCTCCGGCCGGGCGTCCCGCTTCTCGGCATCACGGGAACCAACGGCAAGAGCACCACCACCGCGCTGACGGGTGCGCTGTGCGCAGCGGGCGGCTTCTCGGCCTTCGTCGGGGGCAACCTCGGGACGCCGCTGTCCGAGGCGGTGGAGATGCCGGGCGTCGGCGTCTACGTGGTGGAGCTCTCCTCCTTCCAGCTCGAGGGGGTGACGTCGCTGCGCGTCCAGGGCGGCGCCATCCTCAACCTCACCCCGGACCACCTGGACCGCTACCCCTCCCTGGAGGCCTACGCCGAGGCCAAGGCGCGAATTCTCCAAAACCAGGAGCCGGAGGACGTGGCGGTCCTCAACCTGGATGACGCCTGGACAGTCCGCCTGGCGTCCCGGGCGCGCGGACAGGTGCGCGGCTTCACCCTGGATGCCCGGACCACGCTTCCCGGAGGCCTGGACGGGGCGGCGGTGGCCGGGGGGGACGGCTTCCGGGTGCTGGGAGAGGACATCGCCTTCCGCGTCGCCAACCGGGCGCTGCGCGGCGCGCACAACCTGCAGAATGCCATGGCCAGCACGCTGCTGGCGCTCCACGTCGGCGTCTTGCCCGAGGACGTGCAGCGGGGACTGGATGGCTTCCTGGGCCTGCCGCATCGGCTCGAGTCCATCCGCGTCCTGGACGGGGTGGAGTGGGTGAATGACAGCAAGGCCACCAACGTCGACGCGGCGGTGGTGGCCCTCAACGCCTTTCCGGAGGGAAGCCGGCTGTTTCTCCTGGCCGGGGGCAAGGGCAAAGGCAGCAGCTACGCCCCCCTGCGGCAGGCGGCCGGCGGAAAAGTCGCCGCGGTGCTCACCCTTGGGCAGGATGCACCTCTTCTACAAGAGGAGTTCTCTACGGAGTACACCGTCCACGCTTGCGGCACGCTGGAACGGGCGGTGGCCCGTGCCCGGGAACTCGCCCGTCCGGGCGACGTCGTGCTGCTTTCCCCGGCGTGCGCCTCCTTCGACCAGTTCCTCAACTTCGAGGACCGGGGAGACACCTTCCGCCGCCTGGTGCAGGCGCTGACATGAGTTGGTCCCGCCGCCCCCAACCCTCACAGGCCCTGCCCGACGGGCGCGACGAGCCGGTGCGCCTCTCGGTGGACCCCGTCCTCCTCGGCGCCGTCTTGGGGCTGCTCTGCCTCGGCCTGGTGATGGTGTACTCGGCCAGTGCGGTGATGGCGCTGGAGAAAACTGGAAACGGCTTCTACTTCCTCCAGCGCCAGCTGGTGGCGGCCGGCGTCGGGCTTCTGGCCATGGCCAGCGCGCTGAAGCTTGGGTACCGGCGGCTGGCCCGGCTGGCCTACCCGCTGCTGGTGGTGACGGTGCTGCTGCTTCTTCTGGTGCTTCTGCCCGGGGTGGGGACGCTGGTGGGTGGGGCGCGGCGGTGGATTCGCTTTCCCGGGGTGAGCATCCAGCCGGCGGAAATCGCCAAGTTCACCTGGGTGGTGTACCTGGCCTACAGCCTGGCCAAGAAGCGCGAGAAGGCGGCGTCCTTCAGCATCGGCTTCCTCCCGCACCTCCTGCTCGGCGGCGTCCTCGTCTTCCTCTGCATGCTGCAGCCGGACTTCGGAAGCGCGGTGGAGCTCCTGGTGCTGCTCTTCGTCCTCCTCTTCGCCGCCGGCACCAAGCTCTCCTACCTCGTGGGCTCGGTGCTGCTCGCGCTGCCGCTCGCCTACCACGCCGTGGCGCACTCGCCCTACCGCCTGGCGCGCATCCGGGCCTTCCTCGACCCCTGGGCCCACCGCCACGACGTCGGCTACCAGGTGGCGCAGTCCCTCATCTCGGTCGGCTCCGGCGGCTTCTTCGGGCTGGGCCTCGGGGAGAGCCGGCAGAAGCTCTTCTTTCTGCCCGAGGCGCACACCGACTTCATCTTCAGCATCGTCGGCGAGGAGCTGGGCCTCTTCGGCGCGGTGGCGCTGGTGCTTCTCTACGCCATCATCGTCTGGCGAGGCACGCGCGCCGCGCTGCGGGCCCCGGAGACGTTTGGCACCTACCTCGGCCTCGGGCTCACCGCGCTGCTCGGTGTGCAGGCGGTGGTGAACATGAGCGTGGCCATGGGCATGCTTCCCACCAAGGGTTTGACGCTGCCCTTCGTCTCCTACGGCGGCTGCTCCCTGGTGGTGTCCATGACAGCCGCCGGCGCGCTGCTCTCGCTGAGCGCCTCCACCCAGCCCATGCGCCTGTCCGCCGCGCGACGGCAGAGGCCCGTGGAAGCCCTGGCATGAGGATGCTCATCGCCGGCGGGGGAACCGGGGGCCACCTGTTTCCCGGCATCGCCCTGGCGGAGGAATTCACCACCCGGCACCCGCGCAACACCGTCCTCTTCGTCGGAAGCCAGCGGGGACTCGAGGCGCGGGTGGTGCCGGCCTCGGGCTTCGCCCTGCAAACCATCTCCGCCCGGGGGCTGAAGGGGAAGTCCCTCCTCGACTTTGTCCTCGGCCTCTTCCTCTTGCCCCGGGCCTTCCTGGAGTCCTGGCGCATCCTCAGCCGTTTTCGGCCCGAGGTGGTGGTGGGCGTGGGGGGCTATGCAAGCGGCCCGGTGGTCTTCACCGCCTGGCTGCGCCGCATCCCCACCGCCATCGAGGAGCAGAATGCGCTTCCCGGCTTCACCAACCGCGTGCTGGGGCACCTGGTGAAGGCCGTCTTCATCTCCTTCGAGGAGGCGCGCGCCGCCTTTCCCGTCGAGAAGACGCACCTCGTCGGGACGCCCGTCCGACGCAAGCTTCTGGACAACTACCTGCGCAGCAAGTCGGCCCACCACCGCTTCGGGGTGCTGGTGCTGGGCGGCTCCCTGGGGGCGCACGGCCTGAATGTCCGGGTGATGGAGGCGCTGGGCTTCCTCTCGGACTTGCGCGACGCGGTGGACTTCGTCCACCAGAGCGGCACCGCCGACGTGGAGGAAGTGGCAAGAGCGTACCTGGCTTTGGGCTTCTCGGCGGAGGTGGTGGCCTTCATCGAGGACATGTCCGCCGCCTACGCCAAGGCCTCGCTGGTGGTGTGCCGGGCCGGGGCGACGACGGTGGCCGAGCTCGCCATCTGCAAGAAGGCCTCGGTGCTGGTGCCTTTTCCGGGTGCCACCGATGACCACCAGGCCGTCAATGCCTCCGCCCTGGTGGCCGCTGGTGCCGCGGTCATGTTTCGCGAGGCGGAGCTCACCGGGGAGCAGCTGGCCACCACCATCCGCACCCTGTACCGAAATCCGGAGCAGCTCACACACATGGGGAGGCAGGCCGGGCTGCTCGGCCGGCCGGAGGCGGCGCGCGAGCTGGCCGACGTCTGCGTGGGGTTGATTGAGCGTTCCCGCGGCACGGACCGCCGCCCCTCGGAGGCGCCCGGCCGTTGACTGCCCGTCCCCACGCCAGCCTCTTCAAGACGCGGCACGCCGCCCGGGTCCACTTCGTGGGCATCGGAGGCATCGGCATGAGCGGCATCGCCGAGGTGCTCGTCAACCTCGGCTACCGCGTCAGCGGCAGCGACTTGAAGGAGTCGGACATCACCCGGCGGCTGGTGAAGCTGGGGGCGAGCCTCTCCTACGGGCACCGGGCGGAAAATCTGGGCGAGGCCGACGTGGTGGTGACGTCCTCCGCCGTCCGGCGTGACAACCCGGAAATTCTCGCCGCCCACTCGCGCAAAATCCCCGTCATCCCGCGGGCGGAGATGCTGGCCGAGCTCATGCGTCTCAAGTACTCGGTGGCGGTGGCTGGAAGCCACGGCAAGACGACCACCACCTCCATGGTGGCCACCGTCCTCAACGCCGCCGGGCTCGACCCCACCGCGGTGGTGGGCGGCAAGGTGAATGTGCTGGGGAGCAACGCCAAGCTTGGCAAGAGCGACTTGATGGTGGTGGAGGCAGACGAGTCCGACGGCAGCTTCCTCAAGCTGCACCCCTCCATTGCCGTCGTCACCAACGTCGACCCGGAGCACCTGGACCACTTCGGGACGGTGGAGGTGCTGCGTCAGGCCTTCGCCGAATTCTGCAACCGCGTCCCCTTCTACGGCCTCAACATCCTCTGTCTGGACCACCCCAACGTGCAGGCGCTTCTGCCCCGCATCGAGAAGCGCTTCGTCACCTACGGGACGACGCACGCCGCCGACTACCGGCTGGAGGGCGTGGTGCTGGACGGCTTCACCACCCGCTTCTCGGCCTTCCGAAGAAACGAGCCCCTGGGCGAGTTCGCCGTGCGCATGGTGGGCGCGCACAACGCCCTCAACGCCCTGGCCGTCATCGCCGTGGCCGACGAGATGGAGGTGCCCTTGGGCGTGGTGCGCAAGGCGCTGGCCGGCTTCGAGGGCGTGCAGCGCCGCTTCACCGTCCGGGGCGAAGTCGACGGCATCACCGTGGTGGATGACTACGGGCACCACCCGGCCGAGGTGATGGCCACCCTGGCCGGCGCCCGTGCTGCCTTTGGCCGGAGGCTGGTGGTGGCCTTCCAGCCCCACCGCTACACGCGCACCCGAGACTTGCTTCCGGACTTTGCCCGGGCCTTCAACGACGCCGACGTGGTGGTGGTGAGCGGCATCTACGCGGCCAGCGAGGAGCCCATCCCCGGCGTGACGGGCGCGGCGCTGGTGGAGGCGGTGCGGGCGCACGGCCACCGGGACGTGACGTACGTGGAGAAGCGCGCCGAGGTGGCCAGCGCGCTGCTTCCGCGGCTGCAGCGGGGGGACTTGGTGCTGACGCTGGGCGCGGGCGACATCACCCAGGTGGGCCCGGACTTGCTCGAGCTCTTGGCGCAGAGGGCCTGAGGGGCCCCCGTCAGATGTACTGCGGCCACCCCTTGGGGTGGGCCGCCTTGTACCCCCGGTACCAGCGGCAGAGGGGGTACATGACCAGCACCACCACCACTGTCCCGACGTAGGTGGCCAGAAGCCCCGCCGCCTTGTGCATGCCCAAGAGGAGGGACGCAGCGTCCAGGAGATGGGCGTGGAGCAGGTAATAGAAGAGGGCCGTCTGTCCGAAGAGGACGAGGGGCGCGAAGGACAGCCGGGCGGCGAAGGCCAGCGCCAGAAGCAGCGCCGCGAGCCCGAGCTCCAGTCCCCAGTAGGCGAGGCTCGGCGGGTACTTGCTGACGTGGAGCCACTGCACGAGGGAGCCGTCGTGGCGGTAGAGCGCCATGTTGCCGAAGCCGTTGACGCCGCGGACGACGAGGAAGAGCACGAGGAGGCCGATGCCGCAGCGGAGGAGAAGCCGCCAGGCGCGGTCGCGCTGGCTCTCGGGGGACTCCGCCAGAAGCCAGCGGCCGAAGCAGAAGCCGAGCACCATGGTGCACAGCCAGGGGAAGACGGGGTAGGCCTCCACGCCCCAGCCGAAGCGGAGAAGCGAGAACACGAGCTTGAGGGGAATCCCGAGCGGGCCGTCCACCGCCACGGCCAGCCCGGCGAGTGGCTCGGACACAAGCCAGCCGACGAGGGCCAAGCCGAGGAGCCAGGTGGTGGAGAGCCGGCGCAGAAAGGCCATGCACACCATGCCCAGGCCAATGGCGTACAGCACCTGAAGGACGAGGAGGTGCCCGCCGCCAAAGACGAGCGACATCCAAAGCTCGAAGCAGGTGATGATGAGGCCGCGGACGATGATGTGCTTGTCGATGTCCTGAGGGCGCTCGCCGTCGCGCGTGCGGCGCTGGATGCTGAGGGCCAGTCCCGTGCCGGCCAGGAAGACGAAGGTGGGGGCGCAGATGTGCGTCACCCAGCGGGTGAGGAAGTCCGCCAGCGGAAGGGGCTGCTTGTCGAAGGCCGCCGAGTCGGTGAAGAGGCGCCCGGCGTTGAAGGCGTCGCTCGAGTGGTCGAGCGTCATGAGGACCATCACCAGCCCCCGCAGCCAGTCGATGGCCACCAGTCGACTGCTCGGCACGGCCACGCCTTCCTTCGCCATCACCCAAGCCCCTTTTTTTTTCGGAAAAGCGGCGCGGACTGTCGCACAAAGGCCGGACGGGAAAGGTGGGGAAAGCGGCCCCCACCCCTGTTTCTCAGGAGGGGGGTGAAGCGCACCTCCGTTGCGCGGCGCGTCCGGGCCGGGGCACGCTTACCCGAGGCCCCCTCCCGTCTCGACGATGCGCCCCGCCGCCCTTCGCCCAGCTGTCGTCGTCGTGCTGTCCTTCCTGTGCTGGACGGCGTGCTCCGGGGCACCCTTTCAAGCGGCCAACACCTGCCTGGCCTCGGGGATGACTTTGAATGCCTCGCGCGTCGTGGACTGTTCAGGCGTCGTGGACATGGTGCAGAGAAGCCAGGAGACGGTGCTCAGCAAGGGCCTCTTCACCCAAGCCAACTTCGACGACTCCGTCTCGGGCCTCACGGTGTGGCTCTGGCCGGATGACACCACCATCCCCGAGACGCCCTGTGACGATGCCACGGGCTGCCTCCTCTTCGGAAAGGCCGAGGTGTACCTCGTCGACCACGGGGCGTCCTTCACCCACGAGCTCATGCACCGGCTCGACGAGGAGCGCGGCGTGTCCGACGACGCCAACCAGCAGCACCTCGGCTGGGGACAGCGCGGGGCCGCGCCCGACGCCGGGACGCACCCCTGTCAGCCCTGGGCCGCGCCTCCCTGTCTCGATGGCTCCTGGGAGGACGTGGCCTACGGCGCCCACGTGGAGCAGGCCTTCGACGGCGTGACGGAAGGACTCTAGAGGGGCCAGCGCTACAAGCGGCTGAGAAGCACCACGCCCAGGGCCACCGCGGCCGGCAGGGCCTGCATGAAGAGGATGGCGCGGCTCACCGTGGCCGCGCCGAAGACGCCGGCCGCCACCACGCACAGAAGAAAGAAGAGCTGAAGCTGGAAGGCGAGGGGCTCGGCGGCGAGGAGACTCCACAGAAGGCCTGCCGCCAGAAAGCCGTTGTAGAGGCCCTGGTTGGCCATGGCCGGGGCCGCCTGCCTGGCGCGCTCCGCGGTGATGTGAAACGTCCTCAACCCGAGCGGCTTGGTGAAGAGAAACATCTCCAGCACCAGAATCCAGAGGTGCTCGGCGGCGACGAGGAGGACGAGAAGCTGGGCGAGGAGTTTCACGGGGGAAGGCCCTCCTTGGGCGGAGTTTTGTCCGTCTTCGCCCCTCCCCATAGCAGTCCGTCCGTCCGCCGGGGGCAGGCCTTTCGCCGCTGGGCCGGTGTCGCCCGTTGCCTCCAGCCTGAGGTGGGCGAGGAAGGCGCGCCCTGGGGTGCCGACAGGGCCCTACTCGGTGGTGCCCGGCCTCGGGGCGCAAAGCTGGCAAGAGACTTGCTCCACCTGCCCACTTCGCTCACAAGGGAGTCCAGGTGAAGGCCTCATCCATCCCATCCCGGCGTCTCGGGCGCCTCGCCCTCGGGCTGGCCGTCGAGGCGAGCGAGCACGAGCCCCTCGGGCCAAAGACGAGCATCCGTGCCGGGGGGGCGGCGGAGCTCTGGGTGAGGCCGCGCAGCGTCGACGCGGTGGTGTCGCTCCTGCGGCGCGCGGCCGAGGAGGGCGTCCCGGTGCACGTCCTCGGCGGGGGCGCCAACACCCTGGTGGGCGATGGCGGCGTCCCCGGAGTGACGTTGAAGCTGCCCGCGGACTTCCTCCACGAGGAGCGCGAGCCCTTGGAGGACGGGTGCCGGGTGAGTTTCGGCGCCGGGGCGGCGATTGTCCGGCTGGTGAATGCCATGCGGGCACTGGGCCTCGTGGGAGCTGAATTCCTCGCCGGCATCCCCGGGACGCTGGGCGGAGCCCTGGCGATGAATGCCGGGACGAAGCACGGCGAGTGCCAGGAGGTGCTGGACGCCGTCGAGCTGGCCACGGCCGAGGGCGTCGGCTGGGTTTCGCGCTCCGGGCTCGACATCCGGTACCGGCACACCACGCTTCCGGAGGGGGCAGTGGCCCTCCGCGTCCGCTTTCGGTTGCGGCAAGGGGACGTCCGGGCCTCGGCGGCGGCGATGGAGGCGGACCTCGGGTACCGGAAGCGGACCCAGCCGCTGAGCCAGCCCAACTGCGGCAGCGTCTTCCAAAACCCGCAAGGCGAGTACGCCGGGCGACTCATCGAAGCCGTGGGGCTCAAGGGCCACACCCTGGGCGCGGCCCGCATCAGCGAGCTGCACGCCAACTGGATTGTCAACCTCGGGGAGGCGACGGCCCGCGACGTCGCGGGCCTCATCACCCTGGCGCAGGCACGCGTCTACGAGGCCCGCGGCATCAGGCTTGTCCCGGAGGTCAAACGGGTGGGGGTCTTCACGTGAAGCGCTTCAGCAGGGAAGAGCTCGCCAACAAGCGGGTGGGCGTCCTCAGCGGAGGACTGAGCGTCGAGCGGGAGGTGAGCCTGCGCAGCGGCGCGGCCATCTCCGAGGCGCTCCGGTCGCTCGGCTACCGCGTCGTGGACGTCGACGTGCAGCGCGACGTGGCGCTGCGCCTCCTCGACATGAGCATCGACGTCGCCTTCATCGCCCTGCACGGCCGCTACGGCGAGGACGGCTCCATCCAGGGCCTGCTCGAGTCGATGCACATCCCCTACACCGGCTCGGGCGTCCTGGCCTCGGCGGTGGGGATGGACAAAGTCTTCAGCAAGCAAGTCTTCCTGGCCCGCGGCATCCCCACGCCCCTCTACCGTTCCTTCGACACCCAGGAGGCCGCGCTGGCCGGGCTGGACGCGTTGCCCTTTCCTTTCCCGGTGGTGGTGAAGCCCTCGCGCGAGGGCAGCAGCGTGGGCGTCTTCATCTGCAAGACGCGCGAGGCCTGCCTGGACGCCATCCCCAAGGCCAGCGCGTTTGCCGGCACCATCCTCGTCGAGCAATTCGTCGCCGGCCGGGAGGTGCAGGGTTCTGTCCTGGACGACGTCTCGCTGGGAGCCATCGAGATTGTCCCGGCGCGCGAATTCTATGACTACGAGGCCAAGTACTCGGCGAGCAGCGGCACCAAGTACCTCTTTCCCGCGCCGTTGCCCGGGCCGCAGTACGCAAAGGTGAATACCGTGTGCCTGGCCGCCCACAAGGCCCTGGGGTGCAGCGGCGCGACGCGGAGCGACTGCATCGTCACCCCAGACGGCGAGGTGTCGCTTCTCGAGCTCAACACGCTGCCCGGGATGACGGCGACGAGCCTCCTGCCGAAGATTGCTGCGGGCCGGGGCATCGACTTTCCCACCCTCTGCGAGCGGCTCCTCCTCGGGGCCTCCCTCAAAGCCTGAAGCGACGGCCGTCCTTTAGAAAGCGCCGCCCAGGCCCACCATCGCCCCGCCATGGACGGGGGCCAGCCCGCCCGAGAGACGAAAGCCGCCCGGTCCCGGCCCGGCTCCGGACGCGAAGACGGCGTAGGCCGTCTCCGCCGGGCTGGGGAGCACGAGTTGCACGACGCCCGCGCCGGTGAGGCAGCCGCCGAGGACGAGCGAGGCGGTGGCGCCGGACTGCAGGTTGGTGGCGTCCGAGCCGCTGGTGTTGGAGGCCGAGACGAGCTCCCCGACGGCAACCCCGTAGAAGAGGCCCGCCAGGATGAAGTCGATGATGGCGCCCACCACCCGTCCTCGCCGCGCTCCGTCTGCCACGCTGGCCAGGCCGCCGGCCCCGAAGGCCAGCCGCTGCGCTGGCGTGAGAGTCGCCGCGGAGGCCTGAAAGTCGAAGTCCAGCGTCTCCAATGGCGTCTGCCAGACGAAGTCGAGGACGGCGAAGCCGAGAAAGAGCGCGCCGCCCACCCACAGCCCGACGCCATAGTCCTGGTGCCACGAGGCGTCGGCGACGATGCCCACTGGCAGGGCCACGAGTCCCGTCGCCAGGAAAACGGCACCCGCCGTCTGCCGCTCGGCACGGGCCTGGGCGGCAAAGGCCGGAAGCAGCGCCTCGAGCCGTGCCAGGTCGCGGGCCATGGCAGGCGTGACGTCGCCTTGGCTTCCTGGCCCTGGACTGGGCTCCGGAGCGGCGTCCTGCGCTCTCGCCGTTTCGCTGAGCGCGAAAAATGCCGCCAGGAGGACTCCCCACCAGCCCTTCGCCATGTGCCACCCCCCTGACAACTCTACAGGCGCACCGTGCGACGTAGCTGTGGCGAAAAACTGGCGCCCGTCCAATTCCAGCCCGAGCATAGGCGGATCAGAAATGCCTCCCGGCTCGCCCAGGAATCGCCGCCGCCGGCTCGAGCGCACCGCCCGCCTTCGCGGCATGGCGTTGACGCACGGCCCTCGGTTGGCACTCGCAGCACTCGCCCTGGTCGCCCTGGGGTTTGCTGGGGTGCGCGTCGACGCCTGGGCCCGTCACTCCCCGCGCTTCGCGCTGCGTTCCGTCCAGCTGGTGGGGGCTGATCGCGCCACCGAAGCGGAGCTCCTCGGTTTGGCCGGGGTCCAGCTGGGAATGAATCTCTGGGCACTCGACGCCGCCGAGGTGGCGCGGGCCATGGCCGGTCACCCCTGGGTGAGCGCCGTCGACGTCCGTCGCGCCCTGCCCGACGCGCTTCAAATCCGCGTCGAGGAGCACGTCCCGGCGGCACTGGCCGTCATGGGAGACCTCTACGTCGTCGACGCCGAGGGCGTCCCCTTCAAGAAGGTTTCCGGCGCGGACACGCTCGACCTCCCCCTCATCACCGGTGTCAGTCGAGAGGACGCGGCGCGGGCGCCCGAGGAGAGCGCGGCGCGCTTTCGTTCGGCCCTCAACCTCATCGCCACCTGGGCGCGGACCATTCAGCGTCCGGGCCTGTCCGAGGTGCACCTCGAGGAGGGCGGCCTGCGGGCCATCGACACCGACGGCCAGGTCATCGCCCTGGCCTCCGGCGCACCGGACGACGCCCTGGCCCGCCTGGCGCGGGTACGGGCGGAACTCCGCCAACGCGGGCTGACCGCCGCGACCATTCATCTTGAAAACCGGGTGCGGCCCACATGGGTCGCCGTCCAGCTCGCCAGTCCGCAGGCCCGGGACCACGCGGCGAAGTGAGAGCACGAGGAAACACCATGGCGAAGCAGAAGGGCGGGGAGATCGTCGTCGGCCTGGACATCGGCACCACGAAGATCTGCGCCATCGTCGGCGAGTTGACCGACAACGGCATCGACATCATCGGCATCGGCACCCACCCTTCCAAGGGACTGCGCAAGGGCGTGGTGGTGAACATCGAGTCCACCGTCGCTTCCATCCGTCGCGCGGTGGAAGAGGCCGAGCTCATGGCCGGCTGCGAAATCACGACGGTCTACACCGGCATCGCCGGCGGTCACATCAAGGGCTTCAACAGCCAGGGAATTGTCGCCGTCAAGGACAAGGAGGTCCGAGAGGCGGACGTGGCCCGGGTCATCGATGCCGCCAAGGCGGTGGCCATTCCCATGGACCGCGAAGTCATCCACGTCCTGCCCCAGGAATTCATCATCGACGACCAGGGCGGCATCAAGGAGCCGCTGGGGATGGCCGGGGTGCGCCTGGAGGCCAAGGTGCACATCGTGACCGGAGCGGTCAGTAGCGCGCAGAACATCGTCAAGTGCGCCAACCGGACCGGCCTCAACGTGGCGGACATCGTCCTGCAGCCGCTGGCCAGTAGCGAGGCAGTCCTGGGCGAGGACGAGAAGGAGCTCGGGGCCTGCCTGGTGGACATCGGCGGCGGGACCACCGACATCGCCATCTTCTCCGGCGGGAGCATCGTCCACACCGCGGTCATCGCGCTCGGTGGCAACAACCTCACCAGCGACATCGCCATCGGGCTTCGCACCCCGGCCCACGAGGCGGAGCGCATCAAGCAGAAGTACGGCTGCGCCCTGGCCTCGATGGTGGACAAGGAGGAGACCATCGAGGTCCCCTCCGTCGGCGGGCGACAGCCGCGCGTGCTCGGTCGGCAGATTCTCTGCGAGATTCTTGAGCCGCGGGTGGAGGAGATTTTCCAGCTCGTCCACCGCGAGATTCAGAAGTGCGGCTACGAGGACTTGTTGGCCAGCGGCGTGGTCATCACCGGCGGCTCCACGCTGCTCGGAGGCATGCCGGAGCTGGCCGAGGAGGTGCTCGGCTTGCCAGTGCGAAGGGGTATGCCGCGTGGCATCGGCGGACTGGTCGACGTGGTGAAGAGCCCGATGTACGCCACCGGAGTGGGGCTCGTCATCTACGGCGCCCGCCACCAGGACCGGCGGCTGTTCCGCATCCGTGAGGAAAACGTCTACCGGAAGGTGAAGGGGCGGATGCGGGAGTGGCTGGAGGAGATTTTCTGATGGACACCTCAGAGGGCAGCAAGCAGGGCGCGAAAATCCGCGTCGTGGGCGTGGGCGGCGCGGGCTGCAATGCCATCAACACGATGATTGCGGCCGGGCTGGACCGCGTGCAATTCATCGCCGCCAACACCGACATCCAGGCTCTGCAGGCCAGCCACGCCCAGGTCAAGGTGCAGATTGGCTCGGGGCTCACCAAGGGGCTCGGCGCCGGGGCCAACCCCGACATCGGTCGAGAGGCGGCCCTGGAGAGCAAGGAGCTCATCGCCCAGGCGCTGGAAGGCGCGGACATGGTCTTCGTCACCGCCGGCATGGGAGGCGGGACGGGCACCGGAGCCGCGCCCATCATCGCCGACATCGCCAAGTCGCTCGGTGCGCTCACCGTGGCGGTGGTGACCAAGCCCTTTCACTTCGAGGGCAACAAGCGAAGGAAGCAGGCCGACGCCGGTCTCGTGGAATTGAAGACGGCGGTCGACACCCTCATCACCATCCCCAACCAGCGGCTCCTGACGCTGGGTGGTCAGTCGATGCCGCTCTTGGACACCTTTAAGCGAGCGGACGAGGTGCTCCTCAATGCGGTGCAGGGCATCTCGGACCTCATCCAGTACCACGGCTACATCAACGTCGATTTCGCCGACGTGAAGACCATCATGTCCGACAAGGGCCTGGCCCTCATGGGCACGGGCCGCGCGGCGGGCGAGAAGCGCGCCGTGACCGCCATGCAGCAAGCCATCGCCTCGCCGCTCCTCGAGGACGTCACCATCGACGGCGCCACCGGCCTGCTCATCAACATCACCGGCGGGCGGGACCTGACGCTCCAGGAAGTCAACGAGGCGCTGACGCTGGTCCACGACGCCGCGGACGAGGAGGCCGAGATTATTTTCGGCAGCCTCATCGATGACGAGGTGCACGAGGAAGTGAAAATCACCATCATCGCCACCGGCTTCCTGGCCAAGGACGCTCGCCGCCCCATGGCCGCCCCTGCCTCCACGGGCGCACGGGCGACGCCGCAGGAGCTCCCGGTGATGACGCCGGTGCGCGTGCGCGCCGAGCCACGGGCCGCTGCGGCACGTCCGGCGCGAGACCCCTCGCTTCCGGCGGACGAGGACCAGTTCGACATCCCCACTTTCCTGCGCCGTCAGGGACAGACCGACCCGGCGTAGTCGAAAAAAAACTCGGGCCCCACGGACGGACGAGCAAGCCCTCGTGCGCACGGCGTCGCCGCGCGCGATGCGGGGCGGTGCCGCTCGCAGGGCCAGGCGCCTCGTCGCAGTAACCGCTGACAAAGCAGCGTGTTGCGACGTCGCTCGTGCGCCGCGCGTCCTGTCGTCGAGAAACTTTCGCGTCTCGGTGTGCAGCGGCGCGAGTGGCGCGGACTTTGAAGGCGTCGCGGCCCGCGTCGCTGCGGGTCGCTCCTCCCACCACACGGTGCCTTGAGTCCCCACAACCAAGGCGCTCACAGGGGTGCAGCAGAAGCCCGAGCTTCGGCTGGGGCTTCCGACTTGAGGGGAGTCGCTAGGAGGGCGTGCAGATGAAACTCGCTGACGAAGCCAGAGCCATACCCTTGTGCCTTGCGTTGTTTCTTTCCACCGCCGGTTGTGGGACCGGCATCGTCGGCGCGCCGGAGACCGCGCCGGCGGAACCAGAGGGGGACGACGACGTCGTCTCGGCAACGAGCGCGGAACACATCCCGATGCAGGCAACGTTTGGCGCTCCATTTCCGCACCTGAACCAGGCCGCCCTGGCGCTCTTCGACGCCGGGGTGGCGCAATTCGTCGAGGTGGAAGGTCCGGCGGATGGTCTCGGGCCCGTCTTCAACGACAGCTCCTGTGCCCACTGCCATTCCGTGCCCGTCACCGGCGGGGGAGGGACCACCCTCGAGACGCGCTTCGGTGCCGTCGACGCTGGAAGCTTCGACCCGCTCGTCGAGTTTGGCGGCTCCCTCATCCAGGCCAAGGGCATCGGGCAGGTGGGCAGCTGCGACTACGTCGGCGAGACGGTGCCGCCGCAGGCCAACGTCGTCGCCCAGCGACGGACCATCCCCCTCTTCGGCTTGGGCCTCGTCGACTCCGTCCCGCAAAGCACCTTCCAGTACGTGGCGCGCATCGAGTCCATCCTCTTTCCGTCCGAGGCTGGCCGCGTGCCGCTGGTGTACGACATCGCCAGCGGGCGCAACGCCGTGGGCCGGTTTGGCTGGAAGGACCAGGAGACGACGCTGCACCAATTCTCCGGGGACGCGTACCTCAACGAGATGGGCGTCACCAACCCGGAGTTTCCCGACGAGAATTGCCCCGACGGCGACTGCGCGCTTCTGGCCTGCAACCCGTTTCCGGGCCTCAACGACGATGGCTCCGACGTGACGGCCTTCACCAACTTCATGACGCTGCTCGCGCCTCCACCGCGGCAGCCGCTCGACCGCGTGGCAACCGAAGGCAAGCAACTCTTCGCCGCCACCGGGTGCTCGCACTGTCACTGGGCCACCTTCCGTACCGGCAGCGGCGACGTGCCCGCGCTCAACGAGACGACCTTTCACCCCTACTCGGACTTCCTGCTCCACGACATGGGCAGCCTCGGCGACGGGATTGTGCAGGGTGGCGCGCAGGCCACGGAGATGCGGACGGCGCCCCTGTGGGGAGTCTCCGCGATGACGCTGTTTCTGCACGACGGGCGCGCCACCACGCTACCCGCGGCCATCCTGGCGCACGATGGGCAGGCTCGGCGAGCGCGCGACACCTTCGCCAGCCTCTCGTCGGCGGAGCAGGCGGCGTTGGTGGCCTTCTTGAACTCACTGTGAGTTGAGGCCCAGGGGATGCTCGCCGCTTGGCCCTGGGCCAGACGGCGAGCGCCGCCGCCCTACTGGACGGTCTCGGTCACCGTGATGGCGGCCGGGCCATAGGGCGTGGCGTAGGTCAACGTCTCGAGCGTCAACATCCCGGTGCTCGGGTCGATGTCGAACTGCACGACGACGCTGTTGCTCTCGCCCGCTTCGTTGTTGAGCACCGCATAGAGGAACTTCCCGGACGGGTCGACCGTCAATCCCGTCAGCGTCCCGAAGAGCGGCATCCCGACCGTGCTTGCCGGGACGGGGAGGGGCGCGCCGACTTGAGTCAACGCGCCGGTGGCGGAGTCGATTTGGTAGCTCACCACCACGCCCGCGGTAGGCGTGCCAATCAGCGCCACGTAGAGGAAGCGTCCCGTCGGCTCGATGGCCATCGACGTCGGTGTCGCGCCGGCATCGGACGGGGTGGTGAAGATGAACTGGTCCCCGGAGATGGGGGCGAATTGGTTGGCATCGTTGAACTGAAATGCGGCGATGGTCTGTCCCACCCCGTTGGCCACGTAGACGAAGCGGTTGCTCGGGTCGACCGCGAGCGCCACTGGCGCTTGCGAGCCGGCAGGGGTGGTGAGGATGGGAGAGTTGGTGAAGTTGGTAAGCGTCCCAGCGTCCAGCCCACCCAGCGAAATGGCCAGGGCCGAGACGGTGTCGACTCCGCCGTTTGTCACGAAGAGGGTGGACCCAAACGGAGAGTTTGCAATCGCGGAGGGAGAGCCGTTTCCGCCGTTGGGGACGGTGTAGGGCGAGCCGACGAGCGGCGTGAGCAGGCCGGTCGTGGAATCGAGCGCGTACTCGGAGATGGCGTTGCTGGACGGGTTGGTGACATAGGCAAAGCTGCTCGAGGGCTCCACCACCACCCCCCTGGCGTCGAGCCCGGCGGTGGGCATCCCCCCCACCGGCGTGAGTGTGCCCGCGTTGGGGCCAGTCGCAGTGATGGTGAAGCCCCCGAAGGGCGTCGGATTTCCGAATTGGCTGGGGGCGTAGACGAATCGCCCGAGCAAGTCGGAGGCGATGGAGGTCGGACCGCCGCCGGGGATGGAAGCGGCAGAGCCCACCGGCGTGAGCGCGCCAAGCGTTGGGTCCACCTGGTAGGCGGAGACCGTGCCATACCCTTCGCCGGCGACGTAGAGGAATTGAGGGCTGTAGCTGACCGCCGTCGCGTCGCCCCGAATCGCCATCGAGAACACCTCCGGCTCTCCCAACGCCTGCACCGGCGTCAGGATGGCACCCGGCGAGACGGTAGTCGGGCCGATGCGGAAGGTCTGAATGCCGGTGTAGACGGCGTTGCTGCCAACTTGGTCAGCGACGTAGAGGAAGTCGCCGGAGGGGTCGACGGCCAGGACGGTGGGACTCCCGCCAGTCGGTACGGCGGTCTGCGGGCTGAGGGTGCCGTCCGCCTGGATGACGTACGGGGAGACGGTCGCGTCCTGCTTGTTGGCGACGAAGACGTAGTGGCTCGACGGGTCGATGGCCATCGCCGACGGAATGTTCCCCGTGTCCTGTGAGCCGAGGTCGGTCAGCGCACCCGTTGCAGCGATGGAGAACGCGTAGACCTTGTCGTCATTGGGATTGACGGCGTAGAGGAAGGAGCCACTGGGACTGACGGCGAGGATGAGATTGTAGCTGCCGGACTCTCCAGCGGAGAACGGCGATTCGGTCAAGCCGGTGAGGGCACCGGTGCCGGCGTCGATGGAATACCCTTCAATGCCGGTGTTGATTCCGAAGTAGGCATACCGGCCGAGGCCGTCGAAGACCATCGGCGTCGTCATCCCCGGCGGCGTGGAGCTGATGAGGTTTTCAAGGAGGCCCGACAGAGGATTGATGGAGGCCACCCACAGGCTGCCACCGGCGAACGCATAGAGGAACATCTGCTGGCTCGAGGCATTGAGGACGGTCGCGAGTTGGTACGCCGCTCCCACGGGCTGAGTGAAGCCGAGGGAATGCAGTTGGCCGTCGGGAGAGAGGACGAAGCCGTAAATCTCGTTGATGTCGCTGTCCGCCGCGTAGAGGAAGACGCCCGAAGGGGAGAGGACGACGTTCGCCGTGTTGTCGGTCGGCGAAGCCGGATTGACGACGGCAAACCCGTGAAAGCGCAGCTGCCCGGTGGCGGCGTTGATGGTGTGCACACTGACTCTGCCGGTGAGGTCATCGGTCGAGTAGAGGTAGCGGCCGACGACGATGGGACCAGCGTCGGGAGACCCGGCGTCCGTGCCACCATCGGTACCGGCGTCGGTGCCGGCGTCGCTCGCGGCGGTGACGGTGATGCTGGCTGACCCACTCTCTGCCAGCTGAGCGCTGTTGTAGACGAAGACGACACTCGCCACGATGATGAGGTTGGCGGGCGTCGGGATGGTGGGAGGCGCTGAATACACCACCGAGCCGGCGGTGAAGCCGCCCAGGGTGCCGCAGGCCGGTGCGCAGCTGCCACCACCGTCCTGGGTGATGGCCCAGCTCACACCGCCCTGCGTGCTGACGCCGGGCGTCGGGGTGGCCGTGAAAGTCACCGTGCCTCCGTTCGCCGCGGCACCGGCGTTGGTTGGGTTGACGTTGACGTACAGGAATCCCTCTTGCCCGCCGTCGGGAAGCGTCGGGCCTTGGGGACAGCCCGATGTGAGGAAAGCAACAGCGGACACCACCGCCAGGGAAAGAGAGCGCATCGCTGGTAGAGACGCTCCAGCCCGGGAGATTTTCTCACGCACGGGTGGAGCGGCCCCGGGGTGAGGGTGCCCGTCCTTGGGCTGCGCGGTCCGGAGGGTCCGCCCCCCTGGCGTTTAGGGGCGAGAGGCGCGGCCGGCCTGCCCCCGCGTCCAGAGGCGGCGGAGGCGAAGGCTGACGGCCGTCACGGCCACGACGCCGCACAGGAACTCGGCCACGGCGCCGGTACGACTGCCCTCCTTGGCGCGAGGCGCCTCCTCCCCGTTTCCGAGCAGGACGAAGCCGGACCAAGCCGCCGGGGGAGCCCCTGCTCGAATCCGTGCTCGTTTGGCCGCCACGAGCGCGTCCCTCAACGAGCTGCCCCTCTCCAGCGATAGGTAGAAGTCATCGAAGAATTGAGAGGATTCGGAGTCCCGGACGCGTTGAAGCGTGCCCACCACCGCCTGGGCGCCCGCAGCGAGGAAGGGGCGGCTGAGGCTCATCAACCCCTCCGAACGGTGGAGGACGCCGGCCGACGTGCTGCAGGAGGCGAGGATGATGGTCTTGTCGGCCAGAGCAAGCTTCGAGATGTCGTTCACCCGCAGAAGGCCGTCATCGTCCGCGTTGCCGGAGGCCAAGACGATGGCCGACCGCTCCGGCGAGAGCGGGTCGATGAGTGAGTGGGCAGCGAAGTGCAACAGGGTAAATGGCAGAAGCGGCATGGAGAGGAGCGCACTCCTGGACGCGGAGGCCCCAGAAATGAGGAGACTTCCCGGGGGGAATGCCCGCACCGCCCGCTCTCCTTCCTCGTATGCCTCGTTGAGGTCGCCCAAAGGCTCCCCGCGCCAGGAGGAGGGGTTCAGCCCGCCGCTCTTCACGTCGGGCTTGGCCAGAACGAGCGCCAGCCCCGGGTGGGCCGGCGGCCGCAGTCGAAGGGACAGCCAGATGGCCGCAGAAGGCGCCAGCGTCACCCCGAAGCGCTCGGCAAGGTAGGGACCCGAGACCGACATCGAGAGCGCGTCGAAGGGGAGCGAGTGCAACGGCCCGTCCGGGACGAGGACCAGCTGGTCGACTCCAGGGACGAGCGCATCCACCACCGGCTTCATCAGCGCCTCGTAGAGGATGTGGCTTCCGGTCCGCTCGGTGCCGTCGCGACGTTCCAGTACTTTTTGAAAAAAGCTCGCCCGTGTCTCGAGCTGGTCGGCATTGGGAATTGGGACGACGCGAATTGTCGAGCGCGTGATGAGCGTGGCCCACGAACGCCCATCGACGAAGGGGGCATCCATCCGCGCGTCCGGAGCCCACACCTGAAACGAAACCAGCGCTTCTCGGGGCGAGAGAGCCGCCTGGATTCGCTGTAGGGACGGAAGCGCGGCGTCCTTCTGAGGAGCGCTTTCCGCTGTCGCCCGGAGCCTCTCCAGCTCTCGCTCGCTGGTGCGGAGCTCGGTGACGGCCGCTGGGCGGTTGCTCGCCGGCGTCCGCAAGTCCATGAGCTGGTTGTGGGCGGCGAGGATGCGTCGACGAAGTTCGGCCTCGGTATCTCGCCACAGGGCCTTGGCGCGGTCGCGGCCGAGGATGTCCTCGAGGAGGGCCCGCGCTCGCATCCGCTCGTTGATGGAGAAGGCCGACTCGACGTCTGCTGGGGAGATGTCGCCGAATCGTGGGTCGAGCGTCAGACTGGCGACGAGCTCATAGGCAAAGGCCAGCGTGTCCTCGTACTGGATTCGGACTTCGATGTCCTCCTGTTTGCCGCGGAGCTCCTCCATCTCACGCAGCGCCGCCTCCGCGGCGTCAGCTCCCTCTGCGCGCCGTCCCGACTTCCAGAGGACGTAGGCTCGCACCAGAAGGCCGTGGGCATGTTCCCACAGCCGGTGCTGCTCAAAAGCCCGCTGGACGACTCGGTCGGCCAAGCGGAGGGCATCGGAGGCTCGCTCCGGCTCGGCGTCGATGAAGTTCCGGGCAAGAATCCATTCGCTGGAATAGGCCCGCTGCAAGCCGCCCCAACCGGACTGGCGCGCGTAGGTGTCGAGATTTTCTTCGAGCAAGCGGTTCGACTCTTCAGTGGGCCCGAGCAGCAAGGCCAAGACCTCGGCGGTACGAAGCGAACCCTCTCCGCCAATCGAGACGCGAAGGCCCAGACGCCGCTGCTCTTCAAGCGCGCGCCGGAGCAGGCCCTCGGCGGTGGCCGGACTCTCCCGGCCACGCAGCGCCAGGTGCGCGGCCGCCTCCCCTGCGCCGCCCAGCGCAATCGCATGGTCCAGTGAGCCCGGAGGACTCAGCCTCAGCATCTCCGAGTAGATGGCGTATTGCTGGTCAAAGTTCTTCAGCTGAAACGCCAGTCGCCCTCGGGCCTGGAAGACCTGACCGCTCAGCCAGGGCGGGTCGTCGTTGGGAGTGGCCTCGAGGCGTGCCGCTGCACGCTCGGCGCGCGCTACGTCGTCCTTGAAGAGAGCCACCCGCAGCCAGAAGAGCTGCGCCAGACGCCGGAGTTGGTTGCTGCTCGAACCCTCGGCGACGCCTTCGGCCTCCGTCAAGAAGGCCTCGGCCCTGGCGTCGCACGCAAGGTGGGAAAAGCAGCGGCTCCCGACGAGCGAGGTGAGCGAATAGACGAGTCCAAACGCATCGCCCTCTCGGCGAAAGCCTTCGATGGCAGCGAGAAAGTCACTCTCCGCCACCGACTCCCCGGCGTATTCCCGCAAGAGCGCCAGGTAGAAGCGTGGCTTCGGGTCGACCGGATGGAACCGCACCAATTGCGTGAGGAGGCGTCTCACCGCGGGCCCGGCGCCCTGGCTCGCGGCAATCATCAGGCATTGGTAGGGGCCAAGAGACGTTGGCTCCCGTTGAAGGCTGGCCAGGCAGGGCGCGACCAGTTCGGCGCTCTTCTCGGCCGAAGCGCTCGCGCCTGCGACGAGAAGGAGGGCGGCAACCACCAAGAGGTGACCCCGTCCGGGTGTCCTCCTTCGCGGCCTTCCCACGAAGCCTCCCGTCCCGTGGGGCCTCGGCGGGCCAGCGCCTTTGCCCGTCAGCCCGACGCGAGGAAAGCGTAGACCAGAGGCTTTCAGAAGCGGAGGGACGGCTCGCGCCGCGCCCTGCCTGTACAATCGCAACCGTGGAGTGGCAGCCTCCGCTCGTGCCTCTGGAACCAGCGACGGAGGTGGTGCGGGCCGATGCTTGGGCCCGCGTCCGGGGCGTGCTGCTTCGGGCGGTGCAGAAGCACTGCCCGTCGGACCTGGCTTCACTTCGTGAGGACCTCGTCCAGGCTGCGCTCCTGAAGGTGTTGGAGCGTGGAGGTGGGGACGGAGGGGAAGAAGAGGCTCCTCGAGCGTCTTATTTGCGGAAGATGGCTTTCACCGTGGTCATCGATGAGCTTCGGAGGAAACGGCGTCAGGATGCGCAGCGCGTCGTCCTGGCAATGCGTCCGGAAGCGCAAGCTGCGTCTCCCGACATCGGGTACGCCATCCGCGAGTGTTTGCAGAGACTTCCGGAGGCCCGACGCATGGCGGTCACGCTCTACCTGCAGGGGTCGAGGAGCTCCGAGACCGCCCGAGCGCTGAATTGGAAGGAGAAACGGGTGGAAAACCTCCTCTACCGGGGCCTGGACGAGCTGCGGCAGTGCCTTGGGTCCAAAGGAGTGGAATGACGATGTCCGCTGGCGATGCAGAGCGACTCGCCGAGGAGTTCCGGAGGACGGACCCGACGACGGTGCACACGGGCTGCCCGGCCCCCGAGCGCATCTGGGCGGCGGTGTCGGGCGAGCTGAATCCGGAGGCTGTCCGCCAGGTCGTGGACCACACGGCGCAGTGCCTCGACTGCTCGCTCGCCTGGCGTGTTGCCCTCGAGGTCCGTCGAGAGGACGCCGCGGACGTCCCCCATGCCGTTGGCACCATCCGCCCAGCTGTCAGGCGCTCCCTCCTCGTTCCGGGCGGATTCGGTCTGGCTGCGGCCGCCATCGCCCTCGTGCTGTTGAGAAGCCCCTTCATGCACCCGGACCAAAGAGGACACGCCGACGTCGAGCGCGGAGCCAAGCGGCCACTCGTGTCCCTCACCGCTCCCGGCGTGCAGCACAGAGATGCGGTCCTCCTTCGCTGGAGCCCTGCTTCGGAGGCCGAGCGCTATTCCGTCACCGTCATGAACAGCTCCCTGCAGGTACTCTACCGCGGCTTCGGACTGGCGACTCCGGAGTTGCGCATCCCTCCCGAGGCCTTTTCCGGGCAGCCGTCCCCGGCGCGCCTTCTGTGGTCCGTCGAGGCCACTCTCGCCGGAGGGCGCACCATCGAGTCGGACGTCTTCACCGTCGACGTCGACTGAGCGGCTCACTGAGGACTGCGCCTTTGGCGGCCTTTCCTTCACTTCAGCGGAGTGGGCCCCCGGGCGGAAGCCCCATGCGCTGGAGCTCGATGCAGCCTTGGGCTTCCCCGAGGGCGCAGGCGCGGTCGAGCAGCGCCAAAAGGCTGAGCGGCCCTCGTGCGGCGAAGCCCCCGGACTTCAAGAGCTGCGCCAAGGCCAGGCAACCCTCCGGCTCCCACCGCTGGCAGGCCTGCAGTAGCAGCACCCCGGCCGCCTCCGTGTCGGCGGGCGTCGACAGGGCGAGCTCCGTCTTCGCCTCCTCGAGGCAGGCGCGCGGGTCGCCGAGCGCGCACCCGCGCCTGAAGAGCGCGGAGAGGTGCGCGGGGTCCCGGCCACCAGGCCGCTCGCTAAACGAGGCCGCTCGGGTACAGGCCTCGGCCTGGCCAAGGCCGCAGGCCCGCTCCAGCAACGCAAGCGTCGTGGGGAGGCGCGGGGCGAGCGCCGCGCAGGCCATCGCGACGCCGCGCTCGCACGCCTGCCGGTAGGGGCGCTCGGAAAGCTCCGGCGTCCCCTCTGCGTCGTGCGCCGCGCCGAGGAGGTAACAGGCGGTTGCCCGTTTGCGCTTGCAGGCCCGGGCGCACCCGGCCACGTCTCCCGGCGTGCAGCCGGGCCCCGCCCAGCCGGCGGGCAGGGTGATGCTCTCCACGTGCTCGGGCGGGTGTGGGCCCAGGGCCACAAACTCCGTCACCCCGGGGCCGGCCGAGAGCCGGAAAGGGTAGACGACGTCCGTGCGGCGCCCGTGCTGCGTCTCGGTGAAGAGGCGCAGCGCCGTCGGGCCCAATGGGCAGTGGCGCGGCTGAAAATGCAAAGCCGCCCGTCCGTGCGTCGCCGCCCCGATGTCGGCCGGCGGCAAGAAGAGGAGAGCCAGCGCTTCGCGTCTGGCCGGCAGACGCGGGTCCTGCAGCTGTACGCCGACGCGCACGATGCGCTCCAGGGGGTCCTCGAGGTCCACGTCGAGCCGGAAGACGCAGTGCCCGACCCCGTCGGTGACGGCTTGCAGGAGGGCGCCGCGCGGGGAGCCCTCGAGGAAGTCGGAGATGCGCTCGGCCGCGGTGACGTCGAAGAGGGACGAGCTGGCGTCGCGGTGCGGATGGGCGAAGCCCAGAAGCTTTCCGTCCGGGGCCAGCACTGCGCCGCCGGTGAAGTCCGGGAGGGCACCGGCCTCCACCGAGAGGGCCACCAGGCGCCCGGTGCGGTCCCGCTTTCGGGCCGAGAGCGCTCCGGGGCGCACCACGGCCCGGGCATGCCCGGGAGCGCGGCCACCATTTGGCGTCAAGAAGAAGCCTGCCACGTCGAGGGAGGACGTCTCCGGCAGCGGTCCAGCGGCGCCGAGGAGGACGGGCGCTGGTGTCCCGGCATCGGGCGGCAGGCGGAGGAGGGCCAAGTCCGACGTCGTCTCGGTGCTGAGGACGGTGGCCTGGACGGCGCGCTCGTCGTCGAAACCGGGGCGCATTCGTACCAGCGGGCCCCCGTCGGTGTGGGCCACCGCGTCGGCGCTGGTGAGGACGAGGGCCTCGCCTGCGGAGGGCAAGAGGACGCCGGGGGACACCCTTCCGGCTGCCTCGACCAGCACCGTGGCCTGCAGCGCCCAGTCATGGTCGCCGGCCGCAGCCGGGAGGAGGGGGGGCGGCGCGGGCGGCTCGAGCGTGCTCCAGCCCAGCCACGCCGGGTGGCCGAGAAAGCGGCCCACCTCCTCGGCCGGGATGAGGAAGCTCGTGTCGCTACCGCGGATGTGGGCCATGGCCACGCCTCGGACGCTGCCTGTGGCATCCACCACCGGTCCTCCGCTGTTGCCAGGGTTGATGGCCACGTCGACACGAACCGGGCCCGTCGCTTCGGGTGGGGTCGCCAACCGGCCGGCATTCACCGTGGGCGGAGGAAAGGCCGCCGTGGTGCTGGCGCCCAGGCCCAGCGGGAACCCGACGACGAAGAGGGGCAGGCCGGCCTGCGCCGTCCGTGCGGTGTGCAAAAGCAAGCGCGGGGGCCGGGCCAAGCCCACCGGCGCCTCGAGCAGCGCCAGGTCCGCCTCGGCGTCGGCGCGCACCACCCGTGCCGGTTGCAGGACACGGACTGCGCTGTCGTTGAAGACGACGCTCAGCTCCTCCGTCCCGCCGTCGGGAGGCCCCTGGACGACGTGGGCATTGGTGAGGATGCGGGCCGTTCCGCCCACCACGTCAACGACGAAGCCCGAGCCGGACCCGGACGCTGTCTTCACCAGCACCACGCCGCGCTTCACCTTCTCCATCGCCTCGAGGGGAATGGTGGGGCGCGGAGGGAGGTCGAAGGTGAAGGACGTCACCGCGGCGCGGAGCTCCTGCGACAGGCGCGGGAAATTCTTGCTGGGCGTGGCCGCGCTCACCAGGAAGCCGTGGTCTCCGCGGGTGAAGAGACCGAGCCAGCCGTCCTCGTCGAAGTCCGGCGTGCGGCTGTGGACGCGAATGAGCCGGCTGCGCTCGAAGTCGCCGCCCAAGTCCACCGCCTCGCCGAACTCGGTGTCGACGAGGAGTACCTCCAGCCGGTGCTGGAGCTCGGCCAAGTCAAAGCCCCCCGCGCCGGGAGCGTCGAAGGCGCGCACCACGAGGTGGGCGCTCCTCCTCGGCCACACCAGGTGGGCGTCGGTGTCCTCGTCGGCGTGGAGGGCCAGGGTGGCCTGCACCCAGTGGCCTGGCTCGAGCCTCAGTTGGTAGGGAAGCCTGCGGCCCGTCACCAGCTCCACGGGGGGCCCCTCCACCCAGCCCAGCGCGCGGTGCAGGGGGAGGGCGAGCAGCGCATCGCCGGTGACGGCTGCGTACAGGCCGAGTGCTTCCACGGCCAGCACCGCCGTGAGGACTGTCCCGGCCAAGGCCGTCCTCAGGACGCCGGGTGTCCCGAGAGCGAGCAGCAACAGCCCGGCTGTCCCGGCGAAGGCCAGGCCGATGCCCAAGGGCTCGTGCCGCAGCAGCGCCAGGCCGCCAAAGATGACGAGCCCGAGCAGGCTGCGAAGCGCCAGCGCCGCTGGCGCCCGCCGCCAGGGGACGGCCAGCGCGGCGGCCAGCAGGACGTCGACGGCGGCGAAGACCGCCATCAGCAGGCGCTCGTCGTCCGAGCGACGCGTGGTGACGAGGAGTCCCGCGGTGCAGGCGGCCTGGGCCAGGAGAAACAGCGCCGCGACCCTAGGTGCGAGGCGGTTTGCGTTCAGCGGCGGCTCCTCCCCGGGGGCGTCAGGCCGCGGTGCGGTAGCGAAACATCCGTTGGCGATGGCTACTGCCGTCGAGCGCGACGAAGAGGTGGCCGCGGAAGACCATCACCACGTGGAGCAAGCCACCCAGGAGGATGCTGCCCAAGACGACGCCGACGTAGCCGAGGGTGGAGGCCAGCACCCACCGGCCGTCCCTCTGGAAGAGCCACAGCCCACCGAGGAGCAGCACGTTGGGCACGCCCCATTCCAGCCAGTTGCCCTGGAGGAATTCGACGGACCTCTGGATGGTGGCCAGCCCCCCGTAGGTGTGGTTCCGGTAGATGACTTCGGGAGCCGCGTTGAGCAACACCACCGCCCCCCAATACAGCGCCGCGTCGGCGCCCCGGATTTGAAGCGAGCCGCTCAACACCTTGTCGAGCAGCAAGGACGCAATCCAGTAGATGAAGAGGACATTGGCCACCGACCAGAAGTAGGCGCCGACGCTCTTGCCGAACTCGGCGAGTTGCACCTTGGCGTTTCCCACCAGCTCTCCGAGGAAATAGAGGTAGCAGCTGCCCAGAGCTGCGACCACGGCGCCAAGCACCAGGCCGGCCCCCCAGCCGAGTGGCGCGGCGAGGACGCCCGCCAGGCCCAGCGCCAGGAAGAGCGCCATCGGCAAGAGGAGCGTCCAGGGGCTCTTGGCGATGCTGGCCAACGCGCGTCGCGCGCAGTCCAAGTACAGACGACCGTAGATGGCGACGACATTCATCGGCTTCCCGGGGTTCTACCAGACGTCAGGCCCCTGCTAGCGGCCGCAGATGCGGCCCAAGTGGGTCCCCGTCTGCTCGGCCAGCGCCGAGCTCCGCTCCAGCAGTCGGTCGAGCTCGCGGTGGGCACCCTCGAGGCGCACGAGGGCCGCCCGGCCGCGCAGGTGCGCTCTGGCCGAAAGCCGCTGCAGCAGTGCCACCACGCGGAGCAGGTGCTGGTGAGCGAGCAACAAATCGCGTCCAGCGCGTGCACCCTCCCGGCTGAAGAGCGCCCCGGACGCATGCAAGCGGCCAAAGGTTTGGCGGTTGGCAGCCAGAAGGGCTCCGATGGATTCCTGGTACGCGGCGAGGCGCCTCTGGGCACGGAGGACCGAGAGGTGGACCACCCGGACCTTGCCACCCGTGCTTCGAGCTCGCGTCTTCAAGGGCAGTCGCCGAAGGCCATCGAGGTTAATCGAGCGAGATCGAAAGGCGCAAACCCCACGCGGGGGCTGCATGCTAGCGTCCGCCGCCCAATGTTCCGCCGGCTGCTCATCGCCAACCGCGGGGAAATCGCCCGGCGCATCAACCGAGTTGCACAGCAGATGGGGATGGAAACCATCGCCGTGTACTCCGACGCCGACGCCACCTCGCCCCATGTCCGCGAAGCCTCCCGCTCGGTGCGGCTGGGCCCGGCGCCGGCCAAAGAGAGCTACCTCAACACCGAGGCGCTCCTGGCCGCGGCGCGGGAAACGGGCGCCGAGGCCGTCCATCCGGGTTACGGCTTCGTCTCGGAAAGCGCCGACTTCGCTCGGGCCTGCACTGACGCCGGCTTCGTCTTCGTCGGCCCTCCGCCGGAGGCGATGGCGCGGATGAAGGACAAGGCCCGGGCGCGCGTCCTGGCTGGCGAGGCCGGCGTGCCGCTCGTCCCGGGAAGCGCCGGGGTGGTGGGCGACGTGGCGCAGGCTGCAGTCGAGGCGGAGCGGATTGGCTACCCCATCCTGGTGAAGGCCGCCGGCGGCGGAGGCGGCATCGGGATGGCCGTTGCCAACACGGCGGCCGAGCTGGAGAAGGCCTTCCGGCAGTCCGCGGACCGAGCCAAGGCGGCCTTCGGCCGGGAGGGCGTGTACCTCGAGTCCTACTTCCCCTCGCCTCGGCACATCGAGGTGCAGGTGTTGGGGGACAGAGACGGGCACCTCATCCATGTGCTGGAGCGCGAGTGCAGCATCCAGCGGCGGCACCAAAAGGTGGTGGAGGAGGCGGGAAGCCCCCTCTTCCTCGGGGGAAAGGAGGCCGGACTCCTGGCCGAGATGGAGAAGGCAGCGCTCGCTGCCGCCCGGGCCTTCGGCTACGCCAATGCCGGCACCGTGGAATTCCTCGTCAGCGACGGCGCCTTCTACTTCATCGAGATGAATGCCCGGCTTCAGGTGGAGCACCCGGTGACGGAGGCCACCACGGGGCTCGACCTCATTGCCTGGCAGCTGCGCATCGCTGCCGGAGAGACGCTCGACGTGCGGCAAGAGGCAGTGCGGCGGACGGGCCACGCGCTCGAATTCCGCATCTACGCCGAGGACCCGGTGCGTTTCCTCCCCAGCCCCGGACGGCTGGCCGTCTTCCAGCCTCCGGGCGGCGAGGGTGTGCGGGTGGATGCCGGCTATGCGGAGGGCGACGTGGTGACGCCCTACTATGACCCGATGATTGCCAAGCTGATTGTCGTCGGGAAGGACCGCCAGGAGGCCATCCACCGGGCGGACCGCGCGCTCTCAGACTTCCGGGTGGAGGGCATCAAGACGAACATCCCCTTGCACCAGCGCATCGTCCGGGACGCGGCCTTCCAGGCCGGGGCCCTGGACACGCACTTTCTCGACAAGCACGCGAAGGCCTGACACCGAAAAGGGCAACAGAAGGGGAGCTCGCAATGTCGGACGTGGCGGCGCACATCACCGGGACGGTGTGGAAGGTGGAGGTGTCGGTGGGCCAGAAGGTGAGCGCTGGCGAGGTGCTGGTCATCCTCGAGTCGATGAAGATGGAGATGCCCATCGAGGCTCCGGAGGCCGGGACGGTGAAGGAGGTGCGCTGTCAGCCGACGCAGGCCGTGAATGAGGGCGACGTCCTGGTGGTGCTCGACCCGTGACGAGTCCCGCCGGCTCGGTCCGCGTCGAGGACTTCCCGAGTGGCGTGCGAGTGGTGACGCTCCTTCGGCCGGCGAGCCGCAATGCCCTCACTCCCCCGATGCTGGCCGCCCTGGGAGACGCCTTCACCGCGGCGCCCGAGGTACGAGCCCTGGTGCTGGAAGGGGAGGGCACGGCCTTCAGCGCCGGCTATGACCTCGACGCCCTGGAGGCGGACGCGGCCGCGGGGCGGGCACCGGACGTGCCCATCCAGAGCGTCCTGCGCCTCCTCGAGGAGGCTCCCTTCCCCTCGGTGGCCGCAATCCACGGCGCCGCCTTCGGCGCCGGCTGCGAGCTGGCCTGTGCCTGTGACTTTCGCGTGGGGAGCCCCGACGCGCTGCTCTGTCTGCCGCCGCTGAAGCTGGGGATTGTCTACGCCCCGGAAGGCGTGTGGCGGCTAGTCCGGCTGGTCGGGTCGCAGCGGGCGCGGGAGATGTTGCTCACCGGCCGGCAGCTGGGCGCGGAGCAGGCCCGGGCCTGGGGCCTCCTCGACCGGCTCGAGCCCGACGCCGTGGCAGCAGCGCGCAGCCTGGCCGAGGAGCTCGCCGCGGCGGCACCGTTGGCCCTGGCCGGAACGCGCCTCGTGCTGCGACGGCTGGGGCGCGCGCCACTCGATGCGGACGACCAGGCCGAGCTCGAGGGGGTGCGGGCCCGGGCCTTCGCCTCGCAGGATGCGGCGGAAGGACGGGCCGCCGCCCGCGGACGGCGGCCAGCGCGCTTCCGCGGCGTCTAAGCTGCTACGCCCCGCCGAAGAGCTCGGCCATCCTCAGCCTCAGGGCGGAGGCGATTTTGTACAGCGAGCTGATGGAGGCCGAGGACTCGGCCCGTTCGATTTGGCTCAAGAGGGACACCGAGAGACCGGTGCGCCGGGCCAGCTGCTTCAGGGTGAGCTCCTGGCCCTTGCGCGCCTCGCGGATGGTGCGTCCGATGGCCCGGTGCAGCTCCGCCTCCGGGTCCTTACTCAGGCCCTTCTTGGCCAGGGCCGCCTCCACCGCGGCCAGGAGCTCCTCCGGCTCCACCGGCTTCTTGACGTAGTCCGAGGCCTGGGCCTTCAGCGAGGCCACCGCCGTGTCCACAGCGGGGTGGGCCGTGGCCACGATGACGGCGATGTCCGAGTCGAAGGAGCGGATTTTCTCCAGCACCTCCGTCCCCGACATCTGCGGCATCATCATGTCCAGGATGACCAGGTGGAAGTCCTCGGCACGGATACGGTCCAGGACTTGCGTCGGGTCGGTGAGCGCCACCACTTCGTAACCGGCCTTGCTCAGGAGCAGCTGGAGGTAGTCGCCGGTCTCCTTCTCATCATCGACGACCAGGATGCGGATCTGCATCGCGTCTCCTAGCGCTGGGGTGCCTGCCCAGTAGCTTTCTTCTGGTTTTCTGAATCCTCAAGAACCTTCTTCACCCGGGGGACTTCAGGGTCGTCGGCCGGGGTCAGGGCAAGAAAGCGTCGGTAGTGCTGCTCGGCATCATCCATCTGCCCCAGCTTGTCATAGCTGGCGGCCAGCATGAGGTGGCATCGCGCGAAATCGGCTTCCTTCTCCAGACACGCGTTGAAGGCACCAACGGCGTCGGTCAACCGCCCGGCGTCGTAGAAGCGGCGTCCTTCCAGGTACCAGCCCTGGGCCTCGCCCACCGGGGTGTCCCGGGGGGCCGACTTTCGAGCCGACTTGGGCCGGAGTGCATCCGCCGCCCGGGCCCTCAGCACCTCGGCCTCGAGGGCCCAGGCATGCGTCCCATGGGCCGCCTTCAGCTGGCGCAAGGCCGCCCCTGGGCGCCCGGCGTCCATCTCGCGCTGGGCCGCGGCCACGGCGCGGCCCGCGGCCGCCTCGGCCCGGGCCGTCTTGCGAAGGGTGGAGACCTCGCCTGCCCGGCGCGGGTCCTTCACCGCGTTGAGGAGTTGCAGGGCATGCGGGTAGTCGCGCGCCTCGAGCGCCGCGCGTGCCTGGCTGAGCGCGTCCTGCGGCACGGGGGGAGTCGGGGGTGGGACGGGAGTCTGCGTTGGCGGTGTTGGGGCCTCGACGGGGGCGGCCGGGACGGTGGCGGGAGCGACTTCCAGCACCGGCTCCTCGCGGGGCGGCTGTGCCTTCGCCAGGAAGGCCGGGGGCCAGGCCACGTAGCCGAAGCGTCGGAGGCCGAAGAAGGCCAGGAGCGCCAGGCACAGGGCGACTGCCGCCAGCAGGGGGAAACGCGAGCCGGACCGCCCCGGAAGCTGTGGCGCCGGGGCGCCCGGGCCGACGAAGCGGAGGCGAAGCGCGCCGAGCTCGAGCACGTCGCCGTCGTGCAGTGGACTGTCGGCGTAGGCCACGCCATTCACCCGGACGCCGGAGTGGCTCAGCTCCTGGACGCGCCAGGCGTTTCCGGACGTCTGGACGAGTCGGGCGTGGAAGTCGGCCAGGGAACGCTGGGGGATGGAGAGCTCGGCCTGGGGGTCCTTCCCCACGCGCACCTCCGAGCGGCCCAGCGTCCAGAGCGTCCCCTGGAGGCGCCCGTTGAGCGCCAACAGTCGCGGCTGGGCCTCGGACACCAGGGCCGCCACGGCGTGCGGCGCCGTGTCGTGGATGTCGACCACCACCGGAGACTCGACGGTGTCGGCCTCCACCACCTGGATGCGATGGATGTCCGTGTCGTGCTGGAGCACGAGGCCGTAGTCGCCAATCCGCAGCTGGTCCCCGTCATGCAGGGCTGCCGGGGTTGTCAGCTTCTGCCCGTTGAGCAGGACACCGTTGGCCGAGTGGAGGTCCTCCACCAGGAGGGCCCCGCCTTGGGTGAAAATCCGGGCGTGCCTTCGAGAGACGTTGCGCTCCGGGAGGAGGACAGTGTTGCCCGCCGCCCGTCCGAGGGTGACCTCATCCAACCCGTCGACGGGAATCTCCTGGCGGTTCCCCTCGTCGTCTTCGATGACCAGCTTCATCCTGGAGGATCGGGGCGGGCCCTGCGCCGGCTGCCCGGGGTATACCAGAGGCCCGGGTCAGTCCCCCAACGCAAAGGAGCGCCCAGCCGTGGAACTGTCCAATCGCCTAAGCGCCGTGCTGTCGGAACACAGCCTTCTGTCCCATCCCTACTACCGGGCCTGGACCGAGGGCACCCTCTCCAAGAGCACGCTCCGGGATTACGCAGTGCAGTACTTCGCGCAGGTGGACGCCTTCCCGCGCTTCGTCTCCACGGTACACAGCCGGTGCCCGGACATTGAAGTTCGCAAGGTGCTGCTGCAAAACCTCGTGGACGAAGAGTTGCATGGGCCGGACCACCCCGAGCTCTGGCTGCGCTTTGCCGAGTCGCTGGGAGCGAGCCGGGAGGCCGTCCGCGCGGCCGAGCCCCTTCCGGAGACGCACGCGCTGGTGGAGACGCTCTTCGAGATGGCCTCGGGGGACTGGCGCGACGGCCTCTGCGCCCTCTTCGCCTACGAGGCCCAGGTGCCGGAGGTGGCCCGGACGAAGATGGAGGGGCTCCAGCGCCTCTACGGCATCAGCGATGCAAGGGCGCTCAGCTTCTTCTCCGCCCACCTCACCTATGACGTGGAGCACGCGCGGGCGGTGGCTGCCCTCCTCGACGCGCACGCCGAGCCGGTGCGCGCCGAGCGCGCGACGCGGGCCGCAGCGGTGGCCCTCCTCGGCTTTCTCGACGGGGTGAGCCGGCAAGCGGGCATCCCCCTTGCTGCCTGAGGGACGCTTCGAGCCACGGGGTCCATGGTAGAAGCCGCCCCTTCATGACGAAGGCTTCCGCAGAGGCGAGCGAGAAGCGCCAGGACGTCCTCGAGACGCTGCTTGGCGCCAAGGTGTGGCACCACCCCTGGACGCGGCGCCTCCGGGCCCTTCCCGAGGGGTGGCGCATCGCGGGGGGCGCGGCCCTCATCGCTGCTCTCGTCTTTGTCCCCTACGT
>Ga0302326_10004161_pt1 | contig 33679 bp, 28 predicted proteins | sample Palsa_T0_3_FD_202264 | JGI IMG/M metagenome (GOLD analysis project Ga0302326, IMG submission 202264) | Peat permafrost microbial communities from Stordalen Mire near Abisko, Sweden - Palsa_T0_3 | ecosystem: Environmental > Terrestrial > Soil > Palsa > Peat permafrost | place: Sweden: Abisko...
CTCGCTTCTCGCCGACGCCCGGCAGACGTCGGAAGTCGTCCACGCTGGCGGTGTTGAGGATCACGGGGTCGTCGGGAGTGGCGCGCGTGCGCGACACCGGCGGGGGATCCCCGTTGGGGGCGGTCGCTGGCGCAGGGGCGGGCGACGCCGTGGCTACCGGAGGGGACGTAGGTGCCACCTGCAAGGCGGGAGTGGAAGCCGCGGGTGCCGGAGCGGCCCCCAGGGCACCCGCCACCGCCGTCTTTCCGATGAAGGCCAGAAGGAGAAGACCTGCCGCCGCGAGGGCGACGCGCGCGATCGGCTTCGCAAACCGCGAGCCGACCACGCGCGCCACGATGCGCGACGACGCCTCCCGCATGGTGCGGATCATGGCGTCTTTCTCTCTACCCGCTCAGATGAGCGCGTCGCCGCCAGGAGCCGTCGGCGTGCGTGGGCGTGACCGGGACTGCGGCTCGCTCGAGTCCGTCTGCCGATCCATCGGCTCCCACTCGCGGACTTGCAGCCTCCCGCTGAGCGGAATCGCGTCGAGGCGCAAGGTGAGGGACCCGTCGCGGTTGACGAAACCGACGCCCACTCGCGTCCAGAAGGACTTGGTCGCGCTGCCGGCCTGCGTCCGCTCGACGACGGCCCAGACGATCTTCATGTTCTTGGTTTGCTCTTCCATGGCTATCTCCGTGGGCGCGTGGAATCTGTTTGGCCGCGCCACGGCAGCAGGGATTGCGACCCGCGTGCCGCGCCCGATTCGCGAGAAATGCAGGGAAAGGACGGGCTGCGCGGCTGTCCCGGACAGATCCGCGGGTGTCCCCGGACAGCCTGAGCGGGTTCCACCGGGCGGTTGTTCACGCGCGATCCGGTACTTTTCCCGCGAAAAGCTGTCCTGGGCCACGGCGCGCATCGTCGCGCGACCGCGCGCTACACCGCGTCGGGCAACTGGCGGGCAACGCGGGCACGTCGCGTCCGGGCGATGGCAGTCGGAGCGGCAAGCCCACGCCAGGGGCCACCGCCTTCCACGAAGTACGGCTCACGCCCGGTCGAGATCGAGCCCGCGCGGGTGCCAACGCCGGCTCGGCCAGGTCGACTGGACCAAGGGCGAGGCCTGGGTGGGGGTCATCGGCAGCTTCAACGCCAAGGGGAGGTTCTCCATCCAGGGCACGGGGTCGCGCGGGACGATGGCCGCTGCATTCCGTGCGTTGAATGATCCCAATTCCGCCGAGGGTCTCAAGGTCCGCCGCCGCGCCGCGGCATGAGCGGAGGTGGCCGCCCGCGGGGGGAGTGATGCCGCTCTCCTCGCGGGCGCCCAGCACTTGCACGGCGCGTGCGCGGCGTGCACGCCAGCACTGGAGCGGTCGAAGCAGCGGGCGATCGATCTTGCCGCCCTCGCCGGTGCGCGCAGCATACGGATCACGCTCCCCGCTGCTGTGCTCGCTGAATGGTGGCGCGGCGGCCGGCGCCAAACGCACTACCTGAAGGGTTTCAACGTCGAGCACGTGACGGAGCGCCTCGCGAAAAGCGCTGGTGAGGCTCTTGCCGCCGTCCCGGGGTCGACGGTTGTCGACGCCATCGTCATGGCTTCCGCCGCGCAGCGCGACGATGTCGTCTACACCTCTGATTTTGACGACCTCTCGCGGTTGCGGGATCAGCACTTTCGCGGCGTTCGAGTGATGGGTGTCTGACGCGATCGCCGCGCATTCAGAACGAGATCGAGGCCGACGAGGACGCGCCCCCGCTCCTCGCGGCGTCGCCTTTTGTGAACTTCGGCAGCTACTTCGAGCGGCGGAGGCGATCACCATGGTTTCAGGAATCGGCGTCGACGTACCGGCGAGACAGCGGCCGCCGCGTCGAGCTTGCGTTGTTGCGCTCGAGCATCGTCACCGCGACATGTAGGGCGAGGACGCGCATGGACAGCCCATCGTGCTCTTGATGCGTCGGGGCAGACGCGCACCACTGTTCAGTCTCCTTCAGGCAATCGCGGAGCCGCGCCTGCAGCTCGTCGGCCTTCTCTGAAGGCGGCAGGCAGTTCAGGCGACGTAAAAGGACATCGGCCGCTTCTCGGACGACCAATAGGGACTTGGACATGACCATTTCCTTTTCTGTTCCAGGACTGTCAGAGATTGGCAGGCCAGCGGGGTTGCCTCACGAGAACATGCAGAAGGCCACCGACCATCCCCCGCTCGTACGGGCAGGGCGACGGCTCGTCGGCGAGTGCAGCACGACCACCCGGGGCACCACGGACTGCGTCGCCGCACGCGTTCGCTTGCCGTGCCTCGCGCGGCCTCCGGAGGTGTCATGCTGTCCCCAGGACAGCCGCCCATCGTCCCGGACAGCCCCTGCAGACGAAAAACGTCGAGAGATCATGTCCGCCGGGCTGGCCTCGCCCTTGCTCATCGTTCGCGCCATACTCTGGAGGCAAGGCGGACCATGGAACCAACGGACCTGACGATCGAGATCTTGAAGGATATTCGCGACGAGACCCGCAAGACGAACGAGCGGGTAGACGCCCTCGAGCGGACGGTCGCGAAGGAGATGGGCAGCGTGCGTGGCGAAGCGCGTCAGACCGAGGTACGCCTTGCGACGGAGCTCGTGGCGGTCGCCGGCGCGGTTCGCGAGGTGCGCGACCTTCTGCGCGAAGACCGGGTCTTGCGACAGCGAGTCGACGACCACGAGGGGCGAATCACGGCGTTGGAGCGGCACACGGGCTGAATGACGCGGCGCCGCTCTACCCGAGCGCGCTCTTGAACAGCATCAGGAGCTCGCCCCAGGCCTTCTCCGCCGCGTCGCGGTCATAGACGTGGGAATCCGGCGGACACCAGCCGTGCATCGTCCCTTCGTACACTTCAATGGTCGCTGGGAGCGATGCTTGGGCGAACGCCGCTCTGAGGGTCCCCTTCGCATCCGGTTGCTTGGCGTCGTCGTTGGCGGCGATGGCGATGAGGAAATGCGCCTTCATCTTCGGAATCAGAAGATGCGGGCTGTCCGGCTTGTCCGTCACCAGGCCTCCGCCGTGGAACGTCGCGGCGGCCCCGATGCGATCCGGATTCGTCGCTGCCGTGCGCATCACCAGCGGCCCGCCCATGCAGTAGCCGGTCGTTCCCATCTTGCGAGACCTGTCGACGGACGGTTGCTGATCGAGCCACGCCGTCAGAGCCTTCGCGTCGGTGACCTCGGTCTCCGGCGTCAGCGAATGAGCCAGCCGCGTCAGCGCGTCACGTGTCGCCGGATCTTCGAAGTCCGCATGCGGAGACGACGTCGGCGCCTTCTTCGTCCGGTAAAATGGATTCACCACCAGCACGGCGTATCCCGACTCGGCGAGCCGCTTTCCCATCTGACGAAACGCTGGTCGGAGACCGAAGATGTCCGGCCAGATGAGGACCGCCGGAGCTGTGCCGGTCGCTGGACGCACGAAATAGGCATCACATGCGCCGTCCGGCGTCGTGATGCTGACCTCCGACTCGGTCGTCGCCACCGCGTTGGCTGTCGGCGCGATCACCGCTCCCGATGCCGTCGCGGTCGCTGCGGGCACTGGACCTGGCACCGGGTCCGCGGACTTGCAGCCAATCGGCAGGAGCGACGCGAGGCCCGCGCCGAGCGAGAGCGAGCCGAAGCCTCGCCGCGACAGGAACTCGGAGCGAAGGCGGTACGCGACCATGTCGTCGAAGGAATCGTTGTCGCACATGGGAGCGAGTGTAGACGCGCTCTTCGGCGGCGCAACGAGGGCACCTGCATCTCGGGCGCCTTGGCGGCTGTTCATGCGTCGTATTCGACGCCATGGTCGCACGGCGACGGCGACGGCGACGGCGACGATGCGCATCCCCTTGCTCTCCTCTGACGGCCGCATGCATCGGCAGTGATGGGCACCTTGCTCTCCAGTGATGACCGTATGCATCGGTAGTGATGGGCACCTTGCTCTCCAGTGATGACCGTATGCATCGGCAGTGATGGGCACCTTGCTCTCCAGTGATGACCGTATGCATCGGCAGAGATAGGCGCCTTGCTCTCCTCAGATGACCGCATGCATCGGCAGTGATGAGCACCTTGCTCTCCCCTGATGACCGTATGCATCGGCAGAGATAGGCGCCTTGCTCTGCTCAGATGACCGCATGCATCGGCAGTGATAGGCGCCTTGCTCTGCTCAGATGACCGCATGCATCGGCAGTGATAGGCGCCTTGCTCTCCAGACAAGACTGCCTGGCGCTCGAGACAAGACCGGGCGGCTGGACGGAGAGCCTCGGCCGTCAAGAGCTACCCGTCGCACCCGTGGTGGAGACCGCTGACGGGACGCCACGTGGTGCCGTCGCCCATGCCCGTGCTCGGTGCTTTGACCGACAGTCTCCTAGCGCTACCCCGTTCGCCGCTCGAGCGCGACGAGCCGTCGCTCGTGGTCGTCGACGCGGTCGCGCAGGGCCCGGTCCTCACGCAGAAGGTCGCGCACCTCGCGGACTGCGGCGCCCACGGCAACCAGCTCCGTGGCAAGCCGCACCTCGGTCTCCCTCTGACGGCGCTCGACGCGCCCGGCGCGGTCGACCATGTCGGTGCGCAGTTCGTGGAGGCGCTGGTTCGTCTTGCGCGTTCCGTCGACAAGGTCGGTTCGCAGCTCGTCGAGGCGGTTGTTCGTCTGGTGCGCTTCCTCGCGGATGCCCTTGAGGATCTCGATGGTCAGGTCAGTCGGCTCCATGGCGTGTCTCCGGAAGTATGGCGCCGACAGGGAGCAAGCGCGAGGCCACGATTACGCTCCTGCCGTTTCGCGGGGTTCCGGGCGATGGGGGCGTCCTGGGACAGAAACGGGGGTGTCCCGGACAGCCTCCGGCGGAGCCGGCCCTCGCCTTCACCGGGCAGTCGAGCGAACATCGGGGCGATGGCGCGAGAACCGCCCAGACCACCGCGTACCGAGACGGCGTCGATCACGGATGATTCGATCCTTCGTGCAATCGCGCAGGTGTCGGCTCGTCCGCCGCCCCGGAGCGGACCGGACCCGACGCGCCTGGCGCATTTTCGTATCGTGGCCCGGCTCGGCGCCGGCGGGATGGGCGTCGTCTACCGCGCGACGGACGAGAAGCTCCAGCGAAGTGTCGCGCTGAAGGTCTTGCCGAGCGCCTTCGAGAGCGATCCCGGTCGGCGGCGGCGCTTTCTGCGCGAGGCTCGGTCGGCGGCGGCCATCACCCACCCGAACATCGCCGCGGTGTACGAGATCGGCGAAGCGGAGGGCCGGGTCTTCATCGCCATGGAGCTCGTGGAAGGCGAGACGCTGCGCAGGCGGATCGCGCGCGGTCGGCTGCCGCTCATCGAGACGATGGGGGTCGCCCGGCTGCTCCTCGACGCCCTCGCCTGCGCTCACGACAAGGGCGTCGTGCACTGCGATCTAAAGCCCGACAACGTCATGATCGACGCTCGGGGGCAGGTCAAGGTGCTCGATTTCGGGCTGGCGACGCTGCGCGACGGGGACCGAGATCCCGTGACGCCGAGCGAGCTCGCGCTGGCCGAGACCGCGCTGAGCCCCACCGAGGAGGGGCACGTCATCGGCACGCCGGGGTACATGGCGCCGGAGCAAGCCAACGGGTCGGCGGTCGATGCGCGGGCCGATATCTTCGCCTTCGGCGTGGTCCTCTACGAGTTGCTCGCGGGGGTGCGTCCGTTCAGGGGCAAGACGGCCTTCGCCGTCCTGGTCGCGGTGGAGCGCGACCCGCTCACGCCGCTGCGCGAGCACAACACCGCGGTGCCGGAAGCGCTGGAGACTCTGGTCGAGCGATGCCTGGCGAAGTCCCGGGACGACCGCTACGCGTCGGCCAACGAGGTGCACGACGCCCTCGCGCGGATCGATCCGGACGCGCCCCCGGCGCCGCGCATGGGGCGCCGCTGGCGCAGGGTCCTGGCGACGGGCGCGCTCCTGGTCGCCGTCCTGCTGCTGGCCCTCCAGGCGCGGACGCTACTGGGGAAGCGCGGCTCGACGTCGCGGGCGCCTGCGAGCGCCGAAGTCCCTCCGCCCCCTGCCAGCGCAGGAGCCATCGGGCTCCTGGATCACCCGCCTCCGGTGACGCGCAGCGCCGAGGCGGCCGAGGCCTACCGGCGGGCCTTGACGGACCTGCGCGACGCCGTGCGCCAAACGCATACATCGCTCGCGCGCGCCATCGAGATCGATCCCGAGTTCGCCGCCGCGCACCTGCGTCTTTCGATGGCGAAGCTGCCTCCTGCCTCAAGCCGTGAGTACGGGGAGGCCCTTCGCTTCCGGGCGAATCTCGACGCGAGGGACCAGGAGATCCTGTACGCCGAGGAGCCGGTCGCCGCAGGGGTTCCACCCGATCTTGTGGAGGGCGAGCGGCGCTACTCCGCTTTGCATGAAAGAAGACCGAAGGACGCCGAGATCCTCGCGCGGCTGGCCACGATTCGCCAAAGGCGCGACCCGGCGTCGGCGCGAGCCACCTTCCGTGAGCTTCTCCGGCTGGAGCCTGCGATGGCCGGGGCGGAGCTCGCCGCCGGCGACGACGAAAAGGAGGCCGACGATCTCACTGCCGCGGGCGCGCACTACCAGCGCTGCCTGGAGCTCTCCCCCATGGCTGCGCGCTGCCTCGCGCGCGTCGCGCAACTCCAGGCCGCGAGTGGACGGTGCGACGTCTATGCGAGAGATGTCACCCGCATTCTCGTGCTGGAGCCCGATGACTGGTTCTTCCGGCGCGATGGCGTCAGCGCAGCTCTCAGCACCGGCGCCACGGAGGACGACGTGCGCGCGGCCATCGGAGGCGTGCTCCGCAAGGGCGTGGATACGAAAGGGCGTTTCGATGGATCGGAGCTAGAGGGCGAAGTGGCACTCTGGCGCGGTTCGTTGATCGAGGCCCGCCGCGCATTCGTGCGAGCGGAGCAATTTGCGAACGAATCAGGCTTGTTGACGGCGCTCCCGCGAACCACTTCTCAGCGTCTCGCCATCGCCGAGGAGCTGGACGACGAGGTGGACATACGCGCGATCGCCAGAGGGTACGTGGGCGCTCGCGCGCTCACGACGCCCGAGAACGAAATCGACGATGGCGTCGTTCTCGCGGCGCTGAAGCGGCATCATGTCTTTCCGAATGACAGGATCCTGCGGATCCGCGACCGCTGGCGTAGCGAGGCGACCGCGGGGCCCACCGCCATGGTGTGGCTCCACTACGACGCCGCGCTCGCGCTGACGGAGGTGGAGGCACGGGACGCCCTCGCAACGGGTGAGGACGCGCAGATCAGTCACGACCTGGTGGACGTGAATGCGCAGCTCGGGCACCTGCTTCTCCTCGCGCACCGCTTCGCCGATGCTGCATCACGCCTCGAGCGAGTCGCCTTCAACTGCTCACTCTTCTGGGGTGATGACTCCTACGTCCCCTGGATCGTGCCGGCGGCCTACGATCTGGGCCTGGCGCGGGAGGGTCTCGGTGACACGGACGGCGCTTGCATCGCCTATCGCCGCGTGCGGGATCGATGGGGCCGCGCGCAACCTCGATCGGCGACCGCGGAGCGGGCGCGGGCTCGCCTCTTTGGTCTTCACTGCGCCGAATGAACGAAGAGTTCGCTTGACACCGAAAGGTGCCTGAGTTCCAGTCGCGGGCGCGCAAACTGCTGTCGTGAAGGCGGCAACACTGCCCTGGGGTGGAACATGGGGACGTTCAAGATTTTTGACATGATGGTCACGCTCGCGCATGAAGACGCGGCGTGTGCCAAGGGGGAGCCCACCGTCGCGCAGCCCTTGTGCGCCAACAGCCCCCCGCACCACATGTACAAAGTCATCGAAGCGATCGCCGAGCTGGGCACCGCCGAACTGACTGAGCTCAAGGGGCAGCTGCAGACCGCGATAGACAAGGCGACTGCGCGAGAGGAGGAGCTTAAGGCCAACGCAGACGGAGCGGGCAAGTCGCTCCCGCTTTACGAGCTGGAGGAGCTGCATAAGCGGTTGACCGCCGCCGCGGAGAGCGTTCTTGCACGAATCAAATCCACGGATTGACGACTCCCAGCCCCGTGGAGCAGCCGATCCCACGGGCGGCGAGAAGCTACCCTGAGCAGGTAACGCCGCATCGTGCCCTCCGATCTCGCAGCCCGCCGGCTCCGGGCGAGCGCCGCGTTCACGCTTCTGGGGTTCGACGAGCTGGAGCCCGCGGAGCAGCACCGCCTCGCGACGTTGCGGGAGGATCCCGAGTTCTTCGGTCTCCTCAAGCCGGTCAACGCCCTTCTGCCGGCCAAATCCGTCTCCAAAGAGGCCGCCCTCCTCTTTTTGACGCTCCAGCGTGCGCAGCGCATCCCGGCATTGCTCGCGTCGATGTTCGGCACAGACCCGAGTCCCCTCTACGGCCTGGTGGCCGACGGCGTCCTCGAGGTCGAGCACGAGGGGACCTTCGTCTCCGGGCGGGGCGCGCTCCCGCTGCTTTCCACGGCTCCGCCGGTGACTCCGACGTCGCATCCCACCTCGCGCCTGTCTTCGGCGGCGATCGCGCACGCCGCACATTATGAGGGGCTCGACGCCGCCGCGCTGGCGCAGAAGGTGTACGCCTTCGGGCGGCAGCCATGCACCGCGGCTCTCCGGAGCCGCTTCGCCAGGGACCGCGACCTTCTCGCATTCCTTGCCGCCGATCCCGGCGTGGCCGGCCTTCTCACGGCGCACTGGGCGGCGACGGCTGCCGAGGACAGCGCGTGGCTGTCCTGGAGCACGCACACCCCTACCCCACGCCTCGGCTACAAGCTCTACGTGAGCGCGCGCATCGAAACCATGCCCCGCCTCTTCGGAATGGCCGTGCGCGCGATGCGGCGCGTGGCGTGTCCGAGCTTCAAGATCGGCCGTCGCGGTGAGGGGATCTGCCGGCCCGACAAGATGGTCGCCTATTTCGCGTCCCTCGAGCAGCTCCGCGAGTGCGCGGGTCTCGTCGAAGCCGAGCTTCTGGCGAGTGACGTCACTCCCGCCTCTGTGCATGGCGTGCCCTTCACGGCGCACATCGATGGCGCCGGGTTTCTCGCGTGGGGCATGGACCCGCCGGAGCTCGCCCACCTGACCGCGGCGCTTCGAGTCCAGAGCTGGCGGCAGTGGATTGCGGCGCGCGTCGCAATCGCCGTCCTTTCGGCAAGGAGCGATGCGGGCCCGCTCGACGTCGTCCCCTTCGTGCTGCAGCGCATCGAGCTCGACGGGATCGACTCGCGCACCTGGACGCCGAGGCTGGCCCTCTGGCGCGAGCACGCCGCCAGCCCCGGGGATGTCGCGTGAGCCTCCAGGGCGAGCTGGTCCTCGCCGACGACGTCGAGATCGTGGCCATCGCCGACCTTCCACGCGAGACGCGAGACATGATTGCGCACGAGGAGGACGACTTCGCCGTCTCGCGTCCGCGCTCCCGCGATCCGTCGCGCCTCATCGACGGAGAGTCGCGCGAGCTTCTCCGTGAGTTCGAGCAGCCGACGCGCATCGTCGACGCAGTCATTCGTTTTGCGACCCGGCGAGGAGCCGATCCCCAGGCGACGCTGGAGGGCGCCTTCGCGATGTTCGACCGGCTCTATCGCGCGAGCATTCTCGTCCCGCCCGAGAAGCGCGTTCACCATGACGCCGAGCCACGACTCGAGCCGGGGAGGGTCATCTTCGGGGTGACGCTCGGCCACCGCGTGCACTACCTGGACGACACCGAGGTCTTCTTCGCGCGCGACGCGGCGGGCCGCGCGCTTGCCGTGAAGATCGTCCGCGGACCCATGGCCGGCGTCGCGCGCGAGGCCGAGGCGATGCGCCAGGCGGGCAGCCGGGTGCCCGAGGTGGTCGGCGTCCACGAGTGGGAAGGTCGCGGCGTCCTGGTGGCCGAGTGGGTATTCGGAGAGGACGTGACCCACGCCGCCACCGCCTTGCGCGGCCACCGGGAGGCCAGGACCGAGGCGGGACTGCTGGCGCTCTCGTGCGACGTGGTGGACGCGATGGTGGAGATTCATCGCGCTGGACTCCTTCACGGGGACATCCATCCGCGCAACGTGCTCATCGAAAAAGGCGGACGCGCGCGCATCATCGACCTGGGCCTCAGCGTGCATGCGCGGGAGGGCGCGTCGCCTGGCGCGCGCGGCGGCGTCGCGTTCTACATGGAGCCCGAGCTGGCGGTGGCGACCCTTCGCGGCCAGAGCGTGCCGTCGACCGCGGCCGGCGAGCAGTACGCGCTCGGTGCGCTCGTCTACCTGCTCTGGACGGGTTGCCACTACCTCGACTGGTCGCTCGAGCGGATGACCATGCTGCGGCAGATCGCCGAGGAACCTCTCGTGCCCTTCGCGCGACGTCACGTCCCGGAGTGGCCCGAGCTCGAGGCGGTGCTGCGACGCGCGCTGGAAAAGGGGCCCGGGGCGCGCTTCGCGTCCTGCGCCGACTTCGGACACGCGCTACGCGTGCTGCTCCCCGAGGCGCGCCGCCGCGACGGAATCGCCGCCGAGAAGACACCCCCCACACGCCGTCCCGGTGGCGACCTGACCAGCGCCTTCTTCGAACGATGCGGTCTCGGTGGCGTGGCCCTTCGCGAGCGCCCGTTCAACCCGCCCTTCGCTTCGCTCAACTACGGCGCGGCGGGGATCGCCTACGCCATGTACGAGCTGGCCGTCGCGCGCGACGACGCGGGTCTACTCGCGACTGCCGATGTGTGGGCGCAAAAGGCTACGGTCCTGTCCCGTGAGGACGAGGCCTTCCACACCCGCGCCATCGAGATCAACGAGAAGACCGTGGGGAACGCCTCCCTCTTTCACTCGCCGAGCGGGGTCCACGCCGTGCGCGCGCTCGTGGCGCTCGCTTCCGGCGAGGCGGCGGGCGCTGCGGCTGCCCTGACCGATTTCGTGGCGGCGTCCCGGGTGCCCTGTGAGTTCATCGACCTCACGCTCGGCAAGGCCGGCCTCCTCGTCGGCTGTGCCGCGCTGCTCGAGGCGATGCGAGGCTCACGTCACGGCGATCCGTCCGCTCTCGAGGCGCGCGGCACGGAGCTGCGAGACGAGGTCCGTCGCGCCGTCCAGGACGCGGCCTTCGCCACCAGCCCGTCGATCCCCACCCTGGGCCTGGCGCACGGATGGGCGGGCCTGCTCTTCGCTCTGCTGCGCTGGTCGCAGGCCAGCGGCGAACCTGCGGAGCCCTACCGAGGAAAGCTCGACGAGCTGGCTGCTCTCCGCGAACCGTGGGGTGCGGGGATTCGCTGGCCGGTGAGCAACCGCACGGTCGCGCGCTCGTCGTACATGGATGGCTGGTGCAACGGAGCTGCGGGACACACGCTCCTGTGGGCGCTGGCGCACGAGCGCCTCGGCGATTCGGAGTACGGCGTCCACGCCGAGCGGTCCGCGTCCGCTGCATGGTCGTCGTCGGTCACGGTGGGCACCCTCTGTTGCGGGCTGGCGGGCATCGGGTACGCATGCGCGGCAGCCCACCGCGTGACCGGCGACGCCGCCTGGCTCGCGCGCGCGCGAATCGCCGCCGAGCGCGCGTGCGAGGATCGCTCGAAATGGTTCTACCGCGACAGTCTGTACAAAGGCGCGGTCGGGGCCGTCCTGCTCCGGGAAGAGCTCGATGCCTCGCATGCCGCCACCCCGCTCGTCGAGGCTTCGCCCTGAAGTCCACATCCACGAAGGGCACGTATCGTCAAACGACACGTCGACGTCAACGTCGATATCCGACAAACCGTCAGGCCGTGCCCTCCATGGATGTGGACCCTCTCTGGAGGAGGATGGCCGCACTCCCGTGGTGCGAGCCGCGTGCGTACTCGGCGTATCCGCATTTGTGCGCGACGCGGAGCGATGCCGCGTTCTCCGGATCGATGACGCACACCGTCCTCGCCGATGGGAGGTGGGCGTCGCCCCACACCAGCGCCCGGCGGACCGCCTCGGTCGCGAAACCCTTGCCCTGCGACCAGGCGGCGAGGACCCAGCCTGCCTCGGGTGCGCCCCCGAGCGTCGGGGTCGTCTCACGCTTGAAGTCGGCGAAGCCTGCCTCGCCGGCGTAACGACCGGTGGCGCGCTCTTCGATGGCCCAGAACCCAAAGCCGAGGAGCGACCAGAACCCTGCGTAGCGAGCGAGCCTCGACCACGACTCCTCCGCCGTCGATGGCCGCCCCCCGATGTGACGCGTCACCCGGGGATCGCTCCAGATGGCGGCGAGATCGGCGAAGTCCTCCACGCGATGCGGGCGCAGGCGCAATCGCCTGGTTCCGAGGATGGGGGCGGGGGATTGCATGAGAGTCCGCCTTTCTAGGGACGAAGAACGCGCGAGCCCACATCCAGCGTTTGCCGGACACGGATGTCGCGAGACGAGGCTCCGACGAGGATCTCGAATGGACCCCCCTCGACCGCCCAATCCTTGCCGCCATCGTCCCAGAAGGCAAACGATCGAGGCTCGAGCGAAACCGAGACTTCTTTGCTTTCGCCCGGCAGGAGGGACACCCGGGCAAAGCCCTTGAGCTCGCGCGGTGGGCGAGGGACGCTCTCCTTGGGCGGCGCAACGTACACCTCGACCACCTCGTCCCCGGGACGCCGGCCGGTGTTGGTCACCTTGACCTCGACCACCGCTGAACCGTCCGAGTTTGCCCGGGCCTGAAGGTCGGAATAAGCGAAACGAGTGAAGCTCAGCCCGTATCCGAAGGGAAAAGCGGGTTCGATAGGACTGGCATCGAAGCCGCGGTAGCCCACGAAGATGCCCTCCGCGTAAGGTGTCTTCTTGGCTTGGTCCAGGTTGTAGGAGGCCGCGCTGGGATAGTCCGCGTACCGACGCGCCAGGGTCATCGGGAGCTTTCCGGACGGATTCACGTCGCCGAAGAGTACCTCGGCGATGGCGCGGCCCCCTTCCTGACCCGGGTACCAGGCCATGAGCAGCGCGGGGACTCGGTCGATGAAGCTCTGCATGTCGACCCCCCCTCCCGCATTCAAGACCACGATGGTACGTGGGTTGGCGGCGATGGCGAGCCGGATGGTCTCCAGCTGCGGCGCAGGCAGCGCGAAGGGGCGGTCGCTGTCCTCGGACTCGACCAGCCCCGCCTTCCTTGCCCAGTCCGGCGGCCAGAAGCTCGGGAACGCCGTCCCGGCGCTGTTCGTCTCCGCGCTTTGCCCGAAACCGACGCTCACCACGACCACACTCGCCTTCCGCGCCAGAGCCGAAACCTCCGCGCCGCCTTCGAAGGCCTCGGCCCTCGTCGGCGAAGCCCGGCGAACCCCCGGATGATAGTCGACGTGGACGCCCCTGGCGGATTCCCGTATCCCGTCGAGCAGGCTCACGGCGTGGTTGGCGGTCACGAATGCGCTCCCCGCGCCGCCGACCACCGCGGGTTGCGCGTTCGGGCCGATCACCGCGATACGCTGGAGCTGCGACCGATCCAGCGGCAAGAGACCCCCCCCATTCTTCAAGAGGACCAGGCTTTTCCTGGCCTCGTCGAGCGCGACCTGGGCACTTGCGGGGTCGTCCAGCGGAAGGTCGTCTCGTTTCTGAGGACGATCGAGGAAACCGGCCGCGATGACGGCGCGAAGAATTCGGCGAACCTTGTCGTCGATGGCGGAACCTTCGAGGGTGTGGTCGGCGAGCCGCGGAGAGAGCGTGTCGCGATTCATGTGCGCGCCTGCAGGCATCTCCAGATCGAGGCCCGCTCTCGCGGCAGCCACGCCGTCGTGCACGGCGCTCCAGTCCGACATCACGAAGCCGGCAAAGCCCCACTGTCCCTCGAGAACGTCACGAATGAGCCACGCGTCCTCCGAGCAGTACGTGCCGTTCAAGAGGTTGTAGGCGGTCATCACCGCCGCGACGCCCCCTTCCCGCACGGCGCGCTCGAACGCGGGAAAGTAGATCTCCCGCAAGGTGCGCTCGTCCATCTCCGAGCTCACGTTCTTGCGGTCCCATTCCTGGTTATTGGCGGCGAAGTGCTTGACGGTCGCCAGCACTCCCTCGGCCTGCACCCCTCGCACGTACGACGCGGCCATCTCGCCGGCGAGAAAGGGATCCTCTCCCAGGTACTCGAAGTTGCGACCGCCCAGCGGCGAGCGCTGGATGTTGACGCCCGGTGCCAGCAGGACATGAACGCCGCGGGCGCGGCAGTCGCGACCCACGGCGGATCCGCTGCGCTCGGCCTGCGCGGTGTCGAAGGTGGCTGCGAGGGCTACCCCGGCCGGGTAGGCCGTGCTCGGTCCCCAGTTCCGGCAACCGGAAGGGCCGTCCGACATCTTGATCTCGGGGATCCCGAGTCGTGGATTGGGGCGGATGTACATCGAGCGATCGCCGCCGATGTAGTCGAGCTTGTCTGCGAGCGACATCCGCCGAAGCAAGTCCTCGGCCCGTTCCTCCACAGACGAAGGTGCGGGAGAGGCTGGGCCGGCATTCGTCGGATGGCCGGCGCTTTGCCCTGGCGGGAGGCTCGCGCCGTGCAGCGAGGGGCTGCCTGGCAGAGGAGCGCACGCCGAGAGCCACGCGAGAAGGAGCGCCCCGAGGTTTCTCGCGGGAAGCTTCATGGTTCGCAGTGGACCACACTCCCCGAGCCGGTGCGCCGTGCATCGCGCGCCCGACATCGCGTAGGATGGCCCAACGACGTCCCGCCGTCCGCCGGCGGGGGCGCAAGAAAGCTCATGAAGATCCACGGAATCGGCGCACACGTCTCGAGAATCATCCTCGTCGTGATGCTGGGCGCCTGCGCCAGGGATCGAGCCGGGATGGGGAGGGACGCCGGGGAGAGCAAGTCCGTCGGGCCGAAGACGATTGCCCTCCTCCTCCCCGAGTCGAAGACCGCCCGCTACGAGTCCAAGGATCGCCCTTTCTTCGAGGCCAAGGTGAAGGCCCTTTGTCCCTTGTGCCAGGTTCTCGCCAGCAACGCCAACCAGGACGCCGCACAGCAGCAGGCGCAGGCGGAGGCGGCGTTGACCAATGGCGCGGAGGTCCTCGTGCTCGATGCCGTGGACAGCGCTTCGGCCACCGCCATCGCCACCAAGGCCAAGGCGCAGAGAGTGCCGGTGGTCGCCTACGACCGGCTGATCCCCGGGACGGACGCCATCGATTACTACGTCTCCTTCGACAACGAGGCGGTCGGAAAGCTCCAGGGCGAGGCCTTGTTGAATGCGCTCGCCGGCAAAGCCCAGGCGCGCGTGGTCATGATCAACGGAGCGGCCACCGACAGCAACGGCATCCTCTTCAAGAAAGGCGCGCACTCGGCCCTCGACGGCAAGGTCCTCGTGCTGAAAGAGTACGACACCCCGGACTGGAGCCCCGACAAGGCGCAAGACGAGATGACTCAGGCCCTCACCGCCGTGGGCGATGGGCTCGACGGCGTCTACGCCGCGAACGACGGCACGGCGGGCGGCGCCATCGCGGCGATGAAGGCGGCCGGTCTCACCTCGTTGCCACCGGTCACCGGCCAGGACGCCGAGCTCGCTGCAGTCCAGCGCATCGTGCTCGGCGAGCAGTACATGACCGTCTACAAGGCCATTCGTCCCCAGGCCGAAGCCGCCGCCGTCATCGCCTGTCACCTGGTCGCAGGGGAGCCCGTCCCCCCGGAGATCACCGGAGGCAAGGTGGTGAACAATGGCAAGAAGGACGTCCCCTCCGTGCTGCTCGCTCCCGTCTCGGTGACGCGGGAGAAGGTGAAGGACACCGTCCTCGCCGACGCCTTCTGGACCCGGGAACAGGTCTGCTCGGGCCGCACCGAAGGGGCCTGCAAGGCGCTGGGTCTTCTCTGAGCGTCAGGCCGGATCGCCGCCTCACTGCGATGAATCCCGTGGCGAGATCGCCCCTGCTGGAGCTTCGTGGAATCACCAAGCGGTTCGGCGCGGCGCAGGCGCTCTCCGGCGTGGACCTCGACGTGTTCGCGGGTGAAGTGCTGGCGCTGGTCGGCGACAACGGCGCGGGAAAATCCACCCTGGTCAAGACCATCGCGGGCATCTTCCCCCCCGAAGGCGGCGAGATGCGGTTCGGAGGAGTCCCCATCGCCCTCCGTGGCCCGAGGGACGCCACCCGGCTGGGTATTGCCACCGTGTACCAGGATCTGGCGCTTTGCGACAACCTCGACGTGGTCGCCAATCTCTTCCTGGGACGGGAGGAGAGGGCCACCCCCTCGAGGATGCTCGACGAGGAGGCGATGGAGAAGAGGGCGCTCGCCGTCCTGCATGTCCTGAACGTGAAGCTCCCGAGCGTGCGGGCCGCCATGGGCGGTCTCTCCGGCGGCCAGCGCCAATCGGTGGCGGTGGCGCGCGCGCTGATGGGAGAGGCCAAGCTGGTCATGCTCGACGAGCCCACCGCCGCGCTCGGAGTCGTCCAGACCACGCAGGTCCTGGAGTTGATTCTGAGGCTCAAGCAGCAGGGCCTGGCGGTCATCGTCATCAGCCACAACCTCGCCGACGTCTTCCGCGTGGCGGACCGCATCGTGGTGCTCCGCCAGGGACGGCTCGTCGGGGACTTCGAGACTCACGCGACCGCGCGGGAGACCGTGGTCGGTCGGATCACCGGCGCCGACGCCGGTGCGACGCCGGGGATCGCATGACCGTCAGCGCTCCCGATCCAGTGCATCCTCCGTCCGCACGGCTTCGGCCGGCATCCATCGCCCGGCGCTTGCGAGGCGTCGAGGCAGGCCCCCTGCCCGTCCTCCTCGGGCTCGTTCTCCTCTGGTCCTTCTTCGCCTGGCAGAACGAGCACTTTCTCTCGGCACGCAATCTCACCAACCTCGTTCTGCAGATTGCGGCGATGGGAACGATGTCCGTGGGGATCGTCCTCGTGCTCTTGCTCGGCGAGATCGACCTCTCGGTGGGAGCGGTGAGCGGCCTTGGCGCGGCGGTCATGGCGGTCCTCGACGTGCAGCGAGGGCTCGGCCCGGGGCCCTCGATTCTGGCAGGGGTGGCCACCGGCGCCTCGATCGGGCTCTTTCAAGGATTCTGGTTCACGCGCTTTCGAGTGCCCTCGTTCGTCGTCACGCTGGCCGGCCTCCTGGCGTGGCAAGGCGCCCTCCTCCGCGTCCTCGGCTCGACCGGGACCCTCAACATCTACGATCCGGCCATCGACGGGTTGACCGGGATCTTCCTCCCCCCTTGGCTGGGTTGGGTCTTCGGAGCCGCGTGCGTCGGGATCGCCGTATCCGGGATGGCGGGCCTCGCACGCCGTCGTGCGCGCGCCGGCCTCTCGCCGTTGCCGAAGCGCGCCTTGGTCTGGCCAATCGCCGTGGTGGCCGTCCTCGTACCTGCGGTGGTGGCGCTGCTGAACGACGATCGCGGCGTCCCGATGGCGCTGCTCCTTCTCCTGGCCTTCGTCGCCGGCTTCGATGGGATGATCCGGCGCACTCGCTTCGGCCGCCACATCCTGGCGGTCGGAGGAAACGCCGAAGCCGCGCGGCGCTCGGGCATCCGTGCCGATGCCGTTCGAGTCGTCGTCTTCGGTCTCTCCGGAGCGCTCGCCGCCTGCGGAGGCATCCTCGCCGCGTCGCGCCTTCTGGCCGTCAATCAGTCGTCGGGCGGAGGTGAGGTGTTGCTCGACGCCATCGCGGCGGCGGTCATCGGCGGGACGAGCCTCTTCGGCGGGCGGGGGACGGTCTGGTCGGCGCTGACCGGCGCGCTGGTCATCGGCTCCATTTCCAACGGCATGGATCTCCTGGCGCTTCCTTCCTCCGAAAAGTTCATGGTGACCGGAGCCGCGCTCCTCCTGGCGGTGACCATCGACGCGCTCGCACGCGAAGGGAGGCCGTCGCGAGGCTGAGCGCAGGCCGTCGTCGGCGGGTCACGGCTGGCGACCGGACACCGCCCCGAAACCCCGCGGCAATCGCAGCGGTGCCGATGGTGGGGAATCCTGGCGCATGCCGTGGTGGGCGGAGTTCGAAGCGGGGAGCGACGAGCCGCGCAGGGAGGGCGACGTCCCCCCCGGCTTCGTGGAGGCCTTCTCGTCATCGATGCCGCCGCGCTATCGCGTCCTCTTCGACCTGCGCACCACGCGCAAGCATGCGGCCATTTGCTATCGCCGCGGCGGGCGGCCCGCTCACGTGGAGGCCTGGCGCACGCTGGCCGACGGCAGCGCGGCCTTGTGCGTGGTGGCGGACGACCGTCCCGGCTTTCTGTCCGCCGTCGCCGCTGCGCTCGTGTCCCATCGTCTCGACGTCATCACCGCTCTCGTCTTCTTGCGCCCCGTGTCTGGCGGCGCGACCGAGGCCGTCGACCTGGTGTGGGTGCGGCGAGCCAACCAGGACGACAGGGCGTCGATCGACGACGACGAGGTGGCTTCTGTCGGGGAAGTCCTGAGCGCCATCCTCGCCGGTAGCATCTCCGTCGAGCAGATCGTGTCGCGCGCGCTCGCCTCCGATCCGCCGGAGGATGCCCACCTGGTCGTGCGCTTCGACGAGATCGACCAGGACGGGCTGGCCGTGCTGCTGGTCGAGGCGGCCGATCGCCCGGGGATGCTGCTCACCATCGCCTTCGAGGTCTTCCAGCACGGCGGGCAGATCGTCCGCTCGCTGGTGCGCACGGCGGGCGGTCGCGCCTTCAATCACTTCGAGCTCGCCGAGTTCAGCGGAGCGGCCCTCTCCCCCGAGCGGTGCGAAGAGATTCGCGCCGCCGTGTACGCGGCCCTCTCGCTGCGAGACACCCGCGCGGCGAACGCCCGGTGAAGGGCGCCCCGGACCCTTCGCTTGTTGCCCGTCCGGTCAGCCCTTCGTCGTACGATGGGCGTCGAAGAGCTTTTGAAGCGCGCCCTGCGCCTCTTCCTGCACTCGTCGAAGATGGTCCGGGCCCTTGAAGCTCTCCGCGTAGAGCTTGTAGACGGCTTCAGTGCCCGACGGCCGGGCGGCAAACCACGCGTTCTTCGTGACCACCTTGATCCCGCCGATGGCGAGTCCGTTGCCGGGCGCGTTGGTCAGCACGGAGGTCACCGGGTCATCCCCCAGCACGGCGATCGAAAGCTGACTGGCGGTCGCATGCGCGAGGGCGTCCTTGGCTTCGGGCGTCACCGGCGCGTCGACGCGCTCGTAGGCCGGATCCCCGAGCTCCTCGGTCAGCGCGCGGTACTGTTCGCCCGGATCGCGCCCCGCGCGCTCGGTCATCTCGATGGCGAGCAGACCCATGATGAGGCCGTCCTTGTCGGTCGTCCACGTCGAGCCGTTGCGACGAAGAAACGAGGCGCCGGCACTCTCCTCCCCGCAAAATCCCATCGAACCGCCGAGAAGACCGTCGACGAAATACTTGAAACCGACCGGCACCTCGACGAGCTGCCGCCCCGCGCGCGCGGCGACGCGATCGATGAAGCTGCTGCTGACGACCGTCTTCCCGACCGTCGCTTCTTTCTTCCACGAGGGACGGTGGCGAAAGAGGTAGTCGATGGCCACCGCCAGGTAGTGGTTGGGATTCAAGAGGCCCGCGCTGCGAGTCACGATTCCGAATCGATCGGCGTCGGGGTCGGTGGCGAAGGCCAGGGCGAAGCGGTCGCGCAGCGCGATGAGCCGCTGCATCGCGTAGGGCGAGGACGGATCCATCCGAATCTGGCCGTCCCAGTCGACGGTCATGAAGCCGAAGGTGGGATCGACGACGGAGTTCACCACGTCGAGCTTCAGCCCGTAGCGCTCGGCGATCGAGCCCCAGTACTCGACGCTGGCGCCCCCCAGAGGGTCGACGCCGACGGCGAGCTTCGTCCCCCGCAGAACGTCCGCGTCGATGACCTCCCCCAGGGCGTCGACGTACTCCGTGCGATAGTCGAAGGAGTGCATCGATGCCGCTCGCATGGCTTGCCGGTACGGAGCTCGCGACACGCCGCGAAGACCGTCCCGGAGCAGGGCGTTGGCCTCCCGTTCGATCCACGAAGTGGCCGCGCCGTCCGCAGGCCCCCCCGTCGGCGGGTCGTACTTGAAGCCGCCGCTGTCCGGCGGGTTGTGAGACGGCGTGATGACGATTCCGTCCGCAGGGCCCTGCGAAGGGCTCTTGGCCAGGTTGTGCGCCACGATGGCGCGAGACACGACCGGCGTCGGGGTGGGCGCGTTTCGCGCGTCCAGCATCACCTCGACGCCGTTCGCCGCCAGCACCTCCAGCGCCGTCGCTCGCGCCGGTTCCGAGAGGGCGTGCGTGTCCCAGCCGAGAAAGAGGGGCCCCCCGATGCTCTGAGACCGGCGATAGGTGCAGATCGCCTGGGTGATGGCCAGGATATGCCCCTCGTTGAAGCCGAGCTTCAGCGAGGAGCCGCGGTGCCCCGACGTCCCGAAGGCCACGCGCTGCTCGGGGATCTCGGCGTCGGGCCGCTCGGTGAAATAGGCGGTGATGAGCTTGGCCACGTCGACCAGGATCGACGGCGGCGCGGGCTTTCCTGCGAGTGGATTGACCTTTGGCGTGCCCATGGCGAGATGCTCGCACAGATTTCGGCGACGCGGTCGCTCACCATGCGCTTTGCAGGGCCGCGAGCAACGTGTCGGTGTCCTCCGGTGTGCCGACCGTGATTCGTAGCTTGTCGTCGAGCCCCGGGGCGTCGAAGAACCGCACCAGCACTCCCCGCCGCTTGAGCGATGCTTGAAGGACCGCCGCCGTCGGGCGCGATCCCCCGCGCGGCACGGTGGCCAGCACGAAGTTCGCCTGGCTGGGCAGAACGCTCCACCCGTCGGCTTCCAGCGCGCGCGTCAGCCGCTCGCGCTCCTGTCGGATCTTCCTCCAGTTCTCGCGGGCGTGGTCCTGGTCTGCGATGGCGGCCGCGGCGGCTGCGATGGAGAGGGCGTCGCAGTTGTAGCTATCCTTGATCTTCGCCATCTCGCGCACCAGCTCCGGTCGCGTCACCGCGAAACCGAAGCGCACGCCGGCCAGCGAGTACGCCTTGCTCATGGTGCGCGAAACGACGACGTTGCGAAGACGCAGAGCGAGGTCGAGGCAATGCTCGTCGGCGAAGTCGGCGTAGGCCTCGTCGACCAGGAGCACTCCATCGAAGGCGCGCGCCAGCGACTCGACCGCCGCGCCCGGAACACGAGTCCCGCTCGGGGCGTTGGGATTGGCCAGGTAGATGGCGCGTGCCCCGGTGGCCAGGAGCGCATCGACCGGTAGCGACCATCCCGGTCCCCACGGCACGGTGACGAAGCGCGCCTCCTGAAGCCGGGCCAGCACCGGATAGAGGGAATACGTCGGCGTCGCGCAGGCCAGCAGGTCCCCCGAACCCAGGAAGGTGCGCGTGGCGATGGTCAAGATGTCGTCGCTGCCGTTGCCGGCGAGGATGGCGTCCTCGGGAACTCCCAGCACGCGCGCCGCCGCCGCCCGGAATTCGTCGGCCATCGGACTCGGATAGCGCTGCAGCGCTTGGGGCGTCACGGCACGGATGGCCTGGAGCACGCGAGGGCTGGGAGGGTAGGGGTTCTCGTTGGTATTGAGCTTCACCACGCGGGCTCCGGGGGGCGGCTGCTCGCCCGGTACGTACCCGTCGAGGTCGCGGAGCGTAGCGCGGACGAGAGGGTGGGCCATGGGTCGTGGAGAAGGGGGGAGGGTGAACGGAGCCGTCGGCATCGCGGCCGGTGCAAAGACGGAATACCATGAGCGAAGCGTGATCAGCCCGGTTCAGCAAGGCGAGCTCGGCGCCGGCAAGTTCATCTTGTACCTCTTCGACATCGACGGGACGCTACTGCGCGCGCGGGGATCGGGCGCTCGCGCGTTCGACGCGGTCCTGGCCGCGCAGCACGGCATCGCAGACGCGTGTCGCGGCATGCGCTTCGGCGGCAAGACCGATCCGTGGCTGCTGGACGAAGTCCTGATCGCGCGGCGCGGACGTGCGGCGACGGCAAGTGAGCGCGAGGCATTCCTGTCCGCCTACATCCCTCGGCTGGGGGTCGAGCTCGCGCAGCGCGGAGTCGAGGTGTTGCCGGGCGCGACCGAAGCGCTCCGTTACCTGACAGCGCTGTCCAACGTGCGGCTCGGCGTGGCGACTGGCAATGTGCGCGCCGGCGCCGATCTCAAGCTCCAGTGCGCCCAGCTCGAGGGGTGGTTTGGCTTCGGCGGTTACGGGTGCGACTCGCCTCGCCGTGCCGAGCTGGTCGCGCGCGCGATCGAGCGTGGTCGCCGCGACGACGAGGTGCGCGAAGTCGTCGTGGTAGGGGACACCGTGCACGATATCGCCGCGGCGCGTGCCTGCGGGGCCGTCGCGTGCGCGGTGACGACCGGAGCCGACGGCGCGGATGGCCTGGACGCCGCCGACGTGGTCTGGGCCAGCCTGCGAGAGCTCCCGGCGTGGCACGCGACCCGCTTCGACAGCTGACGGCCTTCTTCGAGTGCTGCCCGATCAGCGCGTCGCGGTCTTCCTGCGGCGCAGGCATGCCGCGACGGCCAAGACCAGCAGCGACGCCGCTGTCCCCTGACTGCGGCCTGAAGTGACGCCGCAACCACCGCCCGAGCCGGCCCCATTCGACTGCTGCGGATCGTCCGGACCTCCGTCCGTCTTGCCGGCCCCCGACGAGCTCGAGGTCCCGCCGCTCGTCGATCCCCCGCCCGAGCTGCTGCTGGAGCCCGAGCTGGTACTGCCTCCCGAGCTGCCGGTGCTGCTGGTGCTGCTGCCACCCGAGCTGCTGGTGCTGCCGGTGCCGCCGCCACCCGAGCTGCTGCTTCCCGAGCTGCCGCTGGTCGACGAGCCGCTCCCCGCCCCACTGCTGCTTCCCGAGCTGCCGCTGGTCGACGACCCGCTCCCGCTGCCGCCGCTGCTGCTGGAGCTCCCCGACGGGCCGGAGTCGCCACCCGTGTCACCCGCGCTCTGGCACGTCTGGAAGCCGAACGACACGTTGTCGGTGCCTCCGTCCGGCCCGATGGCCGGACCGCCGCCGCCCCCGCCGCCGGTGCAGAGCCCTCCGTCGCCGCAGGGCAGTCCGAGGTCGGAGGGAGAGCAGTACGGGCCATCGATGAACTCACACACCCCGCACGTACGACTCACCCCGGTAGCGCCGCCGCTGCTGCTCGAGGAGCTACTGGAGCCAGCCCCCGAGCTGCTCCCCGAACCGGCGTCGAACGGGGGCACGGCGCATCCGTTGGGGTCCGCGCAGCAGGTCGCCTCGATGCAGGTGCCCCCGCTGCAGGGCTTTCCCAGGTCGGCGATGGGGCACTCCTGGAGGTCGGCGAATGCGCTGCCCCCGAAGGTCAGACCGACCACGAGGAGGGAGGAAGCAAGACACGCTCGTTTCATGGCCAAACCGAGTAGCACGCCGCGGGCCAGGCGAAGAACGAGCCTCCCAGCCGGGGCTAGCTCGGGGGGAAGCAAGACCGCACCGACCCCAGTGTCCGGGGCGGCATGGCCTGGCACACGGCCGGCGCGGCGCGTCGCCCGATCGGGGGCTGGCGCGCGCAGACGCGAGGCATGATAGAGAAGTGTCCGCTGGATGCTGAACCTGGAGCCTCTCATCGCCCGCCTCGTCAACGACGTTCTTCACGCGATCCGAGGCGCTGCCCTGGTCGAGCTGCGCGCCGTTCTGGAATCGTCGGAACGGGAGCTGGAACGGAAGCCACGGGCACTGGGCCCGTCAGGGGTCGCCCGAGCCCCGGCGAAGAGCGTTCCCGCTTCCAGGGGGAGACGTTCGCTGGCCGCCGGTGCTCTTACCGAATCGCGCTCGCATCCGGAGCCGGAGCCTCACTCCGAGATCACCGATCCCGAGCGGCTGCTCGCGCCGGCCTCTTCCCAGCCGCCGCCGCCACCGTCGGAGCGCATCGGCGACGCACCCTCCGTCGAGGCGACGCAAGAGGAACCCGTCGAGGCGGAGGAGGAACCGGCCAACAGCCCCGCGCCCGTGGCGGAGGTCGTCGCGCACTCGGCGGGCAACGCCCCGGCGCGTCTTCGGGTGGGCGAGAGTCTGGCCAATACGACTGGGACCGGAATGGTCATTCGGCGCGCGAAAAAGACCTGACGCCGATCGAATGACCGCGCGCCCACCGAGCGTTGGTCCGGTGGACCCCGGAGCCCATGCCCGCGCCAGACGCACCCCGCTCGCCCCGTTCCGGGCGCCGCTCGGTCGCTGTCCTCCTGCTCCTCTCGCTGGCGGTCCTCTGGCGGCCGGCCAGCGCCCACGTGCGCGCTGCGTCGTTCCTGGCCCGGTTCGCCGATCCAGCGGCCCACGGTCTGCTCGCGGAACTGGGCCGTCATGCACTGGAGGTACACGATGTCGTCCTGGCCGGTACACGAGCGCGCATCTACCGGCCTGTCGGCGTCGACCGTCCACCCGGTCTGGTGGTCGTTCACGGCGTGCACTGGAAGGGGATCGACGAGCCACGCTTGCAACGTTTCGCTCGCACGCTGGCTGCGAGCGGCGTCGCCGTCCTCACCCCGGAAGTCCGCGAGCTCTGCGATTACCGCGTCGACCCTGCGTCGATCGACACCATCGGCGCAAGCGCGCGCGCTTTTTCGGAGCAGCTCGGCGGGGGGAGAGTCGGCGTGATGGGGCTCAGCTTCGCCGGCGGCCTATCGCTCATCGCCGCCAGCGATCCGCGCTACCAGGCGGCCTTCGCCTTCGTGGTGGCGGTGGGCGCGCACGATGACCTGGGGCGCGTCCTGCGCTTCTTCGTGACCGACGAGGCGCAGCGTCCCGACGGCACCATGTTTCGCGTGCACGCCCATGACTACGGGACCGTCGTGCTGGAGTACGCGCATGTGGAGGACTTCTTCCCCGCGGCGGACCTTCCCGTCGCGCGCGACACGCTGCGATCCATCTTGCACGAGGACTTCGACGCCGCCCGGGAGCAAGCCAAGGCGCTATCCCCCGCCGCCGCCGCGACGATGGGCCGTATCCTCGCGCATGACACCGCCGCGCTGACGCACGAGCTGATGGCCGAGATCGAGCGTCTGCAACCAAGCTTTGCCGCGGTCTCACCGGCCGCGCACCTCGGGCACCTGAGCGTGCCCGTGTTCGTGCTCCACGGGTCCAGCGATCAGCTGATCCCGCCGAGCGAAGCCGAATGGCTGGCACACGACGTCCCCCGGGGGAGGCTGCGCGACGTGCTCGTCAGCCGCGCGATCGAGCACGTGGGGCTGGGAGAAGGGGCCACGCGTCTCTCCGACAAGCTGGCGCTCGTTCATTTCATGGGCGACCTTCTCGAGGAGGCGGAGAGCCAGCGCCGTTGAGCGCCTTGCCGTCTGGGGCGCTGGTCGAGCGATGCGCGCCGTCGGGGCGCGCCGGTCACCCTCGACCTCTCAGAAGACCCATCCCAGCTCTCCGTCCAGCAGCGGACGCACGGCCGCGATCGAGAAGCTCCCGCTGCCAACCTCTCCGAGGGGCACCTCGTAGGCCGCACCCGCACCGAGCCGCATGGTGAGCCCGCAACGCCAGGTTTGTTGCCACCCCAGCGACCCGCCGATGCCGACGACGTCGGCCGAGACCAACGCCCGGGTGGCGCGGGCCCACAGGAGGCGCGGGTGGAGGTAGAAACCGTGAAAGACGATGCGTCCCGGGTAGAGCGGAACTCCGGCGGTCACGCCGAACGCGCGGGTGGCTCCCGGGGACGGCCAGTCCCCCTCGACGCTGAGCGCGGCCGCGTCGCCGAGCGCGAAGTCCCCCTCCGCGGCGAAGCTTCCAAGCGCGAGCGCGGCTGGATCGAGAAGAAGGCCGAACGTGCGCGTTCCCCCGTCGTCGAAGGCATCGATGTGGTCGGTCTCCTGGTCTCCTCGATTTTCAGCAGCGATGGCCGGGGAGCCGGTGAGGAGGACACCCGTGCAGCCGGCCAGGCCGGCGAAACCGAGTAACGCCGTGTGGAGCGCCCTCTTCATACTCCCCCATCGGGCGGCCGCGCCAAGAGTTGCGTCTGCCGCTACCCTGGACCGCAGGACGCAGCGCAGAGCATGACCGAACCGCCCCGCTATCCCTACGTCGCCATCGACGTCGCCGGAGACGAAGAGGACGAAGCGAGCGCCCTCCTCTTCGAGCTGGGGGCCGCCGGGGTGGAGCAGCGGGACGCGACGACACTGGTCCGCGGCGCTGCCGGACTCACCACCCTGGTGGGGAGCTTCGAGCAGCTGGAGGACGCGACGGCCGCCGCGGCTCGTCTGCGGAAGGCGTGGGCGCCGCGCATCGAAGAAGTGGTCGGCGACGCGTGGCGAGACGAATGGAAGAAGCACTTCGAGCCGTTTGCCATATGCCAAGGGCTGGTGGTAAGGCCGCCGTGGCGCGAGTACGCGGCGACGCTCGGGGAGAAGGTGGTGGTCCTCGAGCCGGGCAGGGCATTCGGGACCGGGTTGCACGAGACCACGAGCCTGGTGGCGGAGGTGCTGGCCGGGCAATCGCTGGAGGGCGCGTCGGTGCTCGACGTGGGTTGCGGCAGCGGGATCCTGGCGCTCGTCGCGCTGGCGCTGGGGGCGGCGCGCGTGCGTGCCATCGACGTGGACCCGGACGCAGTGGCGGTCACGCGTGAGAACGGAGAGCGCAACGGGGTGGGCGCTCGTCTCCAGAGCGACGAGACGCCGGTCGCTGGCCTTTCGGAGAGCTACGGCGTGGTGCTCGCCAACATCGAGTATAAGACGCTGGTCGACCTCGCTCAGCCTCTCGTCGAGCGCGTCCTTCCCGGCGGCCTTCTCGTTCTCAGCGGCATCCTCTCGCCGGAGGTTGCCCCGTCCCAGCTGGCCGAGGTTCGCCGCGCTTTCCGGGCGCTGAAGGAAGAGGAGATACACACCAAGGGGGAGTGGATCGCCGTCCGCATGGGGCGTGTGAATCACACGCCACAGCCTCCCGCGCCGCCGTGACCCGCGCGCCTATCCCCGATCTGGCACCTGGCGAGCGCCGCCTGGAAGGCGCCGTCGCGCACTACCTGGCGCGCGTGCTGCGGCTGCGCGCCGGAGACGCGTTCGTCGCCTTCGATCCGGCGACGGCACGCGAGGCAGCGGCCGTCACCGTCTGGACCGACCAGGATTCCATCACTGTGCGCTTCGGGCCTCTCCGCGCGGGGCTGGCGCGCGCCGCGCACGAGCTGACGTGGATCCAGGGCCTGGCGAAGGCGGATAAATGCGACGCGGTGGTGCGCGACGCGACGGAGCTGGGGGCGGCGCGCGTCCTCGTTGCCTTCACGCGTCGGAGCGTCGTGAAGCTCGACGCCACGCGCGCGATCGAGCGGCAAGCGCGCTGGGAGCGTATTGCGAGCGAAGCGGCGCGTCAGTGCGGACGGAGCGAGGTGCCGCTGATCGACGTGCCGTGCCCCTGGTCCGAGGCGCTGGTCCGCGCCGTCGATGCGGACCGGGGACCCGAATGCGCTCGCTTTTGCCTCTGGGAGCAGGCCACCGACCCGCTGGCGCCGCCTCTCTTCGAAGCCTTGGAGCGCGGTGCCCCCATCGCCTTCGCGTGCGGTGCAGAGGGCGGCCTGGAGGTCGGCGAAGTGGACGAGGCGCGGTCGGCTGGCTGGTTCGTCGTATCGCTCGGTCCCCTGGTCCTGCGCACAGAGACGGTCGCCGCCGCGGTTCTCGGCGCCGTCCGGGTATGGACCGGGCTGCAGCGACGCAAGACCGGCCCCCCCCTTCCGTTCTCCGGGAGCGGATAGCGTCGACTTACTGTGCGGTGATGGTCGCGCACCCGAGCACGATCTGGACGCTGGCCATCGGGTCGCTCTTCACCGTGGCGCACGCCGTACCGTTCAAGACGATGGCCTTCGGATCGCTGGGGTCGTCATAGGACCACCCGTTGGTCGAGCTTTGCGGGACCGTCATCCCGTCGACGGTCACGTTCACCCTGGAGGGATCGACGGTACCCGCCTGGGTGTTCACGCTCAGCGGGAACGTGCACGAGAGGACCTGGCCGCGGATGGCATTGATGGCTGCCTCGAAGGCTTGCTCGGTCTGGGTCTGGCTTCCCTGCGTCGGATCGACCTCGAAATAACAGAGGTCGGTCGAGTTGGAGGTCTCGCTCGGGTTGCAGCCCGGGGAGCCAGTGCCGCCCGCTTGGGCCAGGTGGCCGAGAAAGATGGGGTCGAAGTTCGTGAAATCATACGAAGGGAAGATGCCCGTGCCGACGACGAAGGTGAGGATGGGTCCCTTCGGCGCAGCCGTGATGAGCTCTTGCCCGGCTTCGACCACGCACGCGTTGGTGGCGTAGGAGTCGTAGCCACTCTCGGCGCACCAATCGGTCGGAACGCCGTCGGTGATGAGGACGAGGACCTTCTGGCCGCCGGGTGACAGCGGCGGCGTGGCCACGTAGCCCTCGAGCTCTCCATATCCGCCCTGCAGCGCTGTCCCCGTCGGCGTGTCTCCCTCCGGTTGCCCAGAGAGGCGCGCGTCGAGCGCGCTGACCTGCGCGGCGCTGGCGAAGTCGACGGGGACGTCGATGCCCGGCTCGGGGTACGGGCCGCTCGCAAAGGTCAGGTCGTAGGTGTCCGAGAACACGATGAGGCCTACGCCCACACCCGGGTCCGCCTGTTGCTGCATGTCTGCGAAGATGGCCTCGAGAGCTTGCGTCGCCGCCGGCCACTTGCCGTCCTGTTGCATGCTGGAAGACCCGTCGAGGATGAAGACCATGGTGACGGCCGCCCTCTTCGCCTCGGCCGTCGCCGTCGCGCAGCCTGCGCCGTCGGGCACACCACTCTCTCCTGGCGTCGCTTCGTCGCCGAACCTCCCGACCGTCCGGCCGCTCCCGCCCTCGTGGCTCGATGGCGACGTCGAGGCGCTGGAATCGGAGTCGAACTCCGTCCCGTCGTCCGCGAACCCGTCATCGGCGAACCCCGCGTCGTGCGGCCGCGCGCTGCACGCGGATGCGGCGATGAGCACGGAGCCGACGAGCGCGAAACCGGAAGCCTGGAACGACTTGGTCATGACTTTTCCTCCGACGGTTTCCTCCCTAATGCGCGTCGGCCTGCGCAGCGGCCATGACGAATCCCTCGCGATGTGCGCGGGCCACGCCGCCGGCTGATTTTTCTATCGGCTGGGTGAACACGCCTTGGGCGGAGGGGCAGGCGATTCGCGCCGATCCCGGAGACGCTCGCCGCGTGGGCGGCCTTGCGAAAGTCACCCGCGACGGACGCGCAGGACGGCCTGGGAGAGCCCCGAGGCCAGGTCGTGGAGGATCGCTGCGTCCAGCACTGCGCCGGTCACCAGGAGAAAACCGAAGGCTCGGCCTTCCTCGAGCAGCGGCAGCGCCACGCGCAATGCAGTCGCCGGGCGCCGCGCATGCAAGGCCACGATCCGGCGGCCGACGAGCACGTCGCCCGGCGCCGCGAGAGGCGATATTCCGGGCGGAACGCAGTCCACCACCAGCCTCGCATGACCACCGAAGCCCTCCCTCGCCGTCACCGTCGCCACCGTCAGGCTCTCGATGCCGAGCAGCGGCGTGAGCTCCTGCAGCGGCGCTTGGAGCTGCTCCACCGACTCGGCGCGCGAGAGGGCTTCCTGGAGTCGGCTCGCGGCCCAGGACCGCGCGCGCTTGACCGCGTCGAGGAGCGCGCTTTCGTGGGCTCTCGCCAGCTCGAGCTCGTCGCCGAGTCGGGCCACCAGCTCGCCCACGCGTCCGCGGCGCGAGGGACGCGCGTCCATCGTCATCGCCAGCTCGTGCCAGAGGGCGGACACCACGCGGTCGAGCGGTGCGTGGGATGGCTCCCAGAACGCGCCGCCTCTGGCCATGGCGAAGAAGTGGCGCCCCCACGGTACCGACGTCGGGGCGCACGACGCGCGCACCACGAGCTCCGGCGAAAACATGCACTCGCGCTCGCGGCGGTCCCCGCGGAGATCGGCCACCAGCATCTCCGCCGCCCTGGCCCCCATCTCGTACACGGGCTGGCGCGCGGTGGTGAGGGGCGGGTCGGCGTTCTTGGCCTCCAGGTCGTCGAAGCCCACCACCGAAATGTCGTCCGGCACCAGGAATCCCCGGGCCCGGAGCGCGCGCAAAGCGCCGATGGCCATGGGATCGTTGGAGGCCAGGATGGCGTCGGGGTGCACCACGCCGTTCTTCTCGAGGAGGCGCAGCGTGGCCGCCTCGCCGGAGGCCTGCGTGAACTCGCCCTGCTCGACCAGCTCCGGGCCATGCGGAAGCGACGCCGCCGCGCAGAAGTCCTCCCATGCGTGAAAGCGTGCTTCGGCCTCGGGATTGTTCGCGGTTCCGCGGATGAAGGCCACGCGCTGGCGCCCTCGCGTCTCGGTCAGGTGCTTCATGAGGAGCCGCACGCCGTCGGCGTTGCGCGTCCACACGCTCGGAACGTCGGGAACGCGCTGGCCGACGCACACGGCGGGAAGGTCGCCCCGGCTACCAATGAATGCAGCGGCGTCGCTCTGGAAAGCGGCCGACGCGGCCACCACGATCCCCGATACGCACTCGAGGCCCACCAGCTCGAAGAACGGGTGCGGTGTGTGAGGCTCGCGATTCCACTGGCGACCGAGGGTGAAGCAGATCGGCACGTACCCGTGGGTGCGAAATGCGTCGGTCGCCCCGGCGGCGAGGCGGAGCCAGTAGTCCGTGTCCAACCAGGTGACCACCAGCCCCACGGCGCCTCTCGGCTCGGCTGCTGCCAGCATAGGTTTACCCGATGCCAGGATATACCGTTTCGCCCGAGCTCGGTCGGCTACTGCCCAACGATGGTCCGCTAGGTCAGGATCTCCTGGATGGGGCCGGTGCAGAACTTCAAGGTGTCCTGGCCGTTGGCCGAAATACCCGACACGCTGCCGAACGTGCTCATGGGCACTCCCATGACCTGCGCCAGGGTGATGAGCAGATCGTTGTGGAAGCGGTTGTTGGTGGGGGGGTTGTTCGACGCGCTGTTGGCCAGGTTCAGCGGGAACTGGACGAGCTGCCCGGTCTTCAGCGCGCCGCCCGCACCGCCGATGAGCAGAAACGGCGAGTCATCGTGGTTGTGGGCCTGGCCCATGTCGAGCTCACTCCCCGAGCAGATCACCGACTGCTTGAGCATGTTCAAGCTGCTGAGCTTTTGTGCGAGATAGGCGAGTTGATTCGCGTACCAGAGATCGATCTGCGCGAGCTGTGGGTCGTAGGCGGGGATCCCCGGCGGGTTGTACGTCGCCGTGTTGTAGAGGTCCGGTCCCAGCGCATAGAGCGACGAGGGGCCCGTGTGCGAGTGCTGATGGTGGCACTCCGGGTCGTTCGCGTTGATCCATGTGTGCGTGACGTTGCTGGTGGCCGTCGAGAACTGAAGGCTCAGGACACGGGAGCGATCGCAAGCCACCGCCAGGGCCAGCGTGTCCATCATCAGCTTGGCCGAGGTCGGGAAATCGATCGTCCCCGCGGGCACCGCGTCGGGCGCGCCGGCGCAGGACCCCTGCTGGGCCGCAGTGAGCTCCGTGCTCAGTTCGTTCCAGGCCTGCTGGATGTTCCCGAGCTGCTGCGCATCGTCCGAGCACATCCGCGTCTGGAGCGTCGTCAGCTCCGTATTGATCTGGTTGAAGACGACCTTGCGGATGGCATTCTGCTTGCTCGGCCCAGCATCCGCCGCGCTTCCTCCCGCGCTGGGCAAGTAGGTGGAGATCGCCGTCGCCGGATCGGTGACCGGGTCCACGAAGTCGGTGGCGTCGTAGAGCATTCGCGTCTGCACGGATTTGTCGGTGAAGTCGCCTGCCGCCGGCGAATACACCATGAGCGGGATCGACGGGAATACCGTCGGGGCCTTCAACTGCCCAGCAATCGCCTGATCGATGCTCATCCCCAGTCCAGCCGCGCCGTTGCCAGAGCCAGTGTTGGAGATGCCGGTCCAGAGCGCCGCCAGCCCGGCCGTATGCGATCCGTTGGCCGTGGCGACGTTCAGGCCGTCGAGCACCGTCACCTGGCTGGTCAAGTCCGTCGACCCGACCCCGGCCAGGTTGGACAACGTCGGACCGGTGGCGAAGGGTTGAAGCGTCGCACGGAATGCGCCGGTTCCAGACGCGCCGGTGAGGGGGCTCGCCAGCGCTGCGCTGGTCGGACGCGCCGGTCCGAGCGCACCCCACGCGTAGCGGACGACGCCGCACGGGGTGAAGACGAGAATGAGATACCGCGGGGCGGTGTTCGACTGCGCGAAGCTCGGCAGCGCGCGCAAGAACGGGTAGGTCAGCGCAGTCGCGCCCACGGCCTGGAGAAAGCGCCTGCGGTTAAGCGCACGTCGGTTCATTGGCACGCACTCCCGGGTGTCTCGACGGTTCGATAGCGGAACCCGTCACTCTGCACGATGGCGAGCAAGACTTGTTGGATGGTAAAGTTGCTGGAAGAGAAAGCGCTGTAGACGCTCTGGAGAGAGCATGCGTCGTCGGCCGTCTCGATCCGGCTGAGGGCGTAGCGGAACTGCTGGAGCGCAAAGCACTCGCGCACCTGCGTCGCGCTGGCGAGCTGCGTCGCCAGGTCGACAGGACCCTTGAAGGACGTCGAGAACTCCGAGCTGTCCACCTGGAGCACCGCGCCGGTCGGGCTGATGGTGTCGTAGGTGTTCACCTGGCCGCTCGGGTCGATCGCTGGGAACGGCCCGGCGTCCGCCGCGCGCCCGTCCGCCTCGGTGGTCTGGTAGGTCCCCGTGGCGTCGTAGACACCGAAGCCGTCGCCGATGGGATCCATCAAATTGTGGCAGTTGGCGCACACCGAGCCGGGGGTCGTATGGTCGGCGTATTGCTCCTTGACGGTCGAGTCGGCGGGGACCACGGCCGGCGGCGGTCCGATGACCAGGCCCGCCGGGGGAGGCTGAATCGGGTCGCAGAGAACCTGCTCGCGCACCAGTTTGCCCCGGAAGGTAGGGGACGGGTAAGACGCGTGCGATTGCGCAGCGAGGACGATGGCGTCGGTGAGGATGCCGGCGCGCGGGTTTGCCGCCGTACTGACGTTGGCCATCGCGTAACCGCCCGCGGCGGAGCTGGTGGGGTCGGCGCCGGTCGCGGTGTCGGGCAGAGCCGAGCCGGCGTAAAAGGCGGCGACGTCCGGGCTGACGTAGGACGACGGCGAGGAGAGGAGGTCGGTGAGCGAGCCGTTGCTTTTCACGGTGAAGTGGAAGGTGGCCTTCGTCTCGTTGGTGAGCTCGCCCGCCAGGTACGAGTGGGCATTCCAGGAGGTGTACTGACTGTCCTTGGTGAGCGTCGAGCCGTTGGTGATCTCCATCCACTGCGCCGCAAAGTCGTCCAGCGCGTTCAAGGCCCTGGGGTCGGCCAGCATGCGGACCGCTTGCGTGTTGATGTCGTCGGTGGTGGCAAGCTGGTTGTTCGCGGCGGCGGTCAGCAGCGTGACGTCGGGCGCCGAGCGCCACAAGAAGAGAGCGAGACGCGCTGCCAGCTCGGTGGGCGTGAGGGGTACCACGGTGCTCCCCCCGCTACTCGGCTGGCCGAACTCGAGGACGTAGAGGAACCGCGGCGACGTCAGGACGGCGGTGATGACCGCCTGAATGCCGGTCGGAAAATCGAACTGCGTCTTGATGGGCGTATAGACGTTCTGGAAGAGGCTCGTCCCCTCGTCGCTGTCGAACTGACCACGGAACGCGCTGTTGGCGAAGGCGTTGATGAAGGCCTGGGCGCAAGCGTCGTCCTGCGTACTGCACGCCGAGGTCACCTGGTTGAGGGAGAAGACGTTCGCCAGCGTGGTGGGGTCCCCGACCGCCGTCGCAGCGAGCGTCTCCGCCGCCGTCAGGTACTGGCCGGTCACCGTGGTATCGGCCGCTCCGACCGCAACATAGGTATTCGCGTCGAAGTTCACACCGGTGGCCAGCGGCGACTCGGACACGAAGTTCGTCGCCGCCTGCTTGGTGGTGTCCCCCAGAAGATCGTGCGCGGTGTTGTCGTATTCGATCCGCGAGATACGCCGGACGGGCGACCAGTCGACCGTGGTCTTGCCGCTGCACGTGGCGCCGAAGATGCCGACGCCGATGGCGGCTGGGGCGGAGGTGGTGG
>Ga0302326_10004162_pt1 | contig 33678 bp, 22 predicted proteins | sample Palsa_T0_3_FD_202264 | JGI IMG/M metagenome (GOLD analysis project Ga0302326, IMG submission 202264) | Peat permafrost microbial communities from Stordalen Mire near Abisko, Sweden - Palsa_T0_3 | ecosystem: Environmental > Terrestrial > Soil > Palsa > Peat permafrost | place: Sweden: Abisko...
CGATCCACACCCCCCCCCCCCCCGACCCCTTGTATTTGACGTTCGGCCGCACCGGAGACTTCAGCGCCGCGATAGTCGCGGAGGCGGGCGAGAGCCTGACCCTCCGGCTCGGTGGCCGCTTCGCGGCGGGCGAGGCGGTGGTCCGGGCCCGGGGCGAATTCAACGCGGCCAACGCGACGGCCGCGCTCGCGGCCGCCGCCCTGATGGGCGCCGTCGTGCCCCCGCGCGCCCTGGCCGGCTATGCCGGCGTGCGGCGGCGCCAGGCGGTGCTGCCGGCCGAGGCCGTGACGGTGATCGAGGACTATGCGCATCACCCGGCGGAAATCCGGGCGCTTCTCCCCAGCCTGCGCCGCCACCTGCGGCCGGCGGCGGGAGCGCGGAGCCCGCGCCTGGTCGCCGTCTTCCAACCGCACCGCTTCAGCCGCACGGCGCAATTCAAGGCGGAATTTGCGGCGGCCCTGGCGCTGGCCGACGAGGTGCATCTGCTCGATGTCTACCCGGCCGGGGAAATTCCCGTCGCCGGGGGCACCACCGCCGACATCTACGCCGAGCTGAAGCGCGGGGCGCCCGCGCTGCCGGTCAGCTACCTGCCGGGGGGCGACCCTGAATTTTTTCGCGCGCTTTCCCGCGCGGTCGCTCCCGGGGATGCCGTCGCCTTCATCGGAGCCGGCGACATCGACCGCAAGGCCCGCGCCTGGATCGAGACGCAGCGGGCGGAGGCGCAGCGGGCCCGTCGCTGGGACGATTTTGCGGCCGCCCTGGCGCCGCAGCTGTCCGCGGGCGCGCGCGTGCGGCGCGAGGAGCCGCTGGGCCGCCGCACGACGCTGGGAGTCGGAGGCGCGGCGCGGGTGTATGCCGAGCCCGCTACCGCCGACGATCTGCGGGGGCTGCTGCGCGCCGCCGCCGGCGCGGGAGTGCCGGTGCTCATGCTGGGCCGCGGTTCCAACCTGATCGTCCCGGACGAGGGCGTCGACGGCCTCGTCCTGTCCCTGGCGCATCCGGCGTGGGCCTGCTTCGAGCCGCGCCCGGACGGCCGGGTCTGGGCGGGCGCGGGCCTGCGGCTGAAAAATCTCTGCGGCTTGGCCGCCAAGGCCGCGCTCGCGGGCTGTGAATTTCTCGAGGGCATACCCGGCACGGTCGGTGGCGCCCTGCGGATGAACGCCGGGGCGATGGGAGGGTGGATGTTCGACCTGGTGGACGAGGTCGAGATCATGGCCCCGGACGGCGAGGTGCGGATGCTCCGGCGGGCGGAGATGCACGTCGACTACCGGCACTGCGCCGAGCTCCACCACGCGATCGCGCTCGGCGCCCTGCTGCGGCCGCCGGCCCAGTCCGAGGCCCCCGCCATCGCCCGGCAGATCGACGTCTACCGGCGGAAGCGCCAGGAGTCGCAGCCGCGGGAACCGAGCGCGGGCTGCATCTTCAAGAATCCGCCCGGCGCCTCGGCCGGCCGGCTGATCGACGAGAGCGGCCTCAAGGGCGAGCGGGTGGGGGATGCCGAGGTGTCCTCCGTGCACGCGAATTTCATCATCAACCGCGGCCGGGCGACGGGCGCCGACGTGCTGGCGCTCATGCGGCGGATCCGGAGCCGGGTGCGCCAGGCCAAGGGCGTGGACCTCGAACCCGAGGTGCTCCTCTACGGCCGGGAATGGAGGGACGTGCTGTGACGCCCCTCCCGGTCATCGCGGTGCTGGCGGGGGGGACTTCCGCCGAGCGCGAGATCTCGCTCGGATCGGGCCGCGCGTGTGCGCTGGCCCTGGCCCGCTCCTTCCCCACGAGGCTTTTCGTGATCGACCGCGACGCGCTCCCGGCCGGTCTGGATCCCGAGCAGCATGTGGCCTTTTCCACTCTCCACGGCACCTTCGGCGAGGACGGGGGCATGCAGCGCCTGCTCGACGCGGCCGGGGTGCAATACGCCGGCTGCGACGCCGCGGCCAGCGAACTCACGATCGACAAGACGCGGACCAAGCGGGCCGCGGCGGCGCACGGCGTGCGCGGCGCCCAATCGCTGCTTTTTGCCGCCGGCGCCGTGCCGTCGGCCGACGAAGTCATGGCGCGCCTCGGCGTGGATGTCGTAATCAAGCCGAACGACGAGGGCAGCAGCGTGGGCCTGAGCCTCGTGCGCGATCGCGGCGGTCTGGAGGCGGCGCTCGCCCGCATCACCGCGGGGAATTGGCTGGCGGAGCGGCGCATCGCCGGACGCGAACTTTCGGTCGGGATCCTGGCGGGGCGCGCGCTGGGCATCGTGGAGATCCGCCCGCATTCGGGAGTGTACGACTACGCGAGCAAGTACACCAAGGGCCTGACGGACTATCTCGCGCCGGCGCCGCTCGAGCCGGCGGAGGCGGCCGCCGTGCGGTCCGCGGCGGAGGCGACGTTCGCCGCGTGCGGCTGCCGCGATTATGCGCGCGTGGATTTCATCCTTTCGGAGGGCGGCGAGCCGATTTTGCTCGAAATCAATCCCCTGCCTGGCATGAAGGAAACCAGTCTGTTGCCGATGAGCGCGCGCTGCGCGGGATTGGATTTCATCGCCTTGGTCCGGGAGCTGGTGACGCCGGCGTTGCAGCGTTTTCATTCGGCCGCCGCCTGCCTGCGCCCATGAATTGCGACACCGACCTCCTTCCCGCCACGCGCCACTGGAGAAACATTCCCCAGCAGGTGAGGCCGCGCGCCATGTCGCGCGAGGGGCGCCGCCGGTTCTGCCTGCGGCTGCTGCGCTGGGCGGGCGGGGGAGCGGCCCTCGCCGTGGCGGCGTGGGGCGCCGCGGAGGCCGCGGCGGTCTGGCGCGGCGATCCGGCCGCGCTCTCCCCCGCCTCCGCCGCGGTCCCCCTGCAGCATCTCGCGCTCGCGACCGACGGCGTGCTCGACCAGGCGTGGCTGGCCCGCACGCTGGCCCTCCCGAGCCGAGCCCGCCTGGCGCAGCTCGACCTCGCGCAGCTGCGCGGGCGCGTGCTGGCCAGCGGCCAGGCGCGGGAGGCCGTGCTCACGCGCGATTTTCCCGCGACCCTCGCGGTGCGCGTGGCCGAGCGCTCCCCGATCGCGCGGATCAAGGTCCAGGCCTCGGACGGGACGGGAGAGCGGGCGCTTCTGGTTGACCGTTACGGCATCGTCTACGACGGCGTGGGATACCCTGCGACCCTGCTCGACTCGCTGCCCTGGCTGGACGGAATCCGACTGGGGCGGCGGGAGGGCGGTTTCGCGCCCATCCCGGGCATGGCCCCGGTCGCCGATCTGCTGACCAAGGCCCAGGCGGACGCCCCGGCGCTCTACCAGACGTGGCACGTGCTCTCCCTGGCGCGGCTTCAATCCGACGGGGTGATCGAGGTCCTGGCGCGCGACCGTCTGAAGGTGATCTTCGGCACCCAGGAGGAGTTCTTTCGCCAGCTCGCGCGGCTCGACTACCTCCTCGACGCCGCGCGGGCGCAGGCCGTGGGCGCCATCGCGCAGATCGACCTTTCGCTCCCGGCCCAGGAGGATTCCACGCGGCCGGCCGCGGTGCCCGTCACGCTCGCGGCCGATGGGGCCGCCGCCCCGCCCCCGGCTCCGACCTTGCTGAATTTCCTTCCCACCAAACGTGAATTCTAAACACACCTTCATCGGCGCCGTCGAAATCGGCACCTCCAAGATCACCGTGCTCGTCGGCGAGTTCACCGGCCGCGAGCTGGCCATCATCGGCTGCGGTGAATGCCAGTCGCGCGGCGTGATCAAGGGAACCGTCGTGGACTACAAGGCCGCCAGCGATTGCACGCACGCCGCGCTGGAGCAGGCCGAGCGCGACGCCGGAGAGCGGATCCAGGGCGTGTTCCTTTCGCAGACCGGCGGGCACCTGGAGGGATTTTACAACCAGGCGGCGGTGAACGTGAAGGCGGCGGACAATATGATCGACCGCGACGACATCGCCACGGTGTCCGAGCTGGCCAAAGCCAAGGAGCTGCCGGCCGGCCGCATGGTCGTGCACCATATCCGCCGGCCGTTCCGGGTGGACGGGCGGCTGGTGCCGACCTCGCCGGAGAATCTCGTCGGGCAGAGGCTGGAGGTGGGCTACTGGACCGTGCACGGGCTGGAGCAGCGCCTGGCGGATCACCTGCATGTGATCAGCGGCTTCAATCTAGAGGTGCGGGAGATCGTGCTGTCCAGCCTCGCCTCCGGCCACATGGTGACGACGCCCGAGGAGCGCCAGCATGGCGTCCTCGCCATCGACATCGGCGGGGGCACCACCGACTACGTCCTCTATCGCGATGGCGTGCCGCACACCACGGGTGTCGTCCCCGTCGGCGGTGCCCACCTCACGAACGACCTTAGCATCGGGCTGCGACTGACCGAGAACCACGCCGAGAAGCTCAAGCTCCGGTTTGGCCGCGCCCTGGTGCTGGCCCGCGACAAGTCGGAAAAGGTCTGGCTGGACGGCAATTTTGCGATCGGAGACCGGCAGTTTCCCCGGCAGGCGATCGAGCACATCGTCGCCGCCCGCACTTGGGAGCTCCTCGAGGTGGTCCGGAAGCGGCTGGGCAATTCCTTTACGCCCGAGACCTGCGCCGCCGGCGTGGTCCTGACCGGGGGCACCGCGAAGCTGCCCGCCATCGCGGAGTGCGCGGGCAAGGTGTTTGGCGTGCCCGCCCATCTGGGCGAGGCCCCCGCCGGCGTGACGGAGAACCTCCGCGATCCGGGCTACCACACGGCGCTCGGGCTCCTTTATTATGGCCTGAGCTCCCAATCCGAACGCGCCTCCCCGCGCCGCCGGGGCGGGCTCCTCGGCCGCGTCTCGCAGCTCTTCGCCCACGCCTGAGCCCCTTCTCTCCCATGGATCTCAACGAACTTCCCCTCGAGCACCAGGCGCTGGCCGACCGCAACGTCGCCATCAGGCTGATCGGCGTCGGCGGCGCCGGCTCCAACGCCGTGGACCGGCTGAAGATGGAGAATCTCGAGCGCCTGCAGCTCGCCGTCATCAACACCGACCAGCAGGCGCTGGGCAGCTCGCCGGTGCAGGACAAGGTCCTGATCGGCTTGGGGGTGACCCGCGGCCTCGGCGCGGGCGGCGATCCCGACCTGGGCCGCGAGGCGGCCGAGGCCGACCGCGCGAAGATCGCGGCGGTGATGAAGGATTGCGATCTGGTCTTCCTCCTCGCCGGGATGGGCGGGGGCACCGGCGGAGGCGCCACGCCGATCGTGGCGGAGATCGCCGCGGAACAGGGTGCGCTGGTCATCGCCTTCGTCACGATGCCCTTCAGCTTCGAGGGGGGGCGCCGCCTAAAGCAGGCCGAGGAGGGGCTGCGCGCGCTCCGGCTGGCCTGCGATGCGGTGATCCCGCTTCCGAACGACATGCTGCTGCAGGAGGGCGGAGAGAACGAGACCGTGCTCGACTCCTTTGCGCGCGCCGACGCGTGGATCGGCCGCGGCGTCAAGTCGATCTGGGCCATGCTGTCCAAAACCGGCCTGATCAACCTGGATTTTTCCACCTTGCGGCAGGCCTTTCAGCAGCAGCGCGGAGGGAAGACCCTCTTCGGCCTCGGCGAGGGCTCCGGGGAGAACGCCGTGGCCGAGGCGATCGCCAGCCTCAAGCTCTGCCCCCTGCTGCACACGCCGGAATTTTCCCGCAAGGCCGACCGCCTGCTCGTGAACATCATCGGCGGCACGGACCTCACGCTGCCCAAGGTCCACGAGCTGATGAACGCGGTGACCGAACAGTTTGGGCGCGAATCGCTCGTCATCATGGGCGCCGTCATCGACGAGGGCCGGCAGAACCAGCTGGACGTCTGCGTCATCGGCACAAGCGACATGGGTGGGCGCGGCGCCGTGGCCCGCCGGCCGGTCGCCGTGCGGACCAAGCCGCCTCTCGCCCGCCCCGAGGCGCCCCGGGGACCGGCCGGCTCCATGCCCGAGACCCGGACCACGGCGGCTCCCGAGTCCGCGGCGCCGGAGGCCGTTTCGGCCACGACCAACCGGGCCGAGCCGAGGCCCGTGCACGCGGCCAAGGCCTCCCAGGACGAGTTCGGCTTCGGTGAGGTGGAAAGCCGCGGCCACTTCGAGAAAACCGATCGCAACCTCTTCGACGGCCAGGATCTCGACGTCCCCACCTACCTCCGCAAGGGAATCAAGATCGCGATCTAGGATCCTCCCTCCCTCCCGTTCAGCCGACAAACCACGGCCGGCGGCCCGGTCAGGATCGTCTCGAGCCGGGCTTCTGCGGGGTTACTTTCACCGGAAAGGAAAAAAAGCCGCGGCTCTGGTACATCGCCACGCCGGCCTCGAGCAAGCCCCGGATGAATTCCGCCGCGCCGATGCGGTGACGGTCCTCGATTTCCTTGATGGCGTCGCGCAACTCGGGCGACAGGCGGATGGTGATCTGTTCGGTTAATTCGCGCATACCGCCAGCAACAGGAATGCCTCCTCCTGCACAATCTGTAAAAATAATGAATTGCAATGTGGTGCCTGGAGATGCATCGCATTCCTGGTGTCGCCCGTCTGCCCATGAGAACCTTTGCCGAGCGCTTTTGCGCGAGATACGGGGTGCCGCCCGAGGGGTACGCCGGCCGGGTCTTCCAGCTGACGCTTTACCGGAGAACCCGGCCGTTGGTTTGGCTGCTGCGCCTGATCGATCCCGATTATTTTGCGTGCGATTACACCTTCATCCGCGGCGTCGGCCGGCTCAAGGGGCTGGACGATTTATTGGATGAGATACGATATTATTGCGGGCTCCCGGGGAACCGGGGTTTCCTGCGGCGTGCTCTCAGATTGCGTGTCTCGGCCGCGCGAATCGCCGGCCTCGTGGAGACGGTCATGAACGACGGCCAGCAGCCATCGCTCAGCGGAGAAAAGGGAATGGCGGAGTTATCCCAGTGAAGCCTGCGCCGCTCAGAATCCTCGTGGTCGAGGATCAAATTCTCGACTTCTCGTCGTCTTGACGCACGCTTTTTTGCGGTGCACGACCGAGAGCCGCACGTAATGGCGATGCCGAAATTCCCTGAAAACGTGCGTGGGTCGGCTTGCGTCGGAACAAGCCGGCCCAAGCGCTGAGGGAACGTGAGCATCCGGGCGAGCCCACCATCCCGGGGATCCGTCTGCTGGATAATTGCGGCTGTGTTCGGGCTGCTGTTTTGCCTGCTCCAGGCCGGTGCCATGGCGAGCTTGCTGGCGAACCGAACCGGCTTTCGGTGGATCGCGCCGCTTATGACGATCGGAGCGCTGGCGACCGGCTATGGCCTGACCGGAGGGGAGGGACACCTGGGGAAAAGCCGCTATCGGCCCCTGATTTGGTGCCTTGCGATCATGGCTGTGGCCCTGGGCTTGGCCGCCTCCTACTACGACTTGTCATGGGACGGCGAATGGTACCATCAGACCGCGATCCTGAGCATTGCCCGGGGATGGGATCCTTTGACGGAACCGCTGCGGCCGTTCTTGGCGCCCTTGCAGGACTGGGTGCGGCACTATCCGAAGGGACCCTGGTATGCCGCCGCGGCGATATTTGCAGCGACCGGGCGCGTGGAACTGGGTAAAGCGATTGACGGACTGGCCTTCGCGGCCATGGCGTCCGCCGTGCTCGGAGCGGCGCTCGACGCGGGCCTGCGGCGGAGCCGGGCCTGGGCCTTGGCCGCCGTCGTCACGCTCAATCCTGTGGTTCTCAGCGAGCTTACGACCTTCTTGGTGGATGAGATCATGTTCGCCTTTCTCGCGGTGGCGGCAGCCGCAGCCTGGGCTTGTCTGACTGCGCGAGCCCGGCCGGTGGTCCTGGTCGCCGGGATCTCCGCAGCGATCGCCTGCATCAACGCCAAGTTCACCGGCTTGGTTTTCCTCTGCTTTGTCGCTGCCGCCGGAGGCCTCTGGTGCTGTGTCGCCCATCGGGAGAAAGTCCGCGGCTTTGTCGCCGTTGCCGCGGCCGCGCTGCTGGCGGGCACCTGCGTCTGGGGCTATAATCCCTACGTCACCAACACGCTCTACCGCGGGCAGCCGTTTTTCCCGGTGCTGGGTTCCGCGCGCTATCCGGGTACGCGGAATCCCGCCCAGGCCAATGAGGACGGCGAAACACCCAAGAATATGGTTGGGAGGGGCCGTTTCGTCCGATTCGGCTACGCCGTCTTCGGTCGGCCGGGCAATCAACCCTACCAGAAAGGCCGCAATGCCTCGCTGATGTGGCCATGGGGGGCGCGCCGGGAAGACCTCTATGCCTATAACTACCACGAGACGCGGGTCGCGGGCTTCGGGCCGTACTTCAGCGGCTGCCTCTTATTGGCCCTCGCGCTCGGCCTGTGGCTGATGGCGGCTGACCGCCGGCGTTGGGCGCTGGGATTGATTTTCAGCGCAATCGTCGCATCGCTGCTGATCAGCCCGGCGCTTTGGTGGCCGCGCTACGGTCCGCAGCTCTGGCTGCTCCCGGCGACGCCGCTGATCTTCATTTTTGGCGGTGCGCGACCGCGCGGCCAGGTCGCCGCCGCCTGGAGTCTGGCTGGCTTGTTGATCGTTAACGCTGGCATCGTTGGCGCGGTGCGTTTCCGGTGGGAAACGCGCGCCAGCTTGCGGCTGCGGCGTCAACTTACGGAAATGAGGGAATCCGGTCTGGCCTACGACGTCAGCACCCGCTATTTCAGCATGTCGGCCGATGAGCGCCTGGCGGAGGCCGGCGTGAAGTTTCACGATGTCGGAGACAAGCGCGGCCCAGACTGGATTGAACTCACGAGCGTCGTGGAGGGTTATCCCTTGGCCAACCGTTATCATCCCGCGGCTCGCTGAGATCATTCGGTCTACCCCTCGGGGGCTACCGCAGGAATTTCATGGCCGCGACTTGACCAATCCAGAAGATGAACATCCAGCGGATCATCTTGGACTCGGCCTTGGCGAGCTTCGTCTCGAGTTGCGCGAGGTCGCTTTTGAAGTCTGACCGCAGTTGGGCGGCGCTGGCCCTCATTTCGGCCCGCAACTCGACGCTGAGAGTGAAGATATCCTGCTTGAGCGATGTCTCCAGGCGATGCACTTCGGAATCCAGCTTGGCTGTGCCAACCTTGGTCGCAAGGGCTTTTGTCTGGTGCATTTCATCATCAGCAAACGCGTGGCCGATGGCTTGGGCGATGGCCCGGGCCTGCGGCTCGGATAGGTCGGCGGTTTTAAGTGATTCGAAGAGTTTGAGGGAATCGATCATGGGCTGATGGTAACAACCCGGGGCGTAGAAACTTGGGTCTGACGCCCCCTTGGCAAAGATGGCGGGTTCTGTATGGTGGGGGCATGTTTGTCGACGAATGCACCATCAAGGCGCGGGCGGGGGACGGCGGCCGGGGCTGCATCTCATGGCGCCGCGAGAAATATGAGCCGTTCGGCGGGCCCAACGGCGGCGATGGCGGCCGTGGCGGCGCGGTCGTGCTGCTGGGCGACGAAAACACCAACAATCTGATCGACTACCGCTTCAAGCAGCACTGGAACGGGGAGCGGGGCGAGCATGGCCTGGGCAAGGACTGCACCGGCCGGGAGGGGAAGCCCGCCATCCTCAAGATCCCCCTGGGAACCATCGTGACCCGGAAGGACACCGGCCAGGTGGTGGCCGAAGTGACCGAGCACGGGCAGCAGGTCGTCCTCTGCAAGGGCGGCAACGGCGGCTGGGGCAACACCCATTTCAAGACCTCCACCAACCGCGCCCCGCGCCGCGCCAATCCGGGCCAACCCGGGGAGCAGGGCGAGTTCAAGCTGGACCTGAAGAGCATCGCCGACGTCGGGCTCGTAGGGTTTCCCAATGCGGGCAAATCCTCACTGACGCGGGCCATCACCCAGGCGCGCCCCAAGGCCGCCGCCTATCCCTTCACGACGCTCCATCCCCAGATCGGCGTCATCGAGCATGCCGACCTGTTGCGCGGCGGCCGGCGGCTGCTCCTCGCCGACATTCCCGGCCTGATCGCGGGCGCGAGTGAGAACCGGGGCCTCGGCCACCGGTTCCTCCGGCACATCGAGCGCTGCAAGCTTCTCGTCATCATTCTCGACATGGCCGGCGTGGATGGCCGCGATCCGCGCGACGATTACCGCGACCTCTTGCGCGAGCTGGAGCTGTACGATCCGGCGCTGCTCGAGAAGCCCCGGCTGGTCGCGGCCAACAAGATGGACCTGCCCGAGGCGAAGGCCTGGCTGGCCAAATTCAGGCGCCGCCACAAGGTGGCGGTGGTCGAGCTATCGTGCCTCAGCGGGAAGGGGCTTAATCCCCTGAAGCGGGAGCTGGCGAGACGGGCCACGCCGAAGCCGCCAAAAGCATCGCGGTAAGCTCGGTGCCGGCACGCGCGAACTGGGCGCCGATCCAGACGCGGCGCTGCCCGGCGATTTCCCTCGCGGGCGCGGACAGGTCGGGCAGGGGAGCTTCCTCGAGCGCCCGCCGCGCCGCCTCCAGTGGACGAGCTCCGGTGTCCGGCTCTCCGGCCAGGTGGCGGGCGATCTCCTCCAGGGCGGCTCCGCCACGCTCCGCGAAGACCGCCAATTCCCGGCCGACGGCCGGAGCCGGTGGCGAAAGATGGAGCGCGACCAGGTTGAAGGCGCGGGTGAGGCGCTGATTGCCGTTGGCGAGCGCGGCCGCCTGCTCGAGGCGGTCCTGCCGGTTCTTCGGGTCGCCCATCATCCGCTGGAGGGAGGAGAAGACAGTGCTGTTGGCCGCCTCCGCCCCCTGCCTCGCCTGGATGGCCGCCGCGTCGTAGGCCGCGCCTTCCGTCAGATGCTGCGCCAGGAGGCGGAGGTAGCTGGCATTGGCGCGCAGCGCCTGCGCCAGGAGGGGAGGGAAGCGCTCGCGCTCCCACATGGGCCAGAAGACCAGCGCGGCAAAAAGCGCGAGGAGTCCGCCCGCCGTCGTGCTGGCGAGCCGTTCAATGGTGAAGGACAGCTCCACGCGACCGCTGGACTCCGTCAGCAGGACGACAAAAATTGTGATGAAAATGACCGCGACCCCATAGTCGCGCTTGAGCAGATAGGTGAAAATGAAGCACGACACCGCGATCGCCGTCATGAGGACGGCCAAGGGCAGGTGAAGCAGGAGGAGGAAACTGGCGAGGACGCTGCCGGCGAGCGTCCCGAGCATGCGCTGGGCGGCCTTCAGCCGGGTCGCGCCATAGTCAGGCTGCAGGACCACCACCATCGTGAAGGGCAGCCAATAGCCATGGGGCAGGTGCCAGCCCTTGAACGCCAGGACGCCCAGCATTGTCAGCACGGCGATCCGGGCGCTGTAGCGGATCAGCGCGGGATCAATGCGGCCGCCGAAATTGAGCGCCGAGGCGAGGGGGCGCATCGTCCAGACATTGAGATCGAAGAGCTCCAGGGAAATGGCCGTGCGCTCGCCGGCTCGGTCAATGGTGGCGCGCAGATCCCGCCCCACCACCGCGAGATGCCGCTCGATCGGGCCGATCAGGTCCACCACCGGGGCCGGCGTGGCGGCCGGCAACCGGGATTGCAGCGCCTGCAGCAGGAAATTCAGGCGCCGCAGCCGCACCTCGCACGCCGCCAGATGCGCGGGCTGGCGCGAGACCACGGCCAGCGCGACGGTACGCGCCGTGTTCGTCAGGGTCGTCAGGACGGTCTGCCAAGAGGGCGCCAGCCTGGCCCATTCGGAAGGCGGCAGGCCTTCGAGCGCGGTGTTGAGTGCGCCGACCTGGAGCGCCAGGCGGGCGGCCGCCCCTTGCAGCTCGCCCAGCCGCAGGAGCCAGGGGGTCTCCCGGGCGGCGCCGCCAAGGGCCAGCGCCTCGTGAGTCTGATCCAGGACCGTGTGGAGCGCCGTCTCGGCCGCAGCCATGGCCTGGTGGCGCAGGGCGGTGGCGACGGGTGGGTCAGAAGCCATCGCGGCGAAGAGATCGCCGACGGCCAGCCAGCTGTCGGAAACGGCGCGCCGCAGCGGGTGCTGGGGACGGAAGGGCCAGAATGCGACCTGGAGGAGCACGCCAAAAAAGCCCCCGGCCAGCGTGGCCAGCAAATGGTGGCGGGCGGCCAGCGAGCCGCCCGCGCCCGCCAGCCCGAGGGCATACATCAGGGTGGAGGACACAGCCACCGTCGGGCCATAGTCGCTGCTGAGCTGGCGCCAGAGCCCGCCGGCGACCGCGACCACCGCCATGGCCGCCACGGCCAGAGCCAAATGGGGCGCCAGCAGTCCGCCGAGACCGGCGCAGGCGGCGAAGATGACGGACGCCGCCACGAGGAGGCTGAACCTCAGGGCGTAGGCGCCGCGGACATCGAGCATCGCGACATTCTGCGCCGCGAACGCGGCGAAGGCGGCCTCCACCGGCAGATGGCCGGCGGTTGCGACCAAGAGGGGCACCATCAGGGCGACCGTGCAGCGGACGGCCCGGCTCAGGTCGGGCCGGAGCGATTCTCGCTCAACCAGCTGGCTAAGATGCATCCAGGAGCGTGGCGCCGCCATGGCGCAGCAAATGGGCCCGGCCGGATTTTCTCAAGTTTTGCCGTCCGGGGACGATTGCAGGGATTGACCGCGGTCTGCCTTGACGCCGGATCGCCCGCCGAATTTGGCCGCACGCATTTGTCATGGCCAATGTCCTATTGATCGACGAGAGCCAGGTGGCGAGGAAGGCCCTTCTGGGAATTCTCACCCGGGGAGGGCACCGCCTGGCCGCGGTCGGGAGCGCCGAGGAGGCATGGGAGTTCCTGCGCCTCCACGTGAAGCTCGATCTCGTCTTCCTTGAGCTGGGGCCGCGCTCGGGCCTGGATTTTGTCCGGCGCCTGCGCGAGGACTGCTTTTTCAAGCACCTGCCCGTCGCCATCTATGCCTCGCGGGCCGCCCGGGCGGCGGTGCGGACCGCCTCCGAGCTCGGGGTGCAGAATTTTTTGGTCAAGCCCTACGACGCCCAGCACGTCTACGCGGAGATCGCCCGGGCGCTGATCAACCCCTGGCGGCAGCGGCATTTCGAGGAGGAAAAATCGTTCTGCGTGCTGCTGGGCCTCCAGCCCGCCGAGCTCCAGCGCAAGCTCGGCATGCTGCGGGCCGCTTTCGAGGCGGAAGGTCCGCACCTGGCGGAATCCGCCGCCCGCCGCGGCCCGGACGCGAAGCTGCGCGTGGCCAAGCTCGCCGCCGCGGCGGAGGAGGCAGGCGCCTGGGGCGCGGTCGAATGCCTGAGCGGCCTGCAAAGGCGGATCGAGGAGGGAAACTGGGCTCGGTTCGCCGAGGAGCTCGGGGGCCTGGCCTTCGCCGCGCGCCTCATCTTCACGCAACTGCATCCGAGCTTTGTGCCCGATCCCATGCTCTCCGATCACGAGCGGGCGGCGGAGAAGGAGATGCGGGAGCGGGCGCTCTGGTCCGGGGCGGAAGTGGAGGGCCGCTGCCCGGTCGTCCGTCCGGAGGAGGCGCGACGACGGATCGAGGAGCTGGCCGGCTGTCCGGTGGTGGACTCGGCCGCGGCGATGTTTCAGATGCTGGCCGATGGCCGCTCCTCGAGCCTGATCCCCCTCATGGAGCAGGTCGAAAATGACCCGGGGCTGGCCGCGCAGATCCTCATCGCGGCCACGCGACTGCGGCGCGACTTGGAGGACGACGACACTCCGGTGGAGGACGTGCGGCTGGGGGTGGAGCTTCTCGGGGCGGTGAAGCTCGGGACGCTGGCGCAGGGGCTGGTGACCTTGGAGGAGAGGCTGCTCCACGCGCCGCCTTTCACCTGGCCCCGCTTCTGGATGTTTCAAATCGCGGTGGCCCGCATGTCGCGGCACGTCTGCGACTATCTGGAGCTGCCGGGGCCCAAGGGCCAGGCCTACACCGCCGGGCTGCTGCACGATCTGGGCAAGCTGCTGCTCGCGCAGGTCTATCCCTTCGGCTGGCAGGCCATCCTGGTCCATGCGCGCGAGCAGGGCATCCCGACGGCGCTGGCGGAGCGCAGATTCATCGGCTGCACCGCCCGCGAGCTGGCCGGTCATTTCGCGCGGGCGCATGCCCTGCCCGACTGTTACCGCCGCGTCATGTGCTTCCTCGAAAAGCCCGACGAGGCCGACGGGGACCAGGAACTCGTGGCGGTGGTGGCCCTGGCGCGCGATATCTGTCGGCGCAATCACATCGGGCACGATGGCGACCAGCCGCATGGCCATGGGCCGCCGCTGGAGAAAACGCGCGCCTGGGGCGTCCTCGGTCCGGGGATCTTCCCCAGTTTCCATTGGGAGGAATTTGAGGCGCAAATGCACGCCCGCTGCCAGGATATCAAGCGGGAGCTGCACGGCTGGCTGGAGGCCCCCGCGATCTGACGTCCGCCCGAGGGTGCGCCCTCAGGCGTAGATCCCGCCGCCCAGCAGCCGACTGCCCTGGTAGAGGGCCAGGACCTGCCCGCTGGCGAGCGCGCGCTGGGGCGCGGCGAACCGGATGAGGGCGCGGTCGGGGCCCTCGGGCAGGAACTCCAGGGGCACGCGCGGGTCCCGGTAGCGGACGCGCCCCTCGAGCGGACGCGGGACAGTCACGGGCTCGCCGGCCCAGGTCAGGCTGTGCACCCGGATCTCGCTTTGGAAAAGACCGGGGGCACCGGGCTCGTCGAAGGCGACGAGCAGGGCGTCGTCCGCCGCGCGCTTGCCGACCACGACATAGCGCTGGCGGTCGGTGTTCGACGGCACGCCGATCCCCTTGCGCTGGCCGAGCGTGTAAAAGTGCAGGCCGCGGTGGCGGCCGAGCTCCCGCCCATCGGCGGCGCGGAGGATCGGCCCCGGCCGGTCGGGAACATAGGCCCGCAGAAAATCCTGCATTTTCACCTGGCCGATGAAGCAGATCCCCTGGCTGTCCTTCTTGTCGGCGTTGGCCAGCCCGGCGGCCCGCGCGCGCCGGCGCACCTCCGGCTTGGTCAGGCGCCCGAGCGGAAAATGCGCGGCGCGAATTTGCTCCGGCGCGAGCAGCGCGAGAAAATAGGACTGGTCCTTGTTCAGGTCGGCCCCCTCGTAGAGCAGGTCGCCGTCGCGGCGGGCATAGTGCCCGGTGGCCACGGCGGCAAAGCCATGGTCGCGCGCCCAGGCCGCGAAGACCCCGAACTTGATCTCCCGGTTGCACTGGGCATCGGGGTTGGGCGTGAGCCCGCCCGCATAGCCGTCGAGCAGGGGCTGGACGATCCGCTCGCGGTAGTCACGCATCAGGTTTACCACCTGAAAGTCGAGGCCGAGACGCTCCGCGCTCCGGCGCGCGTCCGCAATGTCCTCCTCCCAGGGACAGTCGCCGAGCACCCCGTCCTCGTTGATCCAGTTTTTCATGTAGGCGCCCGCGACCGCGTACCCCTCGTCCCGCAGGAGAAGGGCGGCGACGGAGCTGTCCACGCCGCCGGACATGGCGACGAGAATCTTTTCGCGGGCGGGCACGGGAGAGAATGATGGACGAACCGGGCGGCGGGCTCAATTCGTTCTCGCCCCCTTGAGCCGGGGGCGGTTTTTTAAACCTTCGTGGCTGACTCCTCCCCACGCCTTGTCCGCGCCTGGCTCGATTCGCCGTCTTCGGGAATCGCGGAGTTCAACCGCGACTGGGGGGCCGAGGCCGCGCCCTGGCTGCAATTGGGCGAGGCGAGCGTGAATCTCGTCGAACAGGCTCCGGCGGGCGGCGTGGCGGCCGGCCGGGCGTTCGGGTATTTTGCGGGCGCCGCGGGCGAGCTTTCGTTCGTCCTCCCGCTGGAGCAGGGCTGCGAGGTGGACCCGGCGCGCGAGCGCGTCTACCTCGCCGGCGATTTCAACGGCTGGGAGAAGGCCGTCGGCAGCCCCGACTGGGTGCTGGAGCCGGCGGAGCTGGAGGGAGCGCGGGTCCTGCGCTGGAGCGGCGCGCCGGCGCAGGTCCACTGGCCCGAGCGGCAGCGCTTCAAGTTCGTGACCGACGACTATCTCTGGCTCGGGCTGCCCGATGATGCCCCCAATGCGGTGCGCGACGCTGCCGGCAACGCCAACCGCCTGCTGGATCCGGCGCGGACCGGCCGCCATCTCTGGCGCTTTGCGGCGGACCGGCCGATCGACCTGGCCGAGCGGTGGACGCTGGTCTCGGGGGCCGACCGCGTGCCGCTCGTGCCCGACAGTTTTTTCTTCGACCTGAGGACCCACCTGGTGCTGGGTGCGCTCCCTTCGGCCGAGGAGACCGTCTTTCGGCTCTTTGCTCCGCGGGCGCGCCAGGTCACGCTCTGCGTCTGTGCGGACCTGGCCGGCCAGGACCAGCCCCACCGCTTCGCGCTCGGTCGCGCTCCGCACCCCGGGGACGCCGGCGTCTGGCAGCTCACCCTCGACCAGGACATGCAGGGCTGGTTCTACTGGTACCTGGTCGACGGCGTGCGCGACGGAGCGGGCAAGTTCGATCCCGGCGTCCGCGTGCTCGATCCCTATGCCCTCGCCACGGTGGACCGGGGCGGCCCCGGGATCGTCCTCGATCGCGAATGGATCGGCTCCGGCGACCGCGCGTTTTCCACCCCGGCCTGGCAGGACCTGGTGATCGTGGAGGCGCACGTGCGCGACCTGGCGGCCAACGCCCCGGTGTCCGCCACGCCGGAGGAGCGCCGCGGCTTCACCGGCCTGCGGCGGTGGGTGGAAAGCCCGGATTTTTACCTCCATCGGCTCGGGGTCAATTGCGTCGAGCTGCAGCCGGTCCAGGAATTCGATAACGCCACTCCCGAGGAGTACCACTGGGGCTACATGACGAACAGCTTCTTTGCGCCGGAGAGCAGCTACGCGCTCGCGCCGGCCGAGGCCTCGGGTGTGCGCGAACTGCAGGCCCTGGTCGCGGCCCTGCACGGACGGGGGATGGCGGTGCTCCTCGACGTCGTCTACAACCACGTCGGCGTGCCGGCGCATCTCATGCTGATCGACCGCCTCTATTATTTCGAGCAGGACGCCTCCGGCGCCCTGGCCAACTGGAGCGGCTGCGGCAATGATTTCCGGGCGCGCGCCGCGATGGCCCGGCGGCTGATCATCGACAGCTGCACCCACCTGATCGAGGCCTACGGCGTCGACGGCTTCCGTTTCGACCTGGCGGAATTGTTGGGCGTGGAGGTGCTGCGCGAGATCGAGGCGGCCCTGAAGCGGGTCAAGTCCGACGTGATCCTGATCGCCGAGCCCTGGAGCTTTCGCGGCCATATCGCGGGCGCCCTGCGCGACACCGGGTGGGCCTCCTGGAACGACGGCTATCGCGACTTCCTGCGCGGGTACGTGGGCGGCCGGGGTTCGGCGGAGCGGATGGAATATTTCCTGCGCGGCTCGCCCTGGTACTATGCGAAATGGCCGGCGCAGACGGTGAACTACGTCGAGTCGCACGACGACCGGACGTGGATCGACGCGATCACCGAGAACCCGGGCAACAACGGCTTCGTCCCGACGGAGAACGACCGCCGCCGGACCCACCTGATGGCGGCGGTCCTGTTCATGTCGCTGGGCATACCGATGGTGGCGGCCGGCCAGGACTTCCTGCGCTCGAAGCAGGGCGTGAGCAACACCTACCAGCGGGGAGACCTCAACGCCCTCGACTACCATTTGCTCGAGCATCGCCTCGCCACCCATGCCTATTTTGCGGCCTGGATCGCCTTCCGCCGCGGCGAGCGGGGCGTCCTGCTGCGGCATTTCAGCCGGCCCGCGGAGGGCTTCTTCGAATTTTTCCCCGCGACGAATGGGGCGCCCCCGCTGGCCGTGGTCTACAACGCGGACGGGTCGGCCGGCCCCGGCCGCCTGCTTTTCGCCGTCAATCCCACGCCCGCCGCCACCACGATCCCGCTCGGTCCCGCCGCCGCCGGCACCTGGCGCCAGCTGGCCGACCGGGAGCGCTTCCTGCCCGAAGAGGAGCAGCGCCCCTGGAAGGGGGCGGCCACGATCGAAGTCCCCGCGTTGGGCTGCGGTCTTTGGGTCGACGCCTAGGGCGCCGCGGCGCCCGGGGCGCAAAACCACCTTGCCAAGTGGCGGGACCGCGTCTTCTTTTGTCCTCCTTCGCGTCCGCGCGAAGCCCTCCCGTAACTCAGAAAACAACGCTTCGACCCAACAGGACCTCCCATGGCAGTCAAAGTAGCTATCAATGGATTCGGCCGCATCGGCCGCCTCGTTTTCCGCGCCCTCGTCGAGCAGAGCCTGCTCGGCTCGGTGTTCGATGTCGTCGCCGTCGGCGACATCGTGCCGGCCGACAACCTGGCCTATCTGCTCAAGTACGATTCGACCCAGGGCCGGTTCGCCGGCACGGTCGGGTCGAGGAAGTCGAGCCCCGAAAAGCTCGAGGACGATGTCCTCGTCGTCAACGGCCATGAGATCAAGGTGGTCAGCGCCAAGACACCGGCCGAGCTGCCCTGGGGCGCGCTCGGGGTCCAGGTCGTCATCGAATCGACGGGACTCTTCACCGAGGCCGAGAAGGCCAAGGGCCATCTCCTGGCGGGAGCCCGGAAGGTCATCATCTCCGCGCCGGCCAAGGGCGAGGATATCACGGTGGTGATGGGGGTGAACGACGAGAAGTACGATCCGGCGAAGCACCACATCATCTCCAATGCGTCCTGCACCACGAACTGCCTCGCGCCCCTGGTCCACGTCCTCCTCAAGGAAGGCTTCGGCGTCGAGGAGGGCCTGATGACCACCGTGCATTCCTATACCGCCACGCAGAAGACCGTCGACGGCCCCTCAAAGAAGGACTGGAAGGGCGGCCGCTCCGCCGCGATCAACATCATCCCCTCCACCACCGGCGCCGCCCGGGCGGTGGGGCTGGTATGCCCGGAAGTGAAGGGCAAATTGACCGGCATGTCCTTTCGCGTGCCGACGCCCACCGTGTCGGTGGTGGACCTCACGGTGAAGACCGTGAAGGAGACCTCGTACAAGGAGATCAGCGAGGCGATGAAGCGGGCCAGCGAGACCTATCTGAAGGGGATCCTCGTCCACACCGCGGACGAGGTCGCCTCGAGCGATTTCATCCACGACAAGAGCTCCTCGATCTTCGACGCCGGCTCCGGCATCGAGCTCAACAGCCGGTTCTTCAAGCTGATCAGCTGGTACGACAACGAGTGGGGCTACAGCAACCGCTGCGTGGACCTGCTCAAGAAGGTCGCCGCGGCGCTGTAACGCCATGGCCAGGTTCAAGACCATCCGCGACCTCGACCTCGCGGGCAAGCGCGTGCTCGTGCGGGTCGATTTCAACGTGCCGCAGGACAAGGTCACCGGCGCCATCACCAACAACCAGCGGATCGCCGCGGCATTGCCCACAATCCGGCATGCCCTGGACCGGGGCGCCGCGGTCGTCCTGATGAGCCACCTCGGCCGCCCCGACGGCCAGCGGATCGCCAAGTTTTCCCTGAAGCCGGTGGCCGTCGAGCTGGAAAAGCTGCTCGGCCGCCCGGTGAAGTTCTGCGGGAACTGCAGCGGACCGGAGGCCGAGGCGGCGTGCGCCCGGCTCGCGCCCGGCGAGGTCCTGCTCCTGGAAAATCTCCGCTTCCACATCGAGGAGGAGGGGAAGGTGAAGCTCGAGGACGGCACCTCGAAGAGGGCGGACCCCGCCGCGGTCGAGGCCTTTCGCGCCAGCCTCTCACGGCTCGGCGACGTCTACGTCAACGACGCCTTCGGCACGGCGCATCGCGCCCATTCCTCCATCGTCGGCCTCACGCTGCCCCAAAAGGCGGCAGGCTTTCTCATGGAGGCGGAGCTCAACGCGTTTGCCGCGGTGCTGGAGCAGCCCCGGCGGCCGCTCCTGGCGATCCTCGGCGGGGCCAAGATCGCCGACAAGATTCCCCTGATCAAGAATCTGCTGGAGAAGGCCGACGAGATCATCATCGGCGGCGGCATGGCCTACACCTTCAAGAAGGTGATCGATGGCATGGAGATCGGCGACAGCCTGTTCGATCCGGAGGGGGCCAAGATCGTCGGCGATCTGGTGGCCCTGGCCAAGGCGCGGGGCGTGCGGCTGGTCTTCCCGGTCGATTATGTGTGCGCCAACAAGTTTGCCCCGGACGCGGAGACCCGGCCGGCCGACGATGCCACCGGCATCCCCGCCGGCTGGATGGGCCTGGACGCCGGCCCGAAGTCGATCGCGCTCTATCGCGAGGCGATCCTGCGCGCGAAGACGATCGTCTGGAACGGCCCTTCGGGCGTGTTCGAGTTCGACAAGTTCGCGGGCTCGACCCGGGCCATGGCCGAGGCGGTGGCCGAGGCGACGGCGGCCGGAGCCACCACCATCATCGGCGGCGGCGACACCGCCACCGCCGCCAAGAAGTTCAAGGTGGCCGACCGCGTCACCCACTGCTCGACCGGCGGCGGCGCCAGCCTCGAATTTCTCGAGGGGAAGGTGTTGCCTGGGGTGGCTTTTCTCGAATCCTAGTGTCGTCCATGTCCTCGCGCAAAAAGCTCATCGCCGGAAACTGGAAGATGAACAAGACGGCGTCCGACGCCGTCGCCCTGGCGGAGGGCCTGGTGGCGGCGGTCGGCAAGCAGGCGGGGGTGGAGGTGGTGGTCTGCCCTCCCTTCACCGCGCTGGAATGCGTCGCCCGGGCGCTCGACGGTTCGCTGATCAAGCTGGGCGCGCAGAACATGCATCCCGAGCCGTCCGGCGCCTTCACCGGCGAGGTCTCCGCGCCCATGCTCCGCGCCCTCTTCGTCACCCACGTCATCCTGGGCCACAGCGAACGGCGCCAGTACTTCGCCGAGACCGACGCCTTCATCAACCTGAAGACCCTGGCCGCGCTCAAGCACCAGCTCCGGCCGATCGTCTGCGTCGGAGAAACCCTGGCGGAGCGCGAGGCCGGCTCCACCCTCAAGGTGGTCCAGACGCAGGCCGAGCGGGCCCTCGAGGGCGTGAGCAAGGAGCAGGCCGCTGGCCTGGTTATCGCCTACGAGCCCATCTGGGCCATTGGGACTGGCAAGGTCGCCACGGCCGAGCAGGCGCAGGAGGTGCACGCCTTCATCCGCGGGCTCCTGGCCAAGCTCTTCACCGAGCCGGTCGCCCGGCGGGTGCGGATTCTCTACGGGGGTTCGATGAAGCCGGCCAACGCGGCGGAGCTGCTGGGCCAGAAGGACATCGACGGCGGCCTGATCGGGGGAGCCAGCCTCGAGGCCCGCAGTTTTCTGGATCTGGTCGCCGCCGCCGCCGCATCCTGACGATGAAAATCTACGACACGACCCTCCGCGACGGCACGCAGGGGGAGGGGATCAGCTTCTCCGTCGCGGACAAACTCCTGATCGTGGAGCGGCTGGACCAGTTCGGCGTGGACTACATCGAGGGCGGGTTTCCCGGCTCCAATCCCCGCGACATCGCCTTCTTTGCCGAGGCGCGCAAGCTGAAGCTGCGCCACGCCCGCCTGGCGGCCTTCGGGTCCACGCGGCGCGCGGGAACGAGGGCGGAGGACGACGCGCAGCTGCGCACGCTGCTCGAGAGCGGCATGCCGGTCCTGACGCTCGTGGGGAAAACCTGGCTGCTGCACGTGCGGGAAATCCTCCGCACGACCGCCGAGGAGAACCTGGCGATGATCGAGGACTCCGTGCGCTATCTCGTGGCGCAGGGCCGCGAGGTCGTGTACGACGCGGAACATTTTTTTGACGGCTATCGGGAGGATCCCGACTATGCGCTGCGCACGCTCGAGGCCGCGGCGCGGGGCGGCGCGGGCAACCTCTCGCTTTGCGAGACCAACGGCGGCAAACTGGTGCCCGAGGTCGGGCAGATCACGGCGGCGGTCGTCGCCCGCTTCGGAGGCGAAAGGGTGGGCATCCACTGTCACAACGACAGCGGCCTGGGCGTGGCCGTCACCCTCGCCGGCGTCGAGGCCGGCGCCACCCTGGTCCAGGGCACGATCAACGGCTACGGCGAGCGCGTCGGCAACGCCAACCTGACGACTATCCTCCCGAATCTCTTCCTCAAGATGGGCCGCACGGCGTTTTGCGCGGCCCATCTCGGCGAGCTGCGCGAACTGGCGCTCTTTTTTGACGAGCTGGCCAACCTGCGGCCGGACCCCAAGGCGCCGTTCGTCGGCCAATCGGCCTTCGCCCACAAGGGGGGCCTGCACGCCAACGCCGCGCAAAAGGTCGCGCGCAGCTACGAGCATATCGATCCCGGCCTGGTGGGTAACCGCACGCGCGTCCTGGTCTCGGACATGGCCGGACGGAGCAGCCTCGTGCTCAAGGCCCGCGAGCTCGGGCTCGAGCTCGACGAGAAGCGCCCGGAGATGAAGGGCCTGATCGAGGAGCTGAAGGAGCGCGAATTCCGCGGCTACGAGTACGAGGCGGCCGACGCCTCGTTTCAGCTGCTCGTGGCCAAGTGGCTCGGCCGCCGCCCCTCGTTCTTCGCGGTCGACGGCTATCGGGTCATCATCGAGCGCCATCACGGCGAGCTCTGGGCCGAGGCCACGGTCAAGCTGCGGATCAACGGCGAATCGGTCCACACCGTGGCGGAGTCCACCGGGCCGGTGGGGGCCCTCGACCTGGCGCTGCGCCGCGCCCTGGAGAAAACCTACCCGCGGCTGCACGAGATGACCCTGCGCGACTACAAGGTGCGCATTCTGGACAGCAACCAGGGGGCGGCCGCGCGCACGCGGGTCTTCATCGAGAGCGGGGACGGCACCGCCATCTGGGTCACGGTGGGTGTGAGCGACAACGTCATCGATGCGAGCTGGGAGGCGCTCCGCGACGCCGTGGAATACATGCTCACAGTAAAGGCGCCAGCAGCCGGCTGAGCTCCTCGACGAGGCTGCCGAGAATCCGGCGCTGGCCGGCGGGCTCGACCGGCTCCTCCGCACACTCCCGCATGAGGTCGGCCGCCCACGCCCGCAGGGCGAGGACGTCGACCGCGGAGTGCGCGACGACGCCGATCTCGAAGTTCACGAACAGGCTCCGCAGGTCGAAATTGGCCGAGCCGATCAGCGCCACCCGCTCGTCGACGATCATGGCCTTGGCGTGCAGCATGGCGCCAGGATAGAGCAGGATCCTCCCGCCGGCCCGCCGGAGCTCCCGGGTGTAATAGCGCCGGGCAAAATCGGTGACCGGATGATTGGACCTGGCGGGAAGGACCAGCGTGACGCTGCGGCCGGCGCGCGCCTTGACGATGAGCGAGCGCAGGAGGACGTCGTCCGGGATAAAGTAGGGTGTCACGATGCAGATGCTCTGCTCGGCCTCCTGGATCATCGCGATGATGCCCTCATAGAGGGGATCCCCCGGCACGTCGGGACCGCTGGGGACGACTTGCAGCGCGCTCCGGCCCCGCGGCTCGACCACGTGCGCGGGAATCTCCGCGCGGAGCGTCTCGGACCTCTGCCGCGTGGCGAAGCACCAATCCGCGATGAAGACCTCGTTGAGCAGCGCGGCGGCGGGCCCCTCGATCACGGCGCCCAGGTCGCGCCAGCGCTTCCGATAGGGCGCGGCGCCCATGTATTCCCGGGCAAGATTTCGGCCATCGAGCAGCGCGGTCGTGTGATCAAAGATGCCAATCTTTCGGTGGTTGCGCAGGTTGGCCGAGGTGCGCGAGCCCAAGGGCAGCACCGGCATGAAGCGGCCGACCTCTCCGCCGGCATTCCGGATCGGATCGACGAAGCCCCGGCTCGAGATGAAGGAGCCGAAGGCATCGAGGAGGAGCCGCACCTTGACCCCGGCGGCGGCTCGCTCCGCCAGGAGCTGCACCAGCCGCCGGCCGGTCTCGTCGCGGCCGAGAATGAAGGTGGTGATGTGGATCTGGTGCCGGGCGGCCAGGATGTGCTCCTCGAGCGCCTTAAAGTCATCCTCGCCGGTGACGTTCAGCTTCAGCCGGTTTCCGCCCACGGGCGGCCCGCCGCCCGCCGCGGTCACCGTGTCGGCCACGGCGGGGGCGAGCGGCGGTTGCGGTCCGGCGCTGGCTCCCGGCAGCGTCGCAACCAGGCGCGACTTGCGGCCGGCAATGCGGCGGAGCTTGCGGCCGCCGATGAGGAGATAGAGCGGCACGCCCACGTACGGCATCAGGATGATGCCGAGGAGCCAGGCGAAGGTGTTGGCCGGCGCCCGCTTTTCGCTCAGGAGCCGGGCGACGAGGACGAAGGCCAGGATGAAGCCGGCGACCGCGAAGAAATGGGGCAGGTAGCCCTGGGCGAGGAAGCGCTCGACGATTTCACGCAGGTGGGATTGGCCGAGCATCGTCCCCAGACAATAGGGAGCCCTGCCGGAGGCAACCACCGGCTCAGCCCCTCGAGGCCGGTCGGAGCTGCTGGTCCGAGCCGTAGACGTAATTCACGCCCTGCCAGCTGAACGTCAGGGACGATGTCTCCCCGCTGTTGAGGTGAACGGGAATGCCGGCCTCCTGGAAGGCGACGAAGATGCGGCGCATCTGGCTGTCGGCCGTATCGCCGGTCAGCCGCTCGGGAACCCGCCGTGGATGCGTGATCCCGGCGGTGGCGGCCGGCGGGGGGTGGGACGCCAGCCTCGCCCGCGCCTCGGCGATCGACGATTGCAGTGCGGCGGTATCGCCGATGGCGCCGGCCGCGAGGCCCTTGAGCAGGACGAAATGGTTGAGCGAGGGGCTGAAGAGGCATAGCTTCCCGTTCAGCGTATACGCCGCGAAGGGGTCATCGCTCGCCACCGGCATCGATTTTTCCAGCGGATGGGCCTTCAGATAAGTGGCCGAGAAATAGATGCTCTCGATCAGCCCGCCGTCCTTGACGCAAAGATAGGGGAGACCGGTGACGGGATTGCGGGGAATGGGATGGCCGATCGTTCCACTGTAGGGCCTATAGACATAATGCACCCCCTCCCAGTCGAAGACCACGGCCGGAATCGACCGCGCCGCGATCCCCTTCCTGGTCCGGACCTGATAGCTGACGGGACTGACGGCGACCGGGATCAGTCCCGCGCGGCCGGGATCATGCAAGGCGCGGTAAACCGTGTCGAGCATCTGGGCGGGCGGCTCATGGTGGCGATCTCCCGTGCCCCCCGAGGGATCGAGAAAACCAGGATAGGCGAAATTGAGTCCGGAGGGAACAATCTGGCCGGTATCTCCCAACCCTCCGGGGCTCGTGTAGAGGGTGTCCAGATAGGGATTGAAGGGATTATAGCCGCCGCCCCCGGCGGTGAACTCGCCCGACACGGGCAGGAAATTGCTTTGATAATATCCGATCCCGCCGCGGCCTTGGCCCGCTGAGAACGCCAAATCCCCCAGTCCGCGAAAGACAGCGAGTTCCAGCGAAGCATCGAGCTCGTAGGCTTCGCGAATTCCGTCGATGGCGTCTTCCACCTTCTTTTGCTGGTGGATATCGGCCGCGGTGAGGCCGTGCAGCCGGACATGTTCGCCCAAGGCGTAGCTGTTGGCATAAAGGGCCCCATTTTGCGTGTAGATCGTGGTCGCCTGGGACACCTGGCCGTCGGGGCCGCGATTGATGTAGATCAGCGCCTCATCGCTGGGATGTTCCACCAGATAGCCGTGGCGCCAGATGATCGCCTGGATCAGCGGGCTGCCCCGGGCATCGATCCAGGGCTCATCAAACATCGTGTTCAATTTATCGATGAAAGCGGCGAACGGCGACGAGAACCTCGGGGCCGTGACTTCATAGGCGGGCAGGTTCACCGGTTGGTCGGCGGCGGTTGCAACCAGGCTCACCGCTGGAAACACGAGCGCCGTCACCAACACAAGGAGGGGTAGCTTTTTGAGGCGTGTCTTCATGATCTTGAGTCCGGTTACTCGCATACTCCGTGCCAGATGTCCGTTTTAATTTTGTAATAGTTTTACAAATAATAACTTACAAAAGTATTGGACCAAGTGAACTGCTATGGGTTCGAGAGCAGATTGGGGCTGGCAACCAAAAAAAGCGGGGTGGTTGTTGGAAAATGGTCGAAATCAACCGGGAACAAGCCCGGCAACGCACGGAAGCATAACCCTCAAAACAAATGATTCCAAGAGAAAGTTGATTTCTCCAGCCGCGAAGCGACCCGGCGGGGCGGGCGGGCCGGTCGGCTGCAAATAAGGTCTTGAAGGCAACCAACTCGCGGGGTTTTCTGACCATTCGCTTTTCGGTGGGTTACTCAAGTGGCCAACGAGGGCGGACTGTAAATCCGCCGGCTAACGCCTTCGATGGTTCGAATCCATCACCCACCAATTTTTGAAAAGGTAGCGCGGGTTGTCCCAACCCGCCTTCGCTCCGTCCGTCCTGGACGTCCGATCGGCGCGTTGGGGACAACGCGCCCTACCTTTTGCCGGGCACCCCTCCGGCCCGGGTCTGTCAGTGGCAGCGTGAATCAATCGGTTTTCCCGCAAAAGCGGGCCTGGCCAAAATGGACGCTTTGGTTGCTGGGGGCCCTGGTGATCCTGCTGGTAGCCCTTCGCCTGGCGCTGCCATCCCTGCTCCAGCGCGAGATCAACCGGAAGCTGAGCGAAGTGCCGGGATATTCGGGCCACGTCGGCCGGATCGGCGTGCATCTCTACCGCGGCGCCTACAGCCTGCATCAGGTCGAAATCAGAAAGGAGGGCGGCCGGGTCGCCCAGCCTTTCTTTTCCGCCTCGGTGATAGATTTCTCCCTCGCCTGGGGGCAGCTCTTTCACGGGAAGATAGTGAGCAAGATCTTCATCGACGGCGCCGAGATCAATTTCGTCCGCGGGCCGGCCGTGGAAACCAGCCAGCTCCAGGTCGACCGGCGCTGGCAGGACGTGGTCCACGCCATCTTTCCCATCAGCATCACCCGCCTGGAAATCAAGGACGGCCTGCTCCACTATCTCGACACGGCGGAAACCCCCAAGGTCGACGTCTATGTCCGCAACCTGTACGCGGTCGCCACCGGCCTGCAGAATCGCCCCGTCAATAAGAATGAGGAGTTTCCGGCCACGATCAGCCTCGAGGGCGACAGCATCGGCCACGGCCACCTCTCCATCAACGTCCAGGCCGATCCGCTGGCCAACCAACCGCATTTCTACCTGACCCTTTCGCTGCAGGACGTGGCGCTCCCCGCCCTCAACGATTTCCTTGAGGCGTACACGAATGTCACAGTGAGCGGCGGGAACTTCCGGCTTTTCGTCGAGGTCGGCGCCCGCGGCGGGCGCTTCGAAGGTTACATCAAGCCGTTCTTCGAGCACATGGTCATCTCCCCCGCCTCGGGAAAGAAGGACGGGGTCTGGCGCGAGGTTTGGGGCTCGGTCGTCGGAGCGCTGGTCCAGGTCCTCAAAAACAAGTCGAAGGATCAGTTCGCCACGAAGATCCCCATCGCCGGCGACTTTAGCGATGTGCGCACGGGAGTCTGGACCGCGATCGGCAACATGGTGCACCACGGTTTCATCAAGGCGCTGCCGACGGACATCGAAGGCAGCATCAACCCCGAAGAGGTGACGCCGAAGACGCAGGCGAAGGGCGCCGCCGAGCCGGTCCAGCCGGGCGCGAAGACGCCCTAAGGCAGCCGGCTTGCGGTACCCCCCAGGCCTTTTTCCTTGCCGGTGGCGCCGCCCCGAAGGTAAAGGTGAGCACGGTGCCAGGCTGTAACGCCGAAGTAGCTCAGTGGTAGAGCAGCTCATTCGTAATGAGCGGGTCGCCGGTTCAATCCCGGCCTTCGGCTCCAGTCTCCTCGGTCGCCCGTCCGATCATTCCCCCATCGCCCTCAGCCGGGCCATGTTCTGCCGGGCCGGCGCGTAGTCCGGCTGCCGTCGCAGCACCTCCTGGAATTGAGCCCGGGCCTCGGGCAGCCGCTGGGCCATCGCCAGGGCGACACCGAGATTGTTTCGCGCCTGAAGGTAATCCGGCCGCAGGCGCACGGCGGCCTGGAAGTGGGAGATCGCCTCGTCGAGCCGGCGGCCCCGCTGATAGGCCAGGGCCAGGTTATTTTCGGCCTCGGGATAATCCGGCTTAAGCCGCAGCGCCGCCGCATACTGGGCGATGGCCTCGGCATCGCGTCCCGTGCCAGCCAGGGTGTTGGCGAGATTGTAGCGGGCTCCCGCATAGGCGGAATCGAGCTGGACCGCCCGCTCAAAGTGCCGGATCGCCTCCGGAATCCGGCCGAGGTCGACGAGCGCCGTGCCCAGGTTGTTCTCGGCGTCCGGGTAGGCGGGGCGAAGGCGAAGCGCCGCCTCGTAATCGGAGACAGCCTCCGCGTTCCTTCCCAGGCCATGCCGGGCGGCGCCGAGATTGTAACGGGCCTCGGGATAGTTGGGTCGGAGCCGGATGCTCTCGTTGAAATCCGCGATCGCATCCTCGAAGCGGCCCGCCTCGAGCGCCAGCTCACCCCGATTGAGGTGGGCCTCGGCGAAGTCCGGGTTGAGGCGCAGGGCCTGCTCGAAGTCCCGGCGGGCCGCGGTCTTCCGGCCGGCGCGGGATTCGAGCAGGCCGAGATTGTTGTACACCATCCAGCTGGCCGGGCTGCGCTCGAGCGTCGCGCGATAGAGCGTCTCTTCATCGCGGTACAGGCGCGTCTGGCGCCACGTGAGAAAGCCGAGGCCGCCCACGGCCAGTACGGCCACCAGCCAGGCCCTGGCGGCCGCGTTCGGCCGTCGACGCCAGCCTTCCCAGCCCGCCCCGGCCAGCGCGAAGACCCCGATGATGGCGAGGTGCTGGTAGTGATCCGCGACCAGCGAGTACCGCATGAAAAATACGTCGGTGAACCCGAGGACGGGCAGCAGCAGGGCACAGAAATAGAGCCAGGCGCAGAGGCACGCCCGCCAAATTCGGTCGTCGCTTCGCGACGCGGAAATTGTCACGGCGTGGTTCGCAGCTTGCCCCGTCGTAGCCCTGGGCGAAGGCGGATGCAGCGAACGAAGTCGGGCCTTATACCCCAGCAAAACTGTCAGTGCCACGGTTGCGAGCAACGGCAGCCACCACCGCACCTCCGCCGCGTCCACGTGCCATTGCGGGTAGACAAAGATGAGGCCGAACGGCGCGACCGCCTTGGAGAGGTAGAACCAAATCGCCGCGGCCGCGCCGAGCAACCGCTGGAGGGCGCTGGCCTGGCGGATGACCTCGTGCGCGCCGTGCGTCTGAAACCAAATGTTCACCGCGACGAGCCCGGCCGAGACCGCAAAAAATGGCGCCAGGGCGGCGAGGTCCCGCCAGGCAAGGCGCCTGCGCCAGCCGATGATTCCGAGCAGCACCAACGGCAGCGGCGCGACGGACCCCTTGCTCAGCATGGCCAGGATGAAGGCGAACAGGCTCAGCCAATAGAAGGGGTCAGGCCACGAGGTAGCGCGGGTTGTCCCCAACCCGCTTCGGCGCTTCATACCAAAGCGCCCAGCCTCGGGGGATTCAGGCCCCGGCCCCGCGTCCTGCCAACCCGTCCGCAGGAACGAAAAGATCGACAGCAGGTAAAATAGCATCGCCATCAGGTTTTTCCGCTGGGCGATCCACGCGACGGACTCCACATTCACCGGATGCACGGCGAAGAGCATCGCCGCGAGGTAGGCTCCGGGCACGCGCAGGCGCCTGAGGATGGACCAGAGCAGCAGGGCCTCCGTGAGATGGAGCGCCAGGTTGGCCGCATGATAGCCGGCGGCATGGGTTCCCCAGAGCCGCCACTCCAGCCACAGGGAGGTGGAAGTGACGGGCCAGTAGTCCGTCGCCTGCGTGGTGAACCAGAAGCGAGCCAGGCCGTCGGGCGCCCGCATCAGCGCGTTTGCGGTCAGAAAACTATCGTCATCCCAGACGAAGCCATTGCGCAGGCTCGGCAGGTAGGCGGCCAATCCGACGACCACCAGCAGCGCCGCCATCCCCGTCCGCCGGGCCGGGCAGCACGGAGGATCGGCGGGAGTCGAGGACATCGCCCGGAGCTTGGGGAGCCCGGACTGGTTTTGCAGCGAGGAATTTTTGCGGCTCCCGGCGGATCGGGCGACGAATTGCTCGCCCCTTTGCGACGTTTCCGGCAATTTCCACCGGGAACCCGGTCATCCCCCGGCTGGGTTTGGATCCCGCGGGCTTAACCATGCAGACCAACCCCCTCCGCCTATTCCCGTTGCTGCTATTGGGCGCGGCCATTCCCGCCGGCCTCCCGGCCGCGACCCTGACCGTGGCCTTCGATCGGCCCGGCGCGCAGATCAACCCGGCCATGTGGGGCGTTTTCTTTGAGGATATAAATTTTGGGGCCGACGGCGGCTTGTACGCGGAACTGGTCAAGAACCGGGGCTTTGAGTTTCCCGAGGCCCTGATGGGCTGGACCCTCATCAGCCCGTCCCTGGCCAAGGGGGAACTCTCCGTCCGCACCGATGCGCCCTTTGATCCGAACAACCCGCATTATGTCCGCCTCCGATCCGAGGGCGCGGCGCCCTTTGGCCTTTCGAACGAAGGCTTTCGCGGCATGGGCATCCGGCAGGGCGAGGCCTATGATTTTTCCGTGCGGGTGCGCGGTGTGGCGGGCACTCCGAAATTGACCGTCCAGCTCTACGGCGGCGATGGCACGCTGCTCGACGCCGTCGACCTCGCGGATTTTTCCGGCGACTGGCGGAAATACACGGCCACCCTGCATCCCCGGGACACCGATCCGAAGGCGCGGCTGGCCGTCCTGGTCAATGGCGGGGGAACGCTCGACCTGGACTTCATCTCCCTTTTCCCCGAGCACACCTGGAAGGATCGCCCGGGCGGCCTCCGCGCGGACATGGTCCAGGCCCTGGCGGACATGCATCCGGGCTTCATGCGGTTCCCCGGGGGCTGCATCGTCGAGGGGAGCGACCTCTCGCGCCGTTACCAGTGGAAGAACACCATCGGGCCGATCGAGGACCGCCGCCTGCTCATCGATCGCTGGAACTATGAGTTCCTCCACCGGCCGACGCCCGACTATTTCCAGTCGTTCGGGCTCGGTTTCCTTGAATTCTTCCAATTATGCGAGGATATCGGCGCCTCGCCGCTGCCGATCCTGAACTGCGGCATGGCCTGCCAGTTCAATTCCGGGGAGCTCTGCCCGATCGACGAGCTGGGGCCCTATATCCAGGACGCCCTCGACCTGGTCGAATTCGCCAATGGGCCGGCGACCAGTCCCTGGGGAGCCCGGCGCGCCGCCCTGGGTCATCCCGAGCCTTTCCACCTGAAGATGCTGGGCGTCGGCAATGAACAATGGGGACTGGAGTATTTCGCCCGCTACGAAAAATTCGCGCAGGCGCTGAAGGCCAGATATCCGGAGATTTCCCTGGTCTCCGCCGCGGGCCCGAGCCCGGCGGACCCGCGCTTCCGCCTCGCCTGGCAGCACCTGCGCGAGTTGCACGCCGACATCATCGACGAGCATTCCTACGCGCTGCCCGACTGGTTTTATTCCAACACGCACCGCTACGACCACTACGACCGCAGCGGACCGAAGGTCTTCATGGGCGAATACGCCGCCCAGAGCGTCGGGGTGGCCAGCCCCAAGAATCGCAACAACCTCGATTGCGCGCTTTCCGAGGCCGCCTACCTGACCGGTCTCGAGCGCAACGCCGACGTGGTCCGGATGGCCTCCTATGCGCCGCTCTTTGCGAACACGGAAGCGTGGCAGTGGACGCCGGATCTGCTCTGGGTCGACAGCCTCCATGTCGTTCGCACTCCCAGCTATTACGTTCAGAGCCTCTTCGCCCAAAACCGTGGCGACCGCGTCCTGCCGGCGGCACTGGGGCAGATGAGCGGCGGGGAGGCGCGGCGGCTGTTCGCGGCGGCGGCCTTCGACGCAGCGTCGCGCGAGGTGATCCTCAAGCTGGTGAACGCAACCGGGGCGGCCTCCGTCCTTTCGGTGGAGCTGGCCGGAGCGACCCGGCTCGCGGGCGGAACCCTGACGGTCCTGCGGGCCGATGATCTGAAGGCGGAAAACACCATGGAGAATCCCGAAAAGGTCGCGCCCCATGCGATGGCTTTTGCTCCCGCGGGGCCGAAGTTCGAGGTCATTCTGCCCGGCTATTCGTTCAGCGTTGTGCGTTTCGGCGTCGTCCCGTAGCCGGCGACCACCCTCATGAAAAAATGGCTTGGCCTCCTTCTGCCCTCGACGAAGCCGGGGTTCCGCTGGCGCGGGGCGGAGGCACAGAGGCGGCCCATCCCTGAGGAGAGGCCGGGTCCTCCGCTTCAGGGACCGGTCACGGCGGCGACGGGGCCGAAATCCGGCGGCGGCCGGCGGTGATGCGTGGCCTCCTCATAGGAGGCCGCAATCTGGAGCAGCGTTGGCTCGCTGAAGGGACGGCCGAGGAAGTCAAAGCCCACCGGAAGCACGGCCGGAACCGGCCCCACCAGATGGGTGCGCCGGCCGGCGCGGCGGCCGCCGGTCGCGCCGTCAGGGGAGGGGGGCGCCGGGTCGTCAGGCACGCGGTCGTAGGCCTGCGCCGTAAAGCCTCCGGGAACGGTGATGGCGGGGAAACCTTGTGCCCCCAGGAAATTCCAGGAGGTGGCCCCCTCGCTGGTTTCCGCACCCGCCGCGCCGGCTCCGCCCCGGCCTCCTCCGCCCCCGCGCGGCTGCGGCGGCCAAATCTTGGCCGGAGGCAGCGTGCCCGTGGGATAGATGACGGCATCGAGATTGAGCTCGGCCATGCACTGCAGCACGATTTGCTGGATCGCATAGCGCCGCTGCATCCGCTGGGCTGTATCGTAGACCAGCGCGTTGTCCGCCTCTTTGAAGCGGCCGGGCGCGCCGCTTCCGGGCGTTCCGTCGTTGAAGAAGTTCGCCTTGGTGGCCAGGTCGCCCAGCGTCTTGATCTTGGCGTCGCCCCGCTGGGCCAGATACCAGTCGTAGCCATACTTGGCCTCTCCGGGCACCGGATCGTTGGGAAAATCCCGGATCGTCATCTTCCCCGGGTATTTCGAGGGATCCATCCCGATCGCCACCAGCGTCAGGATCTGATCGCTCGCGGGCTTGCCCTCGGCGTCCACGGGAAAGAGCTCCGGATGCGCCTTGGCGAAGGAGGCGTTGGACAGGCCCGCGTTGTAGCGCCGGATGTAGGGAGTGAACAATCCTTCCGCGCCCGGATCGACCAAGGTGGCCCCGAGCTTGCGCAAGTCCTCGACGGCCCTCTCCGCGATCGCGATGTTATCCAGTTGCGCCTTGGTCGCGATGGTCCGGTCCATATATTCGCGCACGATGCCGAGACGCACGCCCACCAGGCTCTTCGCCTGCGCGAAAGACTCGTACGGCTGGGCCGGGAGCCGACCGACATTGAAGGCGGTCATCTCGTCCTTCGGATCGTAGCCGGCGATGACCGTGAGGATGCGGGCCGCATCCGCGACCGTGCGGGTGATGGGCCCGACCCGGGTGTTGATTCCGGGATTCATCATCCCGTACCGGCTGACGAGTTCCTGGGTGGGGGAAAGCCCGACGGAGTTGGCGTTTTGCGCGGGCGAGCGGATGGACGGCGTCGTCTCCTCGGCGATTCCGCAGGTCACCAGGTTCGCCCCGACCGCGGCGCCGACACCGGAACTCGATCCGCCCGGATCGCGTTCGGTGTCGTACGGATTCACCACCTGGCCGCCGAAGGAGCTTCGATTGTGGCCGTAGCCGCCGGCATATTCGCCCATGTTGGCCTTGGCCAGGATGATCGCGCCGGCGGCCCGCAGCCGCTGGACGTTGGTGGCGTCATGCGGCGGCCGGTCGTTCGCGTAAAAGGCGTCCGCTCCGGAAGTGGTCCGCATATCGATCGTATCGTATTGATCCTTGATGGCGAACACCACTCCCTGGAGCGGTCCGACCAGCTTTCCGGTTTTTGCAAATTGCGCATCCTCCTGGGCCGCCACTTCCAGCGCATCGGGCATGTTGGGATCGTTGTCCGCCTGGTCCGTCATGGACCTGGCGTTGCGGTCGTCGAAGCCCAGGGCTTTTCGCGTCGCCGGCCGCAGGTTCAGGGTTATCAGCGCGCCGATGCCCTTGGCATGCGCAGCCGGCGGCTTGGTCGGGCCGAGGATTCCCTCCGGATATTCCACGCTC
>Ga0302326_10004163_pt1 | contig 33672 bp, 27 predicted proteins | sample Palsa_T0_3_FD_202264 | JGI IMG/M metagenome (GOLD analysis project Ga0302326, IMG submission 202264) | Peat permafrost microbial communities from Stordalen Mire near Abisko, Sweden - Palsa_T0_3 | ecosystem: Environmental > Terrestrial > Soil > Palsa > Peat permafrost | place: Sweden: Abisko...
GCGCAAACTGCCGAAGGCAACGCGCCGGATTTTTCGCACGAAGAGCCGCACACCTTCGTCGGCCCGCGCGTTGACATTCGCGTGGACCGCAAGCCGTGGGAGGAGCGCGTCCGCAAATATACGGCCATGTTTAGTACCTCGCCGGACGTCCTCAATTCGATCGCGACGTTTACGGCGCAAGCCACCAATCAGTATTACCTCAATAGCGAAGGCACGAAGCTCGCGTTCGGCCAGATTCACTACCGGCTCGAACTATTTGTTCAAAGCAAGGCGCCGGATGGAATGGACATTGACCGCTTCGCGAATTTCGATTGGCTCGATCCCAAAGAAACGCCCGACGACAACACAGTCTTTGCGCGCATCAAGATCATGATTCGCGAAGTCGAAGCCCTCGACCGCGCGCCGCTGGTTGATCCCTATGCCGGGCCCGCATTGCTGACCGGCCGCGCCACCGCAGTTTTCTTTCACGAAGTTTTGGGCCATCGCCTCGAAGGATTCCGTCAAAAGGACATCAATGAGGGCCAGACGTTTACCAAAAAAATCGGCGAGCAAATTCTGCCTGATTTTATCTCCGTGAAAGATGACCCGACCGAAAAGCGCCTCGACGGTCAGATGCTGCTCGGCTATTACCCCTACGACGATGAGGGCGTCCCGTCGCAGGATGTTCATTTGGTGGACAGCGGCGTACTGAAAACCTTTCTGATGGGCCGCTCACCGCTCGTGGATGTTCCGCATTCGAACGGCCATGGCCGCCGCCAGCTCGGATATCAGCCAATCGCGCGCATGGGTAACACAATTGTCAGCAGCACACGCACCGTCACGAACGCGGAGCTGCGCAACAAACTCATCGAACTCATCAAGCAGCAGGGCAAGCCGTACGGATTGATGATTGACGACATCGCCGGAGGATTCACATTCACCGGGCGCGGCCAGCCGCAGGCATTCCAGGTGCTACCGCTGGTCGTCTACAAAGTTTTTCCCGACGGAAAGCCCGACGAATTGGTCCGCGGAGTAGACATCGTCGGGACGCCGTTGATTTCGCTGACGAAAATCGTTGCCACCGGCGACACCCAGGAAGTTTTCAACGGCTACTGCGGCGCGGAATCTGGTTCGGTGCCCGTCGCTGCCGCAGCGCCGGCGATTCTGATTTCCGAGCTTGAAGTGCAGAAGAAGGAGACTTCCACGGACAAGCCGCCAATTTTGCCCCCGCCGGCTCATGATCCCGAAGCGAAGGCGAAGGGAGCGGGCCAATGATTCACGCAAAGTCTCCGCTCCTATTCGGAATCGTTATCGCTTCACTCGTGAGCACAACTTTGAGCGCTACCACGCTTGCCGCGAACCCGCCCGCAGCGAAGAAATCAGCCGAGCCTTCGCGCGCCGCGCAAGCAGCCGACACCGACAGCGACCAAACCTTGCATGCGATGCGCGACGAGATGGCCCGCTCCGTTTCTCGTTTGCAGATTCCCGGCGCCGAAAAGCCCTTCTACATTCAATATCAGCTTCTCGACGTGGATATCCGCGAAATCAACGCTTCGTTCGGCGCGCTGCTATCCTCGACCACCACGCGGAATCGTTTCATGCTCCTGGGCGTGCGCGTCGGCGACTATCATCTCGACAGCTCGAATTTCGTCAGCGAAGACGGCTTCCGCGGATTTCTCGGCTCCGCCGGCCAAGTCGGCATAGACCGCGATTACAATTCATTGCGCCAGGATTTGTGGCTTTCGACCGATCAGGCTTACAAAGAAGCCGTAACTTCGATGTCGCTCAAGCGCGCGTTTCTCCGCAGCTTGACGAAGCCTCCGGAGATTGATGATTTTTCGAAGATCACGCCTGTCGTTCAAGTGGAACCGCGGCTTGAGCCTGACTGGACTTCGCGCAATTGGGAAGACGAAGTTCGCGAAACCTCCCGCTCGATCCGCGGCAATCCTGAATTGAAAGATTCGCGCGTCACCTACTATCTGATTTACACCACGTATTACCTGGTCACGAGCGAAGGCACGGAAATCCGGACGTCGCGCAGCTTCGCGGCTATCGAAGGTTCGATGGATGCGCTCGCCGACGACGGCATGCAGGTCCAAAACTATTATTCGAAATATGTCGCGCGACCCGCCGATCTACCGCCGCCCGCGGAAGTCAGCAAGGCGCTCGAACAAACCGCCAGCGAAGTTGTCGCCCTGCGCTCGAGCCCTCTCGTGCCCGATTACACTGGCCCGATGCTTTTCGACTCACCCGCGGCTGGATCGCTTCTCGCGCAGACTCTCGCGGCGTCGCTCTCCGGCGCGCGTCCACCGCTTTCGATGCTTCCGAGATTCGACGAAATTATGGAGGGCCTGGGCGGCCGCAGCGAATGGACCGGCCGCGTGAACACACGCGTGCTCCCGCAGACCGTCACGCTCACTGACGATCCGACGGCAACGGCATTCAACGGCCAGCCGTTGATCGGCGGCTACGCCGTGGATGACGAAGGTGTGAGGGCGCAGCGCGTTACGATCGTCGATGGCGGAACTCTCAAGAATCTCCTGATGTCGCGGCGGCCCGGCCCAGAATTCCAGCAGTCGAACGGTCACGCGCGCGCCGCGCTTCTTTCTGCGCCCAAGCCGCTTTCGAGCAATCTAATCTTCGAATCGAATGCGGGCTCAAGCGCCGCGGATTTGAAGAAAAAATTTCTTCAGATGTGCAAGGACGATGGACACGAGTGGTGCATCGCAGTGCGGCGGATGGATAATCCCGCGCTCTCGTCAGTGCGCGCCGAAGATTTCAACGAGACGATTGGCGGACTTGCTTCGGGTATCGCCAGCGGGACGCGCCTGCCTTTGCTCCTCTATCGCGTATTCGTATCCGATGGCCATGAAGAGCTCGTGCGCGGCGGTTTCCTGAGCGGGCTTACGCTCCGCTCGCTCCGCAACATTGCGGGCATCGGCAGCGACCCGGCTGTTTTCAATTATCTTCAGAATCCTGCGCAGGGGTTTGCGGGCACGGCGCTGGGAGCCTTCGGGTCGGCGCAGGACGGAATCCCGAGCTCGATCGTTTCGCCTTCGCTACTGCTCGAAGAGGTGGAAGTCCGCGGCTTCCATGGAGAACCGCGCCGTTTGCCGCTCGTCACTGCTCCGCCTCTGCAATAAGCGCGCCGCTCCGGCGATCGTTTAGTTCTGTTTCGTGTCAGGATGAATGGTCAGGAACGTGACTTCCGGCCGGCAATCGAATCGAATCGGAAGCATGGACATTCCCACGCCTCGGCTGACGTACATCTTTGTGTTACCGGATTGGTACCACCCTGACACGTAAGGCCAGCAACCCTTCGGCATCCAAAGCGGCGCCATGAATGGCACGCGCACTTGTCCGCCGTGCGTGTGGCCTGCGAGGCAAAGGTTCACGCGGCCGGCAACCTCGTCAAAGTATGCCGGAGCGTGAAACATCAAGATCTTGAACGCGTCGGGCGGCGCTCCGGCGAGCGCGGCGTCCGGGTTCGGCTTTCCTGTAAACGAATCATCCACTCCTGCGAGCCACAGGTCCGGCCTTACGAGCGCGCCGGCATTCAGCAGCAAGTGCACGCCGGCATTGGCGTAGAAGGTGCGCTCGTGTGGAACCAATTTCCAATTCTCGAAATTCCCGCGCACGAACCAGACGCCCAGCGGCGCGTGCAACCGCTCGTACACCTCCTGCACCTCCGCATAGGAAGGATTCCAAGGGGAAAGCGAATCGCCTGTAATCAGGATGATGTCGGGTTTTTCCTGGTCAAGGATGCGTACCACGTGCAGCTCGCGCCGGCCGAGACCGTTGGTGTGGAGATCAGTTATTTGCGCAATTTTTATTGGCGACGTGATCTTGCCCGAAATGTCGTAGTGAGTGACCTCGATCCAATTCGGCTCAATCCACAACGCATCGGCAAATACTGCGATTCCGATGGCCAGTATCGCCAAAATGGCCATAAGAATCCCGCGACCCCTACTCGGCGGCGCGGCGGTCTGGGCGGAATATGTATCAACTGCCGTCATTGACCCTCGATTCAGTCTAAACCACGAATCTCATATACAAAGCCTTTACCCTTCTCCGCGCTGCACGTCCGATGCGCCGCAAACGCCCGCTAGTTTTGCGGCCTGTTCTGTGTTCCTCTTTTCAGTGGTGGCGCTTTCCTTGGCGATGCATGCGCCCATGTATAATCGGCCAACACTCCATGTAGATGATGAAGACGCTATGAAGATCATGGATGATGCCGTTCGCCAGAAGAAACTCGCCGCCCTCGGGTCGGTCGGATCGGCGGTAGTTCTCGTCTGCCTGAAGGCGTTCCTGGTAATTGCGACCGGCAGCCTCGGAATTCTCTCCGAAATGCTGCATTCAATTCTCGACCTCATCGCGGCAGTCATCACCTATCTTTCAGTTCGTGTGGCCGATAAGCCGGCGGATGCCGAACATCTCTACGGCCACGGAAAGGTGGAAAGTTTTTCGGCGTTCGTCGAAACTGGCTTGCTGCTCGTCACTGCCATGTACATCATTTGGGAAGCCATCGATCGCCTCGTACATCAATCGGTCCACATTCGCCCGAGCATCACCGCGATAGTTGTGCTCGTTATCGCAATGGCAATCGATCTCGCGCGGTCGCGCACACTCAATCGCGTGGCGCAGAAGTATCCGAGCGAAGCGTTAGAAGCCGACGCGCTGCATTTTTCGACGGACGTCTGGAGCACATTCGTGGTCATTTTGGGCATTTCGGGCGCTTGGGTCGGGATGAAGTTCGGCATCCCGTGGCTGGCCTACGCGGACGCGATCGCGGCGCTCGGTGTTGCGAGTGTGATTCTTTGGATCGGCGGGCGTCTCGGCAAACGAACGCTTGATGGACTTCTCGACGTTGCGCCCTCAGGCCTTCGCGAACGGATCGAGAACGCCGTCAGCGGAATGGAAGGCGTGTTGAACACGAGCCGCGTGCGCGTTCGGCGTTCGGGCCAGCGCCATTTCGTGGACATAACGATCAGCGTGCCGCGCACAGCCAGCCTCGAGCAGGCTCACGCGACGAGCGACGCGGTCGAGCAGCGTATCGAGCAGATCGTTCCGTCGGATGTCGTCGTTCACATGGAGCCGCGCGCACGCTCGAACGAAAATCTCTTCGAAACCATCCGCGCCATCGCTCAGCGCCATGGCCTTCCCGTTCACGAGCTTTCCGCTCACATGTTCGACGGCAGACTTTTTATCGAAATGCATCTTGAGGTGGACGAGACACTGAGCCTGCACGAGGCGCATCAGCGCGCCACGTTACTTGAAGATGAAATCCGCAGCGCCACCGACCGGAACGCACTCATCAATATCCATATCGAGCCGCTGGGCGCCCAGATCGCCAGCGCCGAGGAGATGCGCGAGCTTGGGCGTTCCGTGCAGGGCTTTTTGGGTTCGTTGCAATCCGAGTACAGCGAGATCTCGGATTGCCACGAAGTCCACGTGCGCAGCGTGGACCACAAGATTCTGGTTTCATGCCACTGCGCTATGCGAGGCAGTCTTCCCGTCCTGACGGTCCACGACATCACAGCCGGCCTCGAAGACCGCGTCAAAGAAAAATTCCCCCAGATTTTCCGCGTGACGATTCACCCCGAGCCTGTCGAAGAGAGCTAGTCCACGATGTGCAGTGAGAGTTTCCCGGCGGTGCGGTGTCTCACGAACACTTGAGCCGCGAGCGCGATTACGGCTGGAAAACATTCGAGCACGTAGCGCGGCTCGGGCGTTTCGTAATGCAGAAAGAAAACCGTGCGGACCACGCAAAACGCAACTAGAAACAAAGTGAGTGGAGATTTTCGCGCGAGCCACGCGCCCGCCAGTCCTGTCGCCGCGAGCAGAATCGCCAGTGCTCCGAAACCCACCGTCACGCAGAAATCCACCGGATCTTCCTGCCACGCCGCTCGAATCGGCCAAAGCTGGCCGGAGAATGGCAGCAGCTCGATCCGCGGCGTGAACCACAGCGTGAACGCACGTTTGACCGGGACCGTCAAATAAGTTCGCAAAGGATGCCGCGCAGTCCGCTCGTTCGCAACTTCGGCGAAGAATGCATCTTCCTCCGGGGAAATGGTGAGTGTGTCGTTGTATTCATCGAAAACAGCTGCGACGCGATCCCGCTCCTCCTGCGAATCGAACGCATACGACGGAATATCGTCCATGTTGATTTCTTCGTCGTCGAGTTTCCACGGCACCAAATAAACATCGCGGAAGCGCCAAAGCCACGTGTTCGTCCACGAGTAAAAACCGCGCGGCACGAATTCGCCGGGCAGCTGCGTGTAACGCGGCGCAAGAAATTGAACTTCACCGACCGCCCGCCAATTTCGCGCCGCCCAGGGTGCGAGCGGCAGCAGCATTCCGGCGAGCATCAGGACGCCCGCCCGCGCGAGCTTCGGCCAGTTCGCCGGGCGCCACCAGCGGGCGAGCAGTACCAGGCCCGCGGCACACAGCAGTAGCGGCGTTTCGGGCCGCACCAGCGTGCCGAATCCAACGATCAGGCCTCCGAGAAACCAGCGATCTTGCACCCATTCCGCCCATTTCGGCCGGTCAGGATCCGCCTCGACGATTCTGGTCGGCTCAAAGCCCTCGGCGAGCACCAGCAGCGCCACGGCCGTAAAAAATGTTGCGAGCACCTCTGTGAGGATGCCTGTCGTATAATTAGCTATGAACGGGCAGAGCGTCGCGATCCACAACCCAGCCAGTGCCGCGCGCTTTCGTCCAGCGACAGGAGAAACTCGCGCCGCGAGCAACGCCACGACGCCGCAGGTCGCCAGATCTACAAAAACTTGTGCCAGCAAGACGGCCAGGTGCGACCGGCCCAGCGCCACAGCCACGGCGACGAGGAACGCAGGGTAGCCGGGAGGGCGCACGTCCACCGGTAGGATCTGCCCTTGAATGTTTAAGCCGTAGATTCCGTGTTCGAGCCAGTTCTGCGCGAGGTCCGTGTACGTCGCTGAATCGCTTGCGGCGTTCATCGGAAACCTCAAGATGAGATACAAACGCAATGCGAGCCCTGCGCAGAGAGCCATGACCGCACTTGCGCGTACTTTAATCGAACTCGTCATTGACACTGTTCCAGTGGATGGCTAGCTTGGATTGTCCTGATGGCTGATGGCAAGCCCATTTTCTACGATGAGGAGCGTCGGCGGTGGAAGCGGACGCGCCGCGTGCTGGAAATTTCGGGCGCTCTGTTCGCGTTCATCGTGGTAGTTTTTGTCATCAACGTTCTTCGCAAGCCCGACCTGCCTGAACTCTTGATTCCTTACACGCGGCCGCTGCTGCGCGGCATCCGCGGAGCGAAGAATCCCAAATTGCCCGTCCTTCGCCACGGGCGCAAGAAGCGCATCTCCGCGCTCGGCCAGGAACCGGATCACTACGACCCGCTCCGTGCCGCGTTTTATGAAAATGGCGACCCGAGCGGCTTCGCGTCCCTCCAGCAGCACTATCACGACCTCGATTTGCTGATTCCCGAAGGTTTGAAGTCCATCACTGCCGACGGCCGCCTCGATGTTGACCTTGATCCCAAAATCCCGGACTGGATGCACACCACGGGCGTCGAGCTGCCGCTCATGCCGCTGCTGCAAAATTCGGACGGCGTCGTCTGGCACATCAGAGAAATGTCGGAAATGCTCGCGCATCAGCCCGCGCGTTCCGCGTTGATCGGTTCTATTGTTCGTTACGAAGTGGCGCAGCATTTCGCCGGGGTCGCCCTCGATTTCGAACAGGTTCCGGATGCGAGCCAGAACGATTTCAAGAAATTTGTGGAGGAACTCGCCACCGCGCTTCACGCGCAAAATCTGAAGCTGATGGTCGCGTTACCCGCTGCCGACTGGTCGTACGACTACAAGGGCATCGCGCAGGCATCCGACGCCGTCATTCTCATGAACTACGATCAGCACTGGCTTTCGTCGCTGCCTGGCCCGATTGCCGCTCAGGATTGGTATCTCACGAATCTCACCAAGATTTTGGCGCTGGTGCCGCGCGAAAAGCTTGTAATGGGCATCGCCAATTACGCCTACGACTGGCCCGAGAAATCGAACAGCGATCCGCATCCGGTTGGATCGGCCTTGACATATCAAGGCGCCGTCGTTCGCGCGGTCGAATCGGAAGCCGATATCACGTTCGATTCCGATGCGCTAAATCCGCATTACTCTTACGAAGACGAAAATAACATTGTCCACCAGGTGTGGATGCTCGATGGCGTCACCGCCTACAACGAATTACGCGCCGCCGAGCAGGAAGGCGTTCGCGGAACAGTCGTCTGGCGACTCGGCTCCGAAGATCCCTCGATGTGGTTTATCTGGGACACCATTCATCCGACCGCCGCCGACCGCAGCAAGCTCATCGATCTGCCGCCCGGCTACGATCTGGTTCTCGAGGGCAGCGGAGATATTTGGCGCATTACCAACACTCCAATCAGCGGCAAGCGCAGCTTCGACTACGACGCGTCGTCGGACGACTTCGACGACGAAAGCTTCGAAGTTTTTCCGATGCCGTGGCGCATCGAACAGATGGGCGCCTCGCCGAATAAAGTAGCGCTGACGTTCGACGATGGCCCCGATCCTACCTGGACGCCGAGAATTCTAGACATCCTGAAGGAAAAGAACGCGCCTGCCACGTTCTTCGCCATCGGAACAGAAGCCGACGCCGCACCCGGATTGATTCGCCGCGAGTATGCTGATGGCAACGAAATCGGAAATCACACATACACTCATCCTGACTTCGAAACGGCTTCCAAGGCGCAAATTCAGCTTGAGTTGAATCTCACCGAGCGTTTGCTCGAATCCACGCTCGGCGTGAAAACGATTCTCTTCCGCCCGCCCTATGGCATAGACCATCAGCCAGAGACGGCGAGCGAGATTGCGCTTCTGCCGATTCCCCAATCCATGGGCTACGTCATCGTCGGCGCGCGCATTGACCCGCACGATTGGGGAGAAGTCGGCGATCAGCCGCCGCCCCCGACTGACGAAATCGTAAAGCGCGTCCTCGCCGATGCCGATAAGCAGGTCCGCAGCGGACAGGGCAATATCATTCTTATGCACGATGGCGGCGGCGACCGCAGTCATACCGTCGAGGCATTGCCGCAAGTGATCGACGGTCTGCGCGCGAAGGGTTTCGAATTCGTCCAGGTTTCGGATTTGCTCGGCCAGACGCGCGCGCAAGTGATGCCGCCGCTTAGTGAAAAGGAATGGATCTTCGCTCGCATTGACTGGTTCATGTTCGAGATCGCGCACTGGTTCCGAATGGGCATCGCGTTCGTCTTTATGGCGGGAATTCTTCTCGTCAGTTTTCGTGCGCTGATCATCGGTCTACTCGCGCTAATCGAGAAAGCGCGCCCGGCGCCCGGCGATCATCCGGAGTATCAACCGACCGTGAGCGTTCTCATTCCGGCTTACAACGAAGAAGCCGTCATCGTGGCCACAGTTCGTTCCGCGCTCGCTTCCGATTATCCGAAGCTCGAAATCCTCGTCGTGGATGATGGCTCGACCGATCGTACGAACGAGCGCCTCCGCGCTGAATTCGATTCGGACCCTCGCGTGCGTCTGATTACGCAACCCAATCGAGGCAAGCCCGCGGCGCTGAATCATGCGCTCGCCTCGGCCACCGGCGAAATCATGGTCACGATTGACGCGGATACGTGCGTGAATCGCGATGCCGTCAGAAAGCTCGTTCGCAATTTCGCCGATGCCCGCGTCGCGGCTGTGGCCGGCAACGTGAAAGTGATGAACCGCAATCGCTGGCTCACGCGCTGGCAGGCGCTCGAATACATCACCAGCCAGAATCTCGAGAAGCGCGCGTTCGATTTGCTGAATTGCATACCGGTCGTGCCCGGCGCCGTCGGCGCGTGGCGCTCAGACGTAGTTCGTAGTTGCGGCGGTTTCTCGCGCGACACTGTCGCCGAAGACACCGATCTGACCATGACCATTCGCCGCCAGGGATGGAAGATTCTCTACGACGAAGACGCCATCGGTTACACCGAAGCGCCTGAAACCGTAAGTGCGCTCATCCGTCAGCGATTCCGCTGGACGTTCGGTACGATCCAAGCCGTATGGAAGCATATCGACACCCTGGGACGAAAAAAATATGGCTCGCTTGGCTGGATCGCGCTGCCGAATATTTTCCTATTCCAAATTTTACTGCCGCTCGTCTCGCCGGTGATCGATCTGCTGTTCCTGATGTCGCTGCTTCTCTGGGGCCTCGCGCAATTTCGCATCACGCGCCTGCCGCAGCTTTGGACAGCGCAGGACATGGAGCGCTCCCTGATTTTCTTTGCGGTTTTTATGGTGATTGACCTGCTGACCTGCGTGATTGCGTTCGCGCTTGAGAAGCACGAGGACTGGACGCTGCTCGCTCCTCTACTCATCCAGCGCTTCTACTACCGCCAGATGATGTATGTCGTGCTCTTCCGCGCGCTCAAGGAAGCTGTGCGTGGCCGGCCGGTCGGCTGGCGCGGCGTCGAGCCGCAAATGCCCGCGCCCGTCCCCAGCGATTGACGCGGCGCCATCGCGGGCCTGTAGCTTACGTCCCCGGCCCGATGAAATCGGGACGAGACGTGAGGACTTTCGGCTCCGCCGCTCGAGCCGCTGCAAACCGCGCCGCACGTGGAGTCTGTAAACTTTTCCGCTTGTCGAACAGTCTAACTAGAGCGATTCTGAAAGTCCGGCAAGTTCCGTCGAGACTCGAGAGGTGAGCGATGGCTTCGATTTCCTTCCAGGTGAATGGAAAACCCCGCACAGTTGACGTGAGTCCCGACACCCCGCTGCTCTGGGTCTTGCGCGACACGCTGCAATTGACCGGGACGAAATACGGCTGCGGAATTTCGCAGTGCGGTGCCTGCACGGTCCATGTTGACGGCGATCCCACCCGGTCTTGTGTCACTCCAGTTTCCGCCATCGCCGGCAAAAGCATCACGACGATCGAAGGTCTTTCGCTCGATCGCACCCATCCGATCCAGCAGGCTTGGATTGCCGAACAGGTCCCTCAGTGTGGCTATTGCCAATCAGGGCAGATCATGACCGCCGTTGCGCTCCTCGCGCACACGCCCAAGCCTACCGATGCCGACATCGACCAGGCCATGTCCGGCAACATCTGCAGATGCGGCACGTACCAGCGAATGCGCAAAGCGATACATCGCGCCGCGGGTCAACTCGCGGCAGACGCCGCACCCGCGGCTTCTTATGTGAAGGCTGGTGCGCGATGAGCTCCACCATTCTTACTCCAAAACTCACTCGCCGCGGATTTGTGAAGGTCGGCGCCGCAGGCAGCGCAGCGCTCGTCATAGGATTTTATCTGCCGTCAATCGCCGGGGCGCAGCAAGAGGGCGGCGGCCCCAGTAAAGAAGCTCCGCGCATCAATCCTTTGAACGCGTGGGTTCGAATCGCCCAGGACGGCAAAGTTACGCTGATCGTGGGCAAATCGGAAATGGGCCAGGGCATCATGACGACGCTGCCCATGATTCTGGCGGATGAATTGGAAGTGGATTGGAACGTCGTCCACGTGGAGCAGGCGGCGACAAAGCCGGATATTTACGAATCTCTCGGCACGGGAGGAAGCGGCAGCGTTCTCGATTCCTGGATGCCGTTACGTCAAGCCGGAGCCACGGCGCGGCAGATGCTGATTCAAGCGGCTGCCAATACGTGGGGCGTGGATGCCTCAAGTTGTTTCGCCAGGGATGGAGGCGTCGTTCACAATCCGCGCGGCCATCGCCTCGAATACGCTGAACTCGTCGCGAAGGCTTCGAAATTGCCTGTTCCCGATCCCAAGAAAGTCGTCCTGAAAAATCCAGACACCTTCCGTTACATCGGCACATCGATTCCGCGCGTTGATATTCCCTCGAAGGTGGACGGCTCGGCGAAATTCGGCATAGACGTTCGCGTTCCGGGAATGCTCTATGCCGTCATCGCGCGGTGTCCCACATTTGGCGGCAAGGTGAAGAGTTTCGACGCGTCCAAAGCCAAGGCCGTTCCCGGCGTTCGCGAAGTCGTGGAAATCCCCGCTGTCGAGAAAGGCGCGCACACGGCAGGTGGCATCGCCGTCGCTGCCGACTCCACTTGGGCTGCGATGCAAGGCCGCGACGCTCTCGCAATCGAATGGGACAACGGACCGCACGCGGACGAGACTACAGATTCGCTGCGCGAACAATTGCAATCGCTGACGACGAAACCCGGCAAAGTTGTCCGCAAGGAAGGCGGTGTTGAGCCCGCTCTCGGGAGCGCAACGAATAAAATCGAAGCGGCCTACGAATTGCCTTTTCTCGCTCACGCGTCAATGGAACCGATGAATTGCACCGCCGACGTCCACGCGAATCGCGCGGAACTCTGGGCTCCAACGCAAGGGCCCGACTGGAATCAGAGCATGGTCGCGCAAGTCCTGAAGCTGCCAAAACATTCGGTCGTCGTGCATACAGTGCTCATGGGCGGCGCATTCGGCCGGCGCTATCAAACTGATTTCGCCGTCGAAGCCGCGCAGGTCTCAAAAGCGATTGGCAAGCCCGTCCAGTTGCTTTGGACTCGTGAAGACGATATGCAGCATGACTTCTACCGCCCTGCCTCCCACCATCGAATGGCTGCGGCTCTCGGCGAAAAAGGCGCCATCGTGGCCTGGCGGCATCGCGTCTCCTCGACATCCATCTCGGAATTCTGGCGCTCGGGCCCAAATCCTGCCGAGCAGGAAATCGGCAGCGCTGAAGTGCTTCCGTACGCGACTGCGAATTTTCAGATTGAATACGCGCCTGCGAAATCCGGTGTGCCGCGCGCGTGGTGGCGCTCCGTCGAGCAAACTCCAAGCGCTTTCGCCGTGGAAAGTTTCATCGATGAATTGGCCGCCGCCGCAAAAATCGATCCATACGAATATCGCCTGCGCCTCTTCGACGAGCGCAAACCCATGTCGAGCAAGCTGTGGCCGGAAGGGCCGCCTCTCGTCGTCAAGCGCATGAAGGCCACATTGCAGCTCGCGGCGGAAAAAGCCGGGTGGGGCACGCCCGCTCCCGAAGGCCGCTCGCGCGGCATCGCGTGCTTCTATTCCTTCAACACCTATGCTGCCGAAGTCGTCGAAGTTTCCGTCGCGGCCGGCGGAAAATTCCGCGTGGATCGCGTCGTTTGCGCCGTGGATTGCGGCAGGGCCGTCGATCCCGATGGCGTGAAGGCGCAAATCGAAAGCGGCATTGTGTATGCGCTCTCGGCTGTGCTCACCGGCGAGATCACCATTGCCAAGGGCGGCGTCGAGCAAAGCAATTTCAACGATTACAAAGTCATGCGCATGCGCGACATGCCCGAGGTCGAAGTCCACATTGTGCCGAGCACTGAGCGCCCCACCGGCGTCGGCGAGCCGGGACTGCCGCCGCTCGCTCCGGCCATCGCGAGTGCAATTTTCGCCGCCACCGGCAAGCGCATCCGCCGCCTCCCGATCCGCGCGGAAGACTTCGCGTAGAAGCGTTCGGCAGCAACTCAGCTGCCGCGTGCCTACTGCCAAAATGATCGTTCGCAAGTGCACTGTCGCTTGAGTTGCCCGCGCAATCAGCCCGGTAACTTGGTAGATTCTTTGTAGGAATCTGCCATGGAAGCCCACACTCGCCCGCCAAAGTGGAAGACTCTGTTGGCCTTCGCGATTATTTATTTTGTCTGGGGATCCACATTTCTTGCAGTTCGCGTTGGCGTTCGCGAAGTTCCGCCGTTGATTTTCGCCGCGATGCGTTTCTTGGCGGCGGGAACCGCAATTTATGTCTGGATGATCGCACGCGGCGAACCCTCGCCAAGCGCGCGCGAATGGAAGTCGGCGTCAATACTCGGCTTCATAATCTTCGTGCTCGACTATGGTTTCTTGTTCTGGGCCGAGACGCGCGTGCCTTCCGGCATTGCCGCGGTCATGCTGGCCACCATTCCCGTATTTATGGCGCTGTCTGAAATCATTTTCCTAAAAACACAAGAGCTCACAGTTCGCCTAGCATTGGCGCTCCTGATCGGAATTGGCGGAGTAGGAGTGCTCATGAGCCGCTCGTTGAGTCTCGGCGGCGCGCCGATTGACAGGATGGGCGCTCTGGCGCTCATCTTTGCATCAATCAGTTGGTCGTTGGCGGCAGCGCTTTCACGCAAGCTGCAGCTGCCACGCTCCAAAGTCATGAGCTCCGGCGCGCAAATGCTCACCGGTGGAATATTTTTGACTGTCACAGCGGCCACGCTAGGTGAATTTCGCAATTTTCACCCGTCGGCCGTCTCACGCGAGGTGTGGCTCTCATTGCTCTACTTGATTGTCGCGGGTTCCATCATGGGCTTCACCGCCTACGTGTGGCTGCTCCATCACGAATCGCCGACAAAAGTTGGGACCTACGCGTACGTAAATCCGATTGTGGCAGTAACGGTTGGATATTTCTTCGGCGGCGAATCGATTGGCCTGCGAACGATTTTGGGAACTCTGTTCATTCTGATCAGTGTGGTGGTGATCACGACGACGAAAGCAAAGCCCTCGGTGTGCAGAACGAAACCGCGATACTCTCAGTCCAAGACGCCGGCTAGCGTTTGGCCGGTTCGTTTCCGTGCACGCCGATGATACATTCCCTCGCAAATCTGTTGATGGGATAGACTTGGCCCACTTGCCCACATGCCGCTCTCTGCAGGCGATAAACTCGGCTCCTACGAACTCCTCGCGCCTGGACGGCTTGCGCTCCGATCCGCGCTTTGCCGATCTTGCCCGGAAAAATCGGACTTCCGAACTAGTGATAAATGTTCGCTGCGCTTCTCGGGGTAGTGTCCTAATTTCGAAAACGCATCCTCCAATGGAACAGAGCTCCAAAGCGTGAGAGCATTCCGAGGGTGTTGACAATGAATCCTTTGAGCGACCTTCAAATTGATGAGGTGATTCTCTCCGTTGCCGAAGCATCTTGGACGAAAGTGGCTCTTGTGATTGCCAAAGTCGCAGACACGATGGGCAGCGGCCTGCCGGAAGGTGATGCTGCATACAATCTCATCGCCAGACGTATCGAGATACTTGTCCAAGGCGGCCGCTTGTTGGCGCAAGGCGATATCAAGGAATGGCGGCACAGCGAAGTAAGAGAGTCAAGTTAGGACAATACCGCCTCTCGGTCCGAGTGGCGCTGAACCGCGCGTTTTGCTAGAATCCCGATTGAAGGGCTGCATCCTGTGTTCACGGAGCGGCACCGGAGGCTGTTATGAGCGCTGCACCTCGTGCGGGCAACGGAAAAATCACCGTGCCTGACATCGTCGAACGCAAGTCCCGCCGTTTTTCTGACGCGACTTCTACCACCGAAAAGATCACTTGCTTGACGGCGTACGATTATCCGACGGCACGAATTCTCGACGATGCGAATGTGGACATTCTCCTCGTCGGCGATTCGCTCGCTATGGTCGTTCTCGGTTACGACAGCACGCTTCCCGCCACCGTGGACGAGATGTTGCACCACGTCAAGGCAGTGCGCCGCGGCACGCATCACGCGCTCGTAGTGGCCGACATGCCATACGGCAGCTACCACGCTTCGATTGACGATTCCATCCGCTCCGCTTTGCGTTTTATCAAGGAAGGTGGCGCGGAAGCAGTGAAAGTCGAGGGCGCCGAGCGCCGCATCGAGTTGATCGCGCGCCTTGTCGAAGCCGAAATTCCCGTGATGGGCCACGTCGGCCTCACGCCGCAATCCGTCAACGCGCTCGGCGGCTTTAAAGTGCAGGGCCGCAGCGCCGATGCAGCTCAGCAACTTCTCCGCGATTCCCGCGCCGTCGAGGCTGCCGGCGCATTTTCGATCGTCCTCGAATCCATTCCGCGCGAAATTGCCGCTCGCATCACGGAAGATCTTCACATTCCGACGATCGGCATCGGCGCTGGTCCCGATTGCGATGGCCAGGTGCTCGTTATCAATGACGCGCTCGGCTTGACCACTGGCCACACGCCGAAATTTGCGCGCCGCTACGCGAATCTTTCTGAGATCATCGCGCGCGCCGCCGCCGAATATTGCGACGATGTCCGCAACGGCCGCTTCCCCTCGGACGAGGAGTCGTATCATCTGCCGGCCGAGTTGCGCAGCCGCTTCCTCGCGCGTGAGCGCGCTTAAACTCTTGAGTCTCTTCGGCCGCTGACGTACGCTTCAAACCCCAACGGGGGCCGCGAGGGGACCATCATGAACGCTGAAGAATTCCGCATTCTCTATGAATACAACGCGTGGGCGAATCGCCGCGTGATGGAATCGTGCGAACGATTGAACGCCGATCAATTCACGCGCGATCTCGTTTCGAGTTTCCATTCCGTCCGCGACACGCTCGCTCACATTCTCGGAGCCGAATGGCTTTGGCTCGAGCGCTGGCACGGCCGCTCGCATTCAAGTTTGCTTTTCGCGGGAGATTTTTCCGATCTCAGCGCCATCCGTGCGCGCTGGGAAGAAGTCGAGCGCGACCTCACGGATTTCGTCGCGTCGCTCACCGACGAGGATCTTGCCCGTGTTTACGAATACAAGACGACGGCAGGCATTCCCCACGCATCGCCCGCCTGGCAGATGCTTCAGCATCTCGTCAATCACGGGACGTATCACCGCGGCCAGATCGCAACCATGCTTCGCCAACTTGGCAACAAGTCCCAAAGTACCGATTTGATCTTGTTTTATCGCGAGCGTGCCGCGCAGGCCAAAGCGTGATGTCGCCGCGAACATTCGCGGTCGTCGCGGATTCTTTTTCCTGACTTCGGCCTCATGGAAATAATCCGCACGGTCGAATGGATGAAGCAGGTTGCGCGCGACGCGCAAGCGAAAGAGCGTCTCATCGGCCTCGTTCCAACGATGGGCTCCCTTCACGAAGGCCATCTCTCCCTCGTCCGCGCCGCCAAGAAAGAATGCTCGCCCGTCGTGGTCTCCATTTTTGTAAATCCGAAACAGTTTGGCCCTGCTGAAGATTTTAAGAAGTATCCGCGAACTATGGCGGAGGACTCTGCCGCTCTCGAATCGCTCGGCGTGGACTATTTGTTCGCGCCGACCGCGGCTGACATGTATCCCCCTGGATTTAGAACGGCCGTCGCGGTTGAAGGTTTGAGCGATCGCCTCGAAGGCCGCTCGCGGCCAGGGCATTTTCGCGGCGTCGCTACCGTGGTCTTGAAACTATTCGAAATCATTCAGCCGCGCTTTGCTTACTTCGGCCGCAAAGACGCCCAGCAGGTGAGAATCATCCAACAAATAGCGGGAGATTTGAATCTCGATACGCAGGTGATCGCCTGCCCGATTGTGCGCGAACCGGATGGCCTCGCGATGTCTTCGCGCAACGCATACCTAAACGGCGGCGATCGGCAAGCCGCAACTGTTCTCCACCGCGCTCTCGGCGCAATGAAACATGAAATCGAAGCAGGCGAACGCGACGCCGCGAGGCTCACTGCAACGATTCGTCGCATTTTCGAAGTGGAACCCGGCGCGGCTCTCGATTATGCCGAAATCGTTGATGCAGATTCTCTCGAGCCTGTAATCCGTTTGCGCAAATCGTGTCTCACGCTCGTCGCCGCCTTCATCGGCAAGACGCGCCTCATCGATAATGCCCTCATCGAAGAATCGGGCGATTCCTTCTCCGTCAATCTCTAATGCGTTCTCATCAGGAAACTAGTGTTGTCATTCCGAGTCCCGGCCCGGCCGGGGCGAGGAATCTGCATTTTCTTTCTCACGCCGGAAAATCGCACCGGAAGCATACTTCCTGCACATCCTCCGCCGCGCGAATCACCGCGAAATTCGTCACTCGAATCTCCCACTGGAAATTTCTCTCGCCGAATCGCCGAATGATTTCCGGCAGCACCAGCAAATCAACATCGCCTTCCGCAATCGTAATATGCGGGATCCAGATTTCCTCGGCGTAGTATTCGTTGACGCCGGTCGCAAGAGGTGCCACGGCCGCCGCAATCTGCTTGTGCAGCACAGCAAGCTCCCACGTTTTCACCACTGGCAAATAAATCACCGGCTCTTTGCGCGTGAAAATCCCGATCCCGCTCGTCTGTGCGGGGAAACATCGTGTTTGTGAAGCGAGCGCGCCAAGAATCTGCTGCGCGCGTCCCAAATCGTATTCTTCGGCCACGTGGCAGGAAAAATGAGGAAAGCGCTTCGAATGAATCCCGCGAACGCCGAAATCCCGCCGCAACTCGTCCCACAATTGCTCGACGCGTTCGCCATCCGTGCCGCCGAGTAATGAGACGATGCCCTGCAATTATCCCGCCGAGCCTTGCTCCAATGTCTTCAAGACATCCGCGGCGTGGCCCTTCACGGAAACGTTGTCCCAGATCTTGTGGATTTTTCCGTCCTTGCCGATCCAGAACGTCATGCGCACGATCCCGAGAAACGATTTTCCGAGAAATCGCTTCATGCGCCGCGCCCCATACGCTTCAATCGCCGTAAACTCCGGATCCGATAGCAGCGGAAAATTCAATTTGTGCCGTTCCTTGAATTTCGCCTGCGTCGCCACGCTATCCGCGCTGCACCCGATGACAACCGCGTGCAGCGCGTCCAATTTCTTCTTTGCGTCCCGAAACTCGGTCGCTTCGTTGGTTCAGCCCGGTGTCAGCGCCTTCGGGAAGAAATAAAAAATCACGTTCTTGCCGCGATAGTCGGCGAGCGCGACCTCACTGCCGTCGTCCGCGGGCAGCCGGAATGCCGGCGCCTTATCCCCTTCTTTCAGTGCCGCCATTCGCCTATGCCTCACCCAGAATGCGCTTGAGAATCTCGTTCACCGCTTGCGGATTCGCCTGCCCGCGCATCTCGCGCATCACCTGGCCGACGAAAAACTTGAAAACACCTTCATTGCCGGCCTTGTACTTCGCCAAGTTCTCGGAATTCCTCGCGACGATCGCGCGCGCAACTCTTTCGATGGCGCCCGTATCGCTAATTTGCGAATATCCCTCAGCCGCAATAATTTCAGCGGGCGCTTTGCCGGTCTCAAACATCCGCGCAAACACTTTCTTGCCCGTCGAAGCAGTTATTTCCCCCGATTCGATCTTCGCCAAAAGTTCCGCCAGCGCCGCCGGCGTCACGCTCGAATCGCCAATCTCTTTTCCGGTATCGTTGAGCCGTCCCAAAAGTTCTGTCGAAATCCAGTTCGCCGCAGCCTTTGCCGGCGCACCCGCTCGAACCGCTGCCTCGAAATAATCGGCGCGCGCGCGCGCTGCCGTCAGCACTCCGGCATTGTACTCAGTCAGCCCATACGCGCCGATAAATCGCGCCCGTTTCACCGCCGGCAATTCCGGCATCTCGGCCCGCACCCGCCTTTGAAGTTTCGCGTCCACGTGGACCGGCAAGAGATCCGGATCCGGGAAATAGCGGTAATCGTGCGCGAATTCTTTCGAGCGCATTGGCTCGGTGCGTCCTGTCGCGGAGTTATAAAGCCGCGTCTCCTGCGGAATCTTTCCGCCAGATTCGATCATGCCGATTTGCCGCTCGATTTCATGCTCGAGCGCGCGCTGCAGAAAGCGGAACGAATTCAAATTTTTCACTTCGGCTTTCGTCCCGAATTTCTCGGCACCCCGCAATCGCACGCTCACGTTCGCGTCGCAACGCAGCGATCCTTCCTCCATATTGCAATCGCTCACTTCCGTGTAGAGCAAAATCTGCTTCAGCGCCGTGAGATACGCATGCGCCTCGGCGGGCGCGCGCAAATCCGGCTCCGAAACAATTTCAATCAGCGGCGCGCCGCATCGGTTGAAATCGATGTAGCTGTAGCGATCGGAATCGTCGAAGCCCTCGTGCAAATTCTTCGCCGCGTCCTCTTCCATATGAACGCGCGTGATTCCGATGCGCTTCGCCGCGCCTGCAAGATCCACTTCGAGCCATCCGCCCGTCGCCAGCGGCAGCTCGTACATGGAAATCTGATAGCCCTTCGGCAAATCGGGATAAAAATAATTCTTCCGCGCGAATCGCGAGCGTTCCTGCACCTCGCAATTGAGCGCAATCGACGCCCGCAACGCAAGTTCGAGCGCTTTGCCGTTCAGCACAGGCAGCGCGCCCGGCAGCCCCAGGCACACCGGGCACGTGTTCGTATTCGGCGGATCGCCAAAGCGCGGCGAGCACGCGCAGAAGGCCTTCGTTGCCGTCAAAAGCTGCGCATGCACCTCGAGGCCGATCACGGCTTCGTATTTCGCCAGTACTTCCGGCGCGATGCCCGCTCCCTCTGTAGTCGTTTTCGCCATGAGAAAGCGAATTATAGCATCCGAAGCGCTACTCGCCGCCCCACACGTACTTCATCCCCAGCCGCCAATTCAGCCCGAGCGCGGGATATCCGACGGCATCCTGATACCGCCGGTCAAACAAATTCTCAACGCGCCCGAGCGCCGAGAGTTTTCGCGTGAAGTGATAGCTCGTGCCAAGATCCCAACGCGCGTAGCTCGGATTGCTCGTAATCCCCAACCCGAGATAATCGCTGTCCGTGCGCCGTCCGACGTAGTAGCCCGCCAGATTCCAGTTCATCCGATGAAAGTTCGCGTTCGCGATAAGCGTCGCCGAATGCAGCGGCCTCTTCGCCAGACGATTGCCCGGCGCCAGCGTCGGATCGTAGAAATTCGGCGAAGCAATCACAAGCGTATCGTCATACGTGTAGTTGCCATGAATATGCAGCCAGCGCGTCGCCTTCGCTTCGAATGAGCTGTTCGCTCCGAATGCGCGCGCCTTGTCCGTATTGAAAAATTGGCCCGTGCCGTAGGGACACGCCGCGGTTGGCGGCAGCGACGCGAAGCTCACAATGTCGCTGAAATCATTGTGGAAGTAATCGACCGATATTTTCAGCCGATCCTGCGCGAGCACTTGGTCGGCGCCCGCGTGAATCGTCGTGCTTTGCTCCGGCTTCAAGTCGGGATTGCCCGGATTGCACGGATCGTTCGAGAAGGAGTCGTAAAAATCCGGCTCCTTGATGCCTTCACCGTACGATGCACGCAGCCGCGTCGCGCCCCAGAAATCGTGGCCGTAGCGCAACGCGTATGCAATGCCCGCTCGCGGAACCACGCGCGTTCCGAAACTTGCATTCGCTTCCGCACGCACGCCAGCCGTCGCGGTCACGCGCCGTCCGAACTGGTAGCGCACCTCCACGTAGCCCGCCTGATTGTTTCGCCGCGAGTCGGGTCCGCCTTCGGCGCCGTTCTCCACTTCGTACATGTAGCCGGCAGACAAGCCGCCGTGCGGAAAAAGATAAGTCGCCTGCTCGTTGAAATTCGCACGATTGAACAGGTTGTACGAGTTGCCGAACGAGTTGATGAACGCTTGCTGGATGCGGGAATCCGTGGCGCGCAGCTCGTTGTGCCAGTGATCGCCCGCCATGAAGTCCCACGTGATGCCCGCCGCAAGATTGTGGAGATCGTCGTGATCTTCAAGGCTCGGCGGAAGAAAGATCGTCTGGCCCGGCACGCCTGCGTCGCTTCCCGCCTCGCGCACCGTCAATCGCAGCGTGTCCGTGTCCGAGAATTTCCAGCCGAAATTCCCCGCGAATGGGACGTCGCGAAAATAATCGTTCGGTCCCTGCCCGCCCGTCGCGAAGTATCCGCCGGACGCCGAGTAATCGAACCGGCCAGCGACTCCGCTCAATTGCACGTTGCCCAGTTTCGTTCCGAAAGTTCCGCCTTCGCCGGTCAGTTCGAGCTCCGGAGTGCTGGTCGTGCCGCGATGCGAAAAAATCTGCACCACGCCGGTCATGGCATCCGAGCCGAAAAGCGCGCTCGACGCTCCGTGCACGATCTCGATTTTCTCCACGCCATTGAGGTCGTAGTTCTCGAGTTCGATCGCGCCGCCCGGCTGATTGATGGGAATGCCGTCCACCAGGAACTTGGTGAAATCCGAGTCTCCGCCGTCGAGAAAATATGTCGTGACGTTTCCTTCCGGGCCAAGACGCGAAATCGCCGCACCCGGCTCGCTCGCGAGCAGCGGCGAGAGCCAGATTTCATCGCGCTCGTTAATGTCCTCTCTCGTAACCACGTCCACGGGCGCCACGCTCTCCGCGGCGAGTGTCGGCTCGGCTGCTGCCGTGACCACCACGCTGGCCGCAAGCTTTTCGAGCGTGAGCTTCGCATTCAACTCGCGCGTCTCTCCAGCGGCAAGAGTTACGTTTTCTTCCAGTCGTGCAAAGGAAGGGGTGGAAATCACGACGCGATAACTTCCGGGAGCGAGCGTGAGAGCAAAATGTCCCGCCGCGTCGCTCTTCGCATTTGCCACGGTCCCATTGTTATTCGCCTGAGGTGCCGCGCGAATGTTTACGTCGCGAATTGCCGCGCCGCTTGGATCCGCGAGGTCCCCGGTCAAAGTAGCGCGCGCTTCAGTCTGCGCAAATGAAACTACCGGTAGGGAAACAGCCAGGACAGCAATAGCAGCCACTGCAAGCCAGCTAGTTTTCATGAGTTCCTCCTCTCCCTCTCGCGCGGGAGTTGAAGGTTGTCCCAAAGCGGCGCCTCGAGATGTGTTCTCGATGGCCGAATCAGGATTGAGGCTCCGTCGGTCTCCTGGCTTGGCGGCAGTGTCGTGAGGCGCGGCCTTCCCATTCCGGCGCCGATTCGAGGGATCGAATCAGCGTGCGAAACAGTGGTGCGCGCCCGGCAATTTCCGCCTTACAGTCGCGCGGCGGCGACGGTTTTTCACCGTCTTCCCGTGCACGGAGTCTCGGTCAATGTGAACGGCGCACGAAACCTGCAAAATGCTCAGGCCGCATGCGCCGCGGGAACTCTTCTTTTGCCTTTAGCCTGATTACTCTCTATTTCTCTACGCTTGCTTCCGTATTGCTCGTCGAACCATGAACTTCAAATCTCACAGTCGAGATTTGAATCTCAAATCTGAAATGTCAAATTTTAAATTGTCGGCCTCAAGCATCAGACCCATCGTTCAAATCTGAATCATCGCGAGCCTCGCGCTACTCCATTCGCTCGCCTCTTCCATTCGCATCGCGCAGCAGAACCCTCGGCTTCCCACCTGGCCTGATCTCAACGTCAAGAGGCGCGTTAAACACCTCTTCGAGAATATCGCGGTGATAAACTTCTCTCGGCGTGCCGGTAATCTCGCATTTTCCGCGATGCAGCAGCACGATTCGATCCGAAAATTCCGCCGCAAGATTTAGTTCGTGCGTCACGACTACTACGGTGTAACGGTTTTCATCCACGAGCCGCCGCAGCCGCCGCAACAATTCTACTTTGCCGCCTATATCGAGATGCTGCGTGGGCTCGTCAAGTAGCAGGAGCGAAGGCTGCTGCGCCAGCGCGCGCGCCAAAATCACGCGCTGCTTTTCGCCGCCTGAAAGCTGCTCCATCCAGCGATCGCGCAGTTCGCTCGCGCCCACCTGCGAGAGCGCATTTTCCGCCATCAGGCAGTCTTCTTTCGATTCAAAACGAAGCCGCCGCCCGTAGGGATAGCGGCCTTGCAACACATATTCCCAAACGCGCAATTGAAATATCAGCGCGCTCTCTTGCTGCACAAGCGCAATCCGCTGCGCTCGCTCGCGCGGATCGAGCTGGCTCGGCTCCTTGTCATCCACGCGCACGAAACCGGAGAGCGGTTTGCACAGGCCGGCTAGAAGTTTAAGCAGCGTGGATTTTCCGCTCGCATTGGGGCCAAGAATCGCGACGATCTCGCGGCGCCGCGCTTCAAACGTCACCGGCCCAAGCGCAAATTTCGGCGCGCCGCGCTCCGTCACCGAATACGCGTAACTCGCTTGCTCGACGGTTAGCCGAACGTCGCTCGCTGGCGCCGCCGGATTTCCGCCGCGCGCAGCATTCTCGACGGGTGTGCCGTGCGCATTCACCGCACTCTCCGCCGTAGCAGATAAATGAAGACAGGTGCGCCGACGATCGCCGTCATTGCGCCCACCGGCAATTCCGTTGGCGCAACCACCGTGCGCGCGAGCGTGTCCGCGAGCACGATCGCAATCGCGCCGCCGAATGCCGACGCTGGAATCAGCACGCGATAGTCCGACCCAAACATCATTCGCATCACGTGCGGCACGAGCAAGCCGACATAGCCGATCGCGCCGCTCACCGATACGGCAAGTCCCGTGAGCAGCGACGCCGAAATATAGACAACGATTTTCACGCGCGCCACGTTCACACCAAGATGCCGTGCTTCCTGCTCGCCCGTCAGAATCAAATTTAGATCCGATGCGGTTGTGTAGATCGCGCCCGCCGCTGCAATCATCACGACAAAGAGAAAACTGATCGAAATTTGCGGCGGCGTCGCGAGATCGCCCATCAGCCAGAACGCCATGCCGCGAAGATCGCGCCCGCTGAGCGTGGTCATCAGGAACATGATCACGGCCGAAAGAAACGACGCCGATATAATTCCCGCGAGAAGCAGCGTCGCGCTGTCGAGTTGTCCGCCGCGCCGCCCGAGAAAGTAAACCGCGGCAATCGTCGCGGCAGCACCTGCAAAGGCTGCGATCTGCATCGCCAGCGGCACGTGCGGCGCGACGATCAAGCTTATGATTGCGCCGAGCGCCGCGCCGGTTGAGACACCGAGAACGTACGGGTCCGCGAGCGGATTCCGCAACAGCGATTGGAATCCCGCGCCTGCCACCGCGAGTGACGCGCCAACGACGATTCCCATCGCGATCCGCGGCAGCCGTATCCCAAAAATTACGAGTCGAAAATCTGACGGAATCCGGTCCATCTGGCCGATCGCTCCGTGATAAAGCGTCGTGACGACCGATGTCACCGACATCGGATACGCGCCGAGTCGCAGCGAAACCACCATCGCGACAAACAACGCGCTCGCCAAAATGGCGCACACTCCCAAAATTCTGCGCGGCGTCATCGGCTGCATCACCGCGTGCTCTCCGCCGCTGAATTCGCAAAGGCCGACGGATGCAACTGTTTGGCGAGATTCTCGATGGCATCAATCAGTCCCGGCGACGGTCGATCCACTTCGCCGCTGACGACCGCGATGTTGCCCTGCTTTACCGCATTGAGGTCGCGCCAAACCGGACGCGCGCGCAAGTCAGAGGGTGTCGGTACGTTATCGCCATGATCGCCGACGAAAATCAAATATTCGGGTTGCGAGTGAACGATGGATTCAAGACTGACATGCGGCCAGTTCTGCGTCGTCTCCACCACCGATTCCGCGCCCGCGCGCCGAAGCGCATCGGCGATAAACGTATGCGGCCCAATCGAAATTAGCGGATCATCCCAAACGACAAAAAGAACGCGGGAACGGGGCTGGTCTGCGAGCGCCGTTTGCACCGCGGCGAGTCGCGCCTGCAAACGCTCAACGAGTTCGTGGCCTTGCGGCGCGATCCCTAGAATGCCGGCGAGATGCTCGATGCCAGCGAGCAAGTCATCAATGCTGTGCGGATCGGTAGAGTAGACCGCCACGCCGAGGTGCTCGAGAGCGTCAACGGTCTCGCGGCGATTGATCGTAGTTGACGCAAGAACGAGATCGGGCTTGAGTCCGACGATTGCTTCAAGGCTGGGGCTCAGAATCGAGCCGACGTGCGGCTTCGTGCGTGCATCGGGGGGAACGTCGCAATAATCCGTGTCGCCGGCAAGGCGCGATTCCGCACCCAGCGCGTAAATCGTCTCCGTAAGATTCGGCGCGAGCGAAACGATGCGGCGCACGTCGGCCGGTACAGTAACGTGGCGGTCCGTTTCGTCGATGACGGTTTGCGATTCGCGTGTCGAATGCGTGGATGTCGGCGCCGATTCTTGCGTCGCGCGCGCAGATGCGGCGGCGTGTGCCGCGAACAAACCAGCCGCGAGCATCAAAACGGCGAATCCGATTTGCCGCGCGTTAAATTTTCGTCTCACAAAACTTTGCTCCAATAAAAAAGCCCCACGAGAAAATGGGGCTGCGTTCCGCTCCCTTTCTCGCGAAGGGCTCGGGCAAATGCAGGCAGGGGCAGGTGTCCTGACTTTCGGTCCTTCCGTCGCCGCGCCAAAACATTCCGCGCGGAACAATCATTTACGGAAGCAAAGGCGCTGTGCGCTCCGTCAAATTTCTAACGGTACGGCCCTTCCCGGCTCGCTCGCAAGACATTCGCGAAACCAGTGGGCGATCGCACTTCACAGCGCCGGCCGATTACAGTGGCGGGACCGTGGCCGATTTTCACGGCCTTCCCGTTCCCCCGGCCAAATCAATTTTCATTCGCAGTCTATGCGGCGTGGCGCGCAGTGTCAACCGCGCGCCGCGCTTCAATCACGAGTCTCAATTGAAGATCGCAAAATGTTTGTTTTTTCCGCTAGCCAGCATTCCGCCGCAGCGGCTCAAGGAATCGCGTAAGTACCGGCGCACGCCAGGTCATTCCCAGCGGGCGTAGGGGCTGGAACTGTACATGTACCCGAACCCGCGATGCCTTTTGCAACGCCGGTCCCGCCCACAATCTTATACGTAAACGTTCCGACGAGCGTTACCCGGTTACGAACGGGGGAAACTCTTTGGTAGATCATAGTAATCTGATCGCCGTTGGCAAGCGATCCGACCATGACGCCCCATACTTTAACTGCTGTAGGGGTGTTTTGCCCGTACGCGGAAAACTTCAAGCCTGTTATCGCAACTCCATTGATCTGCGCAGTCGTTGTGCCTGTGAATGTAAGGACTTGGGTTGTGGGTGTGATGTCTTGACTAACAATCGTCGGGTCGCTGTGTATCGTGAAGGTGCCTGCTGCCTGAGCGAACAGAGCCGTACTGGTGAAAGCAAATAGCGCGCACGCGAAGGCAATTTTAAGTCTCATATTTTCTCTCCGGTAAAACTGGGACTCACAAAATCGCCACAGGCTGCTCCAAATCGCGGAATGTGTCAACAGTGACATGCATCGCTTCCCGACGACGCCACATCAACCGCGCGCGTTTGTGCGTGTGGAATCGTTTTCGAAATCGCGCGCGAGAATTCTGCCAGCGGCGGGCGTGTCGATGTGCCAGTGCATCTCGTCGATCCACCAGCGGCCTTCGATTTCGATCAGCGTGTAGCGCGCAACGAGATGATCGCCGCCGGCGGTTTCGAGCCGCAGCTTGATCTCGGCGCGCGCTACGGTTTCGATTTCGCTTTCTTTGCGAACAGATGTCGCGCGGAAAATTGCGCCGTGAGCGCGAACCGTTTCTTCGAAAGTCTCGAACGGCACTTCGCTCCGGTAGCGCGGGGAAAACAGAGCATACGCGACGCGCATCTCGCCCTGTGAGACGGCTTCGAACTGCTGGCGAATCACTCCTTCGGCGGTGTTCGCAGCGTGCGGCACATCGGCTGTGTTGTTCGTGCGAGCGAGAAACCACGTTGTGAGCGAGAACGCCACGAAGCTCGACGCGAAGAGCATGGCAAGCCGGCGAGGCAAAAGAGGATTTGTAACTCGCGGGTGCTCGTGGAACGCGGGCGGAGAAAATTGCTTTTCGGCGGGCTCGCCGGAGGGTGGTGGATTCGTGCTGTCGAACTCGCCCATGGAGTACGGCTAGAAATTTTCGCGCGAACGAAGCGCGTCAGCGATTCTTCCACTTCGGCGCGCGTTTTTCAACCAGCGCGCGCAAGCCTTCCTGCGAATCTTCGAGATCGGAAAGCTCGTTCAAGAAAATCTTCATCGAATTTCGCACGCCATCGCGCAACGAAAGTCCCATGCTGCCGAGAATCGCTCTCTTCGCCATGGTGAGAACCGGTCCGGACTGCGCCGTAACTTTCGCGATCAATTCGCTCACGGTCTTTTCGAGCTGATTTTCCGGCACGAGACGATTGACGAGACCGAGCTCAAAAGCACGCTCCGCCGTCATCGTTTCGCCGGTCAGCACAAGTTCGAGCGCGACCTTCGGTCCTAGAATGTAAGGAAGAATCACGGCGGAAAGCGGGGGAAAAACTCCGAGCTTGATTTCAGGCTGCGCGAATCGCGCGCGCGGCGTGGCAACGACGAGATCGGCGAGCGCCGCGAGCTCCGAGCCGCCGCCGAACGCGGGGCCGTTCACGACGACGAGGACGGGCTTGGCCGTGTCCATCATGGCGATGAATGCGTTGTGAAATGCATCGAGGAGCTGAAAGACGCGACGCGGCGTGTACTCGCCCAACTCGATGCCGCCGCAAAAGGATTTCGAAGCCGACTCCACCACAACGATTTTGATCTGGCGAAGATCTCCGAACTTATTGATTCCAGCGGTAAGCTCGTTTAGCATCCGCTCGTTGAGGAGATTGTGTTCGGGCCGGTCCAGCGTGAGGCGCGCGACTTCGCCGTCAATGCTGTAGCGGACAAACTGGAATTCGTCAACGGTGGGAAGCCGCAGCGTTGAAGACGCCGCGCCGAGTTGTTTTTCTTCGCGCTCGACTTGCATAGGTTGCCTTTATCGCCCCAAGCTTAAACCGTCTCCACTTCGACCGCCATCCCCAAGCCGCCGGAAACGCACAAAGTAGCTAACCCCCTCTGGCCGGTTTTGCCGTCGCGGCGAAGTTCGTAAATTAGTGTGGTAAGGATGCGGGCGCCGGTGCAGCCGATGGGATGTCCGATGGCGATGGCGCCGCCGTTGGGATTGAGGCGCTCGCGCGAAAAGTGGAGATCGCGATCGCAGGCCAAGACTTGCGCGGCGAATGCTTCGTTTAATTCGATGGCGGCGTAGTCATCCAGGCGAGTGCCGGTGCGCGCCGTGAGTTTGCGAATTGCGGGGACTGGGCCAATGCCCATCACGCGCGGATCAACGGCAGCAAGTGTCGCGTCCACGATGCGTGCGAGAGGCTTGAGGCCGAGTTCGCGAACTTTTTCTTCGCTCGCGAGGACGAGGGCTGCGGCGCCGTCGGTGATGCCGCTCGAATTCCCGGCGGTCACCGTGCCGCTCTTGCTGTCTTTGCCGAAAACAGGCGGCAATTTGGCGAGCGATTCGAGAGTCGTGTCGGCGCGGACGTGCTCGTCTTTCTCGATGCGGATGGTGTTGCCTTTTTTATCGGTGCGCGCGATGGGAACGATTTCCGCGGAGAAGCGGCATTCGGCGAGCGCGCGGCCGCCGCGGCGCTGGCTTTCGAGCGCGAATTCATCCTGTTCGCGGCGCGAGATTTTATATCGCTCGGCGAGAAGTTCGGCCGTTTCGCCCATCACCATTTTCGAAATCTGGCAAAGGAAGCCGTCGCGATACATCGCGTCCACGAGCGGCTGATTGCCCATCTTGAATCCCCAGCGGCCTTCGAGGAGATACGGCACGCGGCTCATGGATTCCGCTCCGCCCGCGACGATAATTTCCGCTTCGCCGGTGAAAATTTGCTGGCGGCCGAGAGCGACGGCGCGCAGGCCGGATGCGCACGCCATATTTACAGTGAAGCCGGGAACGTCGTCGCCGAGTCCGGAGCGCCAGGCAATTTGCCGGCCGGGATTCGGGCCGACGCCTGCGGGCCGCGCATTGCCGATGATGACTTCGTCGACGCGCCAGGGAAGCGTGGGCGGCGGCGTTTTCGCTTGCTCGCCCGGCGTGCGCTCTGGCGGCAGCGGATTGCCGAATGCGCGCTCGAGAGCGGCGCGGACGGCGATGACGCCGAGATCGGGCGCGGTGAAATCGGCGAGCGCGCCGCCGAATTTGCCGATTGGCGTTCTTGCTGCGCCGACGATGTAGACGGATTTGGTCATGTTTTTTGGTTTTGCCGCCGGCTCTAACTCTCGCTTCGCGGCGGCTCGGCCGCTCGTTATTTAGAGCGGGGGCCGGTTTCCGAGACTCAAAAAATCAAATAACAGACCCCCTTTTCGTGTCCCGGTTAGAAAGTATCGCCGTCGTTTGTTTGCAATGAGTTACGGACATTTTTAATTGCTTTGGTGTCCCGGTTAGAAGTGGGCCGCTTCCGGTTGAATGCCCGGGGCTGTGAAAGCCCGCGGGGAGCGCAGATTTCTGACGCTGGACTGAACAGGCTGCGGAAATAGACATAAACGCAGTCATCCCGAGTCCGCCGCGGCGGACGAGGGATCCCTCTTGGTGTAGATGCTCGCAAAAAGAGGGATTCCGCGTCGCTGCGCTCCTCGGAATGACGGCGATTATGACTTTTTCCGCAGGCTCTGAAGTCCAGCTCCCTCTGCTGAAACAGGGGGCTCCCACCCTCGGTCCGAGTACGCCGAATTTGCTTTCGTGAGCCATAAGCTCCAGATATAGGCTAGCACGCTGCGTGGAAAAAGAAAGACTGAGGGTATGTGGATTATTTGTAATTAGCGTGCCTATTAACGGCTGCGCTTATTCGTGGAGGACGACACTTAGGAGGGAATTGTGGACCTCGAGTCCGCCATTGTAATCAATGAAGCCGAGTTTCCGGAATTTAGTCATGAAGAAGTTTACCCGTGAGCGCGTTGTGCCAATCATCGCGGCCAGCGTCTCCTGGGGCACTTTGGCAAGGATCTTTTGAGGATGGTTTTGCGCACCGTAGCGCGCCAGCAGCAATAGAGTGCGCGCCAGGCGTTTTTCGGTCGAGTTGAAAAGCTGATCGATCAAGTCCTCCTCGATTCGGATATTCCGTCCGAGCATGTAAGAGATGAAATGGTCGGAAAACGCATGTTCCTCATGGAGGACGCGAACCATTTCATTTTTTCCGATGTTCAGCGCGGTTGTGGGCGTAATCGCGGTGGCGGTGGCCATGCAGACCGTCTGACCGGCCAGGCATCCCTCGCCCAGAAAGTCGCCGGGACCCAACATCCCCACGATGGCCTCTTTACCGACCTCATTGACGACAGAGAGTTTCACGCCACCCTTTTGAATGTAACTGACACTGGTGGCGGGATCGCCTTGAGAATAGATCTTCTGGGATTTTCGATATTCCACAACCCTTCTGGCGGCACCGGACGACTCGAGAAAAGAGTGGACATCGAAGAGAGGCGCCTTCACATTTTTGGGTTTCTTGACCATGGCAGCTGGCTTGGCCCCGCAATCAGGTTAGCTGCGAAGAAGGATTACTGTCGGTAGGGTATCCGACACTATCGGTGGGCTATTTGAGTCCGATTTCGCGATTATATTGTTGGATAACCTTATAGCACTCGCAACTGCAGCGTTCGAGTTTCGCGCGGTTCAGGATCTGCACCGCGCCGCGGGTGTAGTCGATAATCTTTTTTTTCTGCAACGCAGCAGCCGCCAAACTGACGGTGGGGCGGTCCGTCCCCAGCATCGTCGCCAGGAAGTCGTGGGTGATGACGAGCGACGGGGAATCCACTCGGTCCTGGGTGATGAGCAGCCAGCGCGCGAAGCGCTGATCGATATTGTGGAGCCGGTTGCACGCGGCTGTTTGCGCGAATTGCATCGCTTGAACTACCGCATAGCGGGAGAGAATCCGTTGCAGCTCCGGGGCTGATTGCAGGACGCTTTTCAGCGCGCCGCTTTTCACCCTGAATCCGTCTCCCGGAATTTGCATGATTTCGCGCACTTGATTTCTGTTTATGCCGACTGTCGCCTGTATCCCTGCAAATCCTTCCCTGCCAACCTCCCCGACTTCAACAGTCTTTCCATCTTCGGTCGCAATTACGAGAGACACCATCCCTCCATTCGGGAAATGCACGAACTCTATCGGCCGGCCCGGTTCGTAGAGACTCAGATGGTGGGGCATGCTGAGAAATTTCAGGTGAGGACGAATCAGGGCGTACTCCTCATCGGGAATCGATAAAAGGATCTTGTTGGCTACCCGGTTCCCCGCAGGGGATGTCCGCTCGCTTGGCTGCATGATTTGAAAGTTTCTCCTTTCAGCGACAACGTCGACGCCAAGCGGCCGAGTTCAACTTCGTCCTCGCCGAGGGGATGTCGCCGCCTCCGAAATCCCCGTTGCGAAACGATTTTGGCACGAGCGCGTGTCTTATAGATGTCTCATATAGGACTCGCTCTGGCGGTGTCGCTCCGCTTGACTCTCGCGAATAATCGATCAACGATCCGGATCGCTCGCTGGTTTTCGCGGGCGCCCTCAAATCGTGTCCAATACAAATGGAAGTCACGCGCGTCGAAATGGAAATCACGCCACGCCGCTTGTTACGCCCGCGATGGTCTTCCGCGATTCCAAACATCACATCAAGATTTACCAGGGCGATTGCATCGAGATGCTTGAAAACTCGCCGCCCGAGTCTGTGGACCTGATATTCGCGGACCCGCCGTATTTCCTCTCGAACAATGGAATCACGTGCCACGCGGGGAGGATGGTGAGCGTGAACAAGGGCGAATGGGACCGTTCGCGCGGCGCGGATGCAAATCACGAATTCAATCGAGCGTGGCTCGCGGCGTGCCAGCGCGTTCTGAGGCCGAACGGCACGATTTGGGTGAGCGGCACAAGCCACGTGATCCATTCCGTCGGCTTCGCCATGCAGCAGCTTGAGTTCAAGCTCTTGAACGACATTTCCTGGGTGAAGCCGAATCCGCCGCCAAATCTTTGCTGCCGCTACTTCACGCACGCGACCGAGACAATCATCTGGGCGGCGAAGAATAAGAAAAGCAGGCACACGTTTCAGTACAAGCTGATGAAGGAAATCAACGGCGGCAAACAGATGAAGTCGGTGTGGACGATTCGGCCGCCCAGCCGGAATGAGAAGCGATTTGGCAAGCATCCGACGCAGAAGCCGGTCGAGCTCATCGAGCGGATTTTACTTGCGTCGTCTAATCGCGGAGATGTGGTTCTCGATCCCTTCATGGGGAGTGGAAGCACTGCCATTGCCGCGTTTCGATTGTCGCGGCGGATCATTGCAGTCGAGGCCGACGATGAATCCATTGACTTGGCGCTGATACGCGTCTGTGCCGAACTGATACAGGTGCTACTCCTCATCACAATTCACCAAATTGATCTTGATCTGTGGCCGGATTCTATGGATCGATCAATCGCGGCCCGAAACTTTGCGATGGAGACTGAGGTCACGGTGCGATTGGTACGCAGCGAGCGCAATTTCCATTTCATTGGTGCGTCTCGTCGCGAAGTTGTGTTCAGTGTCGCCGCTGTTGACCTGCAAGACGCGTGGCGGAAGTTCAGGAGCAGCTCTGTGGCTGCGATTGAAATCATGTTTATCGTGAAAGCCGAGACGGAGATTTATCTGGCGGGAGAAGCGTGATCTAATGCGCGGGTGGACACGGCGCTTCCCATTGAAAATCTCGAGCGGTATCACAGTGCTTCGCAGCGGGCGCGGGTTGCGACTGAAGCGTGGGGAGCGGCCAATCTCTATTGCGTCAATTGCGACTCGCCTACGCTGGAACCTACTCCAACCAACTTCCACGCGACCGACTTTCATTGCCCAAGATGCCGCAACGCATTCCAGCTAAAAGGCCGATCAAGATCTTTCGGCAATCGGATCTTGGACTCGGCATATTCGAAAATGATTGACGCCATCACATCCGATCGGGCTCCTCATTTCGTGCTGCTTCGATACATTCCCGAACACTGGCGAGTACTAGATGTGTTCCTGATCCCATGCTTTGCAATTCCGAAATCGGCAATACAGAAGCGAAATCCACTCAGTGCCAACGCAGAGCGCGCTGGATGGGTTGGTTGCAACATCGTCCTTACGAACATTCCGGACGTCGCCCGACTTCCCATCATGTTGAATGGCGTTCCCGAACGGCCGTCCGATGTCCGGCGCCAGTTCCAACGGATCCGGCCACTGGCAGAATTAGGGGTCGAGGAGCGCGGCTGGACCTTGGATGTACTCACCGCTGTCCGCTCATTGGGCAAGAGGGAGTTTGCTGCTAAGGACATGAACGCGAAAATAAAGGACCTTTCCAGATTGCACCCAAATAATCACCACGTGCGTGAAAAGATTCGCCAACAACTCCAAGTGTTGCGAGACAAAGGGTTCGTGGAGTTTTTGGAGCGTGGAAACTACCGGCTGCGG
>Ga0302326_10004165_pt1 | contig 33664 bp, 31 predicted proteins | sample Palsa_T0_3_FD_202264 | JGI IMG/M metagenome (GOLD analysis project Ga0302326, IMG submission 202264) | Peat permafrost microbial communities from Stordalen Mire near Abisko, Sweden - Palsa_T0_3 | ecosystem: Environmental > Terrestrial > Soil > Palsa > Peat permafrost | place: Sweden: Abisko...
GGATTGTTTCTGCAGGTAGTCCTGGTGTTCTGACTCGGCTTCCCAGAAGTGTTCCACGGCAGTGACTTCCGTCATAATCTTATCGTGCCATTGGTTCGAACCATCGATGTCGGCGATGGTTGCCGACGCGATTCGCTTCTGCTCGCCATCAAGATAAAAAATCGCCGAATGATAGCGCCGGCCAACGTCCTTGCCTTGTCGGTCCTTGGTCGTCGGGTCGTGAACACTGAAGAAATATTCGAGTACCTTGCGAAAGTCGACGTGCTCCGAGTCGTACACGACCTCCACGGATTCGGCGTGCCCCTCGGTGTGGTCACATGTCGGATTAGGGGTATCGCCTCCGGCGTAGCCGACGCGTGTCGACACGACACCGGGCTGCTTGCGGATCCGTTCCTGCAGGTTCCAGAAGCAGCCGCCGCCCAAAATTGCCTTGCTGGGACTAGTCATTGAGCCGCCCTTCCTCAACTGGCTGTCGATCAGATTGATCAGGCGATCCCCCCGCCTGACGACCTGTGTACCCGGTCACGTGACCGGGTACGCCCCTGCACATAGATCTGGCGTGGATGACGACCAGCGAAGTCCGCGCTAGCGTCGAGATGTGTCCACTTCGCAATCGAAGTTACAGCTGTCCGACGATGAGTGGCGTCGCCGACTCAGCCCGAAGGAGTTCGACGTGCTACGGGGCGGCGCCACTGAGGAACCGTATTCCGGTGAATATCTCGACACGGAAACCCCGGGCTCGTATCAGTGTCGGGCGTGCGGCGCCGAAGTATTCTGCAGCACAGCGAAATTCAATCCAGATACCGGCTTCCCGTCGTTCTTCGACGCGGCCCGAAGCGACGTGGTGATCCTGCGGCCCGAAAACACGCCGGACAAGGTCCGCAGCGAGGTCCTGTGTGCAGGCTGCGACAGCCACCTGGGTCACTTTTTCAGCGGTGAGGGTTATCCCACGCCCATTGATCAGCGTTACTGCATTGACTCGCTCGCGCTGAAACTGGTTCCGAAGCCTTGACTCGGCCGGACGGCGACGACCTCGATCTCCACTCTCATGGCGGGCCAGACCAGTCCCGGGATCACACCCAGCATGAAGACAGGCTGGTGATGGATGACCGCTTTGCGGACGGTCGCATAGGCGGGGATGTCGGCGGCATCAGTGAGCCACTGTCGGACGCTGACGATGTCGGTGAGGGCGGCGCCGGCTCGATGTAGCGCATCCTCGACGTTTCGCCATGCCTGGGCGGCCTCCTCGCTGAAGTCCTCCGGCAGGGTGCCGTCTGGGCGCAGGCCCGGGGTGCCAGAGGTGTAAATCAGCTCCGCTGCGGCCGGAACACGCACGGCGTCAGCGTAATTGCCGATGTGTGTGGCCACACCGGTCAGGATCGGTTCGACTTCACTGGACATCAATGGGCCTCACTTCGTTGCTCGGCGCATCCCGTCCGGCCGTACCACAAGGTACACAGTAGGCGCCTGTTCCGGCCCAGGGCAATGCCCCTGAAAAGACTTATGTACCGATTGAAATGCGCCGAGATTCAGGTGCGTCAGCCTGGCGGAGAAGGTACGTTCTTTGTACCGAATGGGACACTAATCCGACGAAGGGCGAAGAAGCATCGTGTCGCATCATTTCGACACCCCGACGGGTCGTGAGGACCCTCGGCTGAATTTGTCCGATGTGTATCTCTTCGCCGGCTCGGCGGAGAGCACCGTGATGGTGATGACGGTGAATCCGGCTGCGACACCGGACACGGTGGCCCCGTTCCGCGACGAAGCGATCTATGCGTTTCACGTCGACACCGACCTGGACGGACACCAGGACGTTTCTTTCGCGGTGGGATTCACCGACGCGCCCGCCGGCGTGGGTGACGAAGCGACCGCGCACGTCCAGGTATTCGAGGTGCGCAGGGTGGCGCATGCCGGCGTCGGTTCGCCTGCAGCCGGCGTGATGTCGGGCACGACAGGTCAGTGCGGCGATGATGACGGGGTTCGAGCCTTCGCCGGAGTGGTCTACGACGCATTCGCGGGCGACGCCGCCGCGCTCAACACGTTCAAGAACGCGTTCTCGCAAGGTCAATACCGGCCGGACAGTTTCGACAACCACGTCAACAACTTTCACGACCGCACTGTCGCCGCGATTGTGCTCGAAGTGCCGAATAGCCTGATCTCGGCGACGCCGCACGTGCAGGTGTGGGCGACGGTGTCGTTGCACGGCCACGCTCCCGATCAGCAGGTAGCGCGGTGGGGCCTGCCGTTGTTCACCCACATCTTCCTGCGCGATGACGAGCTGCGCGAGCAGTTCAATCGCAGCACGCCGGACGACGACGATGCCGCGTTCGTGTCGAGCACCATCGATACCGTCACCCGGTACGCCACCGCCAGTGGCACCGCCGCCGACCCAGGCGCCTACGCACGGCAGGTCGCGGAGCGGTTCGGATCGCTGAGCTTGCCCTATGAGCTGGGCAGTGCAGCATCATTCGACTTCGTCGGGTTCAACGGCCGCGCGCTGAGCGACAACGTCATGGACGTCATGTTGACCCTGCTGGTCAACGCCCCCCTTGGCACCGGAATCCGTCCCGACCCAGCAAGATTCACTTCCGAGTTCCCCTATTTGCGGCCTGCGTCCGGCGACGGAGGTGCCTGATGCGGCCCGAGTGAACCGCCGCGCGAAAAGCCGGCCCATACCAGCGCCGCCGATCACGTCTGTCAACGAGAGGAAGGAAGATTCGATGCCGTTCATCCGGGTGAACTGCCCCAAAGGAGCGCTCACCGCCGAGCAAAAGGCGACGCTCGCCCCGCGCTTGGTGCAAGCACTGATCCGCCAGGAGATCGACCCGGTCACCGAGATCGGCACCGCCGCAACAGGCTTCTTCTACAATGAGGTCGACGTCGAGAATTGCTTTCCGGGCGGAGTTTCGCTGACCAAGCATCCCGAGAGAATGTTCTGGACTGTCGAGGCCTTCGTCGCCGCGTCCTACTTCAGTCAGCGCCGGCGCGACGAGATGGAGGCCGACATTGCCAAGGCGTTTGTGGACGTCCTCGGTGACGACGGCACGGTCATGCAGCGCGAGGACATCACCATCAAGCCGTCATAGCTGATGCGGCTGCACGTAGTCGTGATCGAGATCCCCGAGGGCAGTTGGGGCGCAGGCGGCCAGACCATCGACACCGAGAAAATCAGCAAGCTGATCGGAGCGACGCAGGGCCCCGAACGACTGGCCGAAGCGCTCGAACTCGGATCCAGGATGAAAGAGGCACGCCTGTCGTAACGATCACGCTCCCTACGTCTCTGGCCGCGCGGCCGAGGCATCGGCGTCGCGGTAACCCTCGAGAAGACGCAACCACACTTCGCTGATCGTGGGGTAGCAGGGCACCGCGTGCCATAGTCGCTCGATGGGGAGTCGCCCGGTGACGGCGATGGTGGCGGAGTGCAGGAGCTCCGCCACGCCGGGCCCCACGAACGTCACCCCGAGCAGGAAACCGTGGTCGAGGTCGACGACCATTCGCGCGTGTCCGGTGTATCCGTCGGCATAGAAGTTCGCGCCGGGGATGGTGGAGCCCATGTCCACGTCCACGATCTGCACGCGGTGGCCGTCGCGCTCGGCCTGCGCGGCGGTGAGCCCGACCGACCCCACTTCGGGATCGGTGAAGAATGCCTGGGGCACGGCGAGGCTGTCTGCCGTTGTGGCGTGAGCCCTCCACGGTCTGGTGTCCAGTGGTCGCTGGTGGGCGCGTGCGCCGATCGCGGCGCCGGCCATGCGGGCCTGGTACTTGCCTTGATGAGTCAACATTGCCTTGTGGTTGACATCGCCGAGGGCGTAGAGCCATTCGCCGTCGACACCGCGTGCCAGGCAGGTGCCATCGACGTCGATCCACGCTCCTGGGAGGAGACCGACGGTGTCCAGGCCGATGTCGGCGGTGTTAGGGGTACGTCCCGTGGCGAAGAGGATTTCGTCGACCTCGATGCCGTCACCGTCGTCGAGGGTGACACCGACCGGGCCGCTGCCGCCGGGTCGGTGAAGCTCGGTGACGACTACTCCGATGCACACTTCGACACCGGCGTCGCGGAGGCCGCGACGGACGTATTCACCGACGAATGGCTCCATCTTTGGCAGCAGGCGCGAATAACGTGACAGCAGAGTCACCTTGGAGCCCAGACCCTGCCAGGCGGTGGCCATCTCTACACCGATTCCACCGGCACCGACCACGGCCAGACGCGGCGGTACGGTGCTGCTGTCGGTCGCGCGCCGGTTTGTCCAGGGTTTCGCCTCGGCCACGCCGGGGATGTCGGGGACTGCCGCGGTACTGCCGGTGCACACGATGACGGCGTGGCGAGCGGTCAAGACGGTGAGTTGTTCGTCGGTCGTATCGACCGCGATGCGACGGGGACCGTCCAGTCGTGCGTGTCCGCGGATTAGATCGACCCCCATCGTGTCGACCGCAGCGACCAATGGGCTGTCATCCCAGTTCGTCACGTAGCGGTCGCGCCGGGCGAAAACGCCTGCGGGGCTGATGGATCCGGTAAGTGCTTCGCGTGCGCCCTCGACGCGGCGTGCGTCGGCGAGGGCGAGCACTGGGCGCAGCATCGACTTGCTCGGCACGCATCCCCAGTAGTTGCACTCCCCGCCGACGAGTTCACGTTCGACGAGTGCGACCGACAACCCTTCGGCATGCGCACGGTCGGCGGCGGTGATTCCAACGGGTCCGCCGCCCAGGACGACGACGTCGTAGTCGCGGACTGGCCTGCCGTCTGATCCGCCGTCCTGGACTGGTGTTGGCACGTTCATGGCCGTGACATCGGTGCTACCGCGTTCACGCGGATGCTGTCTCCGGAGTCGCGCCCGATCCGGGCAGCTGCTTGCCACGCCCGAGAACAGAACTCGGACCTCCGACGGCATCCAGGGAGTCGGTCAGCAGCCAGATCGACAGACCCAGCAGCGCGATGTCCTTCATCAGGAACTCCCCGGTCGCGGAGAGCACGGGGAACCCGCCGGCCGAGGCTTCCCCGATCCCGGGGGTGCTGAGCATGAATGACAAAGTGCCCGAGAAGAAGACGAGCGCCAGTGCGCCGCCGAGTACCGATAGCTTCGGTGACCACGGTTTGTGCGCCAGCAACACCGCGGCGACGAGTTCCGCGGTGCCGAGCAGTCTGCCGAACGCGCTGATCGACATGACGTGGTAGAGCCATCCCATGAAGGGGCTGTTGGCAACCAACGGTGAAATACCCTGCGCCTCATAGAAGGTGAACTTCATGGCACCGAACCATGCGATCACGATGACCAGGCCGTAACGGCCGGCGAGGGTGCCGATACGGGTGCTCGAGGTTCCCGCGGTGTAGGTGTCGTGGTCTCGGGTGTGTTCTGCGTTAGCCATGGCTGGTGTCGCGTTCCCTTCGTTTCCTGAAGCCGCGAACCATGGCTGGCAGCGCTTACAGTCTTAGCGCCCCAGATTGTCCTGTCAAGTACATAAATAAAGGGAGTGCACCCTGCCTGGATGCCTCCTCCGACGTCATAGGACTCAAGCTTCTACCTCTAAAAGACCTGTTCAAAAGGTACTTGTGAATGAAGCCATAGTCATCGCTACGGCTTCGGCGCCAGCAATCAAAATGCCGACAGTTGTTCTTTATGGTACAAAAATAGAGCACTACCGGCGCGTGGCGGGACGACAAGGTCTGGAGATCCCGGGGCAGGGCCTGCTGTGAGACCGGAGGTCGAGTCGAGCCGGTAGATGGACAGACCGCCTCCAGCCCAGATGGCGATAAGATACGCTGAATTGCGTTGTCGGAAAACATGTTTCGCCGTATTAAGAGTTGCCCCGTGAAGGTCGCGATGGCATCATCGACGCCATGGACTTGACCGAAGCACCGACGAGCAACGCCGAAGAGAAGTCGACGCCGCTCAACCACATTCAGATTTCCGAGATCACACTGCCGGCCGACTGCGCGCCCATTCTCGATCGCAAGATGCGGCTGCGACGCCTCGACGTATTCCCGGGTGGCGTCATAGGACTGCACGACCACTCCAACCGTCCCGCAATACTGTTCGTGCTCAAGGGCAGCATGACGATCCACGAGGACCAGGCCGATGCACCGATCATCGTCAACGAAGGCGAGTCGGTCAGTGAGGTCGGCGTCAAGCACTACGCGGTCAATAATTCCGACAGTGACCCGCTGACACTATTGACCTTCGATCTGCTCGACGACGGCAAGCCTGCCGACCGCGAGTGCACTGGGTGCTGATATTTCACGGTGGCGGGTAGTGAGTCCGTTTTCGGTCGCCGAGACGGCGGATCGGTTGGAGCAAGTGATTGCTCTCAATCCGGCGATCCAGATCATTGCTCGCATCGATCAGTCGCAGATCGCCACCGATGCCGGCGGACCCGCTGCTCCGATCGCGCAGCTCCTGTTCCAAAATTCCGACTTCGTCCGCCAAATCGTGGAGCGTGATCCGGAGGGTGCATTCCATCTGCCCGTCAAGGCCCTGATGTGGGAACAACCAACCGCCGCGGGGGTACGGGTGTGGCTGCGCACCACCGATCCCGAAGATCTGGATCGGTCGGATGCCGGGCCTTCGCAACTCGTCGGCGACATTGCCGCGATCCTGGGTGCCATGATCGACCGGGTCGTCGATCTTGACGACCCATTGACCGCCTCCGAGCAGTGAGCCGTCCGGGTACGGCACACTCAGTTATCGGAGTTGTTGGTTAGGAAGCGAATACGGCTTTAAGGCGTTTTCTCGAACGACCGGACATGGTTGATGGCCATGTCCAGGGCGACTTCCATCGGCCGCGAATCATGCGCGGTCTGAGCTAGTAGGTAGCCACCCTGGAGGGCTGCCATGACGCCGACGGCGAGAAGCTGGGTGTCGACATCGTCGCGGAGCACGCCGCGGTCCCGCATCCGCGCGAAACCCTCGGCCAGCAACTGCTCCCACTCGTCGAAGTGTTTCGCCAAAGCCACCCGAGCCGTGTCATTGACGTCGGACAGCTCCGCGGCCAGTGACCCCAGCGTGCATCCCCACGCCCCACGACGCAGCGCATTGCTCTGCACGATCGCGTTACGCCACTGTTGAAGGCCACGTGAGGAATCCAGCTTCTTCAGGCGCAGCGTCTGTTTGGTCAGAATTTCCTCGGCACGCAGGGCGATGACATCCTGTACCAGGTCGTCCTTGCCGTCGAAGTGCTGGTAGAACTGCGACTTGCCAGCCGTGCTCGCGGCCAGGATCTCCTCCAGGGTGGTGGCCCCAACGCCTTTGACGTACATCAACTCGGCCGCCGCACGAACGATCCGCTCGCGCGTCTCCGCGCCACGCCCCCGCCGCCGCGGGCGCGGCTCTCCGGAGTCTGTGGCCACAGCAAGATTCTACCGTAGCCGCAGCAGTCAACTTGAGCTCGTGTAAACGACTCAGTGGCAACACGTTTCGATAGATCCCCGGACAAATGGCGGTGAGTAACACGCACGGTGCGCTTGCCATCGACACCACGAGGGCGGTGGCCGCTCTACCCCGTGAGACCAGCGGCAGCGAGATTCGCGAAATGCTCGCTATAGCTGCGGGCCGGGCATAGTATCGGGCCTTACAACGACTCGCAACCGGGTAGCCGACTAGGCAGCTAGTAACCAGCACGGTGAAGTCTGGGGAGGTACCAGCAACATGAACCTCAAGCGCTTGGTCGCCGCGGCGGTGATCGCCGCAGGCATGTCAGGACTGACGAGCGGGGTGGGATTGTCAACGCCGCCCCGTTGAACCCGCTGCCGCCTGCCCCGGGTTTCCAACCGGATCCGGGTGGGCCGGCGCCGGGTATTCCAGCCGAAAAATGCTGGAGGTATGGGCGCACCGGGCCGGGAATTGGCCAAGCCGGCGGCGGGGTGCCGCTGTATCCGCCGCCGTGCAAGGGGCATTACTGACCACTCGGCGACTCAGAAGGTGTCGACCTTCTCGACGCTGACGAGACTCGCTGCGCGCGCAACTTCAAGCTGCGTTGGTTGCTCGACAGACCGCCCGGCTATTCGGGCTATTGCGTGCTACCCGCGCGCCGGATCCACATGGCGCATGCCGGCTAGTGGTGACACGATGTCGGCGTAAGCGATGTCATGACCGCAACAGCGCCAAATTCACAGCGACGACATGACCGCAACAGAGAAGTACAAGCAAGAGACGGTGCCATCTGTGCGAAAAGCAATTGCTGTGGGAATTGTCTTGCTTACCCTCGCGGCGGCTTCCTCCTGTGGCTATGCAGCGCACACAGCGCTAAGGGACAGCGCACAGGCAACGCCAGCGGCAGTTGCGGTTCCCGCGCCTTCCACGGCGCCTGATTCGGTTCCCACACCTGCGTCACCGGCGCCCGACGCGGCTCCCGCACCGGACTTCGCAACGGTCTCCAAGCTGATGAACGATGCGATTGCGGCACGTACGGTGCCAGGTGGCGTGGTGGTCATCGGGTATGGCGGCAAGGTCGTCTTCCATCAGGCGTATGGCTCGCGCAAGCTCGCCGGCGAACCGGGGCTAGATGGATCGCCCGCACCGGCGGAGCCGATGACCGAAGACACGATCTTCGACATGGCGTCGTTGACGAAGTGTCTCGCAACGGCGACCGCGGTCATGCAGCTGTACGAACACGGCAAGGTTCAGTTCGACGATCCCGTGGAGAAGTATCTGCCTGACTTCAACACAGCGAACGATCCGCAGCGTGCAAAGGTGACGGTTCGCATGTTGCTGACACACACTTCAGGCGAACCGGAAGACGTGCGCCTCGACGATCCGTGGGGACTGGACGGAGCCGATAAACCAGAAGGCATTCGCCGTGCCCTCACCACGCCGCTGGAGTCGCACGCCGGTGAGTTTTTCAACTACGCCGACATCAATTTCATTCTGCTTGGCGCGCTGATCGAGAAGGTGACCGGCGAATCAGAAGACGCTTACGTTCAGCGGAATGTCTTTGCGCCACTTGGCATGACAGAAACCCGCTATCTTCCCGCGGCGGAGGCATGTGGTCCACATGTGATGCGTGGAGCTGCGGTTGCGTGGGCGCCTGCGCCGATAGGGGGCATGCCGGGCGTTTGTCCTGCCGGTATGTGGAGCACGAGTCTGTTGTCGCGCATCGCACCGACCACACGTGACGACGAAAGCAGGAACGATCCGGGCAAGAATCCCGATTTTGACTTCCTGCTTCGGGGCGTTGTGTTCGACCCGACGACGCGCCGCATGGGCGGGGTGGCCGGGCATGCCGGTGTGTTCTCGACGGCGCACGATGTCAGCCTCTATGCGCAGGCGCTGCTTGATCGGCTCGCGGGCCGCCCGAGCAGGTTTCCGCTGAAGCAGGCGACGCTGGAGTTGATGACGACTCCCCAGCAGCCCGGACATACCGCTCAACAAGTCGAGGCAGCCAACGACGCCGCCCAAGCAGCCATCGCGAAGACACCAAACACATATGATCCGCTGTTGGCTCCGCACTATCCGGCGATCAGGGGACTAAACCTGCGTGGCTTCGGCTGGGATATCGATACCGCGTATTCCGGCACGCGAGGCATGGTCTTTCCCATCGGCAGCTTCGGCCACACAGGCTTCACCGGAACCTCGCTGTGGATGGACCCACGCTCGGATACCTACGTCATTCTGCTCGCGAGCGCGATCGACCCGCGCGACGATCCCCCGATCGCGTATCTGCGAGGTGATGTGGCGACGGCGACAGCCCGGGCCCTGCGCTGAGCAACGCGTCATCGTTCACGAAATCGCGCCGCACTCGACATAGGATGTGCCGCGTGGTCGGTGGTCGAGCGCCGAAATCGCCGCAGGGGCAACGGCGCAGGGGGCTCAACAGGGTTGCAGCCCCGGTGGGCATCGTCGCCGGTGTCCTGTTTGTCGCGGCGATGATCTCCTTTTCACTAGGCATCCTGTCGGGCGGCTACGACCACGCCGGCCCCGCGATGACGGGACCCGATCAGCCGCCAGCCAGCGCCTTTGTCACCGTTTCGGTGGCCACGGTGTGGACCACGCCGCAGAGCCCGCGTCCAGTCGACCATCCCGCTCTGACGAATCCGGTCGATATTCGCGGCTGGCTGTCAGGCATGACGCCGGCCGAGCAGGAAGCGCTCACCTCGGACAATCTCAACCAAACGCAGGCCCTCTTGGGCGACCGCGTCTTTCTGGTGGGGGAGCAGGGCGACTGGGACGAGGTACTGGTCCCCGGCCAGCCGACGCCGAAGAACGCGCTGGGCTATCCCGGCTGGATTCCCAAGGCCCAGTTGACCACCGACCCGGGCTACGGCGCACTGAAGGAACACGCTCCCTTCGCGCTGGCCGATCGCGGCGTCACCACCTGGCTGTACCGCGAATCCGGACTGTCCGATCAGGACCTCGAGATCAGCACCAACACCAGGCTTCCCGTCCTGAGCCGCACCGACACGGCGGTTCGGGTGGCCACCCCCGATCGCGGCCCGGAGTGGCTGGATGCTCGAACAGTGGCGGTCTACGAAAGGTCCACGGACATACCGCATCCCACCGGAGCCGATCTGGTCCGGTACGCCGCCGCGTTCGTGAACGTTCCCTACCTATGGGGCGGTCGTGCCGGGTTCGGGTTCGATTGCTCCGGTTTCACCTCCACCATCTACCAGGCGTACGGCATCACCCTGCCGCGCGACGCCGACGCGCAAGCCGCCGACAGCCGAGGCCGCGCGATAGACAAATCCGCGTTGCAACCCGGCGATCTACTCTTCTATTCGCACGGCAGCAGAGACCCCGAAAATCCCGACGCGATCTACCACGTGGCCATGTATTCCGGGAACGGCGAGATGATCGAGGCATTCGACTCAACGACACCAGTGCGCACCATCCCGGTTCGACTGGACACGGACTACTGGGGCGCGCGCCGCTACCTCCACCAACTGCGGTGATCGACCCGACCGTTCGCCGGCTTAAAAGGTGTCGACCTTTTCGATGCTGACAAACATGCCGTGCCCAGTGTGCTCGTTGGTGAACGTGGTGCCGCTCTCGCTGGCCGCGATTGTCCAGCCCTCTGCGGCGTAGGTCTGGTAATCGATCGGGACGGTGGGAATGTCGCCGAGATTGCCGAGCACCCAATTCACGTCACCACTGGCGGTGATGTTGACGCCGTTGGCGTGTTCGCCGTCCTGCATCGGCGAGTTGGTGAACTGCGCTTCGCACCCGACGCTTTCGCTGTCAATTTGGCAGCGGGTCAAGCCGGACTTGGTCTCGATGAAAACGTGGCCGCTTTCGTCGGGCGCCAGCGGGATGCCACCGCCGGGTGGGATGGCGCGCGGCGGTGCGGGCCGTGACGGGGCCGGCGCACTGATCGACGGCTTGGCCTTCGGCATTGATGGCTCGGTCGGTCCCGCGCCGGGGGCGCCCACCGGCTTTCCGTCGGTGAACGAACTGCACCCGCCCGCCAACGCGGCGCTCAGCAACAGGCCAGCCAGTAGTGGCCGGCCGGCCGTCATTGTGGGGGCGAATCTGGGCGGAAACATCGCAAAACCAGGGTACGCAACAAGTAACGCAAGTGACCGCAGTGACGCGCCCGCGTGCCACGGCTCACAGCTTCCGTCCAGGCAATGCGCGACGGCCCCGTGTCCTGGGGCTAATCGCTCTGTCGCTCTTAGCTACTGGCGGTCAGCGCGTGCGCTGCGGGGCCGAACATGGCTTGTTTGATCGCGCCCAGCGTGCCGGCGTCCTTGCCGTCGAGCGGACGCACGATGTCGACGGCTGCGGCGGTCACCGCACCTCCACCGGCGACGGCGTCGACGATGCCGAGCCCTGCCGCATCGTCACCGCCGAAGCGGCGTCCGGTCGTCATCGAGGCGACGGCCGCCTGCGGGGTCAGCTTGGCCTGAATCAACGCGGCCATCCCGGGCGTGAATGGAATGCGGATGTCCACCTCAGGGAAACAGAAGAAGCCGCGGTCTGAGCGCATCACCCGAAAGTCGTGCGCCAGCGCCAGCATCGCCCCCGCGCCGAACGCGTGACCTACGACGGCGGCCGCGGTCGGAATGGGCAGGGTGAGGAACCGGGCCAGCATGCCCTGCACCCGCCCGACGTAGGACTGCGTCTGGTCGCCGTGCGCCATCAGCCAATCCAGATCCAGGCCGTTGGTGTAGAACTTGCCGCCGCCGGTCGTCACCAGCCCCTGCGCGCCGGCGCCGACGACCTCGTCGAGATGCGCGTTCATCTCATCGACAAACTCTGGGGAGAAACGGTTTTCGCTATCACCGAGGTGGAGGACGGCGACCTTCTCTTCGCACTCGAGCTTAATTCCCATCGTTCTTTCCCTTCTTCATTGGTGGCGGTCCGATCTCGAGAACCGCATGTACCGCCGCGCGTAGATGCGCACGGGCTGTCGCGCTGCCAAGGCGTTTGCGTTGCAGCAGAACGGCTGTCGGTAGGTCGACGATGCAGGTGGTGATCGTGTCGACGGCGAGAGCGTCTTTTCGATCCCATAAGTCAACCGCGAGCCGGATCATCAACCCGATCAGCTGTCGGTTGAGTTCGCGCACTTCCGAAGTGATTTCGTCGGGTAGATCCGCGTTCACCACTTCTTTGCGGCGCACCGTCAGTAGGAGTTCGGCGGATTTCGGATACTTTTCGGCGAATACCACCGGTGCGTCGGCGGCGGCCACCACGGCCGCGACCGGACCGTGCGGACCTGCCCGGTCGACCAACTCGTTTTGCAGGGCGAAGAATCGGCGTCCGGCTCGCAGCCACGCATGACCCAGCAGGCCCGAGCGTGATCCGAAAGAGTGGTACAACGCGCCATTGGAAACGCCGACCGCCGCGCTGATTCCGCGGATGGTCACTGCGGCCGGACCGGATTCCACCGCCAACGATTCGACGGCGTCGAGGATCTGATCCGGCTCATGCAGACGCGGCCGGGGCATACGCCGACAATAACAGAGCAGTTGCTCTACTACTTAGGCCGGATGCACCGGTTCCGCCGGGGGGAGTTGGTCATCGCTTGCCTCGGCCGCCGTCGAATAGACGCGCTTGCGGACCAGGAACCAGCCGCCGGTCAGCGCCGGTCCCGCGACAACCAGGGCGGTGATTATCCAGATGCCGCGCTCGGCGTCGAGCGCCATCAGCACCACCACGCCCGCCAGAAACGCCAGCGTGACAAAGCCGCTGTAGGGCGCCCACGGCATCTGGTACGCCGGCCGCTGTGTGGTCCCGGCTTTGGCCAAGTAAAAGAGCCGCAATTGGCACGCCACGATCGTCGCCCAGGCCGCCAGAATGCCCAACGCCGCGATGTTCAGCACGATTTCGAAGGCCTCGCTCGGCGTGATGGCGTTCAGCGCCACACCGAACAGGCCGATCACGAAGGTCAACAGGATCCCGCCGTAGGGGACACCGTTTTTCGACATCCGTGCGGTGAACTTCGGCGCACTGCCGTTGATCGCCATGGATCGCAGGATGCGGCCGGTGGAATACAGTCCGGCGTTCAGGCTGGAGAACGCGGCGGTGAGCACCACCACGTTCATCAGGCTGCCGGCGCCGCCGAAGCCGACTTTCGAGAAGAACGTGACGAATGGGCTCTCGTTGTGTTTGTAGGCCACGTACGGCAGCAGCAATGCCAGCAGCGCAACAGATCCGACGTAGAAGATCGCGATACGGAAAACCACCGAGTTGATCGCTCGCGGCATGATCTTCTCCGGCTCCGCGGTCTCCCCGGCAGCGGTTCCCACCAATTCGACCCCGGCGTAGGCGAACACCACCCCGGAGGTCACCAGCACGACCGGCAGTAGACCGGTCGGGAAGAATCCGCCGTGTTGGGACCACAGGCTCGGCCCGGTGGTGTGACCGTCGACCTTGAAACGCCCGAGCAGAAAGACGAGCCCGACGACCAGAAACGTCGTCAGCGCAACCACTTTGATCAACGCCGCCCAGAACTCCAGCTCGCCGAAGGCCTTCACCGAGATCATGTTCACCGACACCACAGCCACCAGTGCGATCAGCGCAATGGTCCACTGCGGAATCGCTTGCAGCGGTGTCCAGTAGTGGAAGTAATTCGCGATCGCGGTGGAATCCACGATGGCGGCCATCGCCCAGTTCAGGAAATACATCCATCCCGCGACGAACGCCACTTTCTCGCCGAAGAACTCGCGCGCATAAGACACGAACGAACCCGACGACGGGCGGCGCAGCACCAGTTCGCCCAGCGCGCGCAGGATCAGGAAGACGAAACCACCGCAGAATCCGTAAACCAGGAACAAGCCGGGTCCCGCTGATGCCAGGCGGCCGCCGGCGCCCAGGAACAATCCGGTTCCGATGGCGCCGCCGATCGCGATCATCTGTATCTGTCGCGGCCGTAGATCGTGGTGGTAACCGGCGTCTTCGCGGGCGAAGGATGACTGTTTCTCGTCAGCGGGGCCGGGCGTGCTGGGCAGCGGTGGCATCGAGTTCCTATCGTCGTGGTGCAACGCTGCGGCGCCGGGGACGTCCGCTCAGTGGACTGGTTGGCGAAAGCATCCCATGACGTGATGTACGCCTCAACCGATAGGGAACAAACTCGCAATCACCCTCGTTGACCCCTCTGACAACCTTGAGTGGATCAGACTCAACCCTGGCTTGACAACGGCACACCGCCGAAGGCAGTCTTGAGCGTGGTTCACTCAGCAGCGTAGTGCAAACGAAGTTCCATAATCAGGGAGGATTCACCATGGCTCGTGCGGTCGGTATCGACCTCGGGACCACCAACTCCGTCGTCGCAGTCTTAGAGGGTGGCGACCCAGTCGTCGTCGCCAACTCAGAGGGTGCTCGGACGACGCCATCCGTCGTGGCGTTCGCGCGTAACGGTGAGGTACTCGTCGGACAGCCCGCCAAGAACCAGGCGGTGACCAACGTCGACCGGACCATTCGTTCGGTGAAGCGGCACATGGGCACCGACTGGTCGGTGGAGATCGACGGCAAGGACTACACCGCGCAGGAGATCAGCGCCCGAGTCCTGCAGAAGCTGAAGCGCGACGCGGAAAGCTACCTCGGTGAGGACATCACCGACGCGGTCATCACCGTGCCCGCGTACTTCAACGACGCCCAGCGTCAGGCGACCAAGGAAGCCGGCCAGATCGCCGGCCTCAACGTGCTGCGGATCGTCAACGAACCGACCGCGGCCGCCCTGGCTTACGGCCTGGACAAGGGCGAGAAGGAACAGACCATCCTGGTATTCGACCTCGGTGGTGGCACGTTCGACGTGTCCCTGCTCGAGATCGGCGACGGTGTCGTGGAGGTCCGCGCGACCTCCGGTGACAACCACCTCGGTGGCGACGACTGGGATCAGCGCGTCGTCGACTGGCTGGTGGAGAAGTTCAAGGGCACCAGCGGCATCGACCTGACCAAGGACAAGATGGCGATGCAGCGGCTGCGGGAAGCGGCCGAGAAGGCAAAAATTGAATTGAGCTCGAGTCAATCGACCTCGATCAACCTGCCGTACATCACCGTCGACGCTGACAAGAACCCGCTGTTCCTCGATGAGCAGCTGACCCGCGCGGAATTCCAGAAGATCACTCTGGATCTGCTGGACCGCACACGTCAGCCGTTCCAGTCGGTGATCAAGGACGCCGGCATCGCGGTGTCGGAGATCGACCACGTGGTGCTGGTGGGTGGTTCCACCCGTATGCCCGCGGTGTCGGAGCTGGTCAAGGAAATGACCGGAGGCCAGGAGCCCAACAAGGGTGTCAACCCCGACGAGGTCGTGGCCGTTGGTGCCGCGCTGCAGGCGGGGGTCCTCAAGGGTGAGGTGAAAGACGTTCTGCTGCTTGACGTGACGCCGCTGAGTCTCGGTATCGAGACCAAGGGTGGCGTGATGACCAAGCTCATCGAACGCAACACCACGATCCCGACCAAGCGGTCCGAGACCTTCACCACCGCCGACGACAACCAGCCGTCGGTGCAGATCCAGGTCTTCCAGGGTGAGCGCGAGATCGCCTCGCACAACAAGCTGCTCGGCTCGTTCGAGCTGACCGGCATCCCGCCGGCCCCGCGCGGCGTCCCTCAGATCGAGGTCACCTTCGACATCGACGCCAACGGCATCGTGCACGTCACGGCCAAGGACAAGGGCACCGGCAAGGAGAACACGATCAAAATCCAGGAGGGCTCCGGCCTATCCAAGGAGGAGATCGACCGGATGATCAAGGACGCCGAGGCGCACGCCGATGAGGACCGCCAGCGTCGCGAGGAAGCCGACGTCCGCAACCAGGCCGAGACGCTGGTGTATCAGACGGAGAAGTTCGTCGCTGAACAGAGGAGTGCAGCGTCCGAGCCCGGCGGTTCGAAGGTTCCCGAGGACACGCTGAACAAGGTGGACGCCGCAGTGGCCGAAGCCAAGACGGCGTTGGGCGGCACCGACATCGGTGCCATCAAGTCCGCGATGGAGAAGCTGGGCCAGGAGTCGCAGGCGCTCGGCCAGGCCATCTACGAGGCCACTCAGTCCGAGCAGGCCGCCGGTGGAGCCGGTGGGCCCGGCTCGGCCGGGTCCGACGACGTTGTCGACGCGGAGGTGGTCGAAGATGACCGGGAGGGCCAGTGACCGACGGCAACCCACAAGAACCGGTAACCGTCACCGATAAGCGACGGATCGATCCTGAGACCGGCGAGGTACGCCATGTTGCTGCCGGTGCCGCCCCTTCGGGGGCGGTACCGGACGCACCGGCAGGCGACGACAAAGTTGCCGAGCTGACCGCTGATCTGCAGCGGGTGCAGGCCGACTTCGCCAACTACCGCAAGCGGGCGTTGCGCGATCAGGAGGCGACCGCCGAGCGCACCAAAGCCACGGTGGTCACCCAATTGCTGGGCGTGCTGGACGATCTCGACCGCGCACGCAGTCACGGCGACCTGGATTCCAGCCCGCTGAAGTCGGTGGCCGACAAGTTGTCCGGCGCGCTGAGCGGACTCGGGTTGACGGCCTTCGGCGCCGAGGGTGACGACTTCGACCCGGTGCTGCACGAGGCCGTGCAGCACGAGGGTGACGGCGGCGAAGGCTCCAGGCCGGTGATCGGCAACGTGATGCGACATGGCTACAAACTCGGCGAGCAGGTGCTGCGACACGCGCTGGTCGGGGTGGTCGACACCGTCGCGGACACCGGTGCCGAATCCGACCCAGCCGATAACCACACGAACAAGGGTGAGCAGAACGCAGAATCAGAACCGTCGTAGACATAACGACCGGTTCGGGCAGGACACGAGAACTCGACGGCGGAAGGAGGTGACGCGTTATGGCTCAACGAGAATGGGTCGAGAAGGACTTCTATAAGGAACTGGGCGTCGCCTCTGACGCCGGCCAAGACGAGATCAAGCGGGCAGCGCGCAAGCTGCTCGCCGAGAACCACCCGGACCGCAACCCGGACAACAAAGCGTCCGAGGACCGGTACAAGGCCGTGTCCGAAGCCAAGGAAGTGCTTACCGATCCGGCCAAGCGCAAGGAGTACGACGAGACCCGTCGGCTCTTCGCCGGGGGCGGTGGGCGGCGGTTCAACGGCGGCGACTTCGGTGGTGGCTTCGGAGCGGGTGGCGACGGGGCCGATTTCAACCTCAACGATCTGTTCGACGCCGCCGGGCGCTCCGGCGGTGCCAACATCGGTGACTTGTTCGGCGGCCTGTTCGGCCAGCGTGGCGCTTCACCACGTCCCAGCCGCCCGCGTCGCGGCAACGACCTGGAAACCGAAGCCGAGCTGAGTTTCATGGAGGCCACCAAGGGTGTGGCCATGCCGCTGCGCCTGACCAGCCCGGCGCCGTGCACCAACTGTCACGGCAGCGGCGCCAGGCCCGGTACCAGCCCCAAGGTCTGCCCGACGTGTAACGGCGCCGGCGTAATCAACCGCAACCAAGGCGCTTTCGGCTTCTCCGAGCCGTGCACCGAATGCCGGGGGAGCGGCTCGATCATCGAGCACCCGTGCGACGAGTGCAAAGGCACTGGCGTCACCACCCGCAGCCGCACTATCAACGTCCGGATCCCACCGGGCGTCGAAGACGGCCAACGTATCCGGCTGGCCGGCCAAGGCGAAGCCGGTTTACGCGGTGCACCCTCGGGCGACCTGTATGTCACCGTGCATGTGCGGCCGGACAAGGTGTTCGCTCGTGACGGCGACGATCTCACCGTCACCGTGCCGGTCAGCTTCACCGAATTGGCATTGGGCACAACGCTTTCGGTTCCGACGCTGGATGGCAAGGTCGGTGTGCGGGTGCCCAAAGGTACCTCGGACGGCCGAATCTTGCGGGTCCGCGGCCGCGGAGTCCCCAAGCGCTCCGGCGGTCAGGGCGATCTGCTGGTCACCGTCAAAGTCGCGGTGCCACCGAGCCTGGAGGGCGCTGCGAAAGAGGCGCTGGAGGCGTACGCGATCGCCGAGCAGTCCAGTGGCTTCGACCCGCGTGCGGGCTGGGCAGGTAATCGCTGATGCCCAAGAGCCCGAAAGAACCCGACGCCAGGACATTTCTGATCTCGGTGGCCGCCGAGTTGGCCGGGATGCACGCCCAGACGCTGCGCACCTACGACCGGCTCGGCCTGGTCAGCCCGACTCGCAGTTCCGGTGGTGGACGCCGCTATTCGCAGCACGACGTGGAGCTGCTCCGCGAGGTGCAGCGACTGTCTCAGGACGAGGGCGTCAATCTAGCTGGTATCAAACGCATTATCGAGCTGACCAACCAGGTCGAGGCGTTGCAGTCTCGGCTCAAGGAGATGGCCGCCGAGATCGAGGTGCTGCGGAGGAATCAGAGACGGGACATCGCTGTGGTGCCGAAGAGCACCGCCGTGGTGGTCTGGAAGCCGCGGCGCTGAGCGATTCGGCCGGCCACGGGTCGGGACGATCCGCAAAGCGGCGCCCGAAGAGCTGGCGAATTTGCGCCGTTCGTTCGACACGCGAGTTATAGTCGGCCGGTGATCAGCGGCGATCCGCTGACTGGACGCAGTGGCGAATTAGCTGTCATTCGTCGCACCCTCAGCGGAGTTGGCAATTACTCCGGCGCGGCCATTGTCGGACCCGCCGGGGTCGGAAAGACCCGGCTCGCGCGTGAAGTGCTCGCCCACGCCGAAGCGTCGGGTCAGCGGACCTATTGGATTGTCGGCACCCAGTCCGCGCGACAGCTCCCTTTAGGCGCGTTCACCGGATCGATATGCGGGACCATCGACGATCCGATATCCGATGTGCGACGTGTCATCAATACTCTCGTCGCGCAACAACGTCAGCGCCGGGTACTGATCGGCGTTGACGACGCGCACCTTCTCGACGACCTGTCCGCGCACGTTATCCATCAGCTGGCCCAGACCCAGAACGCACGGCTGGTGGTCACCGTGCGAACCGGTGGGGAGGAGCCCGACGCGATCACCGCACTGTGGAAAGACGAGCTGCTCGCCCGCCTGGACCTCGAACCGCTGTCGGCTTCCGACAGCCACCGGATGATGGAGAGCACGCTTGGCGCCCCGGTCGATAGTCGCAGCGCAGCTCGATTCTGGAAACTGACCAAAGGCAACGCGCTGTTTATGCGGCAACTACTCAAGGACCAGATCGCGTCCGGCGCGATACGGCAGGTCGCCGGGGTGTGGATGTGGGACGAGCGCGTCGCGGTGTCGGAGAGCCTCGGTGAGACGGTGGGTCGGCAATTGGGCCGACTGCCCGCCGGTGTGGCGCTGGTCGTCGACACGCTGTCGCATTACGAGCCACTTCCGGTCGAAGTGCTCTGCGACCTGGTGGACCGGCGTGATCTCGAGACGGCCGAACACATGAACCTGGTCACCGTGCAGCGCAGCGGCTCGGGCCTCGTGGCCCGACTCGCTCAACCGCTGTTCGGTGAGCTTCGTCGTGCCGCAGCCAGTCAGCTTTACCTGTCGCGAATCCGCGGGAAGCTGGCGCAGCGGCTGGCTCAGGACACTGACGCCGACATGCAGGCGACGGTGCGCCGGGCACTGCTTGCCCTCGAATCAGACCTGCCCCCCGACCCGCAGCTGTACCTGCTGGCGGCGCGATTCGCGATGACGCTGCTCGACCTGGACCTCTCCGACCGATTCGCCACGGCCGCAGCCGATGCCGGGATCAGCGAAGGCGTGGGCCTGCGCGCGATGAACCTGGCCGTGCGCGGGCACGGCGACCAGGCCGAGGCGATCCTGAGCGGGATGGGTCTGGACGGGCCCGAAGGACATCACTGGGCGACCTTGCGGGCCGCGAACATGATCTGGAATCTCGGCCAGCCCGGGGAGGCGTCGACCATTCTCGACGGCCTGACATCGATGAACGAATCCGCCGCACAGCGGGCCGAGCGCTCGGCCATCGAATCATGTGTGGACGCGGTGGAGGTCCGCTGCGAAACGGCCGCGAAAAAGGCAACTGCGGCGTTGGCTTCCCCGACCCTGCCGGACTATCACGCCATGCTGGCGTCTATCGCACTGATCATTGCGCAGGGCGCGCTCGGCAGAATCGCCGACATCACCATCGACTCCGTAGCGCAGGCCATCGACCGCGCGATCGCCTCGTCTCATGCGGCGCACATGAGGTTCTGGTACGGCGCGGTTTATGCGCGCGCCTGCCGGTTGAACGGGCGCATCGATGAATGCGCGCGCTCGGCCCAGCAGCTATCCGAGTCGGCTCGCGACGTTCCCGGCCTTGCCTACGCGAACCTTGCGTTCCTGCTGGGCCACGCCGAGCTGGTCGGCGGGGAGATCCCCACCGCGATAATGCATCTGCACGAGGCGCTGGCCGGCGCGGAAAAGCACAGCGTCACAACGGGTTTACGGGCAGCCAGCTGCTTCGCGTTGGCCGAAGCCCACGCCAAGCTGGGTCAACGGGATGCCGCGAACGACGCGATTGCCGAGGCACGTCGATGCGTGCCGGCCGACTACCTGTTTATGCAGACCGGTCTGGCGGTGGCCAGCGGCTGGGCGCTGGCGGCCAGCGGATACTTAACCGACGCAATCTCGATTGTGCGTACCGCCGGCGAGGATGCGCGCAAGCGCGACCAGCCCACCCATGAACTGGCTTGCCTGCAAGTGGCGGCTCAATGGGGCGACATGCCGGACGCGACGCGTGCTCGTGAGCTCGCCGACGAGTTGTCGCTTCCCCTCGCCGATGCCGTCGCCCGGCATACGGAATCGCTGCTGGCCGACGACGGGGAGGGTCTGCTCGCGGCATCGGCCGACTACCGGGCGCTTGGCGATCGTGCCTCTGCCGCCGATGTCGCCGCCCAGGCTGCGGTGGCGCTCAGTCGCCACCAGCAGGGTAAGCGCAGTCTTTATGCCTCAGCCTTGGCGCAGCAACTGGCCACCGACTGCGGCGGGCTGTGCACGCCGGCGCTGCGAAATCCCATTGGCCAACCGATGACCGGCCGTCAACGCGAGATTGTCGAACTGATCGCTGCGGGGTTGTCCAACAAGCAGATCGCCGAGCGACTGGTGACGTCGGTACGCACAGTCGAGGGGCATGTGTATCGCGCATACCAGCGCATGGGAGCTGGGTCGCGCGAAGAGCTCGTCCAGTTGTTCCGCAGCGGCCAGGGCGGCTCGTTATCTATTCACTCTCCCTGACGCCCAGGGAGCGTGCGTAGCGAAGTACTCGACTTCTGCTGGTAACTACTTGACTCCACAGCGAAGTCTGGCGGCGAGCGCAAAACCTGACAGGCTTGTCGGTATGGCGGACACAGACGGAAACGCCAGATGGACTGACGCGCTTCTCGATCAAATGCGCGAGATCGGCGATCCACTAGCCGATACGCCGGTCGCGGCCGTGCTCGAGCGCGGCGGCGTGGATGCGGTCCACGCGATGATGCGAACGCTGGTCCGCACCGACCAGCCGGTGCCGCAAGAATTACCTGAGGAGATCCAGGCCTATCTGGCCGAGTCCCTGCCACTGCCCGATTGGGCCGACACGGACAAGATCAGGCGCGGGCAGCAGCTATTCGAGACATGGGGCATCGAGATCGCGATCTGCCTCTTTTGCGCCTCGCTCCCGACGTCGTACGCGGCGGCGAAGGGCGTGAAGGTGCTGTATCTGACCGCCCGGCTCGACACCGACGCACGCCGGCGGGTGATGGAAACCGGTCAGTTCCTGATCGATGCGCTCAACGTCGGCGGCCTCGGCGAACACGGCAAGGGCCGGCGCACCATCCAGCGCGTCCGCTTGATGCACGCCGCTGTGCGCCACTTGATCAAGGCTCGCAACGAGCAAACGCCTGGCATGTGGCATTCCGACTGGGACACACCGATCAACCAGGAAGACTTGGCCGGGACACTCCTGTCGTTCTCGTACGTCGTCGCTGACCCGATTCGTCGCCTCGGCGTGCGGGTGTCCGCCAAGGACATCGACGCATATCTGCATCTGTGGAACGTCATCGGGCATCTGCTCGGTGTGCGCGACGAATTGCTCGTGCGCGACGTCGCCGATGCCGCCGCGCTGGTCGATGCCATCGGCCGCCGGCAATTCGCGGCGTCGCTTGAAGGTCAGGAACTCACCCATGCGCTGCTGGATCTGCTCGACGAGCTGACACCCTTGCACCAGTTCGACGACACGATCCCGCCGTTGGTTCGTCACCTGATCGGCGAGCAGACTGCCGACCTGCTGGCCGTGCCGAAGTCGGATGTCGCCGACGACCTCGGCCGGCTCATGCGGATCGCCAACTGGTTTTTCGTGCACGTCTTGGGCCGGGTCGAGCGCGACTTACCGCGCTACCAAGTGATGTCGGAGTTGGCCCGTCCATTCGGGCGCGAGCTGCTGGATTCACTATTCAGGTTCGAGCGCGGTGGCGTGCGGGCGCCGTTCGATATACCTGATCACCTCGCCCGCACCTGGGACATTCTGGCGTGACAGCTTCGCTGCCGTCGCGGGCCAGATGAGTAGTCGACTACTCGTGACTGGGCGGCCTCAGCAGGGCGACGCTGGTAGGTATGACGGCCATAATCACAAGTCCAGACGGCACCGCGGTGCCGCCGACGGGATTGCCGCTGGCGCCCAAAAACCCGTTACCGTACCGGCAGCGGTTGACGGCGATCAGACGGTTCGATACCGGTCTGGAGGTGCTGCGGGAATCGGGCGGATCGGTGACTCGAAATTTGCTGGGCCCGCGGTGGCTCACGCCGCCACTGGTGTTCGTCTTCTCACCGCAGGGTGCTCACGACGTCTTAGCCCGCCGAGATGGATTGGCCGAGCGCGCAGCGACGCCTGTCGCAGCAGAGCTTCGTCGGCTTTCGGGTGACAACCTGCTCCTGTTGCCGCACCGCGAATGGCTGCCCCGCCGCCGCGCGCTACAGCCGATCTTCACCAAACATCATGTTCCCCGATTTGCCGGGCACATGGCTGGGGTCGCCGAACAGCTTGCCGACCGCTGGGCCCGCGGGAGCGAGGTCGACCTGGACCCCGAATGCCGCGCACTGACGATGCGGGCGCTGGGCCATTCGATACTCGGAGTCGATCTGGGCGACCGAACGCAGGTCGTGGGCACCGCGCTTCGCACCGGCGCGGAGTGGGCGACCGACCGGGCATTGCGCCCGGTCAACCCGGCGCACTGGTGGCCCACCCGAGGGCAGCGGAGGGCCCGCACGGCCAGCGCTGAACTGCGGGTGTTGGCGGCCGAGATCCTGGGCGCATGCCGAGCCGACCCGAGACGTGATGCGCCGCTGGTACGCGCCCTGATCCAGACCACAGATCCGCAAACCGGCCGGCCGCTGTCTGATCGGGCAATCTGCGACGAGTTGGTGTTGTTTCTGCTTGCGGGCCATGACACCACCTCCACCGCGCTGACGTACGCGCTATGGGCGTTGGGGCACCGCCCTGACTTGCAGGAGCGCGCCGCGGCAGAAGCCGATGCGCTCGGTGACCGCCGGTTCACCCACCAGGACGTGCCGAGTCTGCCGTACACGGTGCAGGTCCTGCACGAAGCCCTGCGACTGTGCCCGCCGGCGCCCGCAGTAGGGCGAATGGTGATGGCCGACATCGAGGTTGACGGCTACCGCCTGCCGGCAGGCACGGTCGCCGTGGTTGCGATCTACGCCATACATCGAGACCCCGCCCTGTGGGAAGACCCACTGCTCTTCGACCCCGACCGGTTCAGCCCTGGACGCTCCGAGGGCCGGGACCGCTGGCAGTACCTGCCGTTCGGTGGTGGCCCGCGAGCATGCATCGGCGATCATTTCGCGATGCTCGAGGCGACCCTCGCCCTGGCGACGATCCTCCGACGGGTCGAAATCCATTCGGAGAGCCCGAATTTCCCTACCGACACCCCACTGACGATGGTCGCCGCTGCTCCCGTCCGAGCCAATGTTGAATCGCGCGCGGGCCGATTGAACCGGAGGATCCGCTGAAATGTCTGCTTCTGCTCGAACTGTGCCGTCGCTCCGACTGGGTCGCCTCGAAGAGGCTACGAACATCGACGATGTTGTGCGCAACGTGGATCAGATCATCGACTGGTCGATCAATGCGAAGAGCCATCTCGGCTACTTCGCTGTCGTGTACAAGCGCATCACCCTCGCCATCCATGAAGCCATCGCCGATGGCCAGTTCGACGATGGGAACCGTGTTGCGCGGCTCGATGTCGCCTTCGCTCAGCGCTACTTCAACGCATTGAATGCGTACTTTCACCCAAATGAGTACCCGGATCTGACACTCGCGTGGGAGGTCGCGTTCGTCGGGGACCAGGACGGTCAAGCAATCATTCTGCAGCATTTGATGAGCGCGTTTACGGCACACATCACTTTCGATCTGGGCATGGCGTGCTTCACGATTGCGCCTGACTCGCTGGACACGTTGGAGAACGATTTCAATCGCGTCAACGCGGTGCTCTGCTCCCAGATCCCAGGCATTATCGACGTGCTGCAGCGGCTGTCGCCGGAGCTGCGCTGGATCCGTCGGCTGTTACCCGATGAGCTCGGCGTGTTCAATTGGATGCTGGTGAAGTTGCGTCAGGGTGCTTGGTTATTCGCCATCTACATGGCCCTGAATCCGGAGAATGTCATCCAGAAGCGGGTGAACCAGGCAGCCTCGACGGCGGCGCTGGGTGCCTGGTATCTGCAACCGCCCGCGCAGTTGAGACCGTTCCGTGCACTCGTCAGCGCCGTGGCCAAGCACGAGAGCCACGACGTGGTCGCCAACATCCGTGCGCTCGAAGGAATTTCGAATGCTCCCGACAAGCTGGACGAGGCTTACCTCTGACACGGTGCGCGACTTCGCGTTATTTACCGTGGCGTGTTGCTGTTCGTGCGCGGCACAATGTGCAGGCGTGGAGTGAGCGCGACCATATACTTTGACGCGCGACGATTGGAAGGGGCGATCGACATGGCTGACGCCATTAAGCCAATGGCCTTCTACTGCTGTGGCATTCGCGCCGAGGACGCGAGGTCGGCCCATCCGCTGTGTGGTGATAGCTATGCCGAGGATTTCATGACCAGCGAGGGGTGGGCGATCTTGTCACGCTTCGATGGCCATAGCGATGCCAGAACCAAGTCAGTCAACGTCGTGCGATCGAGGATTTTCCAGGACGAGATCGCCCGCCGCCTGGAGTCCGACAAGGATCTGCAAATTGTCAACGTCGGCGCCGGCTTCGATAGCCGCCCCTACCGACTGGCGGGGGGGCGCTGGTTCGACATCGACGAACCCGCCCTCATCGCCCACAAGAACGCATGCTTGCCGGTGGAAACCTGTAGCAACCCACTGCGACGCATCCCGGTGGACTTCGCCAAAGGCGAGTTGTCGGCGGCGCTACGTCAGTGTGATCCCGGGGCGCACACCCTTGTCGTAATCGAAGGCGTGCTCATGTACCTCGACACCGTCCGGGTCAAGGAGCTGTTAGAGCAGCTCAAGGATGCTTTTCCGGCGCACACGTTGGTGTGCGAGCTGCTGGACAAGACGTTCGTCAAGAGGTACCTGCGCAAGAACGCACGAGAGCAGACAGAAGCGCTGGGCAGCCCATTTATGCTCCTGGAAGACCGCCCCGAGCAGCTGTTCCTCGGTAGTCGCTACCAGGTTTGCGGTGAACCCATTTCGGTGGTGGGGCGTGCACTTGATCTCAAAGCCATGACGATCCACATCCCCGGTTTCCTGTTTGGAACGGTGTTGCGGAGTATGCGTGATGGTTACCGCGTGCATACCTTCGAATTCTCTTGACCGAATTGCTGCTAGCGCCGATCAATCCGTTGCCACGAAGATCACGAAAGGATCCTTTGCGCTCGCACGAATTCCGGCCAACGAGCGTCGCCGCCGAAGCGGCTGACAGCGTCGGCCAGCTCGGACCGATCACCATCATCGGTGAGGATGAAAAAATCTAAGAGACAACGTAATTCGAACAAAGTCGCGCCTTGGTGGCGCGCGAACTCAAGCGCGCCGGTCAGGGCGTGGCGGCGCTTTTGCGGGTCCGTGAAAGTGTGAGCTCGCACGCGCAGCAGCTCGGCGTCGTAGAAGTGCATTCCCGTCTCTTTCGCGTGCCCAAGCGCCATCTCTAATCGTTCACGCGCCTCATCCGGCTGACCCGCGGCTATCAGTAGGCGGCCGATAATGGCATCCTTGAACGTCAGATAATTGTTGAGGTGTAGGAGGCGCGAGCCATCCACGCGCAGGGCGATCTTCTCGGCCTGGGCCATCAGCGTGGCCGCGTCGGCGCCAGCGGCCAATGCGGTCAGCGCCTTGACGGTGGAGTGTTCGGTGACTCCGACAAGTAACCATAAGTCAAGCCCCGACTGCTCGCTCAGCTGACGAAGGCGGGCGACAAAGGCGGCCGCCTCCGCGAGTTGACTGGCCTCGAGGCACACCCAGATCTCGATGAAGTAGGTAAACGCCCGGTTGTAGGCGTTCTGCGGGTAGCCGAGGCCAGCACTGCGGCGTACCGCTTCGGCGATGTCGGTCTGAGCGCGATCCAGGTCGCCGTCCACCAAGTGCATCAATGCCAGATAGTTATGCGCCGCGGTGATCGGATCTGTGGCGATCCACCATGTCGCGTCCAATTTGTGCGGATCCGCTGCGGAGCGGTCGGCCAGCGCGCGCAACAAATGCTCGCGCGCGGAATCGAAATCGCCTTCCAACCAGAAGACCGTCCCCAGCGACGATTCGATTGCCGGATAGCCCCACAGTCGGTCTTCCGCGATACGGCCATAGAGCGTTTCGAGCAGTCCGTGGGCCCGGCGCAAGTCAGCCCGCGGAATGTAGTAACTGATTAGTGCGGTGAGCGTCGTGAACAGCTCGTCTTCGTAGTTGCCGATGCTCGCCAATGCCAGGCAACGGTGGAAGTCGGCGGGTCCCTCACCACTCATGCTGCCTTGGGTGGCGCCCGCCAGGAAGCCACGCTCCAGCCGGATGGCGATTTCCCTGCGGTCGCGCACGGAACCCGCAGCGCAGTTGGTGAGTTGATTGAGTGCGTTCGTGAGGCAGGCCAGCGCTTCTTGGAGAGCGCCGCGCCGCCGAGCGCTCACCGAGGCGTTTTGGTAGGCCTCGACGGCGTCATCGTATCGCTGGGCCTGCTCGAAATGTGTTGCGACCAAATGCCAGTCCGGTTCTACCGCGGCGGCTGCGTCAGCCAGCGCGCGGGCGGCGCGCGCATGCAGATGACGGCGGTGCGATGGTGGAGCGAGCTCGACTGCCACCTCACGGAGCAGCTCATGGCGGAATCGCCAGCCGTCGTCGTCGCGGCGTTCCAGCACCCGCGCACGGACGAGTTCGGTGACGACGTCGTCGACGTTTTCAGCGTCGCGCCCGACCACCCAGCGAAGCAACGGGAGGTCACCCGCGCGCCCGATGACGGCGGCTGCCTCGACTACCGGCACCACGTCGGCATGAGAGTGATGCAGCCCGGCCAACAGCGGCTCATACAGCGCCTCGGGCACCCCGGGTTCGGCTCCGGCGGAGTCAAGTTCGCCGACGACATGTTCGATGTAGAACGGAACCCCGTCGCATCGGCCGCGAATCGCAGCCCGTTGCGCGTCGTCGGTCATCGACGGGTGCAGCGCACTGATCAGCGCATCGGACTGCTCTTCCGTCAGCGGCGCAACATCGAAACACGTTACCGGCCAATCGGTTCGCAGCCAATTACCTTCGCGTCCGGTGAGGACGACCAACAGCCGCCCGCCTGCGGTTGCGAATAACGAGTTGAGCAGCTCCAGGGTGGAGGGGTCGAACCAGTGCACATCTTCGGCAACCACTAATCCGGCGTGATCACCGATGCAGGCCAGCACATAACGCTGAACGGTCGCTCCGATCGACTCGTAAAGGGCTCGGCCTTCCACGGCAGCCGGCTGATAGCCGTGCTCGGGACCGATGCCGAGTACCGGCGCAAGCAGAGGTATCGCGCTTACGGGATCCATTCCGCAGGAATGCAGTTCGGCTTCCAGTAAGCGCACACGCTCCGCGCCGTCGGTGAGCCGGGTGATGCCGCATCGGCGTTCCACCAGCCTGCGCGCCGGATGCAGGCCGGTGTCGGAATGCAGCGGCGAGCCGAACAGCTCGATCGCGGGCGCGCCTGAACTCCGGACTAATTCGGCCGCCTCGGTCGCCAGCCGGGTCTTACCGATTCCCGGCTCGCCGCGAAATACCACGCCCGGGCTAGTCAGCGCACCATCGCAGGCCTGCCGCCAGCTTTGCTGCAGCCAGGCGCGCTCACGATCACGCCCGATCAAGGGTGACGACCGCAGCGGCGGTGCGTCTGATCGCTCGCCGAGCACCTGGTGATGGCCGAGCAATCCTTCGACACCCTTTACCGGGACCGGCGGGCGTACGTCGAGTTCGAACGAGTCTCGCACCAACGGTGCAACCGCCTCCGACACTGCGACGGTGCCTGGCTCGGCCACACCGCAAAGCCGGGCGGTCAGGTTGGCCGCAAATCCGTACACGTCGTCCTGATCGGTGTCGAGGTAGACCAAGCCACGATGGATGCCGACCCGCACGTTGATGGCTACGGCGAATTTGCGTTCGGCCTGTTTGCTGAGCTGCGCCACTGCGCGGGTGATGTCCAGCCCCGCTGCTACAGCGCGTCGCAGGGCGTTCTCGTGTGCCTTGGGGTGACCGAACACCACCAGCAGTCCGTCGCCCTTGATCGAGCTGATGTGGCCTTCATATCGATCGACGACGCGGCGCACCTCGTCGCGATAGCGGCCGACCAACGTGCGATACGTCTCTGGCTCTAAACGGGTGGACAGCGCTGTCGAGTCGACCAAGTCGGCGAACATGATTGTCAGGCGGCGTATTTCACCGTAGCGAGCCGGCGCGGTGAGGAGGTCCTCAGCTTCTGGGTTGTTGTGGTCGACTGAAAGAACCCGGCTGGCCAAGGTGGTGGCGGTGGCGCGGTCGCCTTCGTTGATGGCCCGTACCGCGCGGTCCAGCAATTCGTCGATCGATGCGCCGCTCTCGCCAGGGCTCACCTGCTCCTCCTGCCAAAGATTGGCTAAGGGTACCCGTCGGCGGCGTCTTTTTCAGCGCAGGTTTAATAGCCTTCGTTACTCGGCAAGCTGCAGGTCAGGCCACCCGAATGGAGAACTCGGCGATGCCCCAGTCGCCGGGCTGAGCCGACCGGTAACCGCCGTGGCGCAGCGCATCGGTGGGCGCTGCCATCGGCTCGAAGCACACCACCTCCTCACCGGGCGGTGCGAAGATCTGCGCTGCCGGGTAGCCCTGCTCGAAGTGGACCTCGATGCGGCGGTCGCCGCCGGACACCGCGAACACGGCACCCTCGGCAACCTCGTCGTAACCGTCGTCAAAAGCCTTGTCGCCCAAGGCCTCGGTGCTGGCCGCCTGCGGGGTCGTCTCCCCGGTGGGCAGACCCCGCTCGTCGAGTGTGAGATGCCGCAACGGCGGCGTCTCGATGATCCACTGCTCGCGCGGCACGCCAGGCAGCTGAAGATACGGGTGGAATCCGAAACACAGTGGGACCGGGCGTTCGCTCGTCGGGGCGACTGAGCTGCGCACCCGCAACGTCCCCTCGAACAGCGTGACCGTCACCGCCAGCCGATGCGGAAACGGAAAGCTTGCCAGCAAGTCCTCGTCGCCGAAGTCCACCTCGGCGGTCAGCTCGTTGTCCGATTCATGCGTCACCCGCCAGTCTGGATAGGCGGCGAGCACGCCGTGGATCGGCAGTCCGTTGGGATCGGCCCGGACTCGGTGTTCACCGGCCACCAGCGTGACCGTCGTGCCATCCGCCGTATAGGTATTGGCGCCCAGACGATTTGCCCACGGGTACAGGATCGGGATGCCCATCGTTTTGCCGTTGGCCACATACGCGTCCAGACCGCGCCGTTGGCCGAGCAGTTCGGTGCCCGAGTCGGTCAGCGAGATGCCGATCATGCCGGCGTCCGGCACGAACTGAGCTTCCAACGGGGACGACGGATCGCGCAGCGTGACGATGTTCACGACGCTCAGGCTAGCTGTTCAGCGGGTCGTGCTGAATCCGCTCCGGCGGAGCCCCTTTGGCGATCAGCGCAGCCTTGGTGACGCGGACCATCTCCGGTCCGCCGCAGATCAATATCTGCCGGTCGCCCCAGCCGCCGTACCTGGTGACGACGTCCGACAGCTTGCCGGTCTGCCGCAGGTGGAGTCCTCGTGGCGGCGTGACATCGGGGTAGTCGGCGGCCCAGGCCGGGTCGCGCTTGAGCTCGGACACCGGCGTCACCGACAGCCAGGGATTATTCGCGGCGACCTGCCATAGCGTCCGCAGGTCGTAGAGCTCGCATGGGTACCGGCCGCCGAAGAACAGGTGCACCCGCGGGTTGTCGCCCCAGCGGGTGAGGTCCATGACGATCGAGCGCAACGGCGCCAGCCCGGTACTGCCCGCCACCATCAGCACGTCGCCGCCGTCGCGGTCGACCTGCAAGGCGCCGTGCGGGCTGGACAGCCGCCAGCGATCGCCGGGCCGCGTCTCGTTGACGATGGCATTGCTGACCAGGCCGCCGGATACCGCGCGAACGTGGAACTCGACGGCGCCGGTGTCATCCGGCGGGATGGCCGGCGTCAGGTATCGCCAACGGCGTGGGCATTGCGGCACGGCGACGTCGACGTACTGGCCGGGGTGGTGGGGCATCGGATGATCCAGCTGCACCCGCACGACAGCCAAGTCGCGGGATACCCGCAGTTGCTCGACGACGGTGCCGTCCCACCAGGCCGGTCCGTGCTCGGCGTCCGCGGCGCCGCTCATCACCCCGACGATCAGATTCAGCGACTGCTCGGCGGCCGCCTCGACGGCGTCACTCCACGCGTCGACCAACTCGTCGCGCAGGGTCGTATAGAGCGCCCGGCCCAGCGTCTCGTAATGCCCGGGGAGCACGCCGTATTTGCGATGGTCGCGTCCCAACTGGGCCAGGAACGCGACCGGCTCCTCGGCGCGCTGGGCCACCAGTTCGCCGTACACCCAGCTCAGCGCCTGAGCGAACGCCACCCGCTGGGCGGCCATGTCGGGTGGAAACAGATCGCGCGGCGAGGCCTCGAAGGAGAACCAGCGGTCGTAGAACCGCCCGATCAGGCCGTTCTCGTCGGCCGGGTCGATCGCGGCGTGCAGCACCGCCAGCGCATCCCGGTCGTTGAGGCTCACGGCCGCCGATTTTATGCGCGGTCAGGCAAACCCGGTTACAGCGCGTGGACGCCGTGGTACAGCACCATCGAACCGATCAGGACCAGTATCGCCGCGAGCATCACGGCGTTGTTTCGCTCCATCCACTCCTTGAGCCGCGCCATCGAATCGTCGAGGCGGTGGCCGGCGGCCGCGTAGGCCAGCACCGGGATCGCGACCGTGGACGCGGCGAGCGCGACGAAAATCGCGCCGGTGACCCACTTGCCGGCGATGCCGAGTTCGCTGCCGCCGATGGCCAATCCGGCCAACGCGCACATCGTCAGCACCTCGACCCTGACCACTACCAAGATCAGCCCGGTGATCGCTGCGCGCCTGGGTGTCATCGTCTCGAATGACCGCATCCACTTCGGCGACTCGGTGTGGGTGCGGCGGGTTGACCAGCGATAGATGCCGAACGCGATCAGCGCCAGTCCCAGAACTATCCGCGTCCAGGATGCCCAGGCCGGTGGCTTCTTGTGCAGCGCCCCGAGCGCGTCGGAGGACGCGACGAAGACGGCGGTCAGCGCGACCAGCCCCAATGTCCAGCTGGCGAGGAAAGCGAGGCCGGTCGGCCTCGGTCGCGGCGCCTGCAAGACCAGCACCGCCGGGATGACCGAGAACGGCGAGATCGCCACGACGAGTGCCAGCGGAACCAATATGGCCAGCACGGATACCCAACTTCCAGTCACGCGCTGCATCTTCGCATCATCTGGCGAACAGCGGATTACTGCTAACGCCGACGGAGAGTCCAGGCCGGTACCCAGTGGGTGACGTTTTTGCGCCTGGACCCGTAGGCGATCGGGTAGGTCACCAGCCCCCACCAGTCGCCCTGCTCGCACATACCCCAGCAGGTCAGCCGACCCTCGACGACCTTGTGCAGCTGCAGACCGTTGGCATGAAACCGGCCCGAGCGGTGCGGTTCGCGTGGAAACAGCACCGTCAGATCGATCAGCACGGTGATCGGCGGGCGGACCACCCGGAACGGGTTGCGGGCCGGCTGCCCGTTGTATCCGATCGACGCGAGGTCGCCCACCGATCGATCATACGTTCGAATAGACGCGAATTATGCCGTGGTCGAAAATTGCTTAAGGTTGAGTGGAACAGACTCAACATTGACGGCGTTGCACTTCGCGACAACCATTTTGCTGGGCCCCTCAGGCCCTTCCCTGACCCGAACGGAGGTGTCGTGGACTCTTTCAACCCGACAACCAAGACGCAGGCAGTCCTGACGTCGGCCCTGCAGGCGGCGAACGCTGCCGGCAACCCCGAGATCAAGCCGGCTCACCTGCTGTCTGCGCTGCTGACGCAGAACGACGGGATCGCCGCGCCGCTGCTGGAGGCTGTCGGCGTCGAGCCCGCCACTGTCCGCGCCGAGGCAGAACGCCTCGTGCACCGGCTGCCGCAGATCAGCGGCTCCAACTCGCAACCGCAGCTGTCCCGCGAATCGCTGGCTGCCATCACCACCGCGCAGCAGCTGGCCACCGAAATGGACGACGAATACGTCTCCACCGAACACCTGATGGTCGGCCTGGCCACCGGTGACTCCGACGTTGCCAAGCTGCTGACCGGACACGGTGCTTCGCCGCAGGCGCTGCGCGACGCGTTCGTCAAGGTGCGCGGCAGCGCCCGCGTCACCAGCCCCGACCCCGAAGCGACGTATCAGGCACTGGAGAAGTACTCCACCGACCTGACCGAACGCGCGCGCGAAGGCAAGCTCGACCCGGTTATCGGACGGGACAACGAGATTCGTCGCGTCGTACAGGTGCTGAGCCGTCGCACCAAGAACAACCCGGTGCTGATCGGTGAGCCCGGCGTCGGTAAGACCGCGATCGTGGAAGGCCTGGCCCAGCGCATCATCGCCGGCGACGTTCCGGAGAGCCTGCGCGATAAGACCGTCGTCAGCCTCGACATGGGCTCGATGGTGGCCGGCGCCAAGTACCGCGGTGAATTCGAGGAGCGGCTCAAGGCCGTGCTCGACGACATCAAGAACTCGGCCGGGCAGATCATCACGTTCATCGACGAGCTGCACACCATCGTCGGCGCGGGCGCGACCGGCGACTCGGCGATGGACGCCGGCAACATGATCAAGCCGATGCTGGCCCGCGGCGAGCTGCGCCTGGTCGGCGCGACCACGCTCGACGAGTACCGCAAGTACATCGAGAAGGACGCCGCGCTGGAGCGGCGCT